>Ga0116157_10000031_pt1 | contig 161375 bp, 138 predicted proteins | sample AD_UKC048_MetaG_FD_89882 | JGI IMG/M metagenome (GOLD analysis project Ga0116157, IMG submission 89882) | Active sludge microbial communities of municipal wastewater-treating anaerobic digesters from USA - AD_UKC048_MetaG | ecosystem: Engineered > Bioreactor > Anaerobic > Digestate | place... | reverse complement strand
TTTTTAAAGAAAAAAGCTATGTTTTATTAAGAGAATTTCAAAATATTTTAAGTGTTACAACGATTAGCATTAGAGGATTAAAAAAGAGATAAAAAAATTGCCTACATTTACTTGACACATACAGTGATATAGAAATTTTTAAGCAATGATTGACAAATAGATTATGTTGAGTTACAATTATAAAGAAGTAAATTGAATAGTCGCGTATAGCAAGGTTGAAAAACAGCGTACGAGGAAAGTCCGGGCTCCACAGAGCAATGATGCTGGATAACGTCCAGTGAGGGAAACCTTAAGGAAAGTGCAACAGAAAATAACCGCCTGAAAAGGTAAGGGTGAAAAGGTGAGGTAAGAGCTTACCGCTGATATGGTGACATATTGGGTCCATGTAAACCCCATCTGGAGCAACGCCGAGACAAGAAGGATAAGACTGCTCGTCATCTTCTTAATTTGGGGGCTTAAGACATATAGTAATATATGTAATAGATAAATGACTATTCACGACAGAACCCGGCTTATAGATTTACTTTATAAAAAATAACTTAATTGATATGTGAATTCTTATTTCACATAAAAATTAAGTTATTTTTATTAAGTAATTTTCATATCGTCTGGTAAATCTGCAGTGTATTCTATCTTATTCTTATATATAGGATGTATAAATGATGTTTTATAGCTATGTAGTGCCTGTCTTTTGATTAAAGTAGTCTCAGTACCATAAAGTGTATCTCCTAAAATAGGATGTCCAATATGCTGCATATGAACACGAATTTGATGTGTTCGTCCTGTTTTTAAAATATATAATAATTTTGAAATATATGTAGTATCTATTCTATAATTATTTAAAACAGAATAATATGTTATAGATTTATCACCATTTCTATTTACACATCTTTCTATAATGCTATCATTTTTTCTTGCAATTGGAGCATTAATCACTTCATCGTTTCCAATTAAATATCCAGTACACAAACCTATATATTCTTTTATAAAAGTACCAGCTTTCATTTGTTTTATTAAACATTCTTGAATATACTCATTTTTTGCAAAAATAACTATACCAGAAGTATCTTTGTCTAGGCGATTAACTGGTCTTATTTTTTTATTTAAACCTATTGTGTCAAAATAATATTTTACACCATTAGATAAACTATTATTCTGGTGAGCCATACTTGGATGAATTGAAATGTGGGGTTCCTTATTGACTACTAAATAATAATCATCTTCATAAATTATATTTAAATTCATCTTAAAAGGTAATATATTAGAATTATCTTCTTGAAAATCTAATAAAACTTTAATACAATCATTTGCTTTTACAACATTATTAACAAATACTTCTTTATCATTAAGAAAAATTTTTTTGTTGTTTTTTAATTTTAGTAATAATCTGTCTGAAACATTAAAATATTCTTTTAAAACATGTTTAACATTTATATATGAATCTGATTTCAAAATTTTATAATTTAGTTCCATTTTTTCTCCATTTTAATATTTTTGATTTGATAAATTTACAAGTTCATAAAGTAAAACAATAAGAAACAACTATATTTCTTCATACTTTAATATACAAAATTTTATATTAGAATTAAATTATTTCTCTTACTATATATTAAACTAATAAGTGTAATATATAGTATCACTATTAATTATTTTTGTCAAAACAATTAAAAAAGCTTGACTATTTGAATGGTTTATAATTAAATAGTATTGTAGTTTAAACACAAGAAAAAAGGGGTATAATAAATATGGCAATTTTGCAACCAAAATTAGATGGATTAACAGAGTATAATACTATTAAGGAATTAATTGAAGAATCGAGAAAAAAGTCTTCAGATATTGATTGTTGTTATTTTAATGGCTGTTATGAAGCAAATATAGACACATTCCAAACTGAATTTAATGCATGTGAATTTAATAATTGTATATGTATTAATAGCAAATTTAATAAAGTTTTTTTTGTTGATGTTTTGTTTGAAAATTGTGATTTTTCTAATACAAATTTTATAGAATGTAATTTTATTAGAGTAACATTTAGAAATTGTAAATTAGTAGGATGTAATTTTTCTAATTCTAATATGTTTAATGTTTTAGTAGAGGATTCAAATGCCTCATATTCAAACTTAGGATTTTCGAATTTTAAGCAAGTATTATTTACAGGAACAAAGCTATCTAATTCATCTATGCAGGAATCTAATTTTGATAATGTTAGATTTAATAATAGTAACTTAATAGGTTCTCAATTATTTAAAACAAAATTAGATGGAATAGATTTTACAACTTGTGATATAACAGGAATTGTAATTTCAATTCAAGATTTACAAGGAGTTATCGTAGATGAATACCAAGCATTAGAATTATCAAGATTAATGGGAATTATAATTAAATAAGGATTATAATTATCAGGATTTATATGTATTATAATTAAATGAGGATTATAATTATCAGGTTTTATGTGTATTATAATTAAATGAAGGTTATAATTATCAGGATTTATGTTTATTATAATTAAATAAGGAGATGATAATGTGTCTTTTATAGAAGATATAAAAAATAGAGCACTAAAGAATATTAGAACTATTGTATTACCAGAGGGTAATGATATAAGAACATTAGAAGCTGCAGCAATTGCATCATCAGAAGGATATGCAAATATTATTATTCTTGGAGAAAAAGAAAAGATTTTAGAAAATGCAGAAAATAAATATGATTTATCAAAAGTTAAAATTATACAACCTTCTAAAAGCGATAAATATAATGAATATGTGTCTGCATTTTATGAATTAAGAAAAAATAAGGGCGTAACAATAGAACAAGCCCAAGAACTACTAAAAAATGAAATATACTTTGGGGTTATGATGGTTAAACAAGGAGATGCTGATGGATTAGTTTCAGGTGCTTGTCATTCTACCTCAGATACATTAAGACCAGCATTACAGATATTAAAAACAGCTCCAGGAACTAAGATAGTATCTTCATTTTTTATTATGATAGTTCCAGAATGTGAATATGGAGAAAATGGAACATTTTTATTTAGTGATTGTGGGCTGGTAGAAAATCCAAATAGTGATGAGCTATCTGAAATAGCAATATCTTCTAGTAAAAGTTTTGAAAAACTGATTGGAACAAAATCAAAAATAGGTATGTTATCTTATTCTACACATGGAAGTGCTAACTCAGAATTAACAAAAAAAGTTGTTGACGCAACTAAACTTGTAAATATAAAAGAACCTAATATTCTATGTGAAGGAGAATTACAATTAGATGCTGCAATTATTCCAGAAATAAGTTCCAGAAAATCTCCTGAAAGCAAACTAGAAGGAAGAGCAAATACTTTAATATTTCCAGATTTAAACTCAGGAAATATAGGGTATAAATTAGTTCAAAGATTGGCAAAAGCAGAAGCATATGGTCCTTTATGCCAGGGAATTGCAAAACCTGTTAACGATTTATCTAGAGGCTGTTCAGCATCTGATATAGCAGGAGTTATTGCAATAACATGTGTTCAATGTGAATAAATATAATAATATAAAAGGAGGATAATAAATGAAAATCTTAGTATTAAACTGTGGTAGTTCATCATTAAAATATCAGCTGATAAATATGGAAAATGAGGAAGTAATGGCAAAAGGTGTTTATGAAAGAATAGGCCAACATAATTCTTTTATAACCCATAAAATAAATGATAAAAAATATGTTATAGAAAAGCATGCGCCTACACATGACGAAGCTGTTAGTATGATGGTAGAACAGCTTACACATGAAGATTATGGAGTTATTTCTGATTTATCTCAAATAAATGCAATAGGACATAGAGTTGTTCATGGTGGAGAAAAATTTAAAAATTCAGTTATTATAAATGAAGATGTAATAAAAGGAATTCAGGATTGTGCAGAACTTGCACCTGTTCACAACCCTGGAGCTTTAATGGGTATAAAATCTTGTATTAAATTAATGCCTGAAAAACCAATGGTTACAGTTTTTGATACTGCATTTCATCAAACTATACCAGAGGACAAATATATTTATCCTATACCTTATAAATATTATGAAGAATATAAAATTCGTAAATATGGTTTTCACGGTACATCACATTCTTATGTATCAAAAAAACTAGCTGAAGTGGTTGGCAAACCAATAGAAGAATTAAAAATTGTTGTTTGTCATTTAGGTCAAGGTGCTAGTTTATGTGCTGTTAAAGCAGGTAAATCTATTGATACAAGTATGGGATTAACACCTCTTGGTGGAATTATTATGTGTGCAAGAAGTGGAGATTTAGATCCTTCTATAGTTACATATATTATGAAAAAAGAGGGTAAAACACCAGATGAAATGGATCATATGCTAAATAAAGAATCTGGTATTTACGGAATTTCAGGAGTATCTCCAGATGTTAGAGATATAGAAGCTGCCAGACAAAATGGAGAACATAAATCTATATTAGCATTACAAGCATATGATTTAAACATAGCTCAATATATAGCAAAATATGCGGTATCAATGGGTGGGTTAGACTATATAGCATTTACTGCGGGAGTTGGTGAAAATCAATCTATTAGAAGATCTAATATCTGTAATAATCTTAAATTTTTAGGTGTAAATATAGACGAAGAAAAAAACATAACAAAACAAGGTGAATATGAAATTACAAAATTAGATTCTACAGTTAAGGCATATGTTATACCAACAAATGAAGAACTAGTAATTGCAAGAGAAACACTAGAATTAATAAAATAGAATAATTTATAATTGCAAGAGAGACACTAAAATCAATAAATAAGAATAGGTTTAAACAATCCTCTAGTAAAATTTTAGTAATATTTATTAAAATTTAGCTAGAGGATTTTGATTATTTATAAAATTTATGTTATAATAGAACTATGTTTTTATAAATATCAGTAATTTAATTAAATTATTGAACAAATTTACACTAAATTTATTAAGGAGGTTTCATCATGGCAAATAATAATTATCAAGCAGAAAAACAATTTGAAGAATTTCCAAGTGTACAGGTAATACTTAAGAAGAGGAAGCGGAAACCGAAGTGGAATCGAATTGTAATAGCAATACTTTTATTGCTAGTTATAATCCTTTCGTCAATGTTGTTTGTTAATAAAGTTAAAATCAGCGAAAAAAAGAAAATAAGTGAAAATGACCAACAAAAAGGATTTATCGAAGAGCAAAAAAAACAGCAACTTTTAGATTTTGTAGCAAGTTATGATGAAGATCCTCAAAATGCTACAAAAATCAATTTTGAAAATACAGAAAATGTTAATACTATAGAAAATCCTGCATACGTGTGGGGGATAGACATCTCTCATTGGCATGAAGGAATAGTAACTCAAGAATGGCTTTCCAAAGCAAAAGAAGCTGGATGTAGCTTTGTGTATATACAATTTGCAAAAACATCTACAAACACTGAAAACAATCCAGTATTAGACTATAGTGATATTGCAATTCAATTTTCAGATGCAGCTGAAAAAATCGGACTCAATTTCGGGTTCTATTTTCTAACAGATGCTGTAAATGAAACACAAAGGTTATCTGAGTTAGCGACAATATTAAAGTTTTTAACAGAAATAAATGAAAAAAACTATCAATATTTGTCATTTCCTCTTATGTTAGATCATGAAGTATATGGGACAGAAGAACCCATAGAAAAATCTAATGCAAGAGTTCAAATGCTAGAAAAACAAGTCTATGAATTAAGTCAATTAGGAATCCAAACAATTGTGTATACTAGTTCTTCGAAATATAAAGAACTACATGAAAAACTAGGAGACAAACAATATTTTTGGCTAGCAAATTGGTCTTCTCCAAAGGGGGAAGTCCCTAAAAGATTTCTAGATGGATATGAGGAAACAAAGACTGTTAGTATATGGCAATATACTAATGATGATTTAACAATTCAAGAAAGAGGCTTATCAGTAGAGGCCTCTTATCAACCAGGAAAGCAACAATCATTAGATAGAAATCTAATGAAAGCAGAATTCTATGACACATTTGCTAAATAGTAATAGAAACAGTTATTAATACGACACGAATTTATTAATAACTTAATTAAATTTTGTGCAAGATTTTTATTGTCCATAACCTATATGTAAACATTAGAAAAATGAGTAGAAAATTCTACTCATTTTTTTTCGTAAAATTGCTCTTACTTGTATACATAATATCATATTTAAATAATATTTAGTTTTAAGAAAAAATTTATATATATTTATTGTTTTAAATGATATTTATTATTAATATAAAAATTATATATATCAATTGTTTTAACTGAGTTTTATTTTTTTAAAAATCATATAGACATATTATTTTTTTATAGAATGATTTGATTTTTTAAAAAATTATATAGATATATCTATAATTGTTGTAATACAAGAATTTATAATGATATAATAATATTAAAATATACAAAAGAATGGAGAATAAATATGATTAATACTGAGGGAAATCCAAGTTTTTTAAACTCGTTTTTGGATTATACAGCAACAATTTTAAATAAATCACCAAATACAATAAAGGAGTATAATTATGATTTAAATAATTTTTTAAAATTTATCCTTGTTCATTTTAAAATGACTGATTTAAAAGATTATAAAGAAGTTAGTATTAGAAATATGACTATAAAAGTTGTTGAGAAAATATCATTAGATGATATTCATTCATATTTGTTCTTTTTGAATAATAATTTAAATAGTAAAGCTGCTACGAGAGCTAGGAAGATAGCTTGTATTAGAACATTTTTTAATTACCTAACAACTAAGGCAGGTCTATTAGAAAAGAATCCAGCACAAAATCTTGAAAGTCCAAAACTAGATAAACGTTTGCCAAAATATCTTTCTTTAGACGATAGTAAAAAATTGTTAGAAGCAGCTACAAATATTGAAGATAGAAATAAGGAACGCGATTTTGCAATTCTTACATTGTTTTTGAATTGTGGTATGCGTTTATCAGAATTAGTTGGAATAAATTTTAAAGATATAGATTTTAGTGATTGTAAATTAAATATAATAGGAAAAGGAAATAAGGAGAGAACTATATATTTAAATAAAGCTTGTATCAAAGCTGTTAATGACTATATTAAAATAAGGCCGAGAGATAGTGTTAAATATAATTCTAAAGATGCACTTTTTCTTAGTGAAAGAAAAGAAAGAATAAGCAATAGAACTGTTCAGCATATAGTTAAACAAGAACTTTTAAGAGCAGGTTTAGATCCAAGAAAATATTCTGTTCATAAATTAAGGCATACTGCTGCAACTCTTATGTATCAATACGGAGATATTGATATTCGCGCATTACAAGAGTTGCTAGGACACGAGAGCATTTCTACTACTGAAATTTATACACATGTTTCAAATAATCAGGTTAGAAATGCTGTTGAAAGTAATCCACTTGCAAATTACTAATACACTACTAATTTTATTTTGATATAAATATATGTTAATATTTTTTCTTTCTATAGTAATAAACAAAAGGGGAGTAGGGTGATGCTGTGTCATTTTAATACTTATAAAATATACTTTTTATTAAAAGTATATTAGCATAAAATTTAAAAAATAATTTTTAATAAAAAACCTAGAATTTGTTATTTATCAATAATTTTTACAAAACAATTATAAATATATAAATCTAAAATTATAAATATATAAATTTAATTTAACTTTAAAATTAAATTTAAGCAAATTACATTTATACTAATGTAATTTGATATCAGACTACAATTTGATATCAGACTATAACTTATGATTAAAAATTGATTCCAGAATTATTACGTTATATATGAAAATTATATAAAAAACTAAAAATGGCTGATTTTCAAGGAATTCTAAAAAAGCTAAAAAAAGCCCAAAATAACGACGCACGAGGATCGTTTTTAAGACGTTTTTATAAAATAGACATATAGTTTGTTGTCTCAAAAATACAGCAAATGCATAGAAATAGGCGTTTTTGAGACTTTTATAAATTTCAAATTTACTCCTATCCTTGTTTGCACAAAACTTTCATTTTGTGCAATGTTATACAGTGTAATTTTGCTAGAAATTTATTCCATTGAAAATTTCACTCTGGATATCTATAATTTCATCTAAACTAATTCTAGTCCCTTCTGCAGTGAGAATTTTTCTGTTATAATAATCTAATTTAATTATAGTGTTTTTTATTGTAACATATTTTCCGCCATCTTTCTTATCATCGGGAATAAAATATGTTATTTCAACTTCTGGATTAGATTTTATTCTATCTTTTATGACTTTTAATTTCATATCTAAAATCGCTTTAATTTCTTCGTCAATTTCTACTCTCTTAGAAGTTAATCTTGCTTTTTCTTTTACCTGTTCTTCAAATCCTGAAAGCGCAGCAAAAGAAGCAAATTGTGCAGATCTCTGTTCCAAGCTCATTCTGGATCTTTTAGAATTCGGTCTTGATAAATTAATAATATCATTATAATCATTCATTTAATTTTTCTCCTATATACTTGTTAAAATTTTTTTCTACTACTAGAAAATTTCATATTTAAAATTTATCCCTTAAACTGTAGAATTATTATAATTTATACATAAATCATCTGTAAGATTAGCCTTTGTGACCACCCACTTGAGAATTTCTTTGTATTGTTGTAGCACCATCTTCAAAATTTTTTCCTTTTAATATTGCATTTTTACCATATTTTTTCTTAATTCTTAGAATAGATTTTTGAAGTTCATGTTCCTTTTTTTCTTTTTCTTCTTGTTTTTTTAATTCACAATAATCTGTAAATAAATCTATTTGCTTAATTCTTCCTCTATTAATTGCTTCATCTTCATTTATAAGATTATTTGTTGATATACTAATTTTTCTTGTTAATAGTCTCTTGTCTATAATTCTCTCGTAAAGTTCTATTATAGATTCTGAAATAATTTTATTTGAAGAAGTATAATATTTTAGATTTTTTGTTCCATGAGCATGTTTTGGAATACTTCTTCCATACCTATCAATAGAAACTTCTCCTTTATACTCTATTAAGCTATTGTTCAAATTGTCTTTATCATAGTCTACTGTCAAAACTAATTGGTTTGTAACTACATTTTTATCAACTAAATCTAAAACTAATATATCTGTCATTTCCTTAACTATTAATTTTGTTTTTTCATAATCATATGGGCAATGTAATACTTGGCCAGAACATAAACTAGTAGTTGATGGTTTATATGACTTTATACTTTCTATTGTACATGGTTCATAGCCCCAAGCATGATCTATCAGAAGTTCAGCATTAATGCCTAATAATTTAAATAGTTTGTCTTCATTACTTAATGAGCATCGAGCAACATCTCCCATTGTAAAAATATTATTTTTTTCTAGCCTTTTTGCTGTTCCCCTTCCTACCCTCCAAAAATCGGTAAGTGGTTTATGTGTCCATAGTATTTCTTTATACATTTGCTCATCTAAGCATGCAATTCTTGCACCATATTTATTTGGGCTACTATGTTTCGCAACTATATCCATAGCAACTTTTGCAAGATATAAATTTGTGCCAACTCCACAAGTTGCAGTAATTCCAGTTTGATGATATACATCTTGCATAACCATTGTAGCTATATCACTTGGTTTCATAGCATATTTTTTTAAATAGTGTGTAACATTTATAAACACTTCATCTATTGAGTAAACACATATATCTTCTGATGAAAAATATTTAAGATATATATTATATATTTCTGTACTATATTTCATATATTTATTCATTTGAGGTGGAGCTATTATAAAATCTAATTCGTAATTGTTATGTTGTTTCAGTTCGTTATCATCATAAGATTTTCTAATGAATTTTCTTCCCAATATTTTATATCGTCTTTTATTATTAATTTCTTTTACTTTTTGAATAACTTCAAATAAACGTGCTCTACCTGAAATACCATATTCTTTTAATGATGGACTAACTGCTAAACAAATTGTTTTTTCTGTTCTACTACTATCTGCAACAAGCAAATTTGTTTTCATAGGGTCCAATCCTCGTTCCATACATTCTACAGAAGCGAAAAAACTTTTTAAGTCTATAGCTATATAATAATTTTGCATTATTAATATCACCCCCCTAATTATCTTAATTTTCAAAAAAGCAACTAGATTCCTTTAAGAAACTAATTGCTTTTTACTGATTCTATTTAAATCTATTTAAATAATCTTCTATATTTCTTAAAAATTCCGAATTTGTTTTAGTTTTTATCATTTTAGAAATTAATTCTTCTGTTACTTCTGATACTGGAATGCTATTCATTGCTTTTCTTAAAGCGAATACTGTTTCCATCTCTTTATTTGTAAGTAATAAATCTTCTCTTCTGGTACCAGACTTATTAATATCGATAGCAGGGAATATTCTTTTTTCTGATAATTTTCTGTCAAGTACTACTTCCATGTTTCCAGTTCCTTTGAATTCTTCAAATATAACATCATCCATTCTACTTCCTGTTTCGATTAAAGCAGTGGCAAGGATTGTTAAACTTCCTCCATTTTCAATATTTCTAGCAGCTCCAAAGAATTTTTTTGGTTTATGAAGTGCTGCAGGATCAAATCCACCTGATAAAGTTTTACCTGAAGAAGGGATAACTAGATTGTAGGCTCTAGCAAGTCTTGTTATACTATCTAATAAAATGACAACATCTTTACGTTGTTCTGTTAATCTTTTGGCTCTCTCAAGAACCATTTCAGCAACTTTTACATGATGATCTGGTATCTCGTCAAAAGTAGAGTATATTACATCACCATTTATTGAACGTTTCATATCTGTAACTTCTTCTGGACGTTCATCAATAAGTAAAACTATTAATTCAACTTCAGGATTGTTAATTTTTATACTATTTGCTATCTTTTTTAGCAATGTTGTTTTCCCAACTTTTGGTGGTGCGACAATCATTCCTCTTTGACCTTTACCAATTGGAGAAATTAGATCAATAAGCCTTGTAGAATAGTCAGAAGAAGAAACTTCTAAACGTAATCTTTCATTTGGATGGATAGGAATTAAATCATCAAATTTAATTCTTCTAAAAGCTTTTTCTGGTGACTCTCCATTAACTTCTCCAACAAAAATTAATGCTGGAAATTTATTGTCCCCTTCTGCTGGTATTCTAGCAATTCCTTTTACTTTATCACCCTTGTCCAATCTAAATCTTCTAATTTGAACAGGAGAAATATATACATCTTTTGGTGTTGATAAATAGTTTGATCCTCTCAAAAAACCATATCCATCAGGTAATACTTCCAAAATACCTTCTACAATCTCATCACCTTCATTAGTTAATTTATATCCTTCTGAATAATTGACTGTTTCCTTATTATTTAAGTTTTCAACTATTTCTGTTTCTTTCGGATTATTTAATATTTCTAATTCCTTTGTTAATTCATCTTTTTTTAATTTAGAAACATTTTTAATTCCTTTATCTTTTGCATATTGACGCAATTCGACTAGTGTAAAATTTTCGAAGTCCATATTTTGATAAGCCCCCTTTTATATTTTTTATTTATATCTCTTTTGAAAATTTTTAAGAAATTTTAAAGAATTGATAAAAACCTTTTGATATTAATAAGAGACTAAAAAGCCTCTTTTGATTGATATTATTTTAATATTTTATAACTAATTCATACTATTTTTAGATTAAAACTATTTACTTACATCTATATAAACTCTCTCGTTAGGCAGGTACATTCCTAATTTTTCTCTAGCTACATCAGTTATATACTCTGTTGAGTTTAAATTTGATTTTAAATTTATTAAATCTTGATTTTTTTCCTTTGTTTTTGATAATTCTTCATTATAATACTTTTCCTCATTTTTATATGCATTTAGCGTTTTTTGTTGCACAAATAAAGTATAAATAACGTAAATTAATATTCCAATTACAATTAATCTTTTGAATTTAATATTTTTCTTCATAAGTAACTCCTTAAAACCTAATAATAAATTGTCTGGAAACAACCTTTTAAAACATTATAACATATTTTTTTTTTTATAGCACTACTTTTTTACAATTTTTTCAAAATTAGTAATGGATTAAAATAAATAACATACATTTATAACAAAAAATTACAATTAATATAACACACAAATTTTAAAACAATTGTGTCCATATAAACACACCTTCTTTATTATAAATTAAAAATTATATTATAAATAAACAATATAATTCTTAATATTAATATACTATTTTATATTTTTTTGTTACAAAAAATATAAGAATTATTATCTTCCTAAAGAATAATATACAATAATAGCCATTATAAATAATGCAAATAATGCTATTTTAAGTATTCTTTTTATTATCTTAAACTTTTCAAATTTTACTTCTTCTTCAGAAATTCTTTCATCTACTTTAAAATTGTTTATAAACTTATTTGTTTCTTCTGGCGATACAAATAAAGTTGAAAAAGATAATTCCTTAATTATTCCATTAGTATCAACATATTTTATAACGATATTATAATCTTTCACTAAATGCAAAAAACTATAATCATTATATTTTGAAATATAAATACACTTTATTTTTTCATATGGAAAAAATACTTTTTGAAAGCCAAATGAAATAGTAATTCCTTCTTTAGAACATACAAATTTGAATGCATTAAAAACAGTAACAATTAAGCAAATTCCAAATAAAAAAAGCAATGTAATAAAAAAAGTAATAATATCATTATACATGGTTGATAATAATAGTGCTATAACTATTATACTAGTTATAATTATTATATATTTATTCTCCTTAATGATTTTTTTAGGATTAGAAATAAGAGCTGCATTTTCTGACTCAATTCCAATTATTTCATTAAATCTCTTATTTTTATGTAAAATAAATACATCTTTAAATCTCAATTTATCTTTTCTTTTAATATTCTTTTCTAATTTCAAATTATCTTTTCTATTATTATTATTTTTCAAAATTTACCTCTTTCCATCTAATTAATAGTTTTTAAATAAGCTTCCATAAATTCATTTAGGTCTCCATCCATTACACTTTGAACATTCCCAATTTCAACCCCTGTCCTATGATCTTTTACAAGTGTGTACGGACAAAAAACATATGATCTTATTTGACTTCCCCATGTAATCTCTTTTTGCTCACCTTTTAGATCTTCAATCTTTTCTTTTTGCTCTTTTTCTTTTAAATCTAATAATTTCGATTTAAGCATCCTCATTGCAGTTTCCTTATTTTGTAATTGAGAACGTTCAGTTTGGCATGCTACAACTGTATTAGTTGGAATATGAGTTAGTCTTACTGCAGAAGATGTTTTGTTTACATGTTGTCCTCCAGCTCCTGAAGCTCTGTATGTATCTATTCTTAAATCATCTGAACTTATTTCAATTTCTATATCCTCAGATATTTCTGGCAAAACTTCTATTGAAGCAAAAGAAGTGTGTCTTCTACCTCCAGAATCAAATGGAGAAATTCTCACTAATCTGTGAACACCTTTCTCACTTTTTAAATAACCATATGCATAATCTCCTTCAACTAAGAAGGTTACACTTTTAAGCCCTGCTTCATCTCCATCTAAATAATCCAATTCTGTTACTTTATAATTATTTGAATTTGCCCATCTTGTGTACATCCTATATAACATCTCTGCCCAATCCTGTGATTCTGTTCCTCCAGCCCCAGGATGTATAGTAATAATTGCATTATTTATATCGTATTTACCTGCTAATAATGTTGTAACAGCTAGTTTTTCTATTTTTTTACATAATAAATTCAGACTGCTTTCCAATTCTTTAGCTAGTTCGTTATCATAATCTACTAAAAGTAATTGTGCTAAGTCCAACAATGAATTTAATAAAGAACTATATTCATTTACTATTTCTATTTTATATTTCATATTTTTAATTTTTTGAAGAATTACTCCTGATTTTTTAGAATCACTCCAAAAATCAATCTCTAATGTCTTTTTTTCTAATTCTGCAATTTCTAATTCAATCTTAGGAATACAAAGTGATTCAATTATTATAGCTAATTTTGTTTTATATTCTGATATTATATTTATAATATTTTCAATTTCTACCATTGTGTTCCCCTTTCAAATTAATTAATTTATTTATTTAATAGTATTATAAATAAATAAAAAAGTCAATAAATTTTACTGAGAACTCATGAAAAGCAATTAGGGACTTTCACAAGTCCCTTTGAAAAATAATTATTATTGCTATATATAATGTATTAAATTATAATACATATATTAAGGAGGAGAAAAAATGAAAATAAATGAATTTAGTAAAAATATTGAGATTTTTTACTAAAACATAAATATGAGTAAATCCCAATACATATGAAGTAATATAGGCAATACCAAATTTTTATTTTTAATAAATATGTAACTAAAAATCAAATTTAAAAATATTACTCCTACAAAACTCAAATTAGTAAAATTGTTAAAAAAGTCTCCCTTAGAAATCCATATAGGGAAATGAATTGCTAAAAATAGTAATGAATTAATTAAATATGACAATATTTTTTTTTCTTCTCTATACAGTATATTTAGTAACCATCCTCTAAAAACAATTTCCTCTGTTAATCCAACAAATAAAACAATAATTAATTTATCAATTCCAAAATCATTTGATATATATAATCCTTTATTTACGAAATAAGATCTTACCAATATATACAAAGTAAAAAAAATAAATAATGGCAAATATTTTAATAAATTAATTTTAATATAAAACATATATTTAAGTTTAATTTTTACTTCGTTTTTATATCTGACAATTAATATTATAGCTGGAAGTGTCCATATTAAATTTTTTATAATGGCTTCTTTTATAAATTGAGCTAAAATACCGTTATTAACTATACGATCTAGATTCTCAAATATAAATAATTCATTAACAGTCCACGCTGTAAAAAAAATTAATATATATATAATTACAAATCTTTTACTTATTGTAACTTCATTTTTCATATTTGCTTCTTTCCTATCTTTTATTTAGATATCTTACTTCATATAATTTCCATTAGAAATTAAAATCAAGATAAACATATTTATCCATTTTATATGACAAATTATCTTGTATAAACTTATTTGCTTGTTCATTAATTTTTGAAATCCTTAATCCATTTAATAATGGATCAATATATCTTACCTTTGAACCATGATACACATAATAAACATTTTCCGGCTTATTATCTGATATTAAAACAAATTTTGATTTCCTCCATATGTCAAAAATATCTTTATAACTAGATTTTTCAATTATATTTATAATATCTGATTCTTTCAATATGTATAAATCTCTTCTATTAATTACACCCTCTTCATTAAGCTTTTTTAAAATATCTGCGACAAATTGCATTGAATATCTTGTTCTATCTTCTCTATAAATAATAGACAATTTGCTTGTCATCTTTACAAATTCTTTTGCAATAAATTCATTTTTAAATCCTAACTCATCCAATCCGTTTTCATCTTTGAATATGATTATATCATTATACATAGTTTCTATTGTGTTAATATCCACTAATTTATATGTTAAAAAACCATTTGATAAAGAATACTCCAATCTATCAGCCGAAAGTTGAGGCGTGTCATTATCAGCTATTGAATATAAATGATAATTATCAACTTCTGTTATATCAATATTATCTCTCTTCAATAATTCCATAATTTCTTTTGATTTCAATATTGTTTCAGTTGTTAAATCTTCAGTGGCTTCTTGTTTCATATAATCTCCATCAAGAAAGTCTATACAATGTTTAAATGCTGGTGTTGATATATCATGAAATAAACCAGCTAATGTTTGTTTCTTATCATGAGTAAAATGCCATACAATTAATGCTACTGCTATTGAATGATCTAAACTCGAAAAGAAATCCTCACTTTCAAATAAGTCCGAATATATGGTTCCACATGTTACACTTATGTATTGTTGAGACAATAATTCTTTTGTGTTTATGTAATCATTTAACCATTCTGGGAAATCAGGCTCTAATATTTTATAGTATTCCATAATCTTTTTATCGATTCTATCTAAATAATTCACTTTATTACTCCTTTTATAAATTCCATTCTATCCGATTTTTCCATTTTCTTACTCATTTTAAAAATCAATTTCTATCTAAGTAATCAATTTCATTTCAATTTATAATGCTTTGAAACAAAATACTCGGAGACTATCCCCGAGTATTTAATTTAGAAATTATATGGGTATCCCCTTAATTGATTATAAATTAAACTTTTTGGATAATTCATTACTATTTTATAGAATTTCTGCTAGTCAAATCTATTTACCGCAACAGTTTTTATATTTTTTTCCTGAACCACATGTGCAAACATCATTTCTTCCAATTTTTGGTTCGATATTAACTATTGGCTTAGTAACTGCGTCAGGGCTTTTTTTAGGAACTGCATTATCCAAATTTGCTATTGCAGTATCTGCAAGACTTGCATTCATAATTTTAACTGTTTCAGTTCTTCTTATATTTTCATTTTTTTGTGTATTCATTATCATTTTCGTAACTTCTAATTTGATATTTTCAATCATTGTGTCAAACATATCAAATCCTTCAATTCTATATTGAACAACTGGATCTTTTTGACCATATGCACGAAGTCCTATACCATCTTTTAATTCGTCCATACTATCAATATGTTCCATCCAATTATTATCTACAACTTTTAACATTATAACTCTTTCAAGTTCTCTCATATCTTCAGATGTAAATTCTATTTCTTTTTCTTCATATTTCTCATGAACTTTATTTTTTATTTCTTCTATAATTTCTTTTGTATCTAATCTAGCATTTTTAATTGATTCTATAGAATCTGTAACACCTAGCGTAGTTCTAATGTCTTGACTAAATGATTCCTCAACTATTGTATTATCTTCTGGAGTATATGCTAAAACAAGATTTTCAACTGTTGAATCAACCATTTTAAGTATAGTATCTTTTAAGTTTTCTCCATCTAAAACTTGTTTTCTTTGTTTATATATTATTTCTCTTTGAGTATTCATAACATCATCATATTGAAGAACATGTTTTCTTGTGCTGAAATGCATTCCCTCTACCCTTTTTTGAGCTGTTTCAACTGCATTAGAAATTATTCTAGATTGAATTGGCATATTCTCGTCTGCACCTAATGTTTCATATACTCTGTTAATTGTGTCTCCACCAAATATTTTCATCAAATCATCTTCTAAAGCTATATAGAATTTTGATTCTCCTGGATCACCTTGACGACCTGCACGCCCACGTAACTGATTGTCAATTCTTCTTGATTCATGTCTTTCAGTTCCAAGTATTTTCAAACCACCTGCAGCAATAACTTTTTGTTTTTCTTCTTGAATTGCACTAGAATGTTTTTTCTCTAATTCTCTAAATTTTTCCCTTAATGCAAGTACTTCAGCATTATCTGTTTCATTAAATGTTATTGCATCATCTATTTGTTCTGGAGTATATTTAAGTTTTTTCATTTCTTGTTTTGCTAAATATTCTGTATTTCCTCCAAGCATAATATCAGTACCACGACCTGCCATATTAGTTGCAATTGTAACAGCTCCAAACTTACCTGCTTGTGCAATTATATCTGCTTCTTTCTCATGTTGTTTAGCATTTAATACTTCATGTTTAATTCCTTCTTTACTTAGCATTTTACTTAATTTTTCTGATTTTTCTATTGATACTGTACCTATTAGAACAGGTTGACCTTTTTCATAACTTTCTTTAACCTCTTCTACTATTGCTCTAAATTTTCCTGCTTCATTTTTATATATCGTATCAGAATGATCATTTCTTATCATTGGTTTATTTGTAGGAATTTCTATAACATCTAAATTATATATTTCTTCAAATTCAGATTTTTCTGTCATAGCTGTTCCTGTCATTCCAGATAATTTTCCATACATTCTAAAATAATTTTGGAATGTTATTGTTGCTAATGTTTTTGATTCGTCAGCTATTTTAACTCTTTCTTTTGCTTCAATTGCTTGGTGTAATCCGTTATTATATCTTCTTCCATACATTATACGTCCTGTGAATTCATCTACAATTAGAACTTCCCCATCTTTAACTATATAGTCAACATCTTTTTTCATTATTCCATGAGCTCTTAATGCTTGATTAACATTATGAACTATTTCTGAATTTTCTATATCATTAAAATTTGATAATCCAAATTCTCTTTCAGCCTTTTGAATTCCTTTTTGTGTAAGAGACGCAGATTTTGCCTTTAAATCAACTATGTAATCATAATTTTCGTTATCTTCTGATTGAATTTCATCTTTTACATCTTCTTCTATTATTATTTTTGGTGTTAATCTTTTAACAAAAGAATCTGCTTTACTGTATAAATCTGAAGATTTATTTCCTCTTCCAGAAATAATAAGAGGAGTACGTGCCTCATCTATTAAAATACTGTCAATTTCGTCTACAATAGCATAATGTAATTCTCTTTGAACTAATTGATTTTTATAAATTACCATATTATCTCTTAGGTAATCAAATCCATATTCATTATTTGTTCCATATGTTATATCACATGCATATGCTGCTTGTTTTTGATTGGGTTCCATTCCTGCTAATACTAATCCAATAGAAAGACCTAGGAATTTATATAATTTCCCCATCATCTCTCCTTGATATTTTGCAAGATAATCATTTACTGTTATAATGTGAACACCTTTACCAGTTAAGGCATTTAAATATGCTGGAAGTGTTGCAACTAAAGTCTTTCCTTCACCTGTTTTCATTTCTGCTATTCTACCTTGATGTAGGATAATACCACCTATTAACTGAACATCAAAATGACGTAAACCTAAAACTCTTTTTGATGCTTCTCTAACAACAGCAAAAGCTTCAGGAAGTATTTCATCTAAAGTTTCACTTTGATTTAATCTATTTTTAAACTCTTCTGTTTTACCTCTTAATTCAGAATCTGATAAGTTACCAATTTCCTGCTCTAATGAATTAATTTTTTCTACTAATGTCATAACTCTTTTTACTTCTTTTTCACTGTATGAGCCAAATATTTTGTTTAATATTCCCATTTTTTAACTCCTTTTCTCCTGTTTATTTTTTTCTATTAACTCATTGTAATATATCATTAATTATTATTTTTAGCAATAAATTTTAACATAAAATTGGAAAAAAATGTATTTTATCATTATATTTTGACTAATATTATTTACTCACGAATATTTCTATATATTTTGATTAAAATTATTTACTTACGAATATTTCTATTTGATAAAAATCAAACAAAAATAATAGCAATAATAACAAATCTGATAAAAATAATCAAAACGATAAAACTGTAAATAATTTATTTAGGGACATTAATAATTGTAAGTTTTGCAATTATCAATGTCCCAACATCTTATATTTATATTAAAAATTTGAATTTGTAATTTTTTTTTGAAAATAAATATTAAAAATTTTAATATTTTAAATATTAAACTTTAAACATTTACATTATTTTCTTTAGGAATTTACCTGTATATGATTTCTCGTTTTTTGAAACCTGTTCAGGTGTTCCGGTTACAACAATTTGTCCTCCACCATCTCCACCTTCTGGTCCTAAATCAATTACATAATCTGATGTTTTAATTAAATCTAAATTATGTTCAATAACTACTATACTGTTTCCAGTATCTACCAATCTCTGCAAAATATCTACTAATTTATGAACATCAGCAATATGAAGCCCTGTTGTTGGCTCATCTAAAATATATAAAGTTTTCCCTGTTGGACGTTTTGATAATTCTGTAGCTAATTTAACACGTTGTGCCTCTCCTCCAGACAAAGTCGTAGATGGCTGTCCTAATTTAATATATCCTAAACCAACATCATACATAGTTTGAATTTTTTGTTTAATTTTTGGAATTTTATCAAAAAATTCTAACGATTCCTCTACTGTCATTTCAAGTACATCTGATATTGTTTTTCCTTTATATTTTACTTGAAGTGTTTCGTGATTATATCTTTTTCCCTTACATACTTCGCATGGAACATACACATCCGGTAAAAAATGCATTTCGATTTTTATTAATCCATCACCATTACAATTTTCACATCTTCCACCAGCTACATTAAAACTAAATCTACCTTTATCAAATCCACGAAGTTTTGCATCATTTGTTCCAGCAAACATGTCTCTTATTGTATCAAATACTCCTGTATATGTTGCTGGATTTGAACGTGGTGTTCTTCCTATAGGAGATTGATCTATATTTATAATTTTATCTATGTTTTCTAATCCATTAACTTCTTTGCATTTACCTGGTTTTTCATTTGCTCTATTTACTTCTTTTGCTACTGTTTTATATAGTATTTCATTTATCAAGGTACTTTTTCCTGAGCCTGAAACCCCAGTTACACAAACAAATTGACCTAATGGAATTTTAACATTAATATTTTTCAAATTGTTTTCTGACGCCTTTATTATTTCTATTGACTTTCCATTAGATTTTCTTCTAGTTTTAGGAATTTCTATCTTTTTAACTCCACTTAAATACTGTCCTGTAATAGATTCTGGAATTAATTTTATTTCCTCAGCTGTTCCTTGAGCAATAACATTTCCACCATGTACACCTGCCATTGGTCCTATATCTATTATTTGATCTGCTGCATACATAGTATCCTCATCATGTTCAACCACTAATACAGAATTTCCTAAATCCCTTAATTTCTTTAATGTTGCAATTAATTTTTCATTATCTCTTTGATGTAATCCTATACTTGGTTCATCTAAAATATATAAAACACCTGTTAATCCAGATCCAATTTGAGTTGCTAAACGAATACGTTGAGCCTCTCCTCCTGATAAAGAACCAGCAGTTCTTGATAATGTTAAATATTCTAAACCAACATCTATTAGAAATTGAAGTCGTTGATTTAATTCCTTTAATATTTGTTCTGCTATCATTGTTTGTGTTTTATTTAATTTTAATTCATCTAAAAAATGTTTGATTTTTGTTATAGACATATCTGTTAATTGGTAAATATTCTTGTCCCCAACTTTTACTGCTAAGCTTTCTTTTTTTAATCTTGCACCATTACATGTGTCGCAATGACTGCTACTCATATACATTTCATAAAAATCTCTCATACCTTGAGATTTTGTTTCTGCATACCTTCTTGTAAGAGTTGGTATAACTCCTTCAAATGGTGCTGTGAATTTTCTTGTTCCTGCTACAGAAGTATATTCAAAATCTATGTTTTCATCTCCAGTACCGTATAGAATTTTGTTCAAAAATGCTTTAGGAAGTTTTTTTATTGGTTGAGATATATCAACTTTGTACTTTTTAGCAATACTTTCAAAATACATTCTTGCCATGGTATCACCTTTTTTCATTGTGCTTGTTCCAAATGCTTTTACACCATCATATAATGTTTTGTTTTTGTCTGGTATTATTAAATCTTCATCTATTTTCATAACAAATCCAATACCTAAACAAGCTGGACAAGCACCTAAAGGATTGTTAAAAGAGAACATTCTTGGAGTTAATTCTTCGAAACTTATACCACAATCTGGACATGCATAATTTCTACTAAATAGCATTTGCTCTCCACCTATTATGTCAACACTTACTAAATTATTTGCATGTTTTAATGCAGATTCTATAGATTCTGTTAATCTTGGTCTCATATCATCACTAACAACTAACCTATCTACAATTAATTCTATATTGTGTTTCTTTTGTCTATCTATTTCGATATCATCTGAAAGCTCATATATTTGTCCATCTATTCTTGCTCTAACAAATCCTTCTTTAAGAAAATCTTCTAATAATTTTTTATATTCACCTTTTCTTTGTCTTACAACTGGAGCTAAAATCTGTATTTTAGTGCCTGTTTCAAATTTCATAATTGTATCAACTATTTGATCTATGGATTGTTTTTCTATTCTTTTTCCGCAAATAGGACAGTATGGAATTCCAACTCTTGCATACAATAAACGTATGTAGTCATATATTTCTGTTACTGTTCCTACTGTTGAGCGTGGATTTTTCGAAGTAGTTTTTTGGTCAATTGATATCGCAGGTGATAACCCGTCTATTGACTCTACATCTGGTTTTTCCATTAACCCTAAAAACTGTCTTGCATAAGATGATAAGCTTTCTACATATCTTCTTTGGCCTTCAGCATAAAGAGTATCAAAAGCTAAAGACGATTTTCCTGAACCAGATAATCCTGTTATAACAACTAGCTTATTTCTTGGTATTTCTAAATCTATATTTTTCAAATTATGAACTTTAGCGCCTTTTATGATAATTGAATCCTTCATTTTCCCACTCCTTATATACTTATTTTCTAATATTTAATACCGGATAATTCTAATGATTATACTTACTATTTTATTTTTTATATTAAATAGTTTTTTTAAAATTTCATCATCTGTATTTTATAAAAACTTAAAAATAACTTAATTCGATAATTGTTTAATTCTATCTCTTATTTCTGCTGCTTTTTCGAATTCCATAGAAGCTGCATATTTAAGCATTTCATCAGTCATTTTATTTATTATTTCATCTAAATCTGCATCTTTTCCCAAATTATATTCTGTACTTACTTCTTCAACAATTTTAGCACTAATTGATTCTCTTACTGATTTTTTAATTGTTTGAGGAGTTATTCCATTATCAGAATTATATTTCATTTGTATTTCACGTCTTCTATTTGTTTCCCTTATTGCTTTTTCCATTGAATCTGTTAATTGATCAGCATACATTATTACTTTTCCTTCAGTATTTCGAGCCGCACGTCCAATTGTCTGTATTAAAGATCTTTCTGAACGTAAAAATCCTTCTTTATCAGCATCTAGTATGGTAACTAAAGAAACTTCTGGTATATCCAATCCTTCTCTTAAAAGATTTATACCAACCAATACATCAAATTCACCTAGTCTTAATTCTCTTATAATATTCATTCTTTCTAGTGTTTTTGTTTCAGAATGCATATATTTTACTTTTACTTCTAAGCCAGCTAAATAAGCTGTTAAGTCTTCTGCCATTTTTTTTGTTAAAGTAGTAACAAGCACTCTTTCTTTTTTATTAGTTCTTATTCTAATTTGTTCTAATAAATCATCAATTTGGTTTTGTACTGGTTTCACTTCTATTTGAGGATCTAATAATCCTGTTGGTCTAATTATTTGTTCAACAACATTATTTTTTGAATGTTCTTTTTCATAATCTGCAGGTGTCGCACTAACAAATATAACTTGATTTATTCTTTCCTCAAATTCTTCAAATTTTAAAGGTCTATTATCAAATGCTGATGGAAGTCTAAATCCATAATTAACTAACGATTCTTTTCTAGCTCTATCCCCATTATACATTGCCCTTATTTGTGGTATTGTTGCATGAGATTCATCTATTAATAATAAATAATCTTTTGGAAAATAATCAAATAAAGTATATGGTGGACTACCTTCTGGCCTACCACTTATATGTCTAGAATAATTTTCTATACCTTGACAAAACCCTGTTTCTTTCATCATTTCCAGATCAAAATTTGTTCTCTCTTCTATTCTCTGAGCCTCAATTAATTTTTTTTGAGACTTAAATAATTCAACTTGTTTTTCCATTTCATCTTCAATAGTTAAAACTGCTTTATCAAGCTTTTCCCTGCTTGTAACATATTGAGAAGCTGGTGGAATAAGAACATGATTTCTTAATCCAATACTTTTACCAGTTATAGGACTTATTTCGTTTATTTTTTCTATCTCATCTCCCCAAAATTCCATTCTTACTGCTGATTCACTTTGTGAAGACGGATATATTTCTAAAACATCACCTTTAGCTCTAAAAGTTCCACGTTTAAAATCCAACTCATTTCTAGAGTATTGCATTGATATAAGTTTTCTCATTACTTCATTTCTGTTTTTTTGCATTCCTGGTCTTAGTGATAACATCATTTCCTGGTAATCTTCCGGATCTCCTAAACCATATATACAAGAAACTGAAGCTATTATTATTACATCTTTTCTTTCAAATAAAGATAATGTTGCAGAATGCCTTAATTTGTCAATTTCATCATTAACAGATGAATCTTTTTCAATATAAGTATTAGATGATGGTATATAAGCTTCTGGTTGATAATAATCATAATAAGAAACAAAATATTCAACAGCACTATCAGGAAAAAACTCTTTAAATTCTGAATATAATTGTCCAGCCAAAGTTTTATTATGTGCTAATATAAGAGTTGGTTTTTGAGTTTGTTCAATAATATTTGCCATTGTAAATGTTTTTCCAGAACCAGTTACTCCAAGAAGAGTTTGATATTTTTCCCCTGTTTTTATTCCATTTACTAAATTTTCTATTGCATGTGGCTGATCTCCACTTGGTTTATATTCCGAATGTATTTTAAACATATTACCTCCGTTCTTTTTATTGATTTTTTCTATTTTGTTTTATAATATTTTTTTCTTCTAATTATCCATAATGTACTTAATAACCATTCAATTTTATCAAGAGTTTTTTCCATCAACTTTTCTAATTCTTCCATATTATAAAATGTGAGTTCACTATTTGATTTTTCACACTTATTTAAAAATTCAACAACTTTTTCTATATCATTTTTATTAACAGAAACTCTTTCAACTAGTTTTAGATGATTTTCTAATTCAATTAAATCATTAATTTCTATTTTATTTTCTATATATAGGTCATTGTGACTTCTGAACTCCGAATGTTTTATTTTTTTTAATTCATCATATGTTAAATTACATATATGTGATTGCTTGCTGCGTAAATAAAAATCTTTATTAAATAAAAAATCTGTATATAAATGAACTAAACAACCACATAATATAGGATGATTAATATTATTCTTGTATATTTTATAAAACTGCATGTATGTTGGACTTTTATCTATTTTATAATGAGTGTAATCATGATCAAAAACTGTTGAAATATCTTTGACTATATGTCCATTATTTATATCCAATAATATATTTCCCAGCAAAAACAATTGCATTTCTTCTTCTGTATAATTTAACTTATTTCCAATTCTTTTTCCTATCTCCAAATGAACCTTCCAGTTAGGCATAATCAAATTCCCCTTCTAATTCAATATTTATTTTATAATTTTTATATATTTTAATGAATTTAGCTAATATATCTACTATTTAGTTCTTAAAATAAAACTTCTATTTTGAATTAATATTATAATTTTTTCGATTATTAGATTTTATAACCAACCACTGAATTATTGTATAGTTCTTAATTATAATTCTTAGTAATTATTATAATCTATAAAACCTCTACTTTAATATTATTAATGTAATTTATAACCTCTTTAATACTCATATCAGGAGTAGATGCTCCTGCCATTATACCTATTCTGTCATTTTCGTCAATTTTAAATTCCTTAATGTCTTGATATGTTTCTATACAAAAAGTACTTTTGCAATTTTTTAATGATATTTCATATAATTTTTTTGTGTTGGAGCTTTTTTTACCTCCAATAATTATCATTTTATCTACTTTTTTAGATAATTCTTCTGTTTCTTTTTGTCTTATTTCTGTTGCTGCACATATTGTATTTTTGACAATTAAATCATAATTCTTATCTAATTTATTAGTAGTTGTGTTTTTGATTTTGTCTGTATTTATTGTATTAATTTTTTCATTATTTATTGTCTTAATTTTATCTTTATTTATTGTCTTAATTTTATCATTATTAAAAATATTAATGCTATCTTTATTTAACGTGTCAATTCTGTGCGTAATTATAGTTTCAATAATTTTAAATTTTTCCAAACTAAAAGTTGTTTGAGAAAGTAATATTATTTTTTTTATTTCTAATTTATCAATTTTATTTAGGACTTCACCAATATCCTCAATTTTTTCAATTATAGAATACTGATTTTTACAGTTACTTACAATACCTATTACTTCAGGATGATTTCTAGTTCCAGTCAATAATACATAATAGCCTTTATCAACATATTTTTCTGCTATTTTGTGTATTTTCAAAACATTTGGGCATGTAAAATCTATTAATTGTATATTACTTTTTTTGGCTTCATTATAAATATTTTTTTCTACACCATGAGCTCTAATAATTACTTTGCAATTATTACTCTTTACATCATTAAATTCTTCTATAAATTCTATACCCTTACTTGATAATTTTTCTATCACCTGTTTATTATGAACTAATTCTCCAAGACAATATATTTTTTCTTTTAAATTATTATTAACAATTTTTTCACTTTCTTCTACTGCTCTTTTTACTCCAAAGCAAAATCCTGCAGTTTTTCCAACTATTATTTCCATATAATTCTATATATATTAAAACATAATATAATAGCTCTATTACGACATAACATAATACTACTTTATTATAATTTAATATATTACCCCTTTTCATTTATTTACACATTTTAATAATTTCTTCTTTTAAAACATTTACTATTTCTTCTTGTTTAACCTTTTTTATAATTTCACCTTTTTTAAATATCAAACCTTCAGAAATGCCTCCTGCTATTCCTATATCAGCCTCTCTCGCCTCTCCAGGACCATTTACTGCACATCCCATAACTGCAACAGTTATATTAGACTGTATTGTTTGTAAAAATTCTTCAATCTCTTTTGCAATCGGTATCAAATCTATTTGTGTTCTTCCACATGTTGGACAAGCTACAAGTGTTGGAATTCCGTTATATAAATCACAATCTTTTAATATTTCTTTTGCAACCTTAATTTCTTTAACAGGTTCATCTGATAATGAAACTCTTATTGTATCACCAATACCATTTAGAAGCATATACCCAAGCCCTATGCTTGACTTTATTGTACCACTAAATTCTGTACCAGATTCTGTTATTCCTAAATGAAGTGGATACTCAAATTCTTTTGATGCTTCTTCATATGCTTCCATACATAATTTTAAACTAGATGCTTTTAATGATATTGCAATATCGTAAAAATCTAACTTTTCAAGTATGTCAACATGTCTTTTCGCACTTTCTACCATTGCTTTTGCTGTTGGCTTTCCACCATATTTTTGTAGTAAATCTTTTTCTAACGATCCACCATTTACACCTATTCTAATTGGGATTTTATTATTTTTACAAGCCTCAACAACCATTTTTACTTTTTCTTCAGAACCTATATTTCCTGGATTTATCCTTATTTTATCTACACCTGATTCTATTGCTTCAAGTGCAATTCTGTAATCAAAATGAATATCTGCTACAATAGGTATACTTATTTCTTTTTTTATTTCTCTAATTGCTTTTGCGTCTTCTAAATCAAGACAAGCAACTCTTATAATCTCACATCCTGCTTTTTCTAAATCCTTTATTTGTTTAACAGTTTCTAATACATTTTTTGTTTTTGTATTACACATTGATTGAATTACGACTTTATTTTGGCCTCCGATTTGAACATTTCCTACCATGATTTTTCTTGTGTTTATTCTATTCATTATAGTATTCCTCCAGTCATATAAATTATTTACTGAATTATATCATAATCGACATATTTTTACAATAAATATAAATATTATTCAATTGTATATATTTTTCGATATTATTATTATTAAAATATAATTTTATATTTTGATATTTTATAGTTTTTATTTATATTTATCTCTATATTTTAATAATTTTTATTTTCTACTAGACATTTATTTGTAAGTTTGATATTATAATGTTACAAAATCAAAAGATAAAACTTATTTTATAAGTCACATAGGAGGATTTAATTAATGATAAAATCAAAATTATTTAAAATTTTAATACTTGTTTCTATATTTTTCTCTATATTACATAATTTTTGTTATGCAACAAATGTAGAAAATACAAATACAACTGATCAGAACTCTGTTTCTCAAACACAATCAACCACTACTCAAAATAATACACAAAATAATTTGTCTAATACAACAACAGTTAGTACTGTAAGCACAGTTGAAAATACAGATATAGATTTTACAACTATACTTAATATTCTATTGATTGCTGTTGGAATTGTTATAATTCTATTAGCAATAGCAATATTAGTACGTTTAAAAAGATAGTTTATGTGGAAAATTATTTTTTCTTACAAAAGATACAAACCTGATTGCAAATTGTAATCAGGTTATTTTTTTATAATATTTACTTATCTTTGAAAATTTATCAAATATAGATAATATGAAGTCTAGTTCTTTAAAGCTCTCTGAATTCTTCTTTCAGCATCTTTTTTTGCTATATCTTCACGCTTATCATATAATTTTTTACCTTTACCCATTCCTAATTCAAGTTTTACAAATTGACCTTTAAAATATATGCTTACAGGTATTAAACTATAACCTTGTTGATTTATTTTACCTATTAATTTTCTTATTTCCTGTTTGTTCATCAAGAGTTTTTTACTACGTAAAGGATCTGTATTAAATATGTTACCTTGTTCATATGGGCTAATATGCATTCCCAATACATATACTTCTCTATCTTTTATTATTGCATAACTCTCTTTTAAATTTACTTTTCCATTTCTTATAGATTTTATTTCTGTTCCTGTTAAAACAATTCCTGTTTCATAAGTCTGCTCTATATTATAGTTATGATATGCATTAGGGTTTTTGGCAATTTGTTTACTCATTTTTTCACCTTTTTCTTTATTTATTATGCTTTATTTAAGAAGTACTTGAATTTATTGTGTTTTCTTAATAAGAATGTGAATTTATCTTAATTAATAAGAATAAATTCAATCTATTATGCTTTATTAGAAGAACCTAAAACATATTTAATTTTATGTTTAACTGTTTTTTTAATTTCTTCTCTTGCAGCGCCTAAATATTTTCTAGGATCAAAAACTGATGGTTCCTCTGCAAATACTTTTCTAATTGCTCCTGTCATTGCTAATCTTAAATCAGTATCAACATTTATTTTAGAAACACCTGAAGTGCTTGCCTTAAATAATATTTCGTCTGGAACACCTTTTGCTCCTGGAATATTTCCACCATTATCATTACACATATCAAGTAATTCTGGCATTACTGTTGACGCACCATGTAAAACTATTGGAGTATTTGGGATTAATTTTTTTATCTCCACTAATATATCAAATCTTAATTTAGGCTCACCTTTAAACTTATATGCTCCATGGCTTGTTCCTATTGCAATTGCCAAAGAATCACATCCAGTTCTTTCAACAAATTCTTTTGCTTGAATTGGATCTGTATACATTGCATCTTTTTCATCAACATTTACATCATCTTCTATTCCTGCTAATTTTCCTAATTCAGCTTCAACAACTACACCTTTTGAATGAGCATATTCAACTACCTTTTTTGTAATTTCTATATTTTCTTCAAAACCATATTTAGATCCATCTATCATTACAGATGTAAATCCATTATCAATACACATTTTACAAGTTTCAAAATCTGGTCCATGATCAAGATGAAGAGCAATTGGAATATTATGTTCTTCATTTGCTGCCTCTATCATTTTTCTTAAATATTGAATTCTTGCATAACTAAGTGCACCATGTGAAACTTGTAATATTACAGGCGAATTTTCTTCAGCTGCTGCATCAACTATACCTTGTATTATTTCCATATTATTGATATTAAAAGCACCTATCGCAAAATTTTCTTTAATTGATTTTTCAAACATATTTTTAGTTGTTACTAATGGCATTCTTTTTCCTCCTATTTTTTTCATATGACAATATTATTTATTGATACGAATATTATGATTATTATATTATAAAATATTTTCATATAATACTATCAATATTATTTAAATCTGTATAAGCTTTTTATCTTAAAAATAAATATCATTAATTATTTAGAAACAATCATATGGTTCATACATGTATAAATTAAATTAACCCATGTTGATGAATTCGGACAGAATTTAGTTCTAACTCCTGATAATGTTTTTCCATAATAAAAACTTCCACCTTCTGTAAGGTAATTTTTATTAAGAGTTTTAGCTGCTTGTTCTAGTCCATCTTCTACAGATTTATATTGTTTCAATTTTCCATTATACATTAAACTTATATAATTATATGTAGATCTATGGTTTGATGCGATATTCCATCCTGACTCCCCTGCTATCAAACCACAAAAAAAGATTTCATTAATTTGATATTTTTCACATAAATCATATATTAAATCACTATTATTATAAAAAAACTTAGTAGTATCTTGTTTTGTTCTTGAGATTAAAATTTTAAAATCTTCTTTTGTTAATCCTGTTCTTACAGTTAAATCCATATCTCTTGAAATTTTAACATTTTCAATTAAAACTTTTTCTTTTACTATTTCTGTTTCTTGTATTTCTGAACGAGATAATTCATCACCACTTCTCGAAGTGACTTCTGCTATTTGTATTTCATTATTACTTGTTTCTATTTCTAATTTTTCATTATTTTCTTTTATATAACTGCTATTATTGTACTCATTATTTGTCTTTGCTAAACTAAATATTCTATCTTTTGGTAGAAAGTTCATTAATAAGAATGTAATTAATATAAAAACTGTACTTATATAAACTAACTTTTTTATATGAATAGAACTGTGTTCTGTGTTTTTCACTTTTTTTCCTCCTAAATCAATATTATTTTTTAAATATATTAATTAAAACAATAATATTAATTATAACAAAATGTTTATATATAGTCAAAATTTGATATTAAATATTAAATAATTTTTTTGCTCCGTATGTGCTTAAAACAAAGTAATTACAAATATTCAATAAAGAAAAAATCCCTATAAGTATAAAAAATATAGTATTAATACTCATATTCATTATTAGTATTAGTCCAAAACAGATACTTACAATTATTCCAAATGTTGCCATTCCCGAAAAAGTTGCAATTAAAGAACTAATACTTTGTTTAATAACTTCTGTGTCATTTTTAGCATCCATCTTTGGAAAAATCAAATTAACAATTAAACCCAATGTAGATGTAAAATTAGCTAATAATAAAGATAGTAAAATTATTTGCACTATCATAAGAATTTCAAAGTTAAACCTTATTGAAATTATTAAAGAACATATAATAGTTGGTATCAATATAATTATATTTGACATTAATACTTTTGATAATAATATTTTTTTTGGACTTACTGGAAGCGTCTTAAGTATTTCGAAACTTTTTCCTTCTATAGATATTGATGATGATGTTATCATAGACATTAAAATAGTAAATAACAACATTGACAAAAATCCAATTGGCAAAAATTGTATTATATTTTGCATTTGGACTCCAGCATCATCCATCAATACATTTTTATTTAGGAAACCTAATGTACCCTCAAAATTTACTGAAACTGCAATTGTAGCTATAACAAATATTATCAATCCAAATCCAGCATTAACAATATATACTGGTGAAGCTAAGAATTTCTTAAAGTCTTTTTTTATTAATGCACTTAGTGGTGAGTTTTTCTTCTTTGTTAATTTATATTTTGTAGTTTTAGCATATTCAGAACTTTTTGATATTACTCTAAAATATGATATACTAAATACTTTTATAAAAATCAATGAAATAATAATATTTAATAATATTAAAATTGTAAAATTAACTATATTAAATTCATTAATTAAAGATATATAGAGTTTTATTGGGTAATACACATTTGTAATTAAATTATCAATATTTTTTGCATTATTTCCTAGATTTGATAAAATACTTTGAAATTGAATCATAAAATATATAATTCCCAATGTTGAAATTATTGTTGTAATTGTTTGTACAGCTTTGCCTTTTTTAAATTTATTAGAAAATATTTTTATTATATAACCAATTGCACTTCCAAATACTGTAGGTATTATAGGAAGGGTTATTACCATAACTGTAGAAACAATCCAGTAATGAAATGGTTGGTTTTCAAGGGTTCCATAAACAATTATTGCTGGTATAAAAAATATAAAATCAAATATATATTCAAACACTAATAATTTAATAATTCTTGCAACCATAATTGTTTTCTTTTCTATTGGCATTGATAATAATAAATCATTATCTTTAGCTTCAAATAGTATCCCCTGTGACTTATATACACATTCTAATAAAACTAATATGGAAACTGTTACAATAAATAATTCTAGCATAACATGCGTCATGTTTACTGATTTTAAAGGTTCAACAACCATATTTGCATAAAGAAATGCTACTCCTGACAAATATATTCCAAAAAACAAAAAAATTAATTTACTTGAAACATTTTTTCTACTTTTTGTTTTTCTATTCTTTTTATTGTTAAATATGTTCATATCTCCACTCATAGTGGCTTTTAATAGTAAAATTAGATTTTTCATCTACTCCTCCATCTTGTAAAATTACATTTCTAAAAAAACATTTTCTAATGATTTATCACCCTTGACTTCTGCCATTGTTCCTACTTTTTCTATTTTGCCATGTTTTATAATTGCAACTCTGTCACACAATTTTTCTGCAACATCTAGTATATGTGTTGAAAAGAATATAGTTGTATTATTTTCAACACACATTTCTTTCATAATTTCTTTTAAATCAAATACTGCTTTTGGATCTAAACCAACAAAAGGCTCATCCATTATTAATATTTTTGGACTATGTACTAATGCTGCTATTATTGCTATTTTTTGTTTCATTCCATGTGAGTATGATGATATCTGATTACCAAGATTTTTTTCCATAGAAAAGATTTTTGAAAATCTATTTATTTTTTCATTTCTTATTTCTTTTTCAATTTCATATATGTCAGCTATAAAATTAATAAATTCAATTCCTGTTAAATTATCATATAAATCTGGATTATCCTGAATATATGCCATTTCTTTTTTGCATTCTATCGGATTGTTTTTTATTGATTTTGAGTTAATTAATATTTCTCCTTGTTCAAAATCTAATATACCTACTATTGATTTAATTGTAGTGGTTTTCCCAGCGCCATTATGACCTATAAATCCAAAAATTTCTCCATCTTTTATACTTAAACTTAGATTATCTACTGCTTTTTGGTTCCCACTATATGTTTTTGTTAAATTTTTAATTTCTATCATATATTTACCTCCTATTTTCAATTATTATATAACTTTCAAAATTACATTTCAATAAAATTTATTTATTATCTTAAATTTATATTATTCCAAATCATACATCTTGCCTTTATCTTAGAAAATTATATTTAACTTTTTACTATATAAATCAATTGTTTTATCAGTACTTATATAGATTTAAATACATTTTTAGAAATTTAATTATATAATTCTCTTTTTTATATTGAAAATATATAAAATTAAATATATAATATAGATGTCGATATTACTAAAATGAAAGGGGAATTAATGTGTCAACGACTTTAGACTTTAAAGAAAATAAAAGAAAAAATAATAACGAAAAACAAAATTTTGGTAACAAGAAAAAAATGAAAAAACTTCAAAAAATATTAGTATTACTTGGTAGAAGTATAATTACAATTTTTATTACAATTTTAATAATTTTTACTACTCTACTATTAATGTTAAACATGTTTTGCAATGGTTCTTCACAAAGAGCAAAAGAACTATTTGTAACAACTTTTTTAGAAACAGGTCAAATGAAATTTATTGTTTCTATTTTCTTATCTGAACAAGAAATAACAGAAATTGTAAATAGAAATTCTATGGGTAATCTAACAGCTGAAGTAGATACTAGCCTAATAAAAACAACAAGTGCAAATACTTCGAATTTTGATATAAACGGAGTAAAAATAGAAGAAGTATCTGGAAGTACATTTTATGCTAAAATGCTTATAATAAATGATCCTTCAAGAGTTAGATTAGCAACAACTTATCCATGGAGCGAATTTGGTTTAGAATTAGATAAACTAGTAAATAACAATAACGCCCTAGGTGGTGTTAATGGAGGATTATACCAATCTGATAGTAATAAAGGAGGAAAACCTCTTGGTGTAGTTGTTTGTGATGGTAAGATTCAATTTAATAATCCTACTGGTTATGCTGGATTATATTTAATAGGATTTGATACTTCAAACATTTTAAGAATTATTAGTATTGAAGGAATGTCTTCTAATAAAATTGAAGAATTAATTAAAAAAGAAAAAATACGTGATGCAGTTACTTTCCAAGATGAAGCTAGTGACAAAAATAATCATTTTGTAAAATTAATTATTAATGGCCAAGCAAGAGAATTAAACGGACAAGGTAGTGGTGCTAACCCAAGAACAGCAATTGGACAAAGAGCTGACGGTTCAGTTTTATTACTAGTTACAGATGGTAGAGGAGCATCAGGACATTTAGGGGCAACAGCATCTGATTTAATAGATGTTATGAAACAATATGGTGCAGTAAATGCTGCCAATTTAGATGGAGGAAGCTCATCTTCTATGTATTATGATGGAAAATATGAAATGACAAGTGTAACATTATATTATTCTAATTCATCATGGAGACTACCAACTGGATTTATAGTTGATAAAAGATAATACAAAAAGGAAGGAATATAAAAACAAATGAATTTCAAAAAATTTTTAATAATATATATAGGTTTTCTTATTCTACTATCTGCAATATTTTTATTATATGTAAATAGCTGTTTAGTAAAATACGAAAATTCTCAAATAAATAATTATGTTGGTACAATTGAAAAGGATTTAAAATCTGCCGCCAAAAAAAATAAAATTACAAAACATATAAATACAAAAAATTATACTGTTGGTAAATATGAGAAATCAGGTGTTAATTATGAATCAGGCTTAAATGATATAATTAAAAATTCTACACTTTCTCATAAATTAAACTTAGAAAGTACTGATAAATCTCAACCAATATATGATATATATGCAGGAGATAAAAAAATATCTACTATACACCTTAAATTAAAAAAATACGTAACAAAACTTGGTTTACTAACATACCCTGAATGGGAAATTTTAGAAATAAAACCAAATCTAGAAAATGGTTTATATAATTATAATATAACTGCACCTGCAAATTATAAAGTAAAAATTAATGGTAATTCATTAACTTCTGATGATATATATAAAGAAGTAAATGGAACAGGATTAGAAGATTTTAATAAGTATTCTTCTATCTCATCTACTGTTACTTATAAAGTAAATAAATTAGCTATGAAACCTGAAATAAAAATATATAATGATAACAATAATGAAGTTTCTTTTACTGAAAACGGTGAAAATATAATAGCGCAAGCAAATTATTACACTACAAATGATTTAAATGATGCCATGTCAAAAATAAAATCTGAATTTGATATCCTATCATTTGCAAAAAAATGGAGCTTATTTCTTACAGATGATTTAAACGGTGCAACTCATGGATTTGAAACTTTAAAACCATATTTAATAAAAGATTCTTACATGTGGAAAATGGCATATTCATGGGCAACTAGTGTTGATATAACATTTACAAGTTCTCATACACTTAAGGATCCAGCTTTCACAAATGAAAAAATATCAAATTTTGTAATTTATAATGATAAAGCTTTTTCATGTGATGTTTATCTAGAAAAAAACATGAATGTTGCAAGAATCGGTTCACAAACTGATAAAATGAACGAAAAAATGTATTTTGTTTATTTAAATGGTTCTTGGAGACTTGTTAATATGCAAGCAATAACTGGAAATAAATAATATAATTTTACTTAGGAGGTAATAATGGAAAACATTATTGTAATAATTCCAGCATTCAATCCGGATGAACCATTAATGCTAGATTTTATAAATAAACTATCAACTGAATTTACTAATATTGTTGTTATAAATGATGGAAGTGATAATTGTCACAATAATTTTTTTAATAGTTTAAAAGAAAAAAAATTCTTAACTGTATTAACTCATTGTGTCAATTTAGGAAAAGGACAAGCTTTAAAAACAGCAATAAATTATACATTAGTTCATTTTCCTAAATGCAAAGGAATTGTTACTGCTGACTGTGATGGACAACATTCCATAAAGGACATAAAATCATGTGCTAATAAAGTATTACAAGAAAAAGATGGACTTATATTAGGAGTTAGAAATTTTAACCAAAGCGATGTACCACCAAGAAGTAGATTTGGAAATAAACTAACAAGAACTGTTTTTAAATTATTTATCGGATTATCAATTACAGATACCCAGACTGGTTTAAGAGGTATGAGTAAAAAAATTGCTTGTACCTTCTTAGAAACTAAAGGTTCTAGATATGAATATGAATCTAATATGCTTATAGACTGCAAATTAAAAGAAATACCTATTTTTGAGATACCTATAGAAACTATTTATATAAACTCTAATTCCGGATCTCATTTTAACCCATTAAAAGACTCTCTTAGTATTTATAAGGTTTTTGCAAAATATATATTAGCTTCTGTAAGTTCTTTTCTAGTTGATATAATATTATTTACTTTATTTTTAGCTATATTTAATGCAACTAGTTTAAATTTTAATTTTTTTACATCTACTATTATATTAGCAACTATTTGTGCAAGATTAATATCTTCACTTTATAATTTTTTTATTAATGCTAAAATGGTTTTTAAAAAAATGAATAATAAATCATTAATAAAGTATGTTCTTTTAGTTTTAATACAGATGTTCGTATCTGGTATACTGGTATCATATTTCACTAGTTTATTATTTGGATCATCTGCTACATTAGTAAAAATAATGGTTGACTCTGTTATTTTTGTTATTAATTTTTTTATTCAAAGAGAATGGATATTTAAACATAAAAGAAAAATATAAGAAGCTTCTTTAATATTAAAAAACTTAAAATACATCCTATTTAATTCAATATACCTTATGTATATTGTTAATAGGATGTATTTTTAATATTACAGTTTATTTAATTATATTTTATATATTCAGACATAATTTTATTTTGTCTAGGATATGTTTTAATCTTATATGTTATTTTATTGTGTTTATAGCTTCAGATGTAATTTTCTCCTTATCAAAGTGATTTACTATTAATATCATTATTCCTGTTACAATAAATGTTATTCCATATGTTAATAAACTAATTTGCCAATTCCCATATGCAACATTAGCACCTGCTATTGTTGATGATATTACAGATGGAAATCTTGCAAATGTTGAGATTAATACAAATCTCCAATATTTAACAGGTAAAATACCTCCTAAATATACTAGTAAATCTTTAGGTGTTCCAGGTATCATAAATAAAATTATTAAAATTATTTCAATTGCTGCTGGATTTTTATAGAATTTGCTATTCTCTATTTTATCAATCTTTTCTTTTTCAAAAAAATTATAAATATACTTTTTCCCGAATTTCTTAACTAAAATAGTTATTCCTGAAGTTATAACAAAAACAGAAGCTGTTATAAATATAGTGCCTCCAATTACACCATAACACATACCAGCAAGTATTTCAATTGGTTCTCCTGGTAAAATTACTAATACAACCTGTGCTAGTTGTAGCCCAAATAATATTAATCCACCAAAAATTCCAAGTGAATCTATTTTTTCTTTGAAATCTTGTTGTCCTTGTGTTGTTAATATTTTACTAATAGTTGGAAACAAATAAAGTATTATAGCTATAATACTAAATATTGTTATAGTAAATACTAATAATTTTAAAAATTTAATTCTTTTACTTTTTACATTTAATTGATGTTTTTTTAATTCATTTTTCATACTATAATTCTTTCCCCTTCATTATTACAATTAATTGATGTCATTATTCTTTTTTTATACTACAAATTTTTTTCTTCTTTGTTAGAATTCAATGTTTTTTATATTGTTGTTTCGTCTTCGAAATCTGGTGCAAACTGACCTATTTTAACATTTGAATTCATCATAACTTCATAATCCATAAATACCTCCAATATTTTTAATATATTATATTATTGATATTTTATTTAGTTACTATTTTTTACTAATATTTTTCTTATTATTTAATCTGTAGTGCATTTTTTTTTCTTTATTTTTTTATAATCCAGTCATTTAACAGGAAATTATTTTTTATTTCTTCAATTTTCATTAATTATTTTTTCTTTTGTTTTCTAGATTCTTAAGGAAACCGCATGTTTTACATAAATCATCTACAATTACTCCATTTTCAAAACCTTTTTTTATTTGAGTACTTTTTAAACTATTAAGTATATCTTCTAGATCCTGAGTATATATATTTCCAATAGGAATATTGCCATTATTGTCTAAACAGCATGGAACAACTGTACCATCAACAAGTATTGCAATCTGATCTTTTAAAGCTAAACATCTTCCATTTTTTATAACAATATTTTTATTAATATCTGGCCATTCAAATTGTAAATCCTGATTAATAAATAAATTTTCCTTGATTTTTATAAATTCATTTTTTCTCAACTTGTTTTTCAAATCATCCATTTTGTAATATTCTTCTATTTGTTGAATTACTTCATTGTTTTTATCATTTTTTGCAATATTTTTATTATTCCATAACCTATATGAAATTATTTTATCTTCTAATTTATCAACACTATTAAATATTCCTGTAAAATATGATTTTTTATCAATATAATTTAAGGTATTATTTATTTGATTTTCAGTAAAACTATGTATAGAAATATTAATCTGTCTAATCGAATTTGATTTTTTTAATATTTCTAAATTCTTTTCTAATAAAGTTCCATTCGTAGTTATATTAGTTTTTAAATTATATTTATCTATTATTGTAAGTATATCTTCAAGTTTATCATGTAATAATGGCTCTCCTTTTACATGCAAACAAATTAAGTTAGTATAATTACAAATCTTCTTTACTATTTTTTCAAATTGTATTATATCCATATATTGTTTTTTTCTATTTGTATCAGGACAAAAATTGCATTTCATATTACAGATATTAGTTATTTCTATGTATATTTTTTTAAACACTATTATAACCGTATGATAAAAATCATACTCTCCTTCCCTATTATTATAACTAATTATTTTCATTAAAAGCCCCTAGATTAGGAGCTTTTTTTATATAATTTAAATTATGATATTATTATTTTGCTTGGTTAATACTTAATTTTTAATTCATAAATCCTTTTTTCTTAAGCCACATCATTGTTATAAGTGTTACTATTGATGAAATTACTAATAAAATATGAAAACCATACTCTGAACCTTGTAATGGTACAGGTACATTCATTCCCCACATACTTGCTATTAATGTTGGTATTGCCAATATGATAGTAATTGAAGTCAGAAATTTCATTACACCATTTAAATTATTAGATATAATAGATGCATATGCGTCCATAGTACCATTTAAGATATCACTATATATTCTACTCATTTCTATTGCTTGCTTATTTTCTATAATAGCATCCTCTAATAGTTCTTCATCTTCTTCATATAATTTAATAATTTTTCCTCTTAGTGTCTTCTCCATTACTATTTCATTTGCTTTTAATGATGTAGTAAAATAAACCAAACTTTTTTCTAAACTTAATAGTTGTAGAAGTTCTTTATTTTTCATAGAATTTTTCAAAACGCTTTCTGCAATTTCAGTTTCCTTACTTATTAGTTTTAAGTACTTTAAAAAAACAGATGCATTTGCATATAGTATTTCAAAAATAAATTTGCTTTTTTTATAGGTTTCTAAACCTTTTTGAACTGATTTTTCCATAAATTTAATTATCTCATTTTGTTTTGAAGATATTGTTATAAAATATTTATCTTGTACAACCATCATACCTAATGGCATTGTAGAATATACATCAGTTTCAGAGTCATTTTCTTTTTCTATAATCGGAACGTCAACTATAAATAATAAATTACCTTCATCATCAGAATCAATTCTCGCTTTTTCCTCCAAATCTAAAGGATACTTTAAATATTCTTCTTCAATTCCAAGTTTTTCGCATATTAAACTTATTTCTTTATCAGTTGGTGAAACAATATTAATCCAACTTCCTTTTTCAAATTCATTAATTTCTTTAATCCTATTTGTTTGTAAATCTGTATTGTATATTTTATACAATTATATCCCCCCCTTCTATAATAATTTAAACAATTAAATATTTATATCATTTCTTATTATTTATTAAAACAAAATTGTAATTGTAATATAATAACATTGTAATTGTAATTTTTATAATTTTGTAATTATATTAACATTGCAATTGTAATTTTTATTATTTTGGAATTATATTAACATTGAAATTGTAGTTTATATTATTTTGTAATTATAGTAACATTACAATTTTAGTTTATATTATTTTGTAATTAATGCAAAATTGTAATTGTAACCTTTATATTTTGTTTTAAATTGTCTTTTTTCTATTAAATTAACTTCATACTTTTTAGAAATCTCATTATATAAATCATAATTTTCAGAATCTATGACCCAAATTCTACCTTTAATTTCCTCTATCTCATCTAAATTATGAATCGTCTTCATATCAGGACCATATGCCTCATATGCTTTTTCTACATTCCAATTTTCTGCATCATAGAAAAGTGTTTTATATCCGTCAAAATTTGTTTCTATAACACTACCTGCTCCTAAATCTTGATTTCTAAATATAATAACATCTTCTTTTTTTATGTTTTCACTTATATACTCTATTTGTTTCATATTTGTTTCATTATAGTTTATTAATGAAAACCTAATATTACCATAAATTGTAGATGCAATCATTAGAATACAAATGCTATATAATGTTTTTTTAGCATCAGTTCTTGCTAAAAAATATGACCAAAAGAATATTAATAAACCACTTACTGTAAATAAGTATCTAGGATATAAAATTGGAGATTTTATTGATAATAAACCTGCAGCTAATATTACTAAAAAATATACTACTATGGCCTGTTTACCGGGATTAAATTGGTTTTGTTTATCTGTTATTTCTTTACTAATTTTATACATTGTTGAGAATGCAAGAGTGAATAAAGAAAAAGCCAATAAACATGCTATTCTCTCATCAAAATTCCCCAAACATTGAAATTGCAATATTTCAAATATAGTTCCTGGAAACGAAAGCGAAATCCAAAAACCTTTTGATACATTTTTAACTTGCAAAAACATAAAATATAACCATGGCATATACGCAATAAATTGAATAATTCCCGTTATAAAAAAAGGTTTTATATATTTATTTCTTATTTCTTTTCTTTTAATAAAATATACAAATAATAATAAATTAATTAATCCAGCTGCCATTAAACTATAGTAATGTGTATATAATGAACATAAACTGAAAATTCCAAATAATATCCAGTTTTTTGCTTTATTTATTTTTGTTAATCTGTATGAATATATTGCTGTTAACGTTACAAAAACTGCTGCCCACGAATACATCCTTATTTCTGATGCATACATTGGTATTACTGGTAAAAAAAACGAGAAAAACGAGAATAGGATTCCAGTTTTTTCACCAAAGTCCTTCTTTATATGAGTAAAACCTAATAATCCAAGAATAGCTATTCCCAAAGCTGAAAATAACCTATAACCTATTATATTTCCACCAGTTATTATATTAATTAATTTCAACATAAAATAATACAATGTTGGATGTACATCATTTCCACCAATCATCCATATATCATAAAAACTATGCTTAACTAGAGCAACCGAGTATGTTTCATCAAACCACATATTGTTATGAAACAAACCAATCATTATAAAAATACTACCTAATATAATAATACCTATATGTATTATTTTGTTCTTTTGTTTTTCCATATCTTCCTCCTGAAAAAAAATAAATATTTTATAATTTTTTTATCCAAACTAAATTAATTATATATTACACAAACTTAAAAATCAATGATTTATAGACTTATTTCTATTTTTTTGATATAATAAACATATTGTAAAAGAATTTACAAAATTAATTTAAAAAGGATTAAATAATATAATGAAAACAATAAATAATAATGTGGAATTACTTTCTCCTGTTGGTAATTTCGAATGCCTAAAAGCAGCTATACAAAATGGTGCTGACAGTGTTTATTTTGGAGCTGACTTTTTTAGTGCCAGAGCTTCTGCAACTAACTTTTCTTTAGATGAATTAAAAACAGTTATTCATTATTCAAAAATTAGAAATGTTAAAACTAATTTAACTTTAAACACATTAATTAAAAATGAGGAATTTGAGGAAGCTATAAATTTGGCGAAAAATGCTTATGAAAATGGAATTGATGCAATAATTGTACAAGATTTAGGCCTTGCAAAAAAACTTATAGAACTATTTCCTAACCTACCTATCCATTCAAGCACTCAAATGACTATACACAATCTAGAAGGTGCTATTCAAGCTGAAAAACTTGGATTTAAAAGAGTTGTTTTATCAAGAGAATGTAGTTTAGAAGAAATTAAACATATTTGTAAAAATACAAACATCGAAATAGAAGTATTTATTCATGGTGCTTTATGTATCTCTTATTCTGGACAATGCCTACTTTCAAGCATGATAGGCGGACGTTCTGGAAACAGAGGAAGATGTGCTCAACCATGTAGATTACCATATAAATTAACATCTGATTCCAAAATAGTAGATGAAGGATATCTTTTAAGCACAAAAGATTTATGCGGCTTAGAATTTATTCCACAATTGATAAAAGCTGGAGTTAAATGTTTTAAAATTGAAGGTAGAATGAAACAAGCAGAATATGTTGCAACTGTTACTAAAATATATAGAAAATATATAGATCTAGCAAAATCGAACTCTTCATTTTTTATTGAAGAATCTGATAAAAAAGATTTGTTACAAGTTTTTAACAGAGGTGGTTTTTCATCTGGGCACTTAGATACAAAACCAAACCAAGATTTAGTTTATCCTAAAAAACCTAACAATATGGGATTATTTTTAGGTTCTGTACATGATTTTAACCCTAACAAAGGTTATATAACACTTAGATTACAAGAAAAAATTAAAATTGGTGATACTATTAGTTTAGAAAAAGAATCTGGAACATATACAATTTCCGAATTAATGATCAATGGAAAAAATGAACAAGCTGGTTATTTGGGTGATATTGTAAAAATTGGTAGAATGAAAGGTAATATTGGAATTAATGATAAAATTTTTAAATTATCTGATAAAGAACTTTCTAATTCTGCTAAACAAACTTTTTCTGATTCTGAATTTAAAAAAATATATTTAAATTGTAATATAACAATAAAAAAGGAAACACCAATAGAAATTACTATTTTTCCATCTGATAATACTGGTTTTTATAAAGATATTAAAATAAATTTAAAATCTGACACAATTCCTGTATTAGCTATTAAGTCTCCTATTACAAAAGAAAGAATTATTTCTCAGATTTCAAAAACCGGAAATACACCTTACGAGTTTAAAAATATCAATATCGATTTAGATGATAACCTATATATACCAAATATAAGTTGTATTAATGAATTAAGACGTTTAAGCCTAGAAAATATGCAAGAACTAGTAATCCATAATAATTGTGAAAATGTTTTAACTACTAAGAAATTAAATAATGATATTAAAAAAAATAATATCATTATAAATGAAGCTACAGAGAATTATTCAAATAATGAATCAATAACTATATTATTAAACAAATTAGATATAAATTTTGAATACAATAAACTAGAAAATATACAAAAAGTATATTTACCTTTGAATTTTTTCTTATCATCTAAATATTCAGAAACTATTAATAAAATTTCAAATAAATTTGATACTTATATATATTTACCTTTAATACTTAAGATTTCTAATTTAAATTTAGAAAAAATATTACAAACATTTAAGATTAAAGGATTTGTCTTATCTAATATATCTCACTTTAATATATTAGAAAAATACAGTAGTTATGAAATTATTGGAAACTATAGTTTAAATATATTTAATAATAATACAATTAAAGAATTATCAACTTTAGGTTTAAAAACAGTTACTTTATCTCCTGAAACAGATAAAGAATCAGCACTTCAATTACTTACAAACAACAAATTTTCCGATACAGAAATAATAGTATATGGAAAAACTCCTGTAATGACAATTAATTATTGTCTAATTGGTAAATCAAATAAATGCTATTCTAATTGCTCAAATAGTTGTTCTACTAATTCATATTATTTGCGTGATAGACTTGGATTTGATTTTCAAATTTTACCTGATAATAATTCTTCTGTTACAACTATTTATAATAGTAAAATAACTAGCATTTCTGTTGATTTTAATAGTGATATTAAATACAATAAAAGAATTGATTTTATAGATGAAACGATTGAGAATATGCAAAATATTATAAATACAATTAAAAAAGGTGAACGACTTGAAGGAGATATTTATACAAATGGAAGTATTAATAGACAAGTTCAATAAAATCCTGAAAAATATTAAATAAAAAAAATAAGGACTCGAATAATTTGATAATTAATTGAGTCCTTATTTTTAATTTATATTTTATAATTATCAATAATTATAATTCATTTAATACAATATTATAAATAATTAGAAAGCTATTGAATACCATTTCCCTTCGATTTCATATATTTTCATAGGGTTAATAATTTCTTGTTCACTATCTTTTCCTTTAATAATTCTTTTTACTTCTAATCTATAACCTTTTGTAACACTACAAGTATGATCATAATAAATTTTAATATTATCTTGTATTACTTTTAAGTTATTTTCCGAAATATCTTCTTTTGCAACAATTTCATAAGAAATCTTTATGTCTTCCCCACACATTTGTATATAATTATTCATAATTTCATTAATTTGTTCTTTTGTAATTTTATATTTTATAAATTCTGGGAAAGCACTGTTATATTTATTCTCGTCAAGATTTTGAATACCTTCAATCATATTTTTAACTGGTTCTTCATATAATTCAACTTTTTTAGTATTTCCTAATATTATTATATTTGATTTTAAGCTCAAACCTATAACAACTGATATTGCTAATATAATAATTGCAATAATAATTATACTTATTTTTATTTTTTTATTCATTTTTAACATTTCCTTTCATTTGTAATTTTTATTTATTTTATATTTTAATTATCGTGTTTATTTTATTTTATATTTTAAATATCGTGTTTATTTTATTATTTTATTATATTATTTTTATTTTAATATTTTTATTTTAATATTTTTCTTATTATTATATTGTTTTCTTTTATTTTATTTATTCTAAAATATCTTTATAATCGAGTTACAGTATATTAATAAAATTGTTTGATATAATATTTATAAATTAATGATTTGCACTAAGTTTAATAATTAATCCCATATCATCATCACGAGCTGCCTTATTCTTTCTTATCATACCACATTTTTTGCACTTAAAAATTATCACATATCCTTTTTTATTATCTATTTCTAGTCCTATAGGAAATAATGTTCCATGACATGTTTCTTCTCTATCACCTGGATTTTTATCCACATGTTTTGAATGTAAGCAAAAAGGACAATGATTTCTACAAGAATACCCTAATTTATCAACTTTCTTACCACAATTTTCACAAATAAAACTTTCATCTATTTCTGTAAAATTACTTTTTTGCATTTTTAATTTTCTCCTCTTCTGCTTCATGAAATACACTACCACCTATAAATTCTCTTAACAATGAGTTATTTGGTACGTATTCTGGATTAATATCCTCAAAATATTCTAATAATCTATATAATCTTTTCGCTTCTGAAAATTCATATTCCAGATTAGTAATTTCTTTTAATAATGGGATGGCATATCTTTTTAAAATATTTAATTCGTATATCAATGATGAGTTAAACATGATATCTGCTTCTTCCTGATAAGGAAATATATTTTTTTCTTCTCCCCTGTTAACAGAATTCCACATTTTTAATGTATGAAGAGCTGAATAACCTCTAAAATTATAATCTCTTACTATTCTTCTTATAAGCCTTGTATCTGTTGTTGAGATTCTGTTATATTCATCTAAATTTAAAACTGTTAAAGCACTAATATATATCTTAAACTTTTGTTCTTTAGGTATTAACTCCGTTAATTTATCATTTAAGCAATGTATGCCTTCAATTACCAAAATTTCATCTTCATCTATTTTTAATTTTTTTCCATTATATATTTTTGTTCCTTTTTCAAAGTCAAATTGAGGTACTTCTATTTCTTCTCCTTTTAATAAGCTAATTAAGTGATTATTAAATAATTCTGTATCAATTGCCTCTATAGTCTCAAAATCATAATTCCCAAATTCATCTTTTGGATTTTGAGTTCTTTCAACAAAATAATTATCTACTGAAATTGTAACTGGCTTTATTCCATTTAATTTAAGTTGAAGACTTAATCTTTCTGCAAATGTTGTTTTTCCAGAAGATGATGGTCCAGCAATCAGTATCATTTTAACTCGTTTTCTTTTTATAATTTCATCTGCTATGTTGGCAAATTTTTTCTCATGCAAAGCCTCATCTAATAATATATACTCTTTTATTTTTTCCTGTTTAATAATGTAGTTAAGTTTTTCTAATGTATGAACTCCTAATATTTGATGAACATTTTCATATTCATCTAATGTTTTTAATAATCTTTTCTGTTCCTGAAAATCTGTTAAAACTTCTGGTTTTTTTCTACTTGGGTATCTAACTAAAAAACCTGTATGATATTTTGAAATTTCAAATAATTTTGCAAACCCTGTATTAATTGGTAAAACCCCAAAAAAATAATTGTAATAATCTTCACAATAATATAGCATAACCTCTTGTTTTGACTCTAAATCTAATTGCAATTTTCCTTTTGTTTCATTTTTACTTTCAAAAAATTTTTTTGCTTGTTCCTTATCCATAGAAATTTTATTAATAGACAAATCTTTTTCAATTATTTCTTTTACTTTGATATTTATATTTTTAATCATTTCATTTGTAACTTCTACATTTTTAACTTCGCATAAAACTGAATTAGATAATTGATAATTTACCAATATTTTAGAATTCGGATATAATTCTTCAACTGCTTTATATATTATAAATAATAAGCCTTTTACGTATATTCTCATACCATCTTTATCTGATATATCTATTAATTCTAATTTACCATTTTGCTCTATTTTGTAATTTAGACTTTTCACTTCATTATTAAATCTAGCTGCAATAGCTTTTTGCTTAGTTATTTCATCTGATAATAATTCTTTAATCAAAGTTCCATTTTTTACATCTATTATATTGTCTTTATATATTATTTGCATTTTTTATCCTCCTTTAATATTCTTATTTTATAACTAGATATTTTTTTAGTCAAGTATGAATATATTTAAATATAATAATTTTGTTAAAATTATATAAATAAAATAACTTTATTTTACTAAATTTAGTAAATATGTAAATAATAAAAAATATTTTATATGCGAAAAAAAATAAAAAATTAAACATATTTTCGATAATTTTTGTCATATTTATTGACAATAAAGTTTTATTATATTATGATATAATTATCAAACAAAAACAAAGGAGGATTTTTTATGAGTAAATTTTGTGAAGGTTGCGGTGCTGAAATAGATGACGCAGCTGTAAAATGCAAAGACTGTGTTGAAAAAGATACACAAGAAAAAAATGCTACTGCAGGTGTAGCTAACGAAAAAGTTAAAGATTCTGCAACAACAAAAAAACCAATGAATAAAGCTATTTTATTTGGTGGAATTGGAGCTGCTGCATTAGCTGTAATAGTTCTTTTAATAGTTTTAATATCTAATATTTTTGGTGGATATAAAACACCAATATCAAATATGTATAAAGGTATGCAAAAAGCTGATTTAAAATCTTATCTAAAAGCTTATCCAGAATTTATGGGAATGGATAAATATATAGATCAAGATGATATGGATGACATGTTAAAATCACTAGAAAAAGAATATGGTAAAAACATTAAAATATCTTACAAAATTATAGATACAGAAAAAATAAAGAAAGATGATTTAGAAAAAGTTAAAGAAAAAGTTTCTAAATACTATGACAAAGATGTAAAAATATCTGAAGGATATAAAGTAACTGTAAAATCTACTATCAAAGGTAAAGATGACAGTGAAACTGATACTGATGATATGAAAGTTTATAAAATCGATGGAAAATGGTATATATTAGGTTTATAAAATATGAAAATAAGGTTACTGTGTTTGATCAGTAACCTTATTTTTTATTTAATTTTTTCTTTTATTCTAATTAGAGTATTTAATGCCTCTATAGGAGTTAAAGAATTTGTATCTATTTTATCTAATTCATGAGCTAATTCTGCCAATTTAAAATTAAACATATCAAATTGACCATTAACAACTTTTTTGTTTTCTGTAACCTTTACCTTATTTTTCAATATATTTTTTCTTTCTAACGATTTAAGAATTTTATTAGCATTTTCAGTAACAATGTGCGGAACTCCTGCCAATTTAGCAACATGAACACCATAACTATCATCAGTACCACCTTGAACTATTTTTCTCAAAAATATTATATCTTCCCCTTTTTCCTTAACATCAACAGAATAATTTTTAATTCCTTCAAGTTTATCTTCAAGTTCTGTTAATTCATGATAATGGGTGGCAAATAAGGTTTTTGCTCCACATTTTTCTTTATCTGCAATATATTCAGCAACTGCCCAGGCTATTGATAATCCGTCATATGTTGATGTTCCTCTACCTATTTCATCTAATATAATTAAACTATTATTAGTTGCATCTTTTAATATTTTTGCCACTTCCATCATTTCTACCATAAATGTACTTTGTCCCATACTTAAATCATCTGAAGCACCCACTCTAGTAAATATTTTATCTACTATTCCTATTTTTGCATAATTTGCAGGTACAAAACTTCCAACTTGTGCCATAAGAGTAATTAAAGCCACCTGTCTCATATATGTAGACTTTCCAGCCATATTAGGTCCAGTGATTATTGATAATCTATTTTCCTGTTTATCCATATATGTATTATTTTCAACAAAACTTCCTGTTGGCAAGATTTTTTCAATAACCGGATGTCTTCCATCTTTTATATCAATTATTCCATTATTATCCACTACAGGTTTTACATAAGCAAAAGCATCTGCCACTGTTGCATAAGAACATAAAACATCTAAAGTAGATAAAACTTCTGCAGTTTTTTGAATTCTAATAATATTATTTTCTATTTCTTCTCTTATTTTTGTAAAAGCTTCATATTCTAGTATAACAACCTTTTCCTCAGCACCTAAAATATCATTTTCAATATTTTTAAGATCTTCTGTTATATATCTTTCACAATTTGCTAATGTTTGTTTTCTCATAAATCTTTCTGGCACCTGGTTTAAATATGATTTTGTTATTTCTATATAATACCCAAATACTTTGTTAAAACCAACTTTTAGATTTTTAATTCCTGTTTTTTCCCTTTCTTCAGCTTCCAGTTTAATAATCCAATTTTTACCTTCGGTATTAGCATTTTTTAATTTGTCAATTTCTGGGTCATACCCTAATTTTATTATTCCACCTTCTTTAATTGTTATTGGAGGTTCTTCAATAATTGATTTTTCTATTAAATTATAAATATCTTCCAATAAATCTATTTTTTGATATATTTGATTTAATATTTCTGTTTTTGTTTCTTTTAAAATAATTTTTATTTCAGGTAATTGCTTAATTGAATTTTTCAGTGATATTAAATCTCTTCCATTAGCATTTCCATAAGCTATTTTTCCTGCTAGCCTTTCAATATCATACACTTTTTTTAATTTATTAATAATTTCTCCTCGAATAATTATATTATTTTTTAATTCTTCAACAGAATCTAATCTATTATTTATCTCTATAGTATCTATTAATGGATCATTTAACCATCTTCTTAAGTGTCTTCCCCCCATTGAAGTTACAGTTTTATCCAAAACCCAAAGTAAAGTACCTTTTTTTGACTTATCTCTTAGCTTTTCTGTAATTTCTAAATTTCTTCTTGCATTTATATCTAATGACATATATTTTGAAATATTATAAATTTGAATCTTATTTATATGATCTAATTTTGTTTTTTGTGTTTCTTTTAAATACCTTAAAAGACCATTTATAGAGTGTATAGAAATTGATAATTCTCCAATTTCTTCTATTTTTTCATCTTTATCATTTAATAATTCGTAGTTTTTAGTTAGATTTTCTATATTCTCTATAAACATATTTTCATCTACAATTGTAATATAGCTCTCAAATCTTTCTTTGATTTTTATTACTTCTTCATTACATTCACCCATAATTTTATTAATCAATATTTCAGCTGGTGAATATCTAGAAATTTCATCTAGTAACCTTGCAAAATTATTACTATCTTTAATTTGAGTTGCAAGAAACATTCCTGTTGAAATATCACAAACACTTATTCCAAAATAAATACCTGTTTTGTATATTGCCATTATATAATTATTCTTTTTTTCCTCTAACAAATTGGATTCTATAACAGTTCCAGGAGTAACTACTCTTATAACTTCCCTTTTTATTATTCCTTTTGCATGTTTTGGGTCTTCAACTTGTTCACATATCGCCACTTTAAAGCCTTTTGATATTAACTTAGATATATATGTTTCTGCTGCATGATATGGGATGCCACACATTGGAGCACGCTCTTCCTGACCGCAATCTTTACCTGTTAATGTTATTTCTAATTCTTTTGATGTAACTATAGCATCCTCAAAAAACATTTCATAAAAGTCTCCAAGTCTATAAAAAAGTATACAATCATTATATTGTTTTTTTGTATCCAAATAATGCTGCATCATTGGCGAAAACTCAGCCATTATCATCTACCTCCCCTTTAAAGTACCACATATGATCTGAAATAATTTTTGAACTAACTATTTTGCCTATCAAATAGTTTTCTCCTTCAAAATTAACAATCTTATTTGTTTCAGTTCTTCCTGTTAAAATATTTTCATTATACCTACTCTTTCCTTCTACTAGAATTTTTTGAATAGTACCTAAATATTTTTTATTATTTTCTTCTATATGACTTTCTGCTAAAGATTTTAATTTATTAAATCTCTTATGTTTAACATCTTCTGAAATCTGTTCATCCATAATATCAGCTGGAGTTCCTACTCTTCTAGAATAAATAAACATATAAACTTGCTCAAAATGAACCTTGCTAACAACATCTAATGTGTCTTCAAAATCTTTTTCTGTTTCACCTGGGAAACCAACTATTATATCTGTTGAAAAAACAACACCTGGAATATTTTTTTTCATTTTATCTACTAATTCTAGATACTGTTCCTTAGTATATTTTCTATTCATTTTATTTAATATATTTGTACTACCTGATTGTACAGGTAAATGAATTATTTTACAAACTTTTTCACAATCTCTTATTGCTTCTATCACATCCATTGTAAAATCCTTTGGATGAGGAGAAATAAATCTTATTCTTTCAATACCTTTTATGTTATTTACTTGTCTTAATAAATCAGCAAATGTATATATTCCTAAATTTCCATTTCCTTTATATGAATTAACATTTTGACCTAAAAGTGTTATTTCCTTATAACCGTTTTTTGCAATATCTGTTATTTCATTTATAATATCTTTAGGATCTCTACTTCTTTCTCTTCCTCTCACATATGGAACTATACAATAACTACAAAAATTATTACATCCATTTATAATTGTTACAGAAGCTTTTATATTATCATTTCTAACAATTGGAAGTCCTTCAATTATTTCTCCATCTATATCTAAAATATCCTCTATTTTTTTATTTTCTACAACAGATTCATACATATCTTTTGGAAATTGATGCAATGTGTGAGTTCCAAAAATAATATCTATAAATTTATAGCTTTTCTTAATTTTGTCTACAATATGTTTTTCTTGCATCATACAACCACCAATTGCAATAATAGTTCCTCTTTTTTCTTTTATTAGTTTAACCTCTCCTATTTTTCCAAACAATTTTTCTTCTGCATTTTCTCTTACACAACATGTGTTAAATACTACTAAATCAGATTCCTGTAAATTATCTGTTTTACTGTATCCCATCTTTTCTATCATACCACAAAGTTTTTCTGAATCATTCTCATTTAATTGACATCCCATTGTTAATATAAAATATTTTAATTTTTTATTATTATTTAGTTTATAAATTTTATCTAAATATTCCATTTGATTTTCTATATTTAATTTATCCAAAGTTTCCTCCTATTTTATCTAATAAATTTATTTTAACTTATATACATGTTTTTTCTTACTTTTAAAACTGATATTCCTGCAACTAGATTAATTGGTGTTGGTACGCCATAATAATTAATCTAGAATTTATTTAAACTTATATATTTATTTATACTACATAATCCTCCAAATATGGATAATTAATAATATTTTATTAATTATTACTAATATTTCTATATTTTCTAGTGTTTTTTAAACTTCTATATTTATTTATGCTAAACTATCTTCCAAAAATCAAAAATCAATAATCAATAATAGTTTATTTAAGATATTTTATACTAAAATAGCTATTTTTTCAAGTATTTTAGCTTATTTATACATATATTTTAGGTTCTTTTACAATTGCAGTTATTGTTACAAAATTGCAAATACTTTTTTACTTTAACTATATTTTTACTTATTTATACATAAAAAAAATAGCTGTAAAAGCTATTTTCTCTATATTAGATTGCTTACGCAATACCAAATTTCTTTTTGAATTTTTCTGATCTTCCACCTGTTGTTTCTCTTTTTAAGTTTCCTGTCCATACTGGATGGCAATTTGAACATATATCAACTTTCATATCACCTTTAGTTGAGTTTGTTTTAAATTCTTTACCACATGCACATACTATTGTTGATTCGTTATAATTTGGATGTATTCCTTCTCTCATTTATATTCACCTCTCCCTTATAAAATAAAATAACTGTTCTATATGATATCATATATTTTATTATTTTTCAATACTTTTTGAGTATTTTTTAATTTATTATTTTTTCTGATTAGTTATGTATTAATTACTATTTATTCTTTTTGGCATTTTGTTGTTTTTCATAAACATATTGAGCTGAAGATTGTAATTCAGCTTTAAGTGATGTTTTATAAACCAATTTGCTCACTACATTAAATAGACAAGCAACTATTAAGATAAATAGCAATAATTTTTTCCAAATTTTAGCTAGCATATCTTCACTCCCCTTTTTCAGATAACTCTATTATATACTATTTTAAACTGAATTGTCAATCAATCTTCTTTTTTTGTTTTTTATAAATGATAATATAAATATTATCATTTAATTAGATCATAATAATGCTAAAAAGGAGGAATTATGCTAAAAAGAATTTTTTTAATATTTATTTTATCGACTCTTATTTTTTACTATGTGGATGTTCCAAAACAGAAAACAAAAATAAAAATCTAAATACTTATAAAAATACTTGTGATCCCACCATCTTAGATAAAAATAGCTTGAATATAGAAATTTTTATTTATAAAGCTTTTATATTTATATAGCATTTTTATTTATTCTATTTCTTTAGTTCCATTACAGTATCTTCTAATTTAAGTGTCTTTTGTTCACCTGTTTTCATATTTTTTAAAGAAACTACATTATTAGCAATTTCATCTTCTCCAATAACAATAACATAAGGAATGTTTAGTCTATTAGCATATTTAAACTGATTTTTTATTTTTACATTATCTGTATAAAGTAAAGTATTTATACCATTTTTTCTCAATTCAGATGCTATTCTAATGCTTTTGGAAAAATCATCAACCATAGATATTACCATAACCTTAGAAATTGATTTATCATCAGCATTAATTATTTTTTTATCATTTAATTGAAAAAATAATCTTGTAAGTCCTATTGCAATACCAACTCCAGGTAATTTTTTATCAGAATAATATTCAGCTAGATTATCGTATCTACCACCTGAACATACACTTCCTAAACTTTTATATTCATTTAAAAATGTTTCATACACTGTTCCAGTATAATAATCTAAACCTCTTGCTATTGTTAAATCAATATTGAAATTTTTTTCTGGAACACCAAAAAATCTTACATTATCTAAAACAAACTTTAACTCATATAGACCAGTTTTAAAAATATCATCATTTATCTGTAGATTATTTAATTCTGATATAATTTCATCTGGAGAACCTTTTATGTCCAAAAATTCAGATATTTTGCAAATCTTTATATCTGAGATACCAAGTAGCTTTATTTGCTCAAGAACATTTTCTTTACCAATCTTTTCTATTTTATCTATTATTTTAAGTATATTTCCACTTTGCTCTAATAAATCTAAACTTGAAAAAAGACCACTTAATATTTTTCTATTATTAATACTTATTGTAAAATCTTCAAATCCAAGATCTTTTATTGTTGAATATATTATACTTGGAATTTCAGCATCATTTATTAAGCTTAGTTCTCCTTCCCCTATAATATCTATATCGCATTGATAAAATTCACGAAATCTACCTCTTTGGGCTTTTTCACCTCTATAAACCTTTCCAATTTGGTATCTTCTAAAAGGAAAAGATAATTGAGAATAATATTGAGTTACATATTTTGCAAGTGGCACTGTTAAATCAAACCTTAATGCAAGATTATTATCTCCTTTTTCAAAACTATATATTTGTTTTTCTGTTTCTCCTCCAGCCTTAGCTAAAAGTACTTCTGCCGACTCAATTATTGGAGTGTCTAATGGTAAAAAACCATATTTTTCATATGATTTTTGTATTTTTTCTCTTACTTCATTAAACAATATTTGCTCATTTGGCAATAACTCCATAAATCCTGGTAATGTTTTTGGTACTATTTTATTTTGCTTCATTTTTATTTACCTCTCTTAAATTATATACATATTTTACTATAATTTAAAATTTTTGTCAATAAAAACAGCAAGGCCAAATAGGTCTTGCTGTTTTATAATACATAAATTAAGAAATATTTTTTTAATATTAAAATAATTTATATAATATTAAATTAGTTACTTAACACAAGAAAATTTAAAAGATTTTTTAGACAAAATTTAGGTTTATTAAAATTAAATCAATTCTTCTAATATCTTTTCTGCTAAATCAATAAAGTCCTTATAATCGTTTATTTCAAATAAACAAAGATTGTCTAATGAAATAACTTTTTTAATTAAATAACTATAACATAATTGATTGTATTTTACCAAATAATAGGAATTTTCAAATCTTGCTGCTTCTTGTAAATTTAGATTTGAAAACTCATAAAACCACTTTTTATTGGTCTCATAATTAATAGTATATTTATCATTTTTAAAATTATAAATTGAACATGATTTATCTGAGTCAGATAAATGTTTGTTCACTTGAAAATCCGCAATTCTAATTATATCTGCAATACCATATTTCATATTGCATGTAATATTGCAAGTATTACCGCTTATTTGTGCAATATACTTATTACACTTAAAAGATATTTCAATATTGCAATCACTTATCAAGTTTTTATTAACTATTTTCCATCCGGATTTCTCATTAAAAGAGAAATCATAATCATCATTTACAATTTCTACTTCTGAAAGTTTTCCTTTGGAAATTTTAACCTTTTTTTTGATATTAATATCTGAATCATTATACTCAATTGAAATAATATTCTTGCTTATTTTAGAATTTTGAAAATCATAGTTTTTTAAAATTCTATAAATTTTCAAAAAATCAAATTCAGATTTCTTTAATTCAGTTGATATTTCTGCGAAATTCTCTTCAAATGTAAAATCATATGAAAAAACTGTAATTGTTATAGATAATCTTTTTTTTCCCTTTATGGATTCTCTGATATAAGTTTTTTTATTAAATATTTCTATACAATAATTTGAACTATCAAAAATTTGCATTATCTTTTCATTACCTGTAGTATTAAAATAAAAATAGTTATTATCTCTATGTATTCCTATTTCAATAATATCTGGGTTTTCACCTATAATAATTCCAAATTCATTTTCAGAGCTGGGTGAGTTTGCTATAAACTCTAACCCGTTATTTGGATTCAAATCAATATTGCTTTTTATTTCTTTTAATGTCTTATTATGAGAAATTCCAATAATTGTAATGGGGAGACTAATATTATGTCTATTAAACAAATAGTTTATTTCATCCCGTAAATTATCAACTATTCTTTTAGTTTTTCCTATACCAAAAAATTGAGAGTATAGAAGATTTATTATTTCTGTTGCCATAGAATTGTTACTTGATAAATTTGCATTTGTAGGAGACACAATTATTCCTAATTTTTCTAAAAACTGTTTTTTCTTGCAAATTGTATTTTGTTTTTCTTCACATTTCAAATTACCAAACATTTTTTATTCCTCCATTTTTTTCAAATTATTGAAAAATTTTATATAAATTTCTTATAAGTATGGATTATATCATATATTTTGCACTTTATCAACTATTTCAAATGAAACCCTTCTTAATTCTTTATTTGCTTCAATAACTTTAATTTTTACTTTATCTCCTATTTTATAAACCTTTTTTGTTTTCTCTCCAATCAAAGTTTTTCTTGTTTCATTATATTCAAAATATTCTTTTCCTAAGTTTTCAAATCTAATCAATCCTTCAACTGTATTTTCTAGTTCTACAAATGCTCCAAATGATGTTATATTAGATATAATGCCATCAAACTCTTGTCCAATTTTTGATTGCATAAATTCTGCTTTTTTTATATCAACACTATCTCTTTCTACCTTTTGAGCTATTTTTTCTCTAATTGAAGAACTTTCTGAATATTTAATAGCTAGATTTGTATATTTCTCAACATCATTACTTTCCATTAAATAATTTTCATCTAAGTATTTTGATATTATTCTATGAATAAATAAATCAGGATATCTTCTTATTGGAGATGTGAAATGACAATAGTATTTGCTCGCAATTCCAAAATGACCTTTATTTTCATTTTCATATCTTGCCACTTTTAGTGTTCTCAAAATTAAATTTGAAACAACTCTATCTTCTGGTTTACCTTTTACTTGTTCTAAAACTTCTGAAAAGGCTTTTGGATGAATATTCTCTTTACTTGCTTTAATCTTATATCCAAGATTATATAAAAATTTATTTAACTCATTAATTTTTTCTATATCTGGTTCTTCGTGAACTCTATATATAAAAGGTGCTTCTAACCAATAAAATTTTTCTGCTACAACCTCATTTGCAAGTAGCATAAATTGCTCAATAATTTCATTTGCAAATGAAACCTCATATTTTTTAACATTAATAGCTATACCATTTTTATCTAATATAATTTTACTTTCTGGAACATCTAAATCTAAGCTTCCCTCTTTCATCCTTTTTGCCTTTAAGATTTTTGCCAATTCTTCCATTGTTTTAAAGTGCTTAGTATATTTTTTGTATTTTTCAACAATTTGTATTTCATCATTTGTACATTCCTCTTTATTTAATGATTTTAGAATTACAGAAACATCATTATAACTCATTCTTTCTGTAACTCTTATAATGCTTTTTCTTATATCAGATGAAATAACTTTTCCTTGTGAATCGATTTCCATTATAGCTGAAAGTGATAATCTATCCTCTTTTGCATTTAAACTACATATTCCATTTGATAATTCTTTTGGTAGCATTGGAATAACTCTGTCCATCATATATACACTTGTTCCTCTTATTATTGCCTCATTATCTAAATCTGACCCTTCCTTAACATACGCACTTACATCTGCTATATGAACACCTAAAATATATTTTCCCGAATCTGTTTTTTCTATATAGATTGCATCATCTAAATCTTTAGCATCTTCCCCATCAATAGTAAAAATCTCTTTATCTCTTAAATCAAGTCTATTGCGTGTTTCATTATTGTTAATTATTTTACTTACTTTTTTTGCTTCACTAATTACTGTATCTGGAAACTCATATGGAAGATTATATTCTTTTACAAGAGAAAGCATATCTACTCCAGACTCATCAGCTTTTCCTATTACCTCCAAAATTTCTCCTTCAGGCTTTTTACCTTTTGGGTCATATTTTGTTATTCCTACTAATACTTTGCTTTTGTCAGATGCTCCATTAAATTTACTTTTTGAGATAAAGATATCTGTTCCAAATTTTCTATCATCTGGCACAACAAAACCAAAATTTTTACTTTTTTGGAATGTCCCTACTAAAGTGTTTTTCTCATGTTTAACTATTTCAATTATTTTACCTTCTCTATGAAGATTTTCCTTTTCTATTTTATCTTGAATTATAGTTTTATCAGTATTTTTTGTTTTTTCTTTATCATTATTTTTATATTCATATACTTTAACTTTAACAATATCTCCATTTAAAGCTTTTTTTGTGTTTATAGAAGATATAAATATTTCTTCATCTTCTCCATCAATTTTCACAAATCCAAAACCTTTCGAATTAGCTTTAAATACTCCTTGTAGTTCATGATTATTTTTCATTTTTTCTCCTTTTTATTTTTATAAAATTATATACTTATTATTATTTAGCATTTTAAAATTATTATTATATATATTTTATACTTATAACTATTTAGTATTTTATAATTATTATCATTTATATTTTATACTTATAACTATTTTATATTTTATAATTATTAATATTTACTATTTTATAATTATTAATATTTTATAATTTTTATTATCTAATTTCTTATAATAATTATTATCTATTTTTTTATACTTATTATTATTTAATTTTTTATAATTATTTGTCATATTATAAATAAAAAGAGCAAATCAAATACTTTAGAATAAATAAAGTATTGTAATTTGCTCAAGTATTAATTTATATTTTACCTATATTACATATAAAATTCCTAAAACTATTGAACCAATTATAAAAGCTATTGCTAATGTAACAGTTAATTTTTTTAATTTTCCTTTAGTTGTTCTACCTTTATTTTTTTCATAAAAATTATTAGTAGATGATCCTGTAATTGTTTCAGACGCTCCAGAAGCATCTTTAGTTTGTATTGTTGCAACTACTATTAATGCAAAACATATTAATATATAAATTACTAATACTATATTTTTTATTATTTCCATTATAACTCTCTCCATTCCTTAGCTATTTACTTTGTAATTCTAACATAGTTTTTTTAAAATTGCAACATATTATCAAACTAAATGTATATTACCATTTGTTCTATATAGTATTGTGTTAACTTATTTTAAAAATTATTTTTTTAATATGCATTTTTTATCTTTAAAATAAACTATATTGGACATTTTAAATTTAAAAGCTTATAAGCTGAAAATTTTATCTTTAGGCTGTTTCTGTTTTCTTATTTGTTGTAGTTCTTTTTGGTTTACTTGTAGTATTATTAATTACTTCTTTTTTATTGTTGTTTATAATAATTTTCGGTGGTTCTTTATTTTCAACAGTTTGCTTAGTAATAATACATTTTTCTATCTTAGGATTAGAAGGAATATCAAACATTATATCTCTCATTATATCCTCTATAATTGATCTTAAGCCTCTTGCACCAGTTTTTCTTTGTATAGCCTTATCAACTATTATTTCTAAAGCTTCTGTTTCAAATTCTAACTCTACATTATCTAATTCAAAAAGTCTTTGATACTGTTTTACCAATGCATTTTTAGGTTTTGTAACTATATCAATTAATGCTTCTCTATCTAATTCTTCTAAAGTTGCAATTATTGGCAATCTACCAACAAACTCAGGAATCAATCCAAACTTTAATAAATCCTGTGGTAATAATTCTTTAAACATTTTATATTTATCAGCACTTTTTGCACTTTCTATTTGTGCTCCAAAACCAATCGATTTCTTACCTACTCTGTCTTTAACTAATTTTTCTAATCCTTCAAATGCACCCCCACAAATAAATAATATATTTGATGTATTTATTTGCAAAAATTCTTGATGAGGATGTTTTCTTCCACCTTGTGGTGGCACAGATGCAACTGTTCCTTCAACAATTTTCAATAAAGCTTGTTGTACCCCTTCTCCACTCACATCTCTTGTTATTGAAGGATTTTCTGATTTTCTAGTTATTTTATCAATTTCATCAATATATATAATTCCTTTTTCTGCTTTTGAAATATCATAATCTGCTGATTGAATTAGTTTTAGTAATATATTTTCTACATCTTCTCCTACATATCCAGCTTCAGTTAATGTTGTTGCATCTGCAATTGCAAATGGAACTTTTAAAATCCTAGCTAATGTTTGGGCTAACAATGTTTTACCACACCCTGTAGGTCCTAACAATAATACATTACTTTTTTGTATTTCTATATCATCTTTTTTTGTCTCTGCATTTATCCTTTTATAATGATTATACACTGCTACTGCTAAAGTTTTTTTTGCTTCATCTTGACCAATTACATATGAATCTAATACATCTTTGATTTGTACTGGAGTAGGTAGCTCTAATTTTGCTTCTTTTTCGTATGCTAACTCTATATCTTCATACAAATCTTCTTCTATTATACCATTACATACACGTATACATTCATCACATATATAAACACCAGGACCAGCTATAATTCTTTCAACAACATCTTGTGTTTTACCACAAAAAGAACATTTAAATCCTTTACTTTGTGAATTTTTCGCCATTTTAAATTATTCTCCTTTTTAATTTATAATTAATATTTTTTTATATTTTTTATTATTTTTTTATATTATTTATGATTAATAATTATATTATTTATAATTTTTTTATTTTTATATACTATATTAATTATATTATTTACACATCATTTTGTTATTGTTTTTCTATTTAATCAGTTAAATTTTATTCTTTTTTCAACAATTACATTTAAGAAATAAAATTTTATTCTTTTTCAATAATTACATTTAATAAATAAAATTAAATTCTTTTTTCCATAATTCCATCTATTAATCCATATTTTAGAGCTTCTTCAGCAGTCATATAATTATCTCTTTCAGTATCTTTATTAATTACATCCATTGATTGACCAGTTCTATCACTTAATAATTTATTTAATTTCTCTCTTGTCTTTACTAAATGATCGGCATGAATTTTTATTTCTGTAGCTTGCCCTGAAAGACCCCCACCTGCTATTAAAGGTTGGTGAATTAAAATTTCTGCGTTTGGAGTAGCATATCTTTTACCTTTTTCTCCTGAAGCTAATAATACTGCACCCATACTTGCTGCCATTCCTATACATATAGTTGATACTGGACATTTTATATAATTCATTGTATCTACTATACCCATACCAGCTGTAATTGATCCTCCTGGACTATTAATATATAAAAATATTTCTTTATCAGGATCTTCAGATTCTAAAAATAATAATTGTGCAATTACTAAATTAGCAGATACTTGGTTAACATCTTCCCCTAAAAATATAATTCTGTCTTTTAATAATCTTGAAAAAATATCATAAGATCTTTCTCCTTTTGAAGTTTGTTCTATTACATATGGAACTAAACTATTTCTTTCTAACATAAATTTCCTCCTTAATATTATTAACAAATTTTTAATAACTTTTAATATTTTAATAAACTACGAATATTTTATACTATTCATTATTTTTTTTCAATCCTTTTGTATAAAACAATCTATATATTTAAATAATCAACTTACAATTAACTTACAAAACTGCATTTAAGTTTTTACTTGACGATATATAAATTAACAAATCTAAAATTAAAATTAATAATTACACTCCTGTTAAAAAATGGACAAAATTAAATTATTTTGTCCATTTTGTACTTCATTATTATTTTATTTTTGCATTATCAACAATAAATGTTATTGCTTTTTCTGATTTCATACTATCTTTTATGTAATTCTTTAAATTATCATTTTCTAATAATTCTTTACTATCTTTACCATAAGTTTTTGCCATTTCATTAATTTTTTCATTAATTTCTTCAGTAGTAGCTTCTAATTTTTCAGCTTCTACTATTGCTTCTAGTACCATTCTAACTTTAACTGATCTTTGTGCTTGTTCAAAATATTCTTGTCTTATTTCCTCTTCTTTTTTACCAATCATTTGTAGATATTGTTCAAGATTCATTCCTTGATATGCTAATTTCGCATCAATATCTTTTAATATATTGTCAATTTCAGTTTCAATCATTCCTGAAGGTATTTCTACATCAACTAAATCGCAAACAGTTTTTATAGCTTCTTCCTCTATTTCATATTTAGCTTTATTTTTATTTTCTTCTTCTAGTTTTTCTTTTATACTATTTTTTAGTTCTTCTAATGTTTCAAATTCGCTTACATCTTTTGCAAATTCATCATCTAGAACAGGTAATTCTTTTCTTTTAATTTCATTTACTTTAACTTTAAATATAGCATCTTTTCCAGCTAAATCTTTAGAAAAATATTCTTCTGGAAATTTAACATTTATTTCTTTTTCTTCGTTTACTTTCATTCCAATTACTTGTTCTTCAAATCCAGGTATAAATGTTTTACTACCTATTTTCAATTCATGGTTTTCAGCTTTTCCACCATCAAATGCTACTCCATCAACAAATCCTTCAAAATCTATAACAGTTATATCATTTTCTTTAACTTTAACTCTTCCATCTTCTACACTTACTAATCTTGAATTTTTTTCAGACATATTTTCTAATTCTTTTTCTATGTCAGATTTGCTAACGTTATACACTATTTTTTTAAGTTCTATACCCTTATATTTACCTAATTTAATTTCTGGTTTTGTTTGAATAATAGCAGTAAATATTAAGTCCTTACCTTTTTCTATTTGTGTTATATCAATTTCAGGTTTACTTACTGATTCTATATTATTATCTTTTAATTCTTTTTCGAAAATTTCTGGAACTATTTCATTAAAAGTATCTTCATAAAAAATTTGTGCTCCATACATTTTTTCTACTTTAGCCATAGGTGCTTTCCCTTTTCTAAATCCAGGTATTGTAAAGTAATTAGCAGTTTTAGCATATACTTTTTTCATTCCTTCATCAAATTTTTCTGCTCCTACTGTAAAAGTTAATTTTAATTCATTCTTATTTTCTGTGTTTTCTATTTTAATACTCATTTTACATACATCCTTTCATTTCGCTGAATCTTATATTTAACATAACTATTTTACACTAACTAAAATAGCTTTCTTATTATATCACAATTTGTTCATTTTGCAATACTTTTTATGTGTTTTACAATAACTTTTAGATATATTATCTTAAATATTGCTTTAAATGTTGCATTCTCTCATACAACCTGAATTTAAATTACAAAGTTCATTTAACTTTTTACTTAACAAACTTCTAAAGATATAAACCATATTTTTAAATTTTGTAGCAGTAATTATATAAGCCTAACAATACTTAATTATAATATTTTATACGGATTAAAATCTAAAAAATCAGCACTAATCAATTTCATATTAATACCTTCAATATTTCCATCCAAACATTCTTTATGTGAATTTCCATGCAAATGTCCATAAAAACAATCTTTCACATTAAAGTCCTTCATAGTTTTTATAAACAAAGTCTTATTTGTTTCTACTTTTTCATTTGATAAATATGGAGGATAATGCATACAAACTATTATTTTTTTATCTGTACCATGTTTTGTAATCCCATCAACCAATGATAATTTTAATCTATCATTTTCTCTATTTATCATTTTATTACTATTTTCAGATTCTAAAAAAGTCCAACCTCTAGTACCGCATATAATTATATTATCATAAATTATTGAATTATTTTGTATAAAATCTATATTTTTAAAATTGTTTTCATCTAAAAACTTTTTCATGCTTTTTAGTGTTGTCCACCAATAATCATGATTTCCTTTTATCAAAACCTTTTTCCCTGGTAAATCATTTAAAAATTTAAAATCTTCATATGTATCCTTTAAATGCATAGCCCAAGAAAAATCTCCTGGAATAACTACTAAATCATGTTCTTTCACATTTTTTTTCCAATTTTGTTTAATTTTTTCTGAATGATTATTCCATTTCTCACCAAAAATATTCATTGGTTTATTTTCATTAAATGAAAGATGCAAATCTGCAATTATAAATATTGACATATAAGCTTTCCTCCTAAACTTTTTTTAGAAATAAATCTACAATATCAAAATATTTATTCATCAAATTTCAAATTTGGTACTGCATTTAAATCTAAGTTTGCAAATTTTTTATTTATAAAGTTGTAATATCCTGCTGAAGCAATCATTGCAGCATTATCTGTACATAAAACTAATTCAGGATAATAAATTTGTAGATTTTCTCTTTCCCCTAGCTCTGTAAATCTTTCTCTTATATAACTATTTGCTGAAACACCTCCAGCAAGAGCTATTTTATCTATTTTAAGTTGTTTTACTGCATTAATTGTATTTTCTATTAATACATCCGTAACAGCTTTTTCAAAACTAATTGCTAAATCTGCTTTATTTATATTGGGATCTTTATGATTCAAATTAATTACTGCAGTTTTTATACCACTAAAACTAAAATCTAAATTATCAAAATGTGTTTTAGGTAATTTTATTAATGGTTTCCCAGTTTTTGCCAGTATATCTATTTTAGGTCCACCCGGATAACCTAGACCTATGACTCTTGCAACTTTGTCAAACGCTTCTCCTATTGCATCATCTCTGGTTTTTCCTAATATTTGAAAGTTTTGATAATCTTTTACATGTACTAAATGAGTATGTCCTCCTGAAATTATTAAACACAAAAATGGCGGTTCTAATTTTTTAAAAGTTAAATAATTTGATGCAATATGTCCTTGAATATGATTTGTTGCTACTAAAGGTTTTTTTAATGCATAACTTAAGCCCTTGGCATAAGATACTCCTACTAATAAAGCACCTACAAGTCCAGGTCCATATGTACAGGCTATACCATCTATATCATCAAATGATACTCCTGCTTCTTCCAATGCTTTCTTAGTAACATCTGAAATAACTTCAACATGATTTCTCGAAGCTATTTCAGGTACAACTCCTCCAAATTTTTGATGTATATCTATTTGAGAATTTATTACATTAGATAAAATTTCTCTACCATTTTTAACAATAGAACAAGATGTTTCATCACAACTAGATTCAATTCCTAATATTATTATATCTTCTTTTTGTTTCATTTTAATCTCCATATCTTATTAAAAAAATAATTATACATAGCTTAAAAGCCAAAAACAATTCCAACTAATTGCATTATTTTTTCTCCAATTATACTAATTAAAGGTGTTACAACAATCCCAGCTATTCCTGTAATCCAAATAATTATAAATACAATATAAAAAATACTTTCTTTTTCCTCAAACCATATTCTTGATTTTTGTGGTAAGAAATATTTTAAAACTTTTGAACCATCTAATGGTGGCAATGGAATTAAATTAAATACACCTAAACCTATATTCAGCATTATTATATATCCTATTGCAAGTACTATATAATAATATGTTTTAATATCAAAATTAGAAAGTAAATTAAATTTTACTATTACACCATATATTAAAGCAAATATAATTGCAACTATAAAATTCATTACTGGCCCAGCAATTGAAATTAGTGCCTCAGCCTTTGTTACAGAAGTTTTTCCATTTAGGTTTCTATAATCTACTTGTACTGGTTTTCCCCATCCTATACCTATTGTTAACAACATAATCAAACCCACTAAATCAACATGATTTAACGGATTTAAATTCAATCTCCCTTGTTCTTTTGCTGTATTATCTCCTAGTTTGTTTGCTGTATATGCATGTGCAAACTCATGAAATGTAATTGCTATTAATACCGCAGGAATCATCAATAATGTAGTAATGGCAGTATTTGTATCTGACAAACTATTAAGAATTATTCTAAAAACTACTATTCCTAATATAATATACCAAACTCTTTTATCTATTCTAAACATAGTTTTTCCTTTCAACATTAATTTTTATTAATAATATTATGTATTTATAACAATGTATTCATTGCAATATTTTTTTAAATTAATTATATTATTTTATAACAATGGTTTCATTGTTGGAAATAATAGTACATCTCTTATTGAAGCTGAATCTGTAAGTAACATTATTAATCTATCAATTCCTATTCCTAATCCCCCAGTTGGTGGAAGACCTATCTCTAAAGCAGTAACGAAATCTTCATCCATCATATTTGCCTCTTCATCTCCTGCTTCTCTAGCTTCAACTTGTTTTTTAAATCTTTCATATTGATCAATAGGATCATTTAATTCTGAAAAAGCATTTCCATATTCTCTACCACCAATAAACAATTCGAATCTTTCTGTTAATTTTTTATCAGAAGTTTTTCTTTTTGCAAGTGGTGATACTTCTACTGGATAATCACATATAAATGTTGGTTGAATTAAAGTTTCTTCTACAAATTCTTCAAAAAAAGCATTTATAATATGTCCTCTATTTTTCTTAAAATCTTCAACTGTAATATGATTTTTATTTGCTATTTCTATAGCTTGCTCATCAGTAATTATATCATTAAAATCAATTCCTGTTACCTCTTTTATGGAATCAATCATAGATATTTTCTTCCAATTTGGTTCTAAATTAATTTCTGTTCCTTGATAATTTATTTTACTTGTTCCAAGTATTTTTTTTGCTATTGTAGATATCATTTCTTCAGTTATACTCATCATATCATTATAATCCTCATATGCTGAATATAATTCCATGCTCGTAAATTCAGGATTATGTTTTAAATCCATACCTTCATTTCTAAACAATCTTCCTATTTCATAAACTTTATCAAATCCACCTACTATTAATCTTTTTAAATACAATTCTGGCGCAACTCTTAAATACATATCTAAATCAAGTGCATTATGATGTGTAACAAAAGGTTTTGCTGTTGCACCTCCAGCTATTGTATTTAAAATTGGAGTTTCTACTTCCATGTATCCTTTATTATCCAAAAAGCTTCTAATTTCTTTTATTATTTTACTTCTAATTTCAAATGCCAATTTCACCTCAGGATTAGAGATTAAATCCACATATCTTTGTCTATATCTTAAATCTGTATCTTTTAAACCATGATATTTTTCTGGTAATGGTCTTAGTGATTTTGAAAGAAGTTTAACTTCTTTTGCATGTATTGAAATTTCTCCAGTCTTTGTTTTAAATACAAAGCCTGTAATTCCAATAATATCTCCCATATCATCTTCCTTAAAATTTTTATAAGATTCTTCTCCTAGATCATTTATACTAATATAACTTTGTAATCTTCCTTCACTATCTTGAATATGGCAAAATGAAGCTTTTCCCATTATTCTTTTAGCCATTATTCTTCCAGCTACAGTTACATCTTTTCCTTCTAATTTTTCATAATCATCTATAATTTGTTTACTAGTATGAGTTCTATTGAATTTTGTAACTTCATATGGGTCATTTCCAGACTCTCGCAATTTTTCTAATTTTTCTCTTCTAATAATCATTAATTGGTTTAAATCTAATTCTTGTTCTTGTTCTTGAATATTGTTTTCGTTCATAATATATATCCCTTTCTTATTTTATAACTCTTAGTATTATATCTTATTAAGTCACTAAAGTAAAGTACTAAGCTTAAATAATTTTACTTTTATGTAAAGTGTTTTTAGTATATTTTTATATAAAAAATGATTTTAAAATTATGCAAATTATTATTTTTTATAATTAACTATACAATTTATTTTTGTTCATTTTTACAATTTCCAGTTTCAGAAATCTCTTTTATATTTTGCAATGTATCTTTAACAATTTTATTTAAAGCTTCAATTGTAAAAAACGATTGGTGTGAAGTAATTATAACATTTGGCATTGATATTAATAAAGAAAGATTTTTATCTCTTTTATACGAATTTGACATATCTCTTAGAAAAAATTCCTCCTCATTTTCATATACATCTAAACCAGCACCACCAATTTTTCCAGACACCATCCCCTCAATAAGACTTTCTGTATCAATCAATTTTCCTCTACTACTATTTAATAAAATCACTCCATTTTTCATTTTACTTATTGTTTCAGAATTTATAATTTTTTCAGTATCCTTACTTAATGGACAGTGCAGCGATATTATATCTGATTTTTCTAATAATTCTTCTAATTCAACATATTTAAAATCTAATTCTCTGCTTGAGTTTTCATCTTTAAAAATGTCATATGCTAAAATATTTACACCAAAACCTTTCATTATTTTAATAAATGTTTTACCTATTTTTCCCGTGCCTATTACACCAACAGTTTTTCCATGAAGATCAAAACCCAATAAACCATCAAGAGAGAAATTGTATTTTTTTACGCGTTGGTATGCTTTATATATTTTTCTATTTACATTTAATAACAAGGCTATTGTGTGTTCAGCAACTGCGTACGGTGAATATTCTGGAACTCTAACAACTCTAATTTTTCCTTTATTAGATATATCAACATTATTAAAACCCGCACATCGTAATGCTAGTATTTTAACATCATTCTTTTCTAATATTTTTAAAACCTCTTTATCTGCAGTATCATTAACAAAAATACAAACAACCTCGAAACCTTTTGTAAATTGTGCTGTTTCTTTATTTAACTTAGATTCAAAATAAGTTATTTCATAATTATAGTTTTCATTAAACTTGTCAAATAATTCCTTGTCATAGTCTTTTGTATCAAAAAAAGCAATTTTCATATTATAAATCTCCTCTCTTTCAAAAAAAGAGTAGCTACTTTATTTATGCTACTCTTTTTGCTGTTTGGTGACCCGTACGGGAATCGAACCCATGATTTGGCCTTGAGAGGGCCACGTCTTAACCGCTTGACCAACGGGCCTTATATAAAACGCTAAATATATTTATAACATATCTTGCGTTAATAAGTCAATCCTATGCCGTGATTTTTTAGAAATTTCTTTTATATTTCTATAAATTATACAACTTATTTTTGCCTTACATAATGACATTTAGATTATTTATTGACAAATATATTTTATTTTATTTGTATTCACTTATACAATCAACAAATTTAATTTATATATCATTTATTTATTATAAATCTATTCTTCCAAAAATTTCTTTCAATCTTTCATCTTTTTTTGTTAAATACAAATAACCAATTAAAGCTTCAAACGCTGTTGAATACATATAATCTGCTGGTTCAGCATTTTTTGGAATATGATGATTTTCTGCGTTTCTTCCTCTTCTCACAATATCTTTTTCCTCATCCGTTAAAAAATCTTCTATTCTTTTTAAAGTATTTGCTTGAGATTTTGCTTTTACAAATTTTATTGATTCTATATGTAATTTATGTGGTTTTAAATTTGTATTATTTACCAATTTTGTTCTTATATAAAGCTCATACACAGCATCTCCTACATAAGCCCAAGTTAGAGGAGAAAGCATATTTATATTCATTTCTGATTTTTCTCTGTTTATTAATTCTACCATTATAACTCCCATAAATATCAAAATATAACAACATTTTTTTATACTTTGTTTTTCTTATATTTTATTCCTATTATATTTTATTCCTATTTTATTTTGATTTAATTATATTTTATTATAATTATATTTTGTTTTTTATATTTTTTTCTATTATATATTTTTCTTATATTTTATTTCTATTATATTTTTTTCTTATTTTTAAATTATTTTTCAATTTAGTTTTTTTGATTCAAGTTAAATATTTATAATTACATTAAGCATTTTTCTTTATTTTTCATATGGTTTTTCTATTGTAATTTTTCCCATTTTACCACTTCTAAAATCTTCCAAAATTATTCCTGATATTTTTTCATAATCAATTCTCTCTCCGGAAAGTATAGCTCCTCTTTTTTTTGCAATTATATTTATAATTTCTAAGATTTTGTCGTTTTCGTCTAAGTTTGCATCTTTGATTTCATCTTTAAATTTTTCTTCAATCTTATATCTTTCTATTAAATTATTTATATAGTTTTTCTCTAAAAACTTAACAAGCTCAAACGCAACCTCTGTTCTTTCTAAAATATCGTCTTTTATAGTTCCAGTAAAAGCTAAAAACAAACCAACTTTTTCACTTTCAAATTTTGGCCATAATACTCCAGGGGTATCCATTAATTCAATTCCATTTTCTATTCTAATCCATTGTTTTTGTCTTGTAACACCTGGTCTGTTAGCTACTTGTGTAGCTGTTCTTTTAGTTATTCTATTAATAAAAGACGACTTTCCTACATTTGGAATTCCTAAAATCATTATTCTTGTTGACTTACCTATCCTGCCTTTATTAACAAATTTTTCTTTATCAGATTCAGCTATTTTATGTATAGCTCTTAAAACATCATTCATTCCTTTTCCAGAATTGGAATCTGTTATAACAGCTACTATTCCTTTTTTTTTGAAGTATTCTACCCAGTTTAATGTTTGTCTATCATCTGCTAAATCACTTTTATTTAAAACAACTATTTTATTTTTATTTTTAGCATATTCTTTTACATCTGGATTTTGACTAGAAATAGGTATTCTAGCATCCAGTAATTCTATTACTACATCTATTAATCTTAAATCTTCAATAATTTCTCTTTTTGTTTTTGCCATATGTCCTGGATACCAGTTGATTACATTTTTTTGTAACCCCCTCTTATTGGAATTTTCATCTAGTGCTTTTGCTTTTCTTTCTGCTCTTTTTTGATACATATTTTTCGCCATATTAAATCACTTCTTTCTATATAATTATTAAGTTTTTCAAGTTATCTAAAATCTTTTCCCAATTCATTATAACACATTTTTTTGATTTTTAAGATACTCCAGAGCAACTTTATATTGATCTTTAAACCTAAATACTATTTCCACATCTTTATCATTACCAACATATATATTTTCAATAAAACTATCTACAATATTCCTATCTAATTGTTCTATTACTCCGATTTTTTTAAACTTGTTTATCCACTCTAAATTGTATGAGTTGATTTTACTACTTATCAAATTTTCTTTTTCTAAATTTAATTTATTAATTTCATACAAATATTTTTCTTTAAAATTATCATAATCGTCTTGTGATATATAATCACATTTATAATCATTTAACAAGTCATTTAATAAATTTTGGTATTTTTTTAATGATTTGTCTAATTCAATTAATCTAATTTGTCTTGCTTCCTTATTATACTCAATACTAGAATTTGAAATAACATTATCAATTTTATTACCAACATTACAAACTAGTTCAATATATTTATTTATTGATTCTAATACTATTTTATCCAATTCTTTTTCTTGAATATAATGTTTGTTGCATGTCCTATTTTTTACATATGAACTGCAATAATAAAAATATTTTTCTTTACCATGTTTAATTTTTGTTCTTCTATATAAATTGCAATTACATTCCGAACATTTAACATAACCAGTATATTTTAAAAATTTACCTTCTTTATTAACTTTCACATTTCTATTGTACATAATATTCTGTACTTGATTAAATATCTCTTCTTTTATGATAGAGTCATGTGCATTCTCTGATATTATCCATTCATCTTCTGCTACTCTAACCATATTATGTGCCTTATGACTAATTCTTTGTCTTTTATATTGAACAAGATAACCTTTATACGTTTTGTTTTTTAATATATTATCAATCATTAAAGTATTCCATTCATTACTTATTTTGCTAACATTAATATTGTATTTTTGTTTTAAATAAACACTAGGTGTTAATATATGATTATTATTTAAGTATTTGATTATTTCTTGTTTACTATTTCCTTTCATCGCTTGTTGAAAAATTTTTTTAACAATTTCTGCTGCATCTTTATCTATTATTAAATGATGAATATCATCAGGATCTTTTAAATATCCAAATGGTGCAATTTTGCCTATAAAGTTTCCAGATTTTTTGCTTGTTTGAAGTGAGGTTCTCATCTTTTTTGATGTATCTTTTGAATAACTTTCGTTCATTAAATTTTTAAATGGTATTTCTAGTGAATTCATTATGTTGGGATTTTTAAACGAATCAACATTATCATTTACTGAAATAAATCTCAAGCCATACTGAGGTACTATTTCATCTATAAAATTACCAACTTCAATATAGTTTCTACCCAACCTAGATAAATCCTTAACTATTACTGCATTAATTTTTCTTTTTTGAATGTCTTCTAACATCTTTATATAACCTGGTCTATTAAAATCAGTACCCGTATATCCATCATCTGGATAACTTTTATATATTATTATATCATCCTTGTCAACTAGATAATCTTTCATCATTTTTATTTGATTTGCTACACTATTAGATTCTTCTTCTCCTCTTTCATCAAATGAAAGCCTTGGATACAAGCCTATTGTCCATTTTTTCATTAATCTTCACTCCTTCACTTTCTAAATATTTTATTAAACCATCATACTCATCTTGATATTTAAACTTTATTTCTAAACTTCCATCTTCAAGCACATATATAACTTCAATTAATTCTTTTAAAACCTCTAACGACAATCTCCTAATTTTTCTATTTCTTTTATAATGCTCTATCCAATAATCGTTCTTTCTAATCTTTTTAACAGTTTCTTTATATGTTGAAGTATATAGTTCTATATCTTTGTTAAACTGATTTATTTTTAAATCAATTTCTTCTGATAACTTAATAAATTCATTTTTATCTAAATTATCAAATTTCCATTCTTCATAATATTTTCTCTTGTCCTCTTTTAAATTTGTAATTCTTAACTCTGCTATCTTTACATTGTTTTTATATTCATTTTCAAAAGAATCTTGATTACTATGAAAATAAAGTTTTGTTAAACTTTTCTCTAGTTCAATTACCAATTTAACTTGTAACTGTATTGTTTCAAGAACAGTATTTTCTAATTTTGTTGTTTTTATTTTATGAGAGCCACATTTATTCTTTAAGTGTAAATAACCATTACAATAATAATTAGAAATCAAATTATTTCTTCTTGTATCTTCTTGCCTTACCATAGCCCTTCCACAGTCTTTGCATTTTAGTATCCCTCTAAAAATTGAATAATTAGATGGTTCATAAGGTTTTCCATGTCTTTTATCGTTATCACTTTTAATTCTTTTAACCTTATTAAAATCTTCTATTGATATAATTGCTTCGTGTGTATTATATGAGCGAATACAATCTTCATCTGATTTAGTTAAAACTTTTTCGTTTCCAAAACTCATTCTTGTTGTTTTTAATTGCACTAAATTCCCTATATAAGATTCATTTGTAAGCATTCTTGCTATTGTTGATGTACTCCATAAATATCTTGATTCGATTTCAAAAGCATCTAGTGATATTTTTCTTTTGTTTCTTCTCTGCAATTCTTTACGACATAAAATGCCATTACTATTAAGATATTTACATATTTTAATTCTTCCGTTTCCCTCTAAAGCCATTTCAAATACTTTCTTAACAATTTTGGCTTCTTCGTCATCTGGAACTAAATGATGTTTATCTTTTGGGTCTAACATATATCCATAAGGTGTTGTGCCAGCGACGAACTGACCACTTTTAGCCATGGTCTTATATGCTGACTTTACTTTTACAGATATATCTCTTGAATAGTTTTCATTCATAAGATTTTTTACAGGAATAATCAAACTATTAATTGATTCAGGATTAAGAAAAGAATCTACATTATCATTAATTGCTATTATTCTTAAATTATAAATAGGAAATATTTCTTCAATATATTTTCCAACTTCCTTATGATTTCTACCTAATCTAGATAAATCCTTAACAATAATTCCATTTATTCTTCCATCTTTAACATCTTGCATTAACCTTTTAAAGTTCGGTCTGTTAAAATTAGTTCCAGTAAAACCATCATCATCATAGAAGTCTTCTATTTTTATATTATCTTGATTTTCTATAAAAGAATTTAGCATTTTCTTTTGATTAGTAATAGTATAAGATTCACTTGTTTCTCCATCATCAAATGACCTTCTGCTATAGCCTCCTAGTAACCATTTTATATTTTTACTATTATTTTTACTAACTTTTTTATTACCTCTACCAGCCATAATTTTCTCCTTTCCATTAACATCTAAATTTTAGTTTGTTTCGTAATAAATTACGAAGGTGGAAATTTAAAAATTACAGTCTTGACTTATCTATATAAATTTTTTAAAACATCTGTTAAACAATCATCTGCAGTCTTATTTGTATCAGAAAATATGATTTTAACTAACTTTCCTTTTACTTTAAAAACATAAGGGTTTTTTACTTCATTTAAAAAATCAAGTATTCTATCATTGCTTGATTTTCTTTTACATATTTTTATATCTGTTATTTCATCTACATCATCAAGGTTTACATTGCTTAATTCAATATTCTTACATTTATCTAATTTCTCTTTTAGTCTTTTTAAATCATTTTTTTCCATTTTTATCACTCCATTTCATTTTATGAATTTTTAATTTGTATTCACTTTTATCATTAAATACAAAGTATTCACATCCAAGTAATACATTATCAATCATATTCTCTGCTTCCTCTTTACTTGTTGCTCTTACTTCTATTTCTTGTTTATATTTATTTGCTATAATAGTCACTATATAAGTTTTTCTTTTTTTCATAGTTACCTCCAATTCCATAAGACTTTAAATAATCAATTAAATCAAAGTCAAATATATCAACTATCGCTGAATTAATATTGCTTATTTCTTTTTTTGATAGTTTTCCAACATATGAAATTAATCTTGTTTTATCTATTACCCTTATTTGCTCTAATAAAACTAATGAATCATATTTTAAATAATCCTTTTTCTTAATAAATATATGTGTAGGTAATTTTGTTTTCTTAATTACACTTGTTAATGGTGCTACTATTATTGTTGGACAATATTCATTACCAAATTCATTTTGAAGAATTACCACAGGACGTTCTCCGTTTTGTTCACTGCCAAATGTAGGACTTAAATCTGCATAATAAATATTTCCTTTTCTAATCTTTTCCATTATTTATTATCTCTGCCTTATATATAGTCTGTGGTATCTGATTATCAAAAAAAGTTTTTAAATCTCTTCCATCTTTTAAATAATTTTCAATAACCTTCTTAACTTCTTCTTTTGCTTTTTGCATACTTGTTTGTGAATGATCCATTGTAAGAGTATAATTTACTTTAACAGTTATTTTATAATTTTTTCTTTTCATTTAAAATTCCTCCTTATATGTATAAAAAGCAGATTACTCATAATAATCTGCTTTTCTTAATTTCATTTTTTCATTTAACTGTTATTTTTCCTTGAACCCCACAGTCTTTGGGAAATCATCAAACGACTGATTGCTAATCAGTTCCATAGGAATCTCACCTCAACTGTGGTTCTCACAGAGCCGTACCCATTGCGTGTTTCTGTGGCTGTACGGAAGTATCATTATACCTATTATTTGTTATTGCAATATTAAGAGCAACTCAATATTTATAGTCAAGTATTGTTCGCAAGCGTACTTACTAACGTGCTAGTCCTGTTCGAACTATAATAGGAATGTATTTGACGAATGTATATTAAGTTTTCAAAGAACACATCCTATCTCCATATAAAAAGGAAACAGGAGAAAGAATAATTAATACCCTTTCACTTGTTTCCCCACTTAAAACCACTTTTACGAAGTCTAAATTTTTATTTATTTAATATTTTTTTTAAATTATCTAATGCTATATGTAATGAATACTGTACTGCTCTTAAAGATGTATTATCTTTATCAGCAATTTGTTGTTGAGTATAATGGTTAAAATATATATCTTTAATTCTTCTTTTTTGAATATCTGGCAATTGCTCTATTGCATTTCTTACATCTTCAAATGTAGATTTTCTTATTACCTCATCTTCTAAACTTATAGGCTTGTCCATTGCTCTTTCATTAAGGTTATTGTCATATATTTCAGAATGTTCAATATGTCTTTCATATTCATGTTTAAATTTTTTTAAAATCTTACTAGCATTAAAATACACTTCGGCTACATCTTCTGTTATTTCAATTCTATGTCTTTTTTTCAAGCCATCTCTGAAACAACTAAAATATTTTTTAGTATCTGTATCGTACTGAACCTCACTATATTCATTATCTTCTATCCAATTTTTAATTATAATAATCATTAATTTTCCTCCTATCAAATTGTTTTTTCACAAACTGATAGAGGGAGGACCTCTACAAGAAATCCATAAAATTATTTTTAGGTACAAAAAAACGCCGACTACAAAATTCAATAACTGAATTTCATAATCGGCGTCAAAACATCCAATACAGCAGATAGTTGTACTGCAAATATTTTTTACTATATATTTTTTAAATTTAAATTTTTTTTCTAATAAATTAATCCATTTTTTTCTCATAAAGGCAGTACTTCCTCTCAGAGCATTGCCTTTATATACAAGAGTTGATAGGTGTCTTTTTCTTACGTATTACTTATCTTTAGTCAACTCTAATTAAAAAATTAGACAGTAATACCTTCTGTAAATAGAAAATGTACTACCTAATCATCTCTATTAATATTCTTTTATTTATTTATATACCCCTTTTTCTCACAATATCACAGCCTTGTAGCATTGCTTTTCACTTTAAAATAATAATAAAATTATTTGTTGTATATAATACCACAGTTTTCTTGAATATTTTGTCGAAATTTGCTGAAAAGTATCTATTTAAGCAAATTTTAGCATAAAAATAAAGAAATATATCAGAAATTAATATATTTCTTTATTGAATCTATATATTTAAATCGTCTATTGTCTTTATTTTTCCAAATACCTTTTCTATTTTATTTTTTATTGCCTCATCAATATCACTAGTATATACTACAATTAAATTATTAATCGCTCTTGTTAAAGATACATATAATAAATTACGTGCTGAAATAAGATCTGTATCTCTATCATCATTATCTAAATTTATAAGCAAATTTTTAAAATAATTCTTTTTTTTACCAAAATTTTCATTTAAAAATACTATTACATTCTTAAATTCTGCTCCCTTGGTACTATGATATGTATGATAAACAACATTGTTTTCTATAGTATTATTAATAAATCTGTACCATTTTTTAAACAAGTTAATATCTAAATTTAGAAAGTTTATTATAGAATTCATATTTTCTTTATCTAATTCCTCATCTTCATCATAATCAAATAAATTTTCAAAGAGATAAATAACTAAATCATCTTTGTTTTTGATTTCACTGGTAAAAATACTATCTATACATTTGTCAAATAAAGAATTCCCTTTTTTGTAATTATCAAATAAAATAATTATGGTTTCTAATAAAGTTTTACCATTGACATTTTTTAAATATTCAAAAAATGTCTGAAGTTGACTTAAATTAATTCCATTAAATAGATTTTTATCAATTATTATATTTAAAGAACTTTTAGAATAATTTATTGTATTATAAAAATCTAATATTCTATAAATAAGCATTTGTACTTTGCCTAATTTTGTTAAGTCTGTGCTTAAAGTTTGGTCAGAAAGTAATGAGTAATTTTTTTTATAGTAATTTGTTGATTTAAAAAATAAATATATACCATCAAAACCATTTTTTTCAGCAACTTTTTCATTAGTTAGTTCAAAACAATGCAATTTATTATCATTGTTTATACCTAATTGTTCTACAAAATAACTAACAATTTTATCTTCGTCTCCATCTAATATATTAAAGAAAAGAACATCATTATCATTAAAATTAGAATAAATTGATTTTTGCCTTAAATCATCATTTCTTATTAAATTAGCAATATTTATAATTTGATTAGAAGATCGTCGATTAAATTCTTTTTTTATTCTCGTAATATGATTAAAATAATTATTAAATTCACTTCCAACTCCTTTATCATATATGTTTTGCTTAGTATCTCCAAAAAAACCTAGTATAAAATAATGTTCTATATTTTTAGAAAAGTCATCAATATATTTTAATAATTCAATAACTAATTCATCTGTGTCTTGATATTCATCAACTAATATAAAAGGATATTTATCGCAAAAAAATTGTTTAATAATATCACTACTTTTTATTATACTATTAGAATACTCTAACAAAGTATCATGACTAATTCTCATTTTATCCAATCGATCATAATTATAGCGATGATCATATTCAACTTTTTTCAGTTTTTTTTCTTCAATATCAGATATTGTGTCTTTAAAGTCATTAATCTTTAAAATTCTATCAGCAATCTTTTTAAAATTACTTACATTACTTAATAAATCGTTAAAATCAAATAATGATTCATTCATTTTTTTCTTAAAAGTTGCAGAATTTTTTGACTTATTTTTATAATAGATATCTTTTTTATCTATTAATAATGTTTCTAATTTGCATTTTCTTTCGTCGGAAAGCAATCTATATTTTTCAGCCCATAATTCTTTTTCTAATTCATCTTTTTTAATTGATATCTCTTTAACTAATTTATTTTTATGTGTAACTATAAGCGCATCTTGATGCTTTGAAATAATACTCCAGAGGCAATTATGAATTGTTGATACCTCTACTAAATCACTATTTCCAATTTTTTTACTAATTTCATTTGCAGCAACATTCGTATAACTTATACATAATATTTTTTGATTATTTGTTTTTAACACATAAAAGTCTTTTTTTATTATATATTTTAGTGTTTCAACTAATGCATATGTTTTACCTGCACCTGCCCCAGCATCAAAACACCAATTTGTTTTATTATTAATGCAATAAAAAATTTCATCTAAATTATTTTTTTCTTCTTCTAATGTATTACTTTCAATAATTAAATCATTTTTTTCCATTATCCCCACCATTTAATCTTTCTATCAAATAATTTAATCCTTCAGTAATGTACTGTGGAAATATTGGAACTGCATTGCGTTCTTCTTTAGCTATAAAATTAAACAATAGTGTATTTGCAAAATCGGATTTAGAATCAGACAATTTTATTTGCATTTTAAACGAATTATTTATTAATTCATTTTCAACTTGCTTATAAACATTTGGCTTTATTTCTTTTAAAGTTTCGTTTAAAATATCATTATTATAATTAGTTAGTATGTATGATTCCTCAAAACTTGTTGAATAAAAACCATTAATTTCATTTTTTTGAAATGTAATCATTAAATTGTCTTCTTTTAACAACTCAATTTTAATTAAATCTTTTATTTTTTCTTTTTTATAAAAGTGTTTCAATGTATTATTTGTGGTTTTTCTTTCTTCAATATTTTTACTTTCAATTTGTAAAAAATCAATTTTTTCATTTTCATCTCTTTGTATGTCTAAATCAGTAATAATTAGACATGGTATTTTTAATAACTTTATTAAGTCTTCATAAACTAAAGCGTGTGCTCCTCCTATAATATTTAAGCTAATAAAATATTTATTCAATTTTTCATTGGTATCTAATTCATATTGTAATAAAGTATATTCAGTTATCCCTTCAACAAAAATTACAGCGTCTGCAAAAAAAATTTCAGAAACATTATATTTAATATGTTTCTTTAAAAATTTTAAATACTCAATTTTTTTATTTTTATCGCCAACAGATTTAAAAATATTTTCATCACAAATATTTACAATGCAATTTGTATTTTTTAATTCAGTTATATAATTTATATTATCAAAAGAATTACCTTGATGAATTTTACTATTTAGGATATGTGCAGAGTGGGTAGTTAAAATAATTTGACTGTTTATGTGTTTACTATTACTTCCAAGTAATGCCAATATAGTTTCATTAACATTTTTAATAAACATTTCTTGCATCTGTGGATGCATATACGTTTCTGGTTCTTCAATAGCAATTAAATTAATTTTACTGTTATGTTCTATATCAGGATATTGGGCAACATAATCTATTATTTCAGCTATTATCATCATAAAATTTGTGTATCCTAGCCCAAATTGACTTTCTGGAACTTCGTTTTTTCCATCAACGTATTCGTATTTTAATATATTATTTAATATTTTAACAAAACTTAAATCAGACTTCAAAATTGCTTTACATTTTTCATTTAGTTTTGCTTTTTCTAATACACCATTTATTGTGTCGGTATGATTTAATTGAAAATAATCATCTAATTCTTCATTAATTTCAATAATTTTAGATTCTATCTTATCAAATGACTCCAAATCCTTTGATTTTTTTAACAAGTTATATTTATAATTAATTATTTTTGAGAATGAATCTGATAAACACGTGCTGCCTGTTATTTTATTAGCAGATATAATTTTTATATCCATAAGATTTTTTAAATTAAAATCTATTTTATCATTGTTTTTATTGAAAAAATCTAATCTAAAATCCGTTGCATTTATCAATTCTAGAAATTTATCAAAGGCTTGTTTTTTATAAGTAGCGACCTTTTTTTTAAACTTATCGACACTAACAAAAAATTCTTGATTTTCTTTTGGAGACCACATTACTTTTACTTCTATTTCAGAATCATTAACATCTTCAATTAGCATAAAGGGTATTATATTTGTTAATAAGTCTTTTTTATTATCATCAATTACAAATTTAAAAATGAATTCTAAAATAGGAACTTCATAGTTTTCACCAATACTATCATCAGTAATATATTTCTCATATAATTCTTTTAAATACGTTAGATTAAAATCCGTAGCAATAAATTTCTCATTATTAATTAATTTCCTTAATGCAGTAATAACAGTGGTTTTCCCACTGTTATTCTTGCCAACTATTAAACTTGTTTTTTTTGCAATATTTAATTTATTATCTTCCAAGTAATCACTAGCATTAACAAATTCAACAGTATTATTTTCTAATCCGAATTTTCTAAAATTATTGATTTTTAAACTTTTTAAATACATATTTGTTTCTCCTTAATACTTATTCAATTCCTAACGCCTTATAAACTGCATCTTCTGGATCATTATAAAATGAGATGTTAAATTTAGAGAATAAATCACTAGGTACATTAGAAATATCACTTGCAGATGACATTGGTAATAATATCTTTTTTGCACCAGAGTCGAAACATACTTGTAATGTATTTGCCAATTCTTCAACTCTACCAATTGTTCCACCAATGCTCATACTTCCTAATATAACTAAACTACCTTGCATAGGTTTTTTTAATGCACTACTGCATAATGCAACATATGTAGCAAGAGAAATATCTTTTGAAGCACCAACACCTTGCAAATCTTCTATATGTAATAAATAATCAATATTATCAACTTGTATTGTTGAACTAATATTTTTTTTGTTTGCTTTAAAATAATTATAAGCAGTATTTAATGCTTCTTTTGTTTCTCTATCATTTCCTACACCTGATACAGTAAATTTACCGTGTCCATTTGGAGATTCAACTTCTATTTTAAATGTACCTATCATTCCAGATGTTCCTCTACCTATATAATAGGTATGTCCTGCTTTAAGCATTCCCTCTGGAATTATTTTACCTCCCCCACTTTCTGGAACAGATACAAATTTTTCTTCCATTGTTTCCTTATCCATATATGAGAAATGTACATCATAGAATTCCATTCCACCAATTTTCTTCAATTGTTCCTTTACTCTTCTTCGTCCAATTAAAGCATAAACTAATATTTCTTCTAGCTCATCTTTTGTATATTCTCCATTAGGATATATAAGTTTAATAAGTCCAGAAACAGTCTTTCTAACTGCAATTACATCTCTTTGATTAAGATTACTTCCTAATCTGAAATATTTGTCTATGGCGTCTGAATATGTTGTTTTTCTCATTGCTCTCATAAATTCTGATAAATAATCTGTTATAAATCCATAATCATCAGTAATTAGTTCTGGTCTCATTTTTGGAATTTCCCATCCTGGTAAATAATAATGCATTCTATCAAAGAAAGCAGAATCGCTTGCCATCTCTGGAGGAAATGGTTCAAATAAATGTGATGTTTTCAATAGTACTTCAACACTTTGATTAATATTTCCTACAAACACCATTGAAGCATTAGCGTTCTTTTCTTCTTTTCCTCTTGCGAAAGAACCAGAAGCCATATAATCTTTCATTATTTGAATTCCATCTTTATCTTTAAAATTTATACCTGCTACTTCATCAAAAGCAACACAATCCCACATACCAACTAGACCTATTTTCTTTTGACTCATATTATAGAACAAATTTGCAACAGTAGTTTGTCCACCTGATACTAAAATACTATTTGGTGATATTTCTTTATATATATGTGATTTTCCCGTACCACGTGGTCCTAGTTCACATAGATTATAATTATTTTCAACAAGTGGAACTGCTCTTTCAATAAAATGCCATTTTTGATTATCTTTTAATTTAGATGGTTCAATACCCATAGAACGAATTAATATGTCTATCCATTCATCTTTTGAAAACTCTTTTCTTCCATCTTTTATTTGTTTTAAATCCATATTAGGCATTTGAATAGGTTCAAGGCTTGTAACAGTAAATGGTATTTTATGTTTTTCTTGGTCATCATAATAATAACTTATTTTTATAATACACCAAATACCACCAACTAATAATTTATCATATTTCTTTACTATATCATCTGAAATAAGTGCGTCTTTAATTCCTAAATTAGAAAACTCTGCTTGGTATATATCTAGTTTTTCATTAAGTTTAACAGTTACTTTATCAATAACTGTATATACACCTTTTTCTTTGATTTTAGATTTAATTTTTTCTGCCTCATCAGGTCTTACAAAGTTTTCTGCTAATATTCCTTTAACTGTTGATATCCCATCTTGAATTGCTAGTTCGTCATTAGTGGCACAATACATTCCTAGTAAATACTCTAGAACATATACAGGAACATTTGCACCTTCTTTTATTTTTTTTGTTAAATCTTTTCTAACAACTTTACCTGCAAAAGTTTTATTAAGTTTTTCATTTAATTCTTCCATTTATGCCACCTCCTAAAAATCAAAATTATTTACAATAGCAATATCAATAGTAAATTTAATTTTTGGTAATTCTATACCTGTGTCTTCATCAGTTATTACTAAATAATAGGTTTTATTTTTATCATATTGAATATTCTTAAATACAAATTTTTCTCTAAAAAATCTATCTTTAACTTCTGTATTTTCATAATTAGCAATAATAGTACATTCATCAGATATTCTTGTACCATTTTCATCTTCAAAGTGAAGTAGATATCTACAAGGTTTATTATTTTCATCTATATTATTATCTTGTAAAAATTCAAGATAAGTAATAGCGTTTGTTATTCTTGATGAAATACCACTATAAGTTATGCCAACTTTTTTTGATTCTTCACTTGCTCTCGTAGATTTAAAATCTATTACAGGAATTATTATTTCTTGTGGCAAAATACCTCCGTGAACATAATTTATACCACTACCTTGTCTTGCATATATAATGTTTCCCTTTGGTACATTTACATATCCACTATCATTCCCAAAAATATAATCTAAATTAACTGAGATTATTCCTTCTTCATTTGATGGACTATCTGAATATGCATATCTAGTTTTTTGTTTTGTACTATTTGATTCTTTCTTTGTTTTGTCAAAATCTTCAAGTTTACTTCTCTTATAAAAGAATCCGTGATCTGCAGTAACAAACAAATTAACACCACTAAATGTTGTATGCAATGCTCTAACAAGTTTTTCTAATTCATCAATAGCATTCTCGCAAGCATCAAATATTTTATTTTCATTATGTTCTCCTGCATTATCTACCGTATCGTGATAGATATATACAACTTTCTTTCCAGAAAATAATTTTTTCCAATCTGCTTTTCCAAGTTGTGTTAAATCACTATACTTTATAGCAACTGAATCTGGGTTTTCATTCTTTAAAATCATTTCTCTGTCTTTTATTGAAGAAGATGGCATACCATCAACTAAAATATCATCACTATCTTTAACTCTTGATAACTCTTTATTTGGTAATAATGAAGCCATACCTAGTTTTGTATATGAAGGTACTAAACCTAACATATATGATATTTCTGATTTATTGCTAAATACTTTTAATTTATCTGCTAACTCTTTAGCACACTCATATCTAAATGCGTCCGATATAATAACAATAATTCTATCTTTCTTATCATTATATGGTTTAACAAAAGTATTATAGAATTTATTTTGCATTGTCATTCTGTTCGTTTCATATTTGCTCATATTTTCAATAGTGTCACTCCATTTAATAGAAAGTTCACTAATAAAATCATTAACATATATATTTTCTATTCTGTTTTTTAAGTTTGAATATAATTCTTTATCTTCTATATTGTCATAATAATAATATACTTTTCTATATAAAGAATCTATTTCATAAAACTCATTAGTATATGCTTTTGCAAAAGAATCTATATCAACTATTTTGATTCTATCTTCTAATTCATTTATTCTTTTATTAAATAAAATTGCAGTCTTTGTAAAATTATATTCATTACTGTATGAATCAAACCAATACTTGCCTTCTCTAATATCTAAATACTCTTGATATTTATCAAATTCTCCAATACCATTAAATACTTTATCAACAATATAAGACATAACATACTTATCTATACATCTGAATGCATCACTATTTTTATATTCATCAATATCCATAGATTTAATTAAATCTTCTATTCCAAATTCTTTTTCAACATCTTGAGATAATCTTTCAAAATATTCTTTTGTAGTTTTGTCTCTCATTAATGAATTAATAAATACATATACATTTGTAGATTTATTTTTTAGAATATATTTACCATATCTTCCAACTTTACTTGTATCCTTTAAAGTAGAAGCAAAATAAGTAAATACTAATGATTTATATACATCAGGAAGTTCTTCATATTTAGTAATTGAACTTCCAAACGTATGATTAAACATTCCAACTATAAATTCTTCATCTCCAAATTTGAATAGTTCTTCATATTTTTTTTCATCTTCAAAATATAGTTTAACAATACTTTTTAATATATCATCTTCATTAATTGTTTTTAGATTAACTAGAATAGCCGTAATAATCAAATCGATATTATTACTATTCTTATCATCAATATCAAACTCCAAGAAATCTGTTTCTCTCTTTTTATTGTTAAAGAACTTGTTATATTTCTTTATCACATTTCTTTCATCATTTGTTAAGTTTAGATTTTTAATCTTCATTGTAGTTGAATCAATATTAAGTACATAATCTTTATTTGCTGTTTCTAAATCTAACAAATCATTGTTAATAGAACTAGGTTTATCAAAAGGCAAATAAATTAATATATTCTTATTTAGTTCTTCTTTCTCAATATGATACCTAATCCAAAAACTATTATTATCATATTTAACAATTTCTGTATTATCAAATTGCAATTCTGGTAATAATTCAGAATATGATTCTTTTGGATCATACCAGAATACAATCTTTCTAGTTCTTTTTCTTTCAGAATCTCTTGAGAATGGATTATTTAATGTATCATTAAGCAATTCTTTTTCTTTTTCAAACATTATTCCACTCCTCCTTATTTAATTTTTCCTAAAATACTTTCTTCTTTATTAGTTTTAGGATTTAAATATGTAAATTTAGCATAATTAACTACTACACCATCATCTAAATCTATATCTATCATCTTATTAGCGACATTTGCTATCATTTCGTAATATTCTTTTACTTCTTGTATCTTACCATTTAATTCTATCTTTTTCTTTTCCATCTCTTTTTTATCAGCAAGTGATAAATCAGTAGATAATTTATACTCAACATCAGATAATAATTTTTCGTAAGTTGTTTGAACTTTTGGAATATATTTAGTTCTAATAGTAGCAACTAAATCTTTAGTATATCTATGCATATAAATTAAACATTTAAAGCCATTTTTCTTTCCGCTATCAAATAGCCAATAAATAGGTCTCTTTTGATATGTTTTTATATGGTCATTATAGAAATCATTAACAAAGTATCTTCTTATTGTATCTTCGCTTGTTTCTGTTCCTCGTTTTCCTAATGTTTCTGCTATATAATCAAGATTTTCATTTAATGTGCCTTTACCATAAACTACTTCTATAAATTGTTTAAATTTTGTTACTATATCATCATTAAAATATGCTTCATCCGTAATAGGAATTATATTATCATTATCTGCATTGAATGTTTTATATTTAGAAAAATCAAATTCTCCACCTGCATATATTAGTCCATCTTCATCAAGTGAATATCTTCCAAACATACAGCCTACTGCATAACTAATTAATGATTTAATATCTCTTACTCTATCTGCTTTTCTTATAGTAATATTTTTGTCCTCTACTTCAGGTGTTAGTTCATCTTGTAGTCCATAAATATCAATAAATATTCTATTTAATTCTTCTTCATTATGTTTTAATTGATTAAATCTTGTCTCACATTTTGTATTCCAATCTTTAAATATAGACCATAAATAATAATTAGGTTCCTCTTTTAGATTTCTTATATAAAGTCTTACCTTATCTTTAATTAGTGTATGACTATTAAAATTCCAACTTGTTTCAAATGAATCCCAATCATACTTTGATATAGAAATGTTTTCGTCTACTAATTTATTTATTATTTCTTTTTTATTGTTATCTAAAATAGCAGGTATCTTTGCAATATCTCCAACTTGATAGTTTAAAGTAGGAGCAATAAATCTCATTATATATTGCACTATGTTTGTATTACTTAAAGCCAACAAATATTTTAATTTATCTGTAGCAATAAAATAACTCATTCCTGCAACATCAAAAATATGACCAAATGGTTTATATCTAAAAGCAATATTTGAAGATGATATTAAAGACCAACTTACCGATTCTCTGAAATAATACTCTAAATTTTGTGGTCTAGACTTTAGTTTTCCTTTATCATCTTTAAAATTTTTAATTTCCATCCCATCATTTTCCCAATTAACAACATAATCATTATTTCCATACCACTTGCGAAATTCTCCACCCTTATTATATGGATACCACTTGGCTTTAGATTTCTTTGATACTTCAACGCTAGTAGAGTTTAATAGTGTTTTATTAATATTCACTTCATACCATTGTCTTAAAAACCTATCATTGTCTGCGGTCGCTAAACCTTGTTTAACATCAGCAATACTACCTAATGAACTACTTTTTTCAAATACATCAATAAATTTTTCATCAATCCAATATGCTATTGGACACCCAGGAATTTTTTTGAATTGTTCATTATTAATGATATATTTATTTTTACTATTTTCTAAACTTTCTAAAAATTTTTGTTCTTGTATTTTCATTCCACCTGTAAAATCAGTTAGTCTAAAATAATTACCAATGGCATTTTTATGACTATTATTCAAAACAAATGTACAAATAGGTACAGTTGCTTCTTCAAGAGCAGAATATTCTAATTGAATAAGAGAAGAAATGCTCATACTATTTATAATATAATTTCTCAGTTCTTCATAAGAAGAAATAAACATCCATACATATGGCGTCATATATCCAAGATAACTTTCATTTTTACCATATTTGCTGTTTCTAACAATGAATGCAGAAAACATATCACTTCTAACATCTTTAAAATTTTTTAATATATATTCTTTTAATGATATAGACATTACACTATTGTTCATATATGGTGGATTAGTTACAACAATATCATATTTTTTAGATAATATTATTGCTTGTTTTATTAAACATTTAAAATTTGATTCTATTTCTTGTAAATTGCTATAATCAAATATATCTAATTGCTGTTGTTTTAATTCTTCTATTTTATCTAATATTTTATTATAATCTCTATCATCTACAATTAGTAATGAACCTATTTCCTTCGCATTTTGAAATATATCATAAATATAATTTATTGTTTCATTTAAAGAAACTGCTTCTAAATAATCTTTTTTAGATTTTAAAAAATTAATATTTTCTTGAGTTATTGATGTGCTTTCTTGAATACTCATTATATTTAAATTTTTCACAATTTCTTTATTAAATATATTCTTATCATATTCTCTTGCTTTTAATAAAATAGATAAAATAGATAATTGTCCTGCTCTATCATCAATATCTAAACCATATATATTATTTTTTAATATTAACTCTGCAATATCATTTTTATTGTATCCTGATTTAGTATAAATTTGATAAAACACTTCAAAAGCATAAACTAAAATATGTCCACTACCACAACAAGGATCAATAAAAGTTATTTCAGTTGGTTTTAATTTTTCTTCTTGTTTTTCAATATTATCTTTAATAAAATATTTCCAATTATCTGTTATTGCTGATGATGGATATAAGTTATTACTTGGATATAAATTGTCAGATGGATATAATGCACCATAACCATTATGTTCAACCCAATATCTTCCTAATGAGTTTTCTACCATATATTTTACAATCCAATCTGGTGTAAATAATTGAGTAGCGTAAGGTATTTCATTTTTCTTATATGCTTTTTTTGCAGATATTACTCTATCCTTTTCAGTTTGATTATAATATTGGTATAACCATCCTATTATTTCTACTTGATTATAATTTTCTTCTGGTACATCATTTATTATTTTATTAATAAATCCTGCATCATTAAGTAAATTATCTGGAATTAAAATATCAATATAATCAGTATTACCATCAAAGACTTGGGGTATTACTTTTCCTAACTTCTTACACACTAACAATAAAATATATTTAAATTTTTCATTATCATCTTTTAATTCAATATATTTTTCTTTCTTAAAATCAATATCTAAATCTGGATTAGTTAGATTTGTAAATTTTAAAATTTCAGGATCAGGAGTATTATCTTTTGAAGATAATACTCGTATTCCTAATGAACTATTATTTTTTGTTAAAGGAAGCATATCATTTATTTCCATATAACGAATTGCTATTATTCTATTGAACCAAGTATATGCTGCTTCTTCAATAACTTGTTCTAATGTTAATTCATTAATCCTTTTAATTAATAAATCTCTTTTATCATTTTCTTCTTTTGTAAGACTTAAAGAATGTTTTTCATTGGATAAAAAATATACTTCACCCTTTTGTTCTTTTTTAAATTCTTCATTTACAAAAAAAGTTTTTATTTTATTACTAACTTTGTTCATTAAATCTTGTCTAGATTCAATAGCAAACTTTTTTAATATACTTTTATCCATTATATTCCTCCAACATTTTTTATAAGAATAATAATTTGAGGTAAATACGTAATTACAAAATCCATTCCTTTGTCTAAAAGAAAACTTAATAATACTTTTGTTTTCCCCCATTTTTCTTTTTTTGATATATTGTTATTTTGAATTGTTTCTATTTCTTTTAGAGTTTCTAATATTTCCTTTTTTTCTTCATCATTAATTTCTTTATTTTCTTGAATATCTTTAATAAGTAAATCAAAAGTTATACTAATATTATTTACATTAGAATTATAATTGCTATTATCAACATTCAAAGTAATATTAGGTACAATCGTAGAATGCTTTTCTTCAAAGATGTTATCATTAGAATTACAAATATCATCATATTCTTCATATATTGATTTTAACTCTAAAACTGTCGTTTCTAAATCACTTTTATATTTTTTATAAATTGTATCACTATTATCTGCACCAATTGCTAATATGCTTGGATAATAATACCTATTTTTAAATCGTTTTGTATCTGATGAATTTACTCCAAATTCATTTTCCATAAATCTTATCAATGATGAATTCCAAGCAATAAATTCAGGACTATTTTTACCTTTTTTATTATCAATTAGGCTTTCACCACATTCTATTATCTTATTAAGTTTTTCTTTTTTATTCATAATAGCATTATCCTCCTAAATCTATCTAATAGTTATATTATTATTTTCCTCAAATTCTTTAATTAGTTTGTTTTTTAATTCATCAATATACTTATCAATATCTTCTCTTGAATTTATTTCGTAAGTACGATTCATTAACATATCTGCTCTAACAATCTTTCTTTGTACTACTTTAACTTCATCTGGTTCTTTTCCAGTTTCTTCTACAATCTTTGCTCTACTCTTTTCATATTCTAATGCACTTATAAATCTATCTTTTAATTGGTCAACTCTTGTTTGTTGAGCAAATATATCTTTTAATTCATTAGAATGTTCCAAAGCAGATATAATTGCTTTACAAATATCTACATACGATTTAGCAAATGATTCATCTATTCCTGCATTTTTAACTTCATTATCTATAAATGAAATTGTATTATTAATGATTTCAATAATAGGTTCTGATTTTTTATTATACATTTCTCCTAGAATATTTATAAGTTCTTGTCTTAATGTTGGTAATTCTGGGATATCACTATAAGGTTCTTGTTTTGTTAATATTTCAACTAATTTGTTAACAACATTTGATAATTCTTCTGTATTATCAGCATAATCTTTATTATTATCATATATTAATAATGTTTCCCTTGCTTTATCAAATTGTTCTTTTTGATTACCATTAAAGAAATCTAGTAATGGTTCGTATTTTTCTGAAAGGTCAATTAATTCATCTTTCATATTTGATACTTCCTTAAAGAAATCAGATATATCTCTTATCTCTAATAGATTTTTAAATACAGTTAATACTTTATCAACTACATTTTTACCTGGATAAGGATAAGACATATTATAACTATAATTTGCTAAAACATTTTTAATTTTATTTAGTGTTACAGTTAAGCAATCATCTTTAAAATCTGCTACCATACCATCTTCATCTTCTCTTAAATTGATAACATTGAAAGCATTTCTAGCAACTGATTTCAAATCATTTATTAATTCTAATGATATTTTTTGTCTTATTTTTATAATTGTTCTATCGTAATATTCTCTTTTTAAAATCTTTGTTAAAGTATCTTCAGATGTAACATTTTGTACTTCATTATTGTATATAAGTGTTATTACTTCATCTTTTAATAATCTAGTTAAAATATATAAAATATCCTCATCTAAGAATCCATAAGGTGCTGTACTAAAGTCTTGTAATAAAGTTCTAATTGTAATTGGAAAACTGAAAGCATTCTTTTCTTCACAATAATCTTTCATCGCTTCATATGCTTTACTATTTATCATTTTAACTTCATTTCCAAAAAGATTATTCATATTTTCGTGGAATAAATTTCTAATATCTTGTGTACTAAAATTCTTTTCAATATAGTTGAATTTTGTATAAATATTATTGATTAATATTTCTAAAGATTCATATATTCTTGCTTTTGCTTCTTTTGAATAAATATTTTGTCTATCTCCAGCAATTATAATTTCAGCAACATTTAATTGTTCTTTGATATTTTCTCTAATTCTAGTTTCAGATTCTTCTACCTCTCTTTGTTTTGCTCTTATAATATCTTCAACTTGTTGTGTTTGGGAAGCAGTGCTTTTACTTCTTCTATATTCTTCAACTTTTAAATAATTTTCTATTTCTTCATAAATTAATGTTGATACTTCTAATTTAACAAATACGTATTTGTTTTCCCTTGCTGATTGCATAATCATTTCAGTATCATCTCTATCTGGAGAAGATGTTATTATCTTAATTCCAATTTCATATTCTTGTGAATATTTAATATTATCAATATATTTAGTTAAAGGGAAATTTCTGTTTTTATATGTATATTTACTATCTGTAAGAATATAGTCAAATACTATTTTCTTTAAATAATCATTAACTTTTATTCCATCAACTGTTATAGATTTTATTTCTCTATTTATTTCTTGTTCTTCATCAGTTAAAAACTTATATTCTTCATTATTTCTTTGAACTAATATTTGTCCTTCAAGTCGTCTTAAAGAATCTGTAATATCTTTTTTAATTGTAATCTTATCATCTTTTATGTTAGATACAAATAAAGTAGATAAATTATCTATATTTGATGGTACTTCTTTTATATTTTTAAGTAAGAATAACATTTTTAATACTTTTACATCTATTTCTTGTAAAACACCTGCTTTAACAGTATCAATAGCATTGTTTATTACTTTTGTTATTTGAGGTTCCATAAAGCTTTCAATTGTATCATAAAATTCGTAAAATGGAATTAAAGTTCCAATTTCATCATTTGCAAATTTCTTTGCAGTTTCTTGGAAAGCATTAATCAAAGATCTTTCTCCATTTGACATATGCATTCCTGCAAACCCACTTTTTCTTATACCTGTGAATACATCTTGCAATAATTTAAATTGATAAGGAATAAATGGATATGTATCAGCAAAATCTTCATTATCTTCATATAATTTTTGATAGGCAGTATTCTGTGTAAAACTTAATAAGTTTTTAATTACTGATTCTTCCTTATCATATATTAATTTCAAACTTTCTTTTGCTTCTGGTGTTTTATCAAGTATTCTTTTTTTAATTACTTCATCAACATCTGATGATGATAAAGATAACTTTGTATCAAATCTACCTTGTATTTTTGAAAAGTCATTTCCTGCAACTTTTACATAATTGTCTATTGCTCTTTGACTTGTAACAATAACCCAAGCCTTACCACCACATTCAATCCCTAAATCTTCAACTATTGTTTGAAGACTTAGCATTAATGCAGTATCACTACCAATATATTGTCCAATTTCATCAACTAAAAATACAACGTGATGATTATCTCCATTTGATTCAATATAATCTCTTACTCTTTCAGAGAACTTTTCTATTGATAATTCATATCTTTCTTCTGCTTTATCAAACCAATTTTCTGCTTCTTCTTTTGATTTATTCATTGCTTTTGAATAAGCATTTACTATTTCATCACGTCTAAAATAGAAGTCATTTCTAGCAACATTCCATTCTTCTCCACATTCTTCTTTAAAATTATGTTTAAATTCTTCATATTTATTTTGCTTAATTAAAAATCTTTCTAATTCTGCTACATGAGGAATTGTTGATAATCCCATTTTTTCATTAAATACTTTTTCAAAAACTGCTAATATTTTATCTTTTGAATCTCCAACAGTTTGTGAAGATTTAGAATCGATATTAAATAATATTACGTCAGTAGGAATGTTTCCTGCTCTTTTTATATCTGCAAGTAACATTTTATCTTCAATTTTAGAATCAAAATAATCTACTGCTGTCTTACCAGCAACTACTTTATTTTCTAATAAATATGAAATTATTTTTAAGAAATGAGATTTACCACTTCCAAAAAATCCAGAAATCCATACCCCCATTTTTTCAGTAGTAGAATTTATTCCTGTATTATATGCATTAAAGAAACTATTAAAATGTTTTAATAATTCTTCAGTTACTACATATTCATCAAGTTCTTGTCCTATAAAACTCTCATCATCAACTTTGATTACACCTTGAATTTCTCTATCAATTGGTTTCGAATAAATTTTCTTTAAATTTTCCATTTTGAATCCTCCTTATTTTCTTCCTACAAATTGGAATGCTCTATAATAATTATCGTTTTCTAATTTATTAAATAATTTAAAACTTTGTCCATTATAACTTCCTGGATAAAACATTATCACTGGATTACTTGTTATGACACTATGTAGATTATTTAAAATCGTATGGCCTCTCACTATTTCATAGCACTTACCGATTCCTGTAATAAATATTATTTGATTAGGTTCTACTTCTTTTTTTATCTTCTGCATAATTAAATCACTATTTGTACTGATTCCTAATGTTTTTGAAATGACATTATTTACGTATTTAGCACCTTTTGTTTTTTCATATTCAAACACCTTTTCTAAAAACCCTTTTTCATTTAGAATCTCTATAATAATGTCATATATATCAAAAACTTTAATATTTAATTTTGTTTTTGTAAGTAAATAATTTTCAATATGTTCTCTTACAATATATTCATCTTCTGGATCATAATCAAAGACGTGAAAATTAATTTCATTTCCTAGACTGTTTGATTCAAGAAGTTCTTTATCACTTAACTTTTTTGTTAACTCTTGTAATCTATCATTTATTGTTTTTTTCATAAAAGACCTCCTATTGCTTTTGCAAATTCAATATCTCCATTTTTATCAAGCATTCTAATATATTTTTCTTTTAATAAAGGTTTTATTATTTTAAATCTTTTTTTATCTTTTTCAACAAGTCCAGAGTCCAATAATATTTTCATTATAACTTGTTTTAATTTATTAGCTGTTGATTCAGTTCTTTCTTTTAAAGTATTACTTAAAATACATTTTTCTTCATACCAATTATCGATATCAAATTTTTCAATATATTCTTTTCTCATTAATAATTTATCTTTATATATCTCTAATACAAAATCTCTAACTAACTTATCTGTTTTCATTATTGCGTATAAAAGTATAAATTTACTATTTTCAATATCTGAATATATAAAATCCTCTAACATTTCTCTATCCATAATATTGATTCTTCTAAATATCGGAGAATTTACTCTCGTTACACTTTTTAATGATTTATATTTTATTAGATTTTCTTCAACATTTTTCTTTTTTAAAAGTTCTTCATCTTCTCCATTCAATAAATATGTGGCAATTATTTTTGTTTCATTATATAAAAATGGTTCAGCAGTTAATTTAGCACTATAATCTTCCATAATTCCTCACTTTCTAAAATGTAAGTATAAATTCCATAAAAACTATAAGTATTATATCACATCATAACAAAAAATACCATATTTGAAGAAAATATTATGTTTTTTCGCAAGAATTTTACTAATTATAATTGTTTTTTCTCAAAAGAATTGCAAATTTAATACTTTTTAGTCCATTTCCCCTAGAAATATAATATTAGCACAAGTTAATGAAATAATAATATCAGGTGATAAAAATGATATTAAATAACTTTAAAGAAAGTAGAGAAATTATAGATATAAAGCAAAAGGATATAGCAGAATTCTTTAATATAAACTTTTCTACTGTATCTGGTTGGGAAACTGGTAAAGACACTATTCCAATAAGAAGACTAATTGAATATGCTAATCATTATAATTTTAGTCTTGATTACTTATTTGGATTAACACGAATAAATAAAGAGTATTATCCTGTAACTATCGATATAGAACACGTAGCAAAAAATTTAAGATTATTAAGAAAACAAAATCAAATGACACAAGAAGAAGTTGCTAATAAAATTAATACAAGTCAAGCAGCATATGCTCATTATGAAAATAATGTTAATCTTATCCCTACAACATTTTTATATAATTTAACACAAATTTATAAACCTTTTTCTATTGATAATTTATTTGGAAGAAAAGAAAAGTAATAAGACTCTTATTACTTTTTATATTTAGTGAATTTTAAGTCATTAATAACTGAACATAATACTTTTTTTGCTTTATCAACAGATAAAGGCTTTTCAATATACTCGTTAAACCCTAGATCATTTACAAAATGATTTCTTTGATTCATAGAAACCGTTAATACAATAGTAGGAATACTAAATCCAGCAATTGCTTTTAATTCATCTAAAATCACATAACTATCTGGACAGCCTCTAAATATATTATTAGTAATTATAGCATCATACCTTTTACCAGATTGAATCAAATCTAATATATCATATCCGCTTTTTACTAACTCAGTTTCAATACCCATACTTTTTAAAATTGTATCTGTAATCCTTATCATTCCAGAATTGTAATCTGCCACTAATACTTTTAATTTTTTATTTGGCATTAATACCTGTTTAATTATTAAATTTTTCTTTATTTCCTTATTCCAAATTATACGTTCTTTTTTTCTAATATCTTTTTCTCTTTCCTCTTGTTCTTTTTTATATTGCATTTCTAATTTTTTTCTTTTACATTCTTCCTCCTCATTTTTTTTATTTATGAAATAAGTTAAAATAATTATTGCAATTATAATAAATATGATTATAAAACTTTCTATATATCCTTCCATAAAATTCTACCTCTTTCTTTTTAGTATATTTCCCCAAGAAATGTTTTAAAAAAAATTCGCATAAAAGATATACTATTAAACTAGTACTATTTTACTGCGAAATCTATATGCATTCTATTATAACATTATACGCCTTTAAAAGTCAACCGATATCGGTGCATATTTTAAGCCGATATCTGCTATCATTTATTTAATAATGGAGGTGTTTATATGTTATTTAAAGAAGCAATAAGTCAAAGAATATTAGAATTATGTGACAAATACGGTTATACTCCAAATAAACTTGCTGAAATATCTGCTATTGCTCCATCAACTTTAAGAACTACTCTTTCTAATACAGTTGATAATCCTAGTTCTTATATTATTTATAAAATCTGCAAAACATTAAAAATAGAATTGAAAGAATTTTATGATTCTGATTTGTTTAATATTAATAAAATAGAAGACTAATCTTTTTAATTTATATGTATGGCTATTTTTTTTACGAAATAGCCTTTTTTTAATTTGCTTGAAAATAATTAAATTGTGAAGTCTTACTAAACTCATAAGCACTCCATAAATCTGTTTGTCCAGAACCTGGATCAATCATAATAACATTATTTCCATTTATTCCAGTTATAGCAACCCAATGCTGATTACCTGGTGTTGCCCCTTTAACTTCTGCAGTAATATAATAACCGCCATTAAAATACTGATTTATCAATGCTAGTTTTTCAGTTCTTGATTTATTTCTTAAATTAACATTGCCTACATATTTAAAATTTGGTACTGCTTTATTTACTGCTACATATTGCAAGTTACCTCCACTATCAAATCCGTTGTTATTATTTAGTGCTTCTACAAATGTTCCAGGATTAAAAGGATTTATAGTTACATTTGCTCCAGATTTTTCAATTAATATTGCAATAGATGTTACAAGACAGCCAATATTTCCTATTGTACTATTAGTATTACCAATTTTAATATTTGACCAACTAGCACCACCTTGTCTCCAATTAACATATTCTCCCGAATCTGTCCCACCATAAATAACTCCATTCCATAAACTAGAATATTTTTCACTTGATAATTCTGCTAATTGATTATTCTGAGTTATATTAAAATTATATTGAGATTTCATTTCTCCCACACTTTTAGAAGTTATTTTTATATGCAAAACTTTCTTTTCAACTTGTTTAGGAAGTTCATTAGTATTTACTCCCTGTTCTGTTACCATTTCTGTTTTAACTTCTGATGTTAAAGTATTCATATCCCAAAATATGGTTTTAATATTATTTTTCTTGCTATCATTAATAGTCATTACATCTTGTTTATCTAGTCCATTAGATTGTTTAACTGTATAAACCAAAAGAACATCTTTCCATTTAGCCATACTTCCCTCTAAAACATAATCGTCGTGAGGATTGGTATCTTGTATTGATTGTAATTTATCAGAAAATTCTTGATTACATTCTGCTACTACTTCATTCATTGTAATTGCATTAGCACTTGTCTTTTGCCCACTCATAAATATTCCAAATACTGAACTACATAGCAAACCAATTAAGCAAATGACAATAACTATTATTATAGCAACCCAACCTCCTGCAATTATAGCAGACACTAATGCCTTTGTTGCTGCTATAATACCCTTAATTGCAGATATTGTTGCTTTAACTGCCACTTTAGTTGTCTTAACAGTTGTTTTCGCTGTCTGAATTGCCATTTGCTTTGCTCTTTGACTTGCCTTAACAGTTTCTTTTGCCACTTTCTCTGTATTCTTTATAACAACTTTTTGAGTTTTAACTGCTTGTTTAGAACCAGTCTTTATTGATTTACCTGCTTTTTCAACTTTTGTTTTAATATCTTTTTTTTGAGCCTGCTTTATTTTAAAATCTTGTATCTTTTGTTTAGTTTTTATAATGTTATTTTTAGTCGTATCAACTGATTTTTTACCTACTTTATTAAAAGCATTAATTGATTCATCAGTAGAACGATTAACAACATAAGTAACCTTATCACTTGCATAGTCATAAGTTTCATTTTCACTGCTATAAGCATTTTCCACTTTTTCTTTTATATTGACTATTTCATCTTTTGTTCTTTCTGTTGCTATTGCTCCTTTATCTAATGTTTTAATAGTTCCTTTAACAATGTCTTTTGTCTTAATTTTCAAAATACATACCTCCTACTTTTATTCTCCAGGTTTTGTAGTCATTAATTTATATAGTTTAGTATTTCTAGGAAACTTATTTATAAATGGTATCAATGAACTTCCAACTTTAACTAATCCTTGTCCTGCTCCAACATTAGTTATATAGTTCATTTGTAAATCAGATATACTTAATAGTTTTGCAAGTTCTAATCTATCTGTACTTGCTTGGTTCAACATTACAATAAATTCACTGTTAGCAAGCATAGTTCTTGCAGTATGACTTTGTAATAAATCATCAACATTCTGTGTAATACCCGTTGCGTATGCTCCATATTTTCTAACTCTTTTCCATAAAGTAAATAAGAAGTTAGCAGAATATTCGTGTTGGAATAATAAATATATTTCATCAATAAAAATATAAGTATTTCTTCCTTTTGACCTATTAGTTGTAATTCTATTTAAAATATTATCAAGAACTACTAGCATACCAATCGGTAATAATTGTTTCCCTAAATCTAAAATGTCATAGCATATTAAACGATTATTTGTATCAACATTAGTATTTTTAGCAAAAGTATTTAAAGAACCATCAGTAAATAATTCAATAGCAAGTGCTATTTCTTTTGCTTCTGGCTCCGTTTGTTTAATTAATTCTTCTCTAAAATCTTGTAATGTTGGTGGAGTTCCCAAATAATTACCTTGTTGAAAGTGTCGGTATACCTGTGCAGTACATCTATCTATGATAGATTTCTGTTTAGGTCCTAGATTATTCCCACCAATTAATTGTTCACATAATGATAAAATAAACTCTGATTTTAATATAATTGGATTTGCACCATCTCCATATTCACTATTCATATCCATAGCATTAATATGATTATCGCTTGTTGCCGATATGTGAATTACTTCGCCTTTCATTGCATTTACAAGGGGTGTGTATTCTCTTTCTGGATCTATTATAATTACATCAGCATTTGGATCTCGCAAAATTATTGATACAATTTCATTTTTACCTGTAAACGATTTTCCACTACCAGATACTCCTAATATAAATGAATTACCATTTAAAAGTTGTCTTCTATCTGCAATAATCATATTTTTACTTATAACATTTTGACCATAATAAATACCGTTCTCGTGATTAATTTCTTGCACACGGAACGGCATAAATACTGCTAATGATTCAGTTGTTAAAGTTCTTAATGAATTTATCTTTCGTACACCATAAGGCATTACTGTATTCAATCCATCTTGTTGTTGATATTTTAATATTGATGACTGACATAAATGTTTCCTTGCTGTTGTTAATAATGACTCTGTATCATTATCTAGTTCTTCTTTTGTATCAGCAGTATGAACAAGTGTTAAAACAGATATAAACATTCTTTGGTCACGAGTTGTTAAATCATCTAAAAACTCTTTTGATTCTTTTCTTTGTTGTTCCATATCATAAGGAATAACAGCACTATAATTATTATTTGAATTTTGTCTTCTTTGCCAATTAGTTATATTAGTTTCAATTCCCAATCTTCTATTTTCAACTTCTCTAACTGCTTCGTCCATTGGAATTGGTATTACATCTATGCTTAACATTAAATTTCTATTAATATCTGTAAGTTCTGCTACCATATCATCTTTAATATAACTAGCGTATTCTTTTAAGTACAAAACTCTACCATATCTTTCTCCCATTTTAAAATAATCTTTTTCAAATTCAAAAGTATTAGGACATATAAAATCTTTGAAACTATGTCCTTTTTTCATATTTTGAATCATATCAAAATCAAAATAATTTTCTTCTCCTGCTCTATAAAAATCGTGAGATAGTCGTAATCTATCTACTGCTTCTAATTCTATACATTTAGAACCAAGAGTAGAGAAATGACTAATTAAATCTGCTCCAACTCTAGAAAAGTAATTTCTTGCTTCTTCAATATCTTTCTTATTGATTGATATAGTTATATATTTTTCTTGTGTTATTCCATTTGCTCCAGTTGCTTTGTCTAATAACATTTTATTGTATTCTTCTCTATAAACATCTAGTTCATCATTTACTTTTTTTAGTAAAATGGTTTTCTCAAAATCTATTTTGTTTAATCTTCTATTTATTATTGTTATTTTGGTAGTTGCTCCTGTATCAAAAGAATTTAATAATTCACTATATTCTAGAAACATACCTTCTTTATCACTTTTACTTGCTACTGCATAATTAATATCAGTAAATCTATAAGTTTTAGAATACTTGTTTTTTCCTACAAGAAAAATACCGTCTGCCCATATTCTGGTTACTGGTATTACATCTTGAACACCTTTAGGCACTTCAAACTTTTCTTTATCTTGTTTAAATAAATTTCTTAATGTTTTCATTTTTATTTCATTCCCTCCTTCTCTATTTCAGAAATCTTATCTTTGCATAATTCATAATAGTAATTTTTAGGTACAAATAATAAATGTTTTGGAACAATAAACTCTGACCTAATCCAATCCATTACAAATTCTTCTGCCGTCATACCGTTATATTTTAAAAAACCTAATAAGGCGAATGGTGCTGCACCTAAAATACACATCCATGATAATGTTTCAATTCCAAAGTATGGTCTTAAAACAAAATACAATAAAACTGCAACACCACAAGCCAATATAGAAAAAATGAACTGTCGCATTGACAGTCCAAAAAATATTGATTCAGTATAATCTCTTATTTCTTTATTAATTTTAACTTCCACTTTTTAACACTACCTTTCACTATTTTTTTCTTTAAAAGTATCAGCAATATCTCCTCCAGATGTTGCTTTTCTAAAATCATTTATTGCTTTATCTTTATTGTTTTCATAATAATAAGCATATGCCCATTCCATTTTGTTATCTTTAATAATATAGTTAAATGCAACTATATATTGTTTTTGTTCTCCTATACTCTTTTCTATTAATGCAATAGGCTGATCTTTTCTAAAACCAAGATTCATAACATAAATACCATTATCTAGAGTTCTTGTTTTTTTATCATCAACACCTATAAAATTATTATAATTCTCTTGAATACTAACTTTATTATCTTGAATCCATTTTTCTAACATATCGTACATAGAATGTTTATTATCTTTATAATAACTACTTTCCATAAATTGTTCTGTTAGTTTCATACAAAATTCATAATTTATATCACATTCTGGTGATGATGAATTATGAGTCATATCCCTTAATAAATCATATCCCAATACAAACGTTATATAATGTGCTTCTTTTTCTTCTATTACTTCATTGATAAAATTTTCATCTATATATTCTTTTATATAATTTTTCAAATTTTCATTTCTTAATGATATTTGATTTATATAGTTTCCATCAATCATATCTTGTTTTGATTCATATATATAAACAATAGATTCTCTTGGCTCATCACTGTTTCTTTCATCTACTTGAGCAACATATCCTTTGTATTCAATAATATCATTCATTTCTAATGGTTCCATACCTAAATATTGCATTACATCTGGAACTTCCATATTCATTTGTTCTTCAATATATTGTTTTGTAATATTATTATCTTCACAATATTGAAGATACTTTTGTACTCCATCTAGATTATTTAATTCTTCTGGATAAAGCTCATTAAGACTATTCCAAATGTTATAATGCATTTCTGGTGTTATCATTCCAATTTCATAATTATTTTCTAATTGTTCAAATAAATAATTATCAAAATTAAAATCCCATTCTGGAATTGACCAAATTGCCTCATTTTCTTTTGTATGAGGTCTTATTTCTACTAATGAATCTTCTTCCTTACTATAAGCATAAGCAAGAGATTCATCTGCGTTTTCGTTATTCATTAAAACCATTTCAACGGACTTTCCGTGTTGTTCTACTAAGTCATGCATTAATTCATAACAATCACTTATAAATTTTTCTACATTCATATTTAATTTTTCCTTTCTATAATCCCATCATTTCACGAACTACTCTATCTGACATTTTAACTGTTCCTACTAATACCAACATATTAAATATTAATTCTCCAATATATTTCCAAACTTGAGTTACTGCTGCAGCATTTGTATCAACAACAGGAGGACTAGAAGCAAATACTGAAAATATAATACAAGCAAGAACAATTATTGCACCCTCTAAACAAACCGAACAAAACGACTTCAAGAAGCTTTTACCAACTTGTTGAGTAGGTTCTCCTGCAAATGTCGAAAGTGGTATTGGTGCAATAGCAGTATATAAATATAATTTAAAGAATCTACCATAAACAGTCATTATTAGAATGAAAGATAATACCGTTATAAATAGACCTCCAATCAAAGTCACTGCCCAAAGTGGAATACTTTCAAAGAATCCACAACTTTCAATTGCTTTTATAAGTTCGTTTGGTAAAGTCATAGATGAAGCAGAACCAAATCCCGCAGATGTCATTATAGTTGATATTACTCCTTGAATAATATCAAATATTGCTAACATTAATTGTAATCCATAAGTTACTACTGCTTTTGCTATTGCAAATCTTATGAATAATTTAAGGGCGTGTTCTGGCTTTTTTGCTTCAACAAATGAACCACAAGTTTTTACAACACCGACTACAAAAAATAGAACTAGCAATGCTAGTCCTATCGCTTGTAATGCTCCGTGTATATTAAGAATTACATTCCAAATGTTTCCACCTTTAAATTGTGCAGGAGATTGAGTAATTAAATTCCAAATTTCTCCTAACTTATCATTCCAGGTATTTAGTGCATTTTGTAAGTTCTGTGCAACCCAATTATCACTATTCAATTAAGTCACCTCCTTATTTAATTAAATTTTTATCCTGTAATCATATTTAAAATTTCTTTTGCAAATGTTATAACTACTCCACCTGCTAAAGTCATAAAACCATTGGCTCTTTGACTTGGATCGTGTGATTTTAATGACAAACCAATTTGAACAATACCAAATCCTAATAAAATCATTCCAATTGCTCTAATTAATCCAAATATAAAATTTGATAAATTGTTTACTACTGTTAGTGGGTCATCTGCTGCCATAACATTTGGTGCAATACCAATAGTTAGTGTAAATAGCATTATTAACGCAATATACACTTTAAATGCTTTCTTTGTTTTTTTGTCCATAGGGACTTTTTTAGTTTCTTTTTTCATTTCTATTCTCCATTTCTTTTAAGTAATCTTCCATTTCTTCAGAAGATATTACTTCATAATCACTTTCTATGTTTTCTTCCATACTAGATTTACTAACACCCATTTCAAAATCAACTTGTATAGAAGCAATAGAATTTTCTGTACCACCGTGAATATAAGGTTTTTCTTTGCCATCAGTAGTATTAGATACTTGTGGGTGTTTTAAAATATCATATTTAAAATCCATTACAGGTCTTTCTCCTCTAATAAACAATAATGCATATTTGTTATCTAACAATCTAACTTCATCTGGTGTCATAAGTTCTCTACCACTTATCTGGTAATTTGTAGAATAGTTCCCGCTTCTACCTGAACTTTTACCATAAGTATTTGTATCAATAGTTTCTTTTCCTAATAATTCACTTACATACTTATGAGTGGACTGCTCATTTCCACCAAGATATAAAAATTCATCACAATTTCCTACTATAGATTCCCATTGCTTTTCAAACAATGCTTTTAATTGTGCTAAATTCTGTAATATGATTGATACTGATACTTCTCTTGAACGCATAACTGAAAGTATTTTGTCAAAGTCATCTGGTAAACTTACATTTGCAAATTCATCCATAACAAAATGAACGTGAACAGGTAATCTACCACCATACTTATGGTCTGCCACATAGAAAAGTTTTTGAAATAGTTGAGTATATAAAATACTAACTATAAAGTTAAAAGAAGTATCATTATCTGGTATTAATGCAAATAATGCTACTTTCTTTTCTCCAATTGTAGATAAGTCTAACTCATCAGTTATAGTTAAGGATGATAAACTTTCAAGATTGAATTTTTCTAACCTTGCTGCTAAAGTTATTTGAATAGATTTTAATGTTTTAGCAGAACCACTATGATAATCTCTATAATATTTAAGTGCTATATGTTCTGAATCTTTTTCTTCTAGTCGGTTAAATAAAACATCAAGTGGACTTAAATAGTTATCATCATCTTCGTGTACTTCTCCTGCTCTTAACATCTCCATAACCATTGGAAAGTTTTGCTCATCTTCTGGTGCTTCATATTTTAAATAAAATACTAATGCAAGTAATAACATTGAAGCAGCCGTATCCCAAAACGGATCGTTGGATTGAGAACCTTTTGGTGTAGTTGACTTAAATAAATTAGTCACAAGTTTTTGTACATCATTGTCCGTATCTAAATATACAAATGGATTATAACAATGACTTCTTTCCATATTAATTAAGTCTAACACTCTTACCTCATAGCCTTTCTTCTCAAGTAAATGTCCTAAATCTCTAACGATTTCTCCTTTTGGGTCTAATATTACAAATGAAGTATTACATTGCATAATATTAGGCTTACAATAAAATCTTGTTTTACCTGCACCACTTCCTCCACATACTAAAACATTTAGGTTTCTTCTGTGCTTTCTTCCATCTAATCCAAGTGCAACATTCTGAGTCAATAATTTATTATTATTTTGAGGTTTCTGTTCATATTTTTTATTCACTTGTTTTGCATTACCCCATTTTGCAGAACCGTGTTCTTCACGCCTACGATAATTCTTTTTCGTTGATAAATATATTCCAATCACCATTACATAAATTCCAATAAAAAAAAGGATAGTTTTTATGCTATCCTTACATAATTCTATATTTATTGGATTATTTAATCTCTCTGGAAAGTGTTTTACTATTTCAATCAATCCACCACTTATGTCTGGTGCAATTAATAGTGCTAACCATATCGTTGGAATGATTCCAAAAATACATAACAAAATATCTGTTCTTTTAGAATCTTCTTTCATTATCTCTCGTCAAAGTCTTTGCGAAAATTCTCTTTTTTTTTTGACTTTTATCTGGGGCGTCAATTACTTTTAGAAGAAGTTCATTAATTACATCTGTTGATTCTTCTTCTTTAATTAGATTATTTCTTAACTGATTTAAAGCATTTACAACAATACCATATTCATATTTGTCTAGCTCTAATATCTTTGTATCTTCCATAGTATCCTCCTATCTTTCCATATCCTTATTCTTTTGTGTTTTACTTATAGATTCAAAATATAATGACATTCTATTATTCATTTCTTCAATTGTATCTCTCATAGAAGATAATTCATTTCTAATATTTCTTGAATCTTTTTCTTTTAATACGCTAGGAACATCTCCAATATTTATTGAATCAACATTTATTCCATATTTTTTCCCTATCATATATGATACACAGTTTGCTTTAAACTCATTTAATTCGATACTATTTCCTTCATTAAAATAAGTTTTTGCCAATTCTTTTGAAATTGCATTAAATAAACTTATAGTGTCAGAATCTCTACAAATATAAATTGTATTATCAGTTTTGTTCCAGTCAGCAAGTTTACCATTATCTAAACTATCAACAACTTTCATATCAACAGGGCTATCTTTTAGTAATGCTCTTAAAAGAATAGTTTCATCATAATTATTTATTTTAGTATTCTCTTTTATATTAGTTTGAGAAATGTCAAATACACTTTTAGTATTAAAAGATTGTGCTTGTGTACCATCTTCTTTTGTATAAGGTTCCCCTGGTTCTAGTATGATAATTCCTTTTTCTTTATTATTAATTCTAAAACTATCTCCTATTTCTTTTTTCCAATTTTCAAAGTCTTTGATAATAGTTGCATTTGGTTTTTGGGCAACTATTAGAAGTGCATTGCCTACTGAATATTTGTCAAATCTACTTTGAATATCTATATATGATTTAAACTTATTTGAATCTTGTACGATTTCTTTTGATGTTTGTTCAATTAACTCATACGCTTCATTTCGTTCTTTTGCTTTTTTCTCTTTCCAAGCATTTTTATCGAATGTTTTATTATTTGTTTGTTTTGATACTATTTCATCAATATTATTCATTTTTTAACCTCTTTCCTTTGATTTTTTGTGCTTAATCTTTGTACTTTTATTTTTTTCTTTTTTTGCAAATCCTTTATCTAAGTCTTTTTCTTTAACTTTTTCTTGTACTTGTTCTTTTTTGATTTCTTTTAAAGTTTCTCGAATTGACGGTTTAGACTTAGTACCCTCCTCTGATTTGCTTTTGTTCTTTAATGAAGGCTCTGACTGAGGGCTTTTTTCTGTCTTCGCCAAATTGGGGTTTGATACTTCTTTTTCCTCTTTCTGTATTGGCTTACTTAAAATATCATCTACTAATTGATCTTCAACTGATTTAACTTCTACGCCTTTTTCCATTGCCTCTTTTATTGTTTTATCAATCATTTCTTTTTCAATTTCACTTTTGATATTTGCAGTATTAACAGCTGATAACTTAAATCTAGTTACAATACGATTAATTTTAGAAGCATCTTCTGCTCTTACCATAATATCAACTATTCCATCTGGACTATTTTTCTGTCTTTTATCAATTAATGCAGAATATAATACTCCATATCTTTTTGCTTCTTCTGTAAACTTTTTAAGATCATCTTGTTTTATAGAAAATACCTTTAATTCTTTTCCAGATTTAAGCATATTAGTTAGGCTTGTTTTACCTTTTGTTTGTTTTTTATCTTTCATTATTGCGATAATTAAAGCACCAACATTTTTAGCACCACTGCCTGTTATTTTTGCTGCCACTTCGAATCCTTGCAAACTCATTCTTACAATTGATTCTGCAGCGTCTCCTGATGAATTCATTAATCTTTTCTCCTTTCTTTTTCATCTTTTACTTCTTCTAGATTTCTTTCTATCATTGGTAATCTAGTTTCTATATCATCACATAATTGCACCACCTCCTTTAATGGTTTTATTTTTTCATTTAATGAGTCCAAATCTTTTCTTATAGATTCTTTTTCAATAGAATTACTTGACTTTTTATGCTTGTACCATAATTTACTTCTTTCAGTTCTTAAATCATCTAGTTCTTTAATTTTTGAATTTTTATATAAAAAAAACTGCTCATAAGTATTAATTTGATTACTTACAAGCAGTTCTGCTTCTTTGGATATATTATCCATCTTATATATATCAGCTCGTATAGAAGGTGATAATTTTTTTCTAGGATTTTCTTTTGGAAATACTTTTAATAAATAACAATAGTGCAAATATAATCCATATATTCCACAATGTTTAATTTTGTTAATTGTTTTATTATTAAGATTTTTATATACACTACTAAAAGAAGATTCTGGAAATGGCTCTTTTGTTGAATGTTCTTCATTTATACGTTCTTTTATTCTATCAATGCTATATTCTTCCCCATAACCTCTTCCAACTCTTATATGCTTACTATATGGATATCTGCTTACACTAAAATCTTTACCTCTAAAATACAGTTTATAGTTCATTGCTGTCATAATCATTTCAAAATCAGAAAAAGAATATGCTTGAGCAATTGCTTTATCTATATCTTCTTTTGTAATTATATGATAGTTTGATTTTTCTGTTGTTCCTTTATAATAATTGCTATAATTTATTTTACTATTTCTACACGCTTTTTCTTTCAATACACTTATTCCGTATTCTTCACAAAGTGTATCTGAAAGATGTCTTAATTCTGCATAAGTTTCTCTTTTATCATAATATCTCTTACCATCTTTAAATGAGACAGAATTTATTACAAAATGATTATGATAATGTTTAGTATTTAAATGAGTTGAAACAATTACTTCAAATCTATCTCCCCACATTTGTTCTGCTAATTTAATTCCAATTGTATGAGCAAGTTCTGGTGTTACTTCTCCTTCAGCAAAAGATTGAAAAGCATGAAATCCTAATATTCCACTTGTTTTTTCATATTCTTTTTTTGTAATTGTCATTTCTTTTAATGCAGTTTCGGGAGAACAATTAATTCCAGACACATAATATTGTTTTTCAGTTTTGTAATCAGCAGCAGCATATTCTATAACATTGTGTAAATCTTTATAGTTATCTTTTCCATACTCACTATTAATTGTTTTTTCAACATTGGTTGTATAATCAATAACGTGGTCTAACCTTTTTTCTATTTTCCATATACCTGTTGTTGCCATCATTTCTCCTTTATTTTAATTAAATGAACTTTGCCCTCTACCTCTTGTCCAAGCTTCTCCATATCCATTTGTGCATTCCACTGCTACCCAATACAAATAAGGGTAGTTATAATTTGTATAATTTGTATGTGAGGCAATATAGTTTTTTTGTACCTCTGCTTGTGCACGTGTTAAATTAAAATCAGTTATTACCATATAATTACCAGGAGCAGTTGGTGCTTCTATTATAGTTCCACTCCAACCTGCTTGTCTAAATACATTTAATAATGCTGATGCATTACCATAAGGACCGTGTCCTGTAACTAAGCGGCAATATGATTCAGTAATATTAGCATATAAATCAACATTATTTGATGGCATATTATTAATCCATCCATCCCATCCATTAAAAGTATGATATATATCTAATACACTTTGTGCATTTATATTTTCCAATGTGTCTCCATATCCAACACTTCTTTGTGTCCATAAATTACCATTTACATAGTAATTAACCGTATAATAATTCTTACTCCAATTTGCTGTATAACTTCTATCTCCAATACCATTTGAAATTGTCACATTTTTTGTTGCACTACCCACTCCTGTTCCTGTCCATCCTGTAAAGGTATATCCGTTTCTTGTTGGCTTTGGTAAAGTAATAGTTTGTTCTATATTATAATTTGTAGGTTGTGATGAAATGCTTCCTCCATTTAAGTTGTATGAAATACTATAAGTTATAGTATTCCATTTAGCATATAATTTTTTGCCATTCAATTCATTTACATTATTTATGTTAGTATAATATGCAACATCCCCATTATCTACAATACTATATCCAGAAAATGTGTATCCACTTCTTGCGGGAGTAGGTAGTGTTGTCTTATTATTTTTCACCACTATTTCTACATTATCAAAACTACCACCATTTGCATTTATAGATATAGCATATTTTTTTGATGAAAATGAATTATTTACAGTATCACTTGTATTATAATATGCTAAGGTTTCATTTAACGATAAAAACAATGCACTTATTACAAGAATTAAACTAAGTATTTTCTTCATCTACTACACCAACTTTCTTTTTTCTAATAGTATAGTAATCATTACACAAATCTATTATTAAAATAGAAATAGCAATATATAAAATATATTTATGATTATAAATATAACTTGCATAGTATCCTATATATGGAATACACCAATCTGTTCCTTTTCCTAAAACCTGTTGATTAAATATTTCATTTGAATCTGCAACATTGTTTGCGTCTCCTTTTGTCATAAACCCTATTTCTGATTGTGATACTATTCTATGAGATATAATATGGTCTTTTGTTTTATAAACCAATATATCAGCAGTATTAAAATTATTTAAATCTTCTTTATGATAATATAATATGGAACCAACCTTTAAATTTGGTTCCATGCTTCCAGATACTACAACTAATGGTTTGTGTCCAAAAATTGATGGAACAAATATTAACAAATAAATAATTACTAATATATATACTATTCTGAATAAAATATTTTTAAATTTTTTCATAATTTTTCTCCTTCTAATATTAATAAAACTAGGAAAGTCAATTTTCCTAGTTTTATTATTTTATTTAAAATTACCATACATTAAGTGCTTGGTCATATTGAATAGTATCAATCTTTATAGTAAGAATATATCTTGCACCATCATAACTAGAGCCTGTTGATTCATAAGTGATTGTTTTTCCATCAGACGAAACTGTCTTTTTAAGATTTGCTTTAACATTCTCATTGAAAGTTACTCCGCTTATAAATGATGAACTTGTTTCATTGGGTTTCAATTTAGTTAAATTTTCTTTTGTACCATAATAGTAATATCCATCACTATTCTTTTTCCACCCTTCATTAAAGTTTATAATCGAAACAATATTACCATCACTATCTTGTAAAGATAAATGAGTTCCATCTGAACTAATCCATTTTTCTTCATAACTTGCTCTTACTGCCATATTTATATTACCGTTGTTTGTAATATTTATTATTTTTGAAGTTGTTGTTCCAGGTGTCCAAGTTTCTGGGCTTTCAAATTGTTCAACAACTTGTGGTTGATATTTTGCTATAGTAAATACATTTTCAAAATTATCACTTGTTGTAAAATATGCAAGTGTTCCTCCTAATATAACTGCTGTACTTATTCCTGCTAATACTAATAATCTTTTTTTACTTTTCATCTCTAATTTCTCCTTTTTCATTTTCTTATTTAATTTATTTTTCATTTTTCTCCTCCTCAATTTTACATTAAAAAAAGATCAACTTTATAAGTTGATCCATTAGTTAAATTACTATTTATCTAATTTCTTATTTTAATAATAAATCAATTTGACTTATTATTCTTTTTCTTTCTTTTTCTTTTGATGTTTCAACCAGTTGATTACATAATTTAAAAATTTTATCTTTTTTGTCTTGTGATATAGAATCATTATTTTGAACATCTTGCCAGAAATCGTTAACTTGATTCCAATAATCATTTTGTTCTTCTTGTAATAAATCATCTACGACCATAGCACCTAAAATTGTTGGTACTGTTCCAAACTTTTTGCTACTTTCATCCATTAAAGCCATAGTTCCTAAAAAACTAAATAATCCCATATAAACCTACTCCTTAATTTTGAATTATAATTCTATTTTCATTAAGTCTTATAGACTCACCATAAATTAGATATTTGTCCAATAATTCATCAATAGAATTAAACACATTAATATGTCCATCGTGTATATCACTAGATATATAATATTTATTTTCTTTTTTTGATATAGTATAAATTAAACTATACAATTTAAACACTACTTTATCAGATGTTTCCAATATTCTTTTAATTTCTTCAATAGACATTTAATCACTTTCTTTCGTTTGTATGAATTAATAATTATATGATATATATATTATCATTATCTTATCTTTTATTATCTTCTGATTTTAAGAATTGTGGTACATCAGTTTTAATCCAATCATCATTTTCGTCAATGCTTGATTTTAAATCTTTACTAAAACTTTTTTGACATTTATAGCAATGGTATTTTGGATTGTCATTCATAATCATACAACCACCAATAAACAATTCTTGTCTTTCTGCTTTTTCAATTGCTTCACTACTTGACATACCATATAAAATACTTACCATATTGTTTTTACATATTGGACACTTCATTTAAATCACTCCAATTTATCAAGATAAATTTTTATATTATTATTATATCATTTATTTCCATAAATTCAATCTTTGGTCGGAATTTTGGCAACTGGAAGCAAAAATTCTTCTTTAATATTTATAATAAAACTATTCCATTTTTCTGCTTCTTTTTTATAATAAGTTTCGTCAATAAATCCTAATGAGTTTGCTTTTCTTGCAAGTTGATTTAGATTATTACCTATTGCTCTTAAATCTTTTAATGCTTCATAAAATCTATCATCAGGTTTTTCTCTAGGTTCATAACTATTAATCAGACATCTTATAACAGCAGATTCAGTCATACTTGCTTTTTGACATTTTATTTTTAAATTTCGATCTTCATCATAACTAATCCAAACTTGTTTAAGAAGTTCTCTCTTTCTCATCTTACTAACTCCTTTCTTTTTTCATTTTTTCAATTTTATTTTCGTAATAATTAATCCTATTTATCTGTAATAAACACATTAAAGTTATTCCAACAGAACTACCTACTATTACACCTAATAAAAAAAATACAAAATTCATTTAAAACATATCCTTTCTGAAATAAAAAAGAACTAGCATAAATAAAATATACCAGTTCTAATTATTAACATTCTTTTTTTGGGGGCTTGGGGTTTCCTCAACCAGGAATTTGGTCGTGTAATGACAAATTCAGTGCTGGCTAAGACTATAAGATATACTAATCCAGGTCATCTTCTTCTATTGTTGCCCCACAATATGGACAATCGAATGTGCCATCATAATTACTATAATCAATTAAATTTAAACCAGAATCAGCTATTACTTCATCTATTTCTCTTTTAGAATCTGTAGCATAGAATTCTAGATTTTCTCTACTACCATCTACATCAATAATCTCATTACAACAGATAAAATTTAAAATAAATCTAACTGCTTCTTCTGGCGTTGTTGCTTCAATTTGAAATAAATTTATATCTGAATATTTAACTACTACCCAGTATATTTTCTTAACTTTTTCTTCTAAAAAATCACAATCTTCTAATAAAAATTGTAAATTTAAATCTAATTCTTCACACAATTTTATAAGTGTAATTAAGTTTGGCGTTATTCTTTCTCCGTCCTCAATTCGTTTTAATTCTGTATCACTTGTATCAACTCTTGCAGCAAGATTTCTTCTCGAATAACCTATAGCCTCTCTATTATCTTTTATTATTTGTCCTAATTTTTTATAATTATATTTCATCTTTCATTCCTTCTTTCATAAATTTTATTATTTTTTATTTGTTTTATATTGCATAAATAATCATTAAAATCTTTTCCAATTTTAGGAGGATCATCTATGACTTCATAATCTTTTTTTAATACTTGCTGAAAAGAATTACTTGCTAACTTTCCTGCACTATCATTATCAAAATGAAGATATATTTTAGTTGTATCTTTATTTTGTTCTAAATATTTTTTCACTGATATCGGTATTTTTATTTCACTATCACTGTATGTTGCTTTATATATTCCACCCAATGATAATAGATTCATTTCATACCAATTTTTATTTAAAGTAGCATAGGATAATAAATCTATTGCTGACTCAAACAAATGAACTGAATCACATTTTTTATTTGAAATTAATCTAAAAGAATATGCTTTATCACTTCCACTTGCTTCGTGCATATATCTGCTTAAATTACTACCTCTAATAAAAGCATATCTTGAATGTTGATTATTATCTTTACCAACAAATACAACATTACCATTTGATCTTTGTTCATATATTAAATCATTATCAATACATTCTTGAATAATAGATTCATCTATTCCTCTACTAATTAAATAATGTTTAGCCTTATCATTATTATCAGATTTATCTGGCATAATAAGTTTATCTACTTTAACTTTATCTTGATAATTAATAAAAGCAGTTGGTGCATATTCCAACTGCTTTGTTAATAAATTCATAGCTTCTGTAAATGAATATTCTTCAACTTGAATTAAATATTCTAATGCAGTTTTACCTCCTATTCCTCTTGAAAACCAATACCACATTCCATTACTTATTTTCAAACTATCATGTGTCCTTGTACAATAAGTACCTCTCGAAAAATAAACAACTTCTTCTGGATTGGTTGCCTTTAAGAATGTTAGTAAATCTATTTTCTTAACTTTTTCTATTGTTTCTGGAGAAAAATATGCCATTTTGTAACCTACCTTTCTCTATTATTTTTCTTTTTATCTTGCTCATCTTTTAATTCTAGAAAATAATCATTTATATTATCTTCTAACAATTGATTTATATTCATATCAGAATCCATCCAATCATCATACAATTCTTGTAATGGTTGTGATTTTTTATTTAGCCTTTTAATATCTTCAATATCATATATCAAACATTCTGGATAAAAGTTACAAATCATTTCTTCTTTTAATGCTAATTGATAAGCATTATTCATTATTTCTTCTGGTGTTTTACTTTTTAAAGAATCCTTGTAATCTTTTAACTCTTTTTCCATTTTTGAATATAATTCTTGTCTAATTTTTTCTTCCATAGTATCCTCCTATCTTATATATTCTGGATTATTATGATGAGGATTGTCTCCTTCATCTGGTTCTCCATCAACTATTTCATTATCTTTTTGATTCATATTTAATAAAATATTAAGTTCATCTAATCTTTTTGATTTTGTTTTTAATTCTTCCTCTTGTGGGAATGGTCTTTTTGACTCAATTTTCGCATTCTCAAACTGCTTATTTGTTTCTTCTAACATCGACTCACAATTCTTTAATTTATCTTCTAATCCATCTAAAACATTGTCTATACGAGTTATATTTCCATACACATCATTTCCAAGTCTAACTTGATATGTTATATTGTTTTTCATATTTAAGATATATTCTTTTGATATAGTATCAAAATACAATTCCATTTTAAAACCTCTATATTCTCCAATTGATATAGGTGCAGGATTAGACATTGACTTACATACTCCAATTATTTTTTCTCCTGCAACTTTTTTGTCATCATAGACAATACAATTAATTTTCATTGGATTAAATACATCTTCTCCTATTAATGTTTTATCTTTTAAGTATGCAATATCTTCTTTAATATTATTAACTCTTAACTCTAATCTTTTTATTTCATTAGGATAATATTTAATAACTTTATCTTCAATATCATATATTTGGCTTAAATGACTTTGTTTTAATAATTTCAATTTTGCTACTTGGGTATCTAAATCGGTTTTTTCAATTATTAACGGATTTCCTGCAGCAAGTGCTTTGATTTCTGCATAAGATAATGCAGTTTCATCTATATCTTCTGCACTTCTTACTGGTGTTTTAGATGTCATTATTTGAGATATAAATCTTTGTTTATTTTCCACTAACTGATAAAGATATGCATCAAAAGTTTTCTCTGTTACATATCTAAAAATTCCTACCTCTGGATTCATATTTCCTTGACGGATTATTCTTCCACTTCTTTGTATTAAATCACTAGGTCTCCACGGACAGTCTAAATCGTGAAGTGCAATTAATCTATCTTGACAATTTGTTCCTGCTCCCATCTTTTGAGTTGATCCAATTAAAATTCTAACTTGTCCTTTTCTTACCTTTGAAAATAATTCTTTTTTCTTAACTTCATTGTCGGCTTCGTGTATAAATGCTATTTCTTGTTCTGGTATTCCATTTTCAATTAATTTATTTTTTAAATCAGAATAAACGTTAAATGTTCCATCTGCTTTTGGTGTAGATAAATCGCAAAATACTAATTGAGCAGATTTCTTATCAGTATTCTTTTCCCAAATGTTATAAACATTGTTAGCACAAGTTGCTACTTTACTTTCTTCAAAGTCTGGTAACATTTCATTAATAAGTCTTTGATCTAATGCTAATTTTCTACCATCATTTGTAATCTTTAACATATTATCTATACTTGAATCTACCATTTTATTTCTAACTCTTTCTGCTCTATTTGCTAAATCTTTAACCATTTCTTCTTGTATCTCACTAGGCTTTATAACTATATTAGTATAATTTGCTTTAGGTACTGGAAGATTCAGCATATCGGAAGTTTTAATATCTGCTACTTCTTTAAACATATTCATTAATTCTGGTAAATTATAAAATTTTGCAAATCTAGTTTTTGCTCTATAACCTGTACCTTCTGGTGCAAGTTCTATTGCAGTAACTGTTTCTCCAAATGTTGAAGCCCAAGCGTCAAAATGTTGTAATTTATTTACTTCTAATGTGTGGTATTGTAGGTATCTTTGCATTGTATAAAGTTCTACCATTGAATTACTAATTGGAGTTCCAGTTGCAAATATTACTCCTTTTCCTCCAGTTATTTCATCTAGGTATCTACATTTCATAAATAAATCAGAACTCTTTTGTGCTTCTGTTTGAGCTATTCCTCCAACATTTCTCATTTTAGTATAAAGAAATAAATTCTTATAATAATGTGCTTCATCTACAAATATTCTATCTACTCCAAGTTCTTCAAAAGTAACAACATTATCTTTTCTTGATTGGTCATTTAATTTCTCTAATCTATTTTGAATACTCTTTTTAGTTTTTTCTAGTTGCTTGATTGAGAAGTTTTCTCCTCTATTTCTTTTCAGTTCGTTAAGTCCTTCAGTAACTTCTTCAATTTGATTTTGCAATATAATTCTTTGTCTTTCAATAGACATTGGTATCTTTTCAAATTGAGAATGTCCAATTATTACTGCATCAAAATCTCCTGTTGCTATTCTAGAACAAAACTTTTTTCTATTAGCAGTTTCAAAGTCTTTTTTAGTTGCTACTAAAATATTTGCACTTGGATATAGTTGCAAAAACTCACTAGCAAATTGTTCAATAATATGATTAGGTACTATCAATAAAGATTTATTACATAAACCTAATCTTTTTGATTCCATCGCTGCTGCAACCATTTCAAAAGTTTTACCTGCACCAACTTCGTGTGCTAATAAAGTATTACCACCATAAAGTATTCTTGCAATAGCATTTAATTGATGTTGTCTTAAAGTTATTTCTGGATTAATTCCACCAAATGAAATATGACTTCCATCAAATTCTCTTGGTCTAATTGAATTAAATTTTTCATTATAACTTTTAGTAAGTCTTTCTCTACGAGATGGATCTTTCCATATCCATTCATCAAATGACATCTTAATTTGTTCTTGTTTTGCTTGAGCAATAGCAGTTTCTTTTTTATTTAATATTTGTTGTTTCTTGCCATTCTCATCTTCAACATAATCATATATTCTTACATCTTTTAGATTAAGAGTATCTTCAATTATCTTATAAGCATTAATCCTTCCAGTTCCATAAGTTGAGTGTGCTTTTACATTTGCTCTATCATAACTCTTTCCTTCAATATTCCATTCTCCAGTTAGTTCTGAATAATGAACTCTTATGTTATATCTTGCATAAGAAGAAGTAGATAATAAATCAAACATAAAGTCTTGAATATCACTTGATGGTATCCAAGTTGCTCCAAGTCTTACACTTATTTCACTCGCACTTAAATCTTTTGGTTGTATTTCTTTTAATGCTTTTACATTAGATTCATATATTGGATCAGAATTATAAGCAAGTTCTGCTATCTTTAATTTCTCTCTAACATTACCAGATAGATATTCATCAGCAGTAACATATTTTTCTTCAGATGGTATTTTAAATATTTCTCCATTAAGTTCATTTATTAATTCATCAGTGGTTTTATTAGTCAAAGAACTCATAAACCCTAAATCAACTTTTGCTTTTTCAGAAATAGAAACAACTAATGCTTCATTTGCAGTATCAACTTTTTCTATTTCTGTATGTGGTTTAATAGTTCTTTTTGTAAACATATCTGCTTTACTTAATAGTTCTCTATTTTCATCTAATATTTCTAATGAACAAAGTAAGAAATAACTTGAATCATTAGAAAAAGCAGAACTATTCGCTCTGCTATTGATTAATCCATATTTCTTATTAAATTTATCATATAAACTATTTAATCTTAATTGTTGTTCAACTATTTCTTCATCTGGATAATCTTCTGTTTGCATATCAATTAAAGTTCTTACACAATCTCTAATCTCTATCAAACCTCTAACTCTATTTTCAGTGGTAACTGCTAATTCTTGAGGATTCATTTTACTATTTTCTCTATAATAAAGTTTATTATCTACAAGAGTATATGAAAAGTTTCTTACATTAAAATCTGCAGGTATTGATAAATCTTCATCTTCTCCTATTTCTTCTAAATCAATTTCTTTTATTTCTGCGTGAATATTTGAAATAGCTTCCTCTAATAAAGTATCAAAACTTCTATCTTCGTAAGCCTTGCAAGTTGAATCAAACCCATATTGAGTTGATTTCATTTCCATATTTCCTAGTATCATTTCTGGATTATCTACGAAATATTTATTCATTGTGATATTGTTTTCATCTCTATCTAAATAAATCCAATCTGGCATAATATCAGTTATTGAATCTCTTTTTTGTAAGAATAATATATCTGCTGTTACTTCTGTTCCTGCATTGTTTTTAAAAGTATTATCTGGTAATCTTATTGCACCTAACAAATCTGCTCTTTGTGCAATATACTTTCTAACACTAGGATTATCTTTATCAAGGGTTCCTTTTGATGTTATAAAAGCAACTACACCACCAGGTCTTACTTTATCTAATGTTTTAGCAAAGAAATAATCATGAATCAAGAATTTTTGCTTATCATATTTTTTATCTAAAACTTTAAAGTCACCGAATGGAACATTACCTAGTGCTATATCAAAGAAAGTATCTGGTAAATTAGTTTTTTCATAACCTTGTACTGCTATTGATGACTTTTGATATAGTTGTTGTGCAATCTTTCCACTTATTGAATCTAATTCAACTCCATACATTTTACTATCATTTAATTCTTCTGGTAACATTCCTATGAAATTACCAACTCCACAACTAGGCTCTAAAATATTCCCTGTTGTAAATCCCATATTTTTAATAGCTTTATACATATTCTTAATAACTATTGGTGGAGTATAAAAAGCAGTTAGTGTCGATTCTCTCGCATTATTATATTCATCTTCATCTAATAAACTTTTTAATTCTAAATATTCATTTGCCCAAGAACTATTATTCTTATCAAATGCTTGAGATAAACCACCCCAACCAATATATTTAGATAATACTTCTTGTTCTTCTGGTGTTGCAAATCTATTCTCTGATTCACATTTCTTCAACACTTTAATTGCTTCTATATTTCTTACATATTTTTCTCTTGGAGTTCCTACTCCTAATTCTTCATTTGTAATATTAAATTGATTTCTATCTGTTATTTTAACTTCTGGATGAATATCAAAAATATTTACTTTACTTGATTTCTTTTTAGTAAATGATGGAACAAATTCTTTCTTTTCATTTTCTTGTAATACTTCTTTTACTTTATTAATATCTTCAACTCTAAATATTGGTAATCCTGCCGTTGATTCAAAAGTAATATCTCTTAACTCTACATCTTGATTATCAACTTTATCAATTCTATATTTTCTATTGTCCCAAACAAACTCAGTATCAACTAATTCTTGATTTGGATCATTCATAACTTCTGGTTTAGGATTCTCTTTTACTTCTATAATTCCATCTACTATTAAATGGTCATTTGCAGGATTTTCTTTTACTTTTCTATCAAATTCTTCTCTAGTAAATTCTTTATTAAATAATGGATACTTATTATCATAACATCTAACATTTTCATCATCAAATGCTAGTATTTCATATTCATCAAATCCAATATAAACTTTATCTCCTAAATGGTATTGATATAATTTTTCTTCAGTAAGTTCTTCATTATTTTCTATTACAGATTGATAATTGTTTTCCTTATCTTCTAACCATTTCTCATAATTATCTTTTTCATAATTATTCAAATATCTATCATCAGATATTAAGGTTTTAATTCTTTTTTCTATATAACTCCAACTAAAAGTTTTTTCTAATCTATTCTTTATATAACCTCTAGCAAGTGTTATACCTTTCGATTCATAACTATCTCCAATTCCAGAACCATTTACTGTATGACTACTTCCACCAATTCCATATAAGTTCTTTAAAAACTCGATATTGTCAGTAGTAGATAAACTACTTTGAAAATGTTCATATATCTCATATTTATGTTCTATATGTTTTTCTTGTAAGTACTTATCTACAAATTCTTGTGAGAACTCTAACTCTGGTCTTACATTTATTTCATCATTTTCAATTAATGACATTTGTTCTGTTTGTGTAGGTATTGGTTCAAACCTTGTATATAGTTGATGAAGTAATATCATTGAATCATAATGTTCTACTACCTCATTCCATTCAACAAAACTTTCTGTATCTCTTGATAAAAAATTACCTTTCCAAAATAAAAGCCCATTATCAAAGATTTTGTATCCATACATTTCATCATTAACCATAATACCTGTATATTCTAAATTGAATCCTTTTTTTAAATAATCAATTCTTTTATTGGTATCAAGTTCTTCTTTAAAGTATTTTACAATATCTTGATTTTGGACTTTTAAATGTTGTGTTGTACTTAATATTTGATTTATCTTATCATCAGTTACTACATAAGAATAATGATTTTCAGTATCTTTAGTATATATGTTTAAGCGTAGATTAGTTCCCTCGCTACTATCTCCTCTGCTGATATCTTGAAGTTGTTCATCATTCCTACCCACTTCATTTGGTCTTTCACTTTCATATCCTCTGTTACGTTCTCTTTCTGTGACATTTCTTCCACTAGATAGTTCACTCTCGTCTCTGCTGATAATTCTATCTCTGCTAGATGTTCCATCAATTTGTCCTTCATTAGAAATGTTAGGTATAGTGCTTTCTTGTACTCTTTGAGATATTTTAATCTCATCATTGCGTATTTTCCTAGTTGAGTTTGTGTCTTCTCCTCTAATGTTAGATTGGGAAGTTCGTAATCCCCTGTCATTTGATATTCTATCTTCATAACTTTCACTCCTTTCAGCAGTATCTCTGCTCTTGCTAATATCATATTCTTTTACATTATTATTATCAAATGTACGAATTTTATTTATTTCTTGAATTCGTAGATTTTTTAATGTTACATATATTTCTCTTAATCCCATTTCTGAAATATCACTTGTCGCAGTTCCTAATCTTATAACTGTTTCCATATTATTAAAATTAGAAATATCTTTAAAATCATCTTGTTCAAAATATCCAGTAGGATTAATTCCACATCTATTCATTATCATATATGAAACACTATTTGATAATAATCTTTTAAATATAACTTCTATACTTTTTTCATCAAGTTCTTCTAATAAACTATAATCTTTATAACTTAGTAAATCTTCTAAATAATCTGAAAAATTATCTTGTACCATATTATCTGAAGCAGACTTAATCGCTTGTGCTAAATTATCCTTATTACCTAAATCTCCAAACTTATTTTCTAATGATTCAATAATATCATTTTCATAATTCTTGTTAATACTCCATAAAGCAATACTTCTACCATATCTATTATTAGTATCTGATACATCGAATACATATTTTAATCTAGGATAACCATTCTCATCACTAATAAGTGCTATTCCTTTTGCTCCTTTATTAACCCATCTATGAAGTGTTTTATTCCAAGTATCTATATCAGCACAGGCTCTTGCACTTGGCTTTTGAGCATATATTAATACTTGATCAGAAAAGGAATACTTATAATTCATTGAAGCACTACTTAAGAATGAAGTCCAATTATCACTATTATTAGTTATATCTAAAATTGTATCTTGATAAAGGTCGGTTATTAAGTTCATTTTACTCGCCATCTTTTCACCTCCTAGTATTCGAGTAAAATTAATTTTGATTTCTTTGTTTCGTTCTTTCTTCTCGAACTTTTAATAAAACTGAATAATAATCAGTTTCTACTTTTTCAGGTGTATCACTAACAACTAATTGAGCAATTATATTAGAAGCCTCATTTGGATAAAATCTAATATCTATTGTAGTTTCTCCATTATCATCAGTTCTTGGAACACTATAAGTCAACAACTTTTCTTTCAGTTTAGTTGCACTTAAAGCAAAATCTTCATTATATTCTTTCATTAATTCATTTATTGTTAATCTCTCTATTAAATTATTAAATACTTCAATATCTACATTTAATTTAACAGAGGGTGTTCTTGTTGGGTATGGCATATTATCATCTCCTATCTTTCTTGTTCTTTTTTATTTCTTTCGTGTGTTTCATAAAACACATTACTTGAATCAATTGAAATATTATTTTTTGAAGTTTCTTTTAATTTTAAATCTTTTACATTTATGCTATCCATTGTATCTCTAACAATTCTTTCTGCTTCTTCTCTACTATCTGCTTGTACTTCAAAAGTAACACTTCCAAATAGTTTTACATTAAATTCATATTTATTCATTTATTTTGTTTCCTTTCTCGTCACATCCACTTAAAAAAGCAATTATCTTTTTACTTTTAATTGCTCCTTTAAATTCAATTATTATATTCATTTCAACAGAAGTTATATCTTGTATTTTTAATAAGTCTTCCATCTGCATTGAAGTGATTTTCTTCTCTGTATTAAATCCTGCACTAAATAACTTATCTAGTGTTTTACTAATTTGATTCATATTATATTTCACTTAATATCCTCCATTTCACTATTCTTTAATATATAAATTCTTTTATGATAAATAAGTATTTCTGCTAGTTCTTTATCATCTTTAATTACTCTAAACCAACTACCCCAAAATCTTATCCATCTCTTTCTAAATTTCTTTAACATCATTCTTGTCCTACAAGTTCTAATATATAAACAATTTGTTTTGTTTTATCTGTTTGACTACAACTTATCAATGTTAAAGTGGTTTTATCATTATTTCGCTTTATAACGACTTCTCCAGTCTTTTCTACTTCATATCTATTAACAACACCATAAGTATATTTAACTCCGTTATAATGGATATAAGCAGTATCAGAAGTTGCTAATTTATAAAGATTTTTAAAATAAGAAACTCTACCACTCCCAGAATGTGCTGCAATAATTAAATTACCATTTTTAATATCTGGCATATCTGACTTTTCAATTACTTGAATATTCTTATTTACTACATTGTTTTTATCGTTTATATTTAAGAATCCTCTTTTTACACCAATACTAGGTATTTCTAAAACTCCAATATAATCATAAGTTGCAGTTGGTGTATTATCTACTTCTTGAACTTCTCCATCATCATTAACTATTGCTTCTTGGTCATCATTATTTTCATTATCTAAAAAATCTTCAACTTGTTTATCATCTTGCATATCCAAATAATGATTATAATAAATATTACCTGCATATATTCCTACACCAATAATAAATAGTAGAAAACCGACTACTAATAGTAATCGGCTTTTCTTATCTAATTTTTTATGTTCCTTATTTCTTTTTATTTTTATTAATTGCATATATTCCAACTCCTAATCCTATAATTATTAAACTAATACCTGATATTGGTAATACTTTTGATTCAGATGTTAAAGTATTAGGCACTTCAACTATTAATTCATTAGTCATATTTGCTTTAACAATTTCTCCATCTTCAGTGATTTCAAAATATACTTTTTCATTGCTTATTTGATAACCTGTTGCAGCCTCTGTTTCTTTAATATAGAAAGTGCCTGGAAATAAATCTGTAATAGTTACTTTCCCATTTTCATCTGTTACTCCAGTAAATACTAATTCATCTTTATCAGTATAAATTTTAATTTTTGTATTTGGAATAACTTCTCCTGTTGCTAAATCTGTTTTAGTAAATTCAATAGTCCCTTTTGGATAATGATTTTCAAGATTTAAACTTTGAATTACTTCTGCTGTATATTGGTCTTTATATTTTAATTCAAATAAGTATTTAGTATTATCTAATACATTATCAGAACTACTTTCTAATTCTAAAGCATAGTATTTTCCTAACTCTAAATCATTAAGACTTACATATCCATTTTCATCAGTAACTATTGTTTCGATTAAATCATCTTTATGATATTTTATTTTTCCATTTACTTTAATATCTTCGTTAGCATAAATACCATACTTAACATTTTCTAATGATATTTTATTATAAGAGTATGTTCCATCTCCTATAACAAGTTCTTCCCCAATTTTATTTATTTCGACTTTACCTTTTACTCTTTGATTTTCAAATTGAACTTCAAAGATAATTCCATAGTTTTCATCTTTAACAACTTGACTATTTTCTCCTATTTCAAAAGGTAATGATTCTTTATTCCAAAGGTATCCATCTATTACTTGATCAACTTCTTCTAATTGGTATGTTCCACTATCTAATGCGTAAGGTGTAATAAATACTCCGTTTTCATCAGTTTCAAATATGCATACTTTTTGTGTTGTTGGATATGTTATGTTTTGGCATACATATTCTCCAGTTTTAAGATTTTTAATTTTAAATTTAATACCTGCTCTTGTAATAACATTGCCAGTTTCTTTATCAATTTTTACTACTTTTAATTTTGATGTTATTTCTGCATTAGATATAACTTTATAAACAACATCTCCCATTTCTTTTACTTCTATTTCAAAGTCATCAACTTTTTCATAATTTGGAGTAGATGTTAATTGCTTTACTGTATATTTTCCATATACTAAATTAATAACTAATCTTCCGTTTGAATCTGTTGTTGCTTTCTTATAAAGTACTCCTTTAGAATTAAAAAATCCAAATTCAACATTTGGTTCTGGTGTCATTATTTTTGTTTCTGCATCTGCATAAACTTTTGTAATATCATAATTTCTGTTAATTACTTTATCAAATAACTCTAATGAAGCATTAATATTATCTAATGTGCTATTAAAATAATATTTAGTATCATCTAATTGATAACCTTCTCCTGGTGTTATTTCTTGAATATAAAATCTTCCTAATGATGGAAGTGTATTACTTTGAATACTTTCGGCTTCTGTTATTGTTAATTTTTCAATTAACTTTCCAGTTTCATCATAAAGTCCATATACTGTACCTGCTAATTTTGCGTCCCCTTGAGGTGTATTATTTCTATTATCTAAATCTTTTTTAGATATATTTAATTTTCCACCTACTGAATGAATACTAATTGAAGAAACTACTGGGTCTATTGCTCCACCAACTACCATATTTTGAATTCCATCTCCATAGAATATAACTGGTGCTTCACTTGTATAAGTTTTCTTTATCATTCTAATTTGAATATCTCCAACTTGTGTTGGTTTTATAGTAAGTGTATTGCCATTAACAGAATATTCTGCTCCACTTACACTTATATAAAATTTTTCTAATACATTATTTGTATCAGTTAATGTTGTTGTTTCTCCAACATTTAGATTAATTGTCTGACCATTAAAACTTGGTCTTGTATAATGATTTGCTATTAAAGATTCTATTTGATTTCTTTCAGCAGATACATCTATTTGATCTCCAGCATTCCATCTACCAGTTGAAAAAGAGACACTTGTATTTCCTAATACTGCTTCCCATATCATAGCTTGTGTTGCCATTCTGTAAGAATCAGTTTGATGTCCTGGATAATCATATCCGTAATAGGCAAGTAGATATACTATTGTTCTTATACTATTACTTAATCCTGTGTTATTCCAATCTCCTTGATTGTAAATTGTACCTTCTTTTATTCCTGGTTCAATACAATAGGCTGTTCTATTTTCAAAGTTGTACTTTGTCCAATACCAAGAAGAGTTATTTCCATCACTGCCATATCTATTATAATAAGTTGTAGTTTTATTCATTGTTAAATTGTTTGACAATGCAAATACTTGCGTTGAACTTATTAATGATATAGCAAATACTGATATAGCGATTGCTATCTTTTTTATTTTACTTTTCATTGTTTCCTCCTAATTTTCTTAATAAAAAAACTAGCCATTTAAGACTAGCAAAAATTATAATTTATTTAATATCTTTCGACGTACAAATAATAACCTAATATTGTAGATTGTGAATCTCTTACTGGATAACTCCAAAAACTTTTAACACTACTATCTGCGAATGATAATTCTATTCCTGCATTGTAACATTCTTCATAAGTTTTATATTGAATTACTCCGTGATGAACAGGATAGTCTAAATCATTTGGATTAGGTACTCCAATATAACTTGGCTTTTGCTCTTCAACTTTTTCTTCTTGTTTAGGTTCCTCTTTTTGGACTGATTTTTCATCAACTTGCTGTGTTGATTGTGTTATCTCTTGTTTAGTTTGGTTAGAACTATTATTTGTATCTTTTTTTGTTTGAGTAGATGTCGATTTACTCTCACTTTGTTTTGTTGTAGCACTCTTTTCTTCATCTTTGATTTCTGGATTAGATTCTTCTTTTAATTCATTCATTTCTTCAGAACTAATCTTACTTTCTTCTTGTTCTACTACAACTTCTTTTTCTTTAAGTGAATTATTTTGTTTTAACTCACTATCACTAACTTTCGTTATTCCAATTCCAACAGATGTCATTAGAATGAATAATACTGACACAATTATCTTTTTCATTTCTCATCCCTCCATTTACTTGAATTATAATCTTAACTTTTTTCAATGTCATTTCTACAAATCAGCATATTTTTTTTCAGTTAGTAATTATAGTTAGTAATATATACTAAGGGTAGGTTGTAGGAAGGGATTATCGGAAAACATCATTACACTCTATCTTGCGTCATTATTTCTCTGCTTTTGTCTTTTGTTATGTTCTTCAACACATTGAATTATAAAGTTTTCGATTTGTTCATCTGATACTAAATTTTTCGGTATTACCTTTTCTAACTTATCTCTGTTAATTTTAAACTTTGGTATTTGATTAGGCTTTTCCTGTTCCAACATTTCTTCAATTTTTTCGGTTGTAAGAACTCCCTCTTGACTCATCTTTTTTAAATGAATTGCCTGTGCTAGAGATGGAGTGCAATCACTATAATCAATACAATCAAGTAAAACATATTGTTCTTCATCTTTCAGGTAAGATAATTCAACTGCTGGATTAAAAGCAATAATTTTTTCATCTACTTTTTCTAAAAGTTCTGGTATCAATTCAGTTAAACGAATATATCTTTGAACCTGATTTCTGCTATCTCCATATTTTTCTCCTATTTGAGAATCTGTTCTCAACTTTGTCCCAACTTGGGACGAAGTTAAATCTGTTCTCTTACCTTGATGTGATAAAGCCTCTAATTTTAATTTATAAGCAAATGCTTTTTCACTAGGAAGTATTTCTTCTCTTTGAAGATTGCTATCTACCATAATCAATGTTGCTTCATCATCTGTTAAATCTTTAACAATACAAGGAATAGTTTCTTTTCCAGCTAATTGACTTGCAAACTTTCTTCTATGCCCAGAAATCATTTCATATTTACCATCATCTTTTTTTCTTACAATAGCAGGTACTAATACCCCTACATCATTTATACTATTAGATAGTTCTTCCATCTCTGTATTATTTAATACTTTAAATGGATGTTCTGGAAAGTCTGATATATCTTTTATTGATATGTTTATTACTTTTTCTTGATTAACAGAATCTCTTTCTTCTTGTGTTGAAAACAAATCATCTACTGTAATCTTTGGAAGATTCATTTTGTTTTCGTTCTTTGCCATTCTCTACCACCTCCTTTGCTACAAGAGAATAAGCCTCTGCTACTTTGCCATTCTTATCATAAGCAAATACACTTTTACCTTTTGAGGTAGATTCAGCAGTCTTTGTTGCCTTTGGTATTTCAATATCAAATATCTTAACTATCCCACCATACGCTTCTCTTAACTCTGCTTGAGTATCTCTTTCAACATTTGTTCTTCCATCTTTTAAAGTAATTAGAACACCTTCAACATTCAAAATAGGATTAATTTGTCTTCTAACCTTTTTAATTGTTGTTAGCAAATATCCCATTCCTTTTGCTGCTAAATATTGTGGTTGAACTGGAATTATAACTTTATCTGCACTTGCTAATGCGTTAAGTGTTATCATTCCTAAACTTGGCATACAATCAATTAATACATAATCATATCTGTCTTTTACACTACTTAAAATATCCTTAGTTACATATTCTCTACTCATTGCATTAATTAAACTATTTTCTATATTTGCAAGTGCTAATGATGAAGGAATTAAATCAACATTTTCATTATGGTGCAATATTGCTTGTTCTGTATTTATCGGAACATCTGTTATTGCTCGTTGAACTAAATCTGCCATTGTTGTCTTCAAACTATCTTGATCATACCATCCCATATATGCAGTTAAATCTGCTTGTGAATCTGAATCAACTAATAAAACCTTTTTACCTTGATTGGCTAATGCTACTCCTAAATTAAATGTTGTTGTAGTTTTACCGACTCCACCTTTTTGATTAGCAATAGCAATTACTTTGCATTTTGACATATTTCTTATCCCTCCTTTCTATATTTTTTAGCCATACTAAATTAATAATATGGCTATGTATTCCCTTTCGGGCATAAAAAAAGAACTGACATTTTCTATCAGTTCTAATATGCTATGAATTATTTAATTACTTTAATTAATAATTCATCTATGCAATCTGTTGCTAACTGTTGCTCTATTAAACAATTTCTTAACTTATTCAACGATTGAATTATTATCTTAAATTCTTTATCATTAACTTTTAATTTAATTTTTTTATTAAAAAGCACTTTCATCACTCCTTACTTATCTTTCTATCAAATAATCTTTCAAAAAAATCATTAAATCCATATCTATAATGTTTTTTATTTCATTTATTTAATATAATTGTAATACGCATTCTTTTTAATAACAATTCTGCAAATAAAAAAGAACCTATATATTATGGTTCCAGATATGTGTTTTTTAGGGGGGTTTAAAGCGCGTAATCACCTTATTAATTCTATCCTAAAAAAGACTTAATTTTAACGATTTTTTATAAAAATATGCTTTTTTTATATATTTTTCAGTAAAAGATGTAAGAAGCAAATTCTTGTAAATCCTTTATTTATAAGGAATTTGCTAGGGGTTTAAATTAATCGTAATCAATCAGTTTATATTCATATTACACCTCTTATTTTTCTACTATTAATTATTTTAACACATTTTAATGTATTATACAAGAATTTTATATTTCAATTATTTCCTCCCAACTAAATTTACCTCTACCAAAATGTCCATAATTAGTAGTTTTTTTAAATATAGAACTATCTAATTTTAAATATTCAATCATACCTTTAGGCGTCAGATCAAAATTTTTATATATTCTATTGTTATTTGAACTTTTCCATCAGGGCGCAAATAATTTATAATATGTTTTTTTCTTACATATTCTAATCTTTTGGCTAATTTATTAGCTAAAGTAATACTTAATGGCATATACATTTTAGTTTCATTACAGGCAAAACCATTTTATCAATAACTAAATAAATTATACTTTAAAAATAAAGTTAATTACTAATGTTTTAACTATTAAAAAATCACGGATTTTATACCGTGATTTCTGGAATATTAAACTTAAGTTTAATATTTTATTAATATTATATTTTAACTAATTAATAATATATTATGAATTGGTACTGGTGGTGGGACTCGAACCCACATGGTTTCCCGCTGGATTTTGAATCCAGTGCGTCTGCCATTCCGCCACACCAGCATTTGTATGCTTTTATATATTAGCATACAATTTTTTAATTGTAAATACCTCTTATTAAATTTATATACTATTTTGTACAATTAAAATATTCCCCAAATCTTTTGTCATATATATTTTGCTATTAATTTTATTTAATTTTTCTAATATTTCAGAATGTGGGTGACCATATTTATTATCTTCACCTACCGAAATTATAGACATTATCGGCATAACTTGATTTAGAAAATTCTCTGAACTACTTGATTTAGAACCATGATGCCCTATTTTTAATATGGTTGTTTGTGGCCATTTTCTAGACATTTCATTTGTTTCTTCCGCGTCACCCATAAACATGTAACTAATATTATCCTTTTCAATTCTTATAACTATTGAACAAGTATTTAAATTATCTGAATCTGTTCCTATGGACATCACTTCACAATTAGTGCTATTAAGTGAAAATTTTCCACCAACTTCTGGAGTAGTAATAGTTAAATTCTTATTTGAAATCGAATCTAAAACATCTTCATATGTTTTTGTATTTGATACCACTTTTGGCATATATATTTTACCTATATCAAAACTATCTATTACATCATCTAATCCACCAATATGATCCTCATGTGGATGTGTTCCTATTAAATAATCAATCTTTTTTATTCCCAATTTTTTTATATTATTAACTATCATATCTCCATCATCATTATTTCCTGCATCTATTAACATTGTTTTTCCATTTTCTGTAATTAATATACTATCTGCTTGTCCAACATCAAAAAAGTAGACCCTTAGTTTTTTGTCATTTTCATCAATTTTTGTAACGCAGCTTTCTCCTGTTATAATAGAAATATTTTCAAGTCCTTCAACACTTATAACGTTTTTATTTATATTACTTGATGCAAATTCTTTACTTGCAAAAATTAATATAAAACCTAAAATAATTACACTTATTAATTTAACAATATTACTATTTGTTTTTTGCTTCATAATCTACCCCCATATTTTTTATAATGCTAATTTTCCCATAATTTATTCATCTTCTGTTTTATTCTGTTTTCTATTTCAGTTTTAGACTCACTATCAATTAAATATTTATTATTATGAAGCTTTAATACAGTACCTTCTTTAATTTCTTTTGGAAGATTTGATAATTCCAAATCAAAAATTTCTCCTGTTTCTCTATTCTCACAAACAGCATAATTCCCTTCGATTTTATCTACTACATATTTAGATTCCATATTTTTTATCCTTTCTGATAGTTGATTGATGAATTTACTTATTTCATTTTGTTTTTTTTGTTCTGTTAATTGGTTAACTAAGTTAATCTTTGATTCGATTAAATCATTGTTATTATTAAATAGCACAGCAGTTTCCTCCTTTATATAATTTTGGTTACTGCCCTATTAATTCACCCATTTAAACTATAACAGAAATATTATATAATTTCAAGCAAACAAACTGTGAATTTTAGAAAATAAATCATAAATACATATTTGGATCAACTTGAGCACCATTTTTTTATATTTCAAAGTGCAAATGCGGTTCATCTAAAATTTCAAATGCAGCTGTTTTTATTGATTTATAAGAAGTTTTCGACCATTATTTTTATTAAATTCCTAATATTTTTAAATCGAATTTCTATTTTCTAGGAATTCACATTTATCTTATGCAATAACAGATAATATAAAATGATTTCCTTTTTTTCTAATTAAAGAAAACATAATAGAAAAATTATTCCTTTTTTCTAATTCGAGAAAACATACTAGAAGAGTTATTCCTTTTTCTAATTTAAGAAAACATACTAAAAAATGATTTATTTTTCCAATTTAAGAAAACTTACAAAAAAAGGAATGAGATCTGTAAATTTCAGAATTCATTCCTTAGATATATATTCATATGATCGAAACCTATAGAAGTTATAATCGATACTAATGGCTTAGTAATATTATTAATACAATCTCAATACATATAGTTTTATAGGCTTTTATAATAGTTACGATTTTGAAAATATTTTTTTAATTCTTGTATTAAATACAAAAAAATATTTTATTTGGTACTTAAATTTGTATTATCTATATGCTTTTATATTACTTTTACTTTTTTTTATTCATGTTTTGTTCCATTTATTTTAAAGAATTTAAATATTTCTACAATAATAACTGGGGCAATAACTAAAATAATAACCTCTATTATATTTTCTTTTGGCAAAATTGGTATGCTAAAAATTTCTCGCAATACCGGTACTAGCAATATTAAAAGCATTAAGCTTGCAGATACTGCTATTGCACCAATTAATACTAAATTATTTAATATAGGTGTTTTGAATATTGATTTTTTATTATTTCTAATATTAAATATATGTACTAATTCTGAGAATGCAAGAACCATAAAAGCCATTGTTTGGCCTATTTCAACTCTTACTTGTTGTTCTGTTAATCCTTCAATTAAAGGAACATTTTTTGTTGATAATCCTATAATAAATGCTGTTAATGTTAATAAACCAATCATTACACCTTGATAAATAATTCTCCAACTCATTCCCTTTGTAAATATACCATTTTTTGATTTAATTGGTTTTCTTTCCATTATATCCTTTTCAGCAGGATCAACAGCTAATGCTAATGCTGGTAATGAATCTGTAACTAAATTAATCCATAAAATATGTATAGGTAGTAATGGTTCAATTAATTTAATATCTATCCCAAAAATTTTACCTAGTAAAGGAGAAGCAAGAATAGTTAAAAATAATACAACAATTTCTCCTACATTGCTTGAAATTAAAAACTGTATTGCTTTTAAAATATTATCATATATACGTCTTCCCTCTTCCACTGCTGATACTATTGTAGCAAAATTATCATCAGTAAGTATTACATCTGCTGCTTCTTTTGACACATCTGTTCCTACTATCCCCATTGCACAACCTATATCAGATGTTTTTAATGCTGGAGCATCATTTACTCCATCTCCAGTCATTGCAACTATTTCTCCGTTTGCTTTCCATGCTTTTACAATTCTAACTTTATGTTCAGGTGAAACCCTAGCATAAACTGAGTATTTTCTTACATTTTTTGTTAATTCTTCTTCAGACATTTTTTCTAAATCATTCCCAGTTAAAGCTTCTATGTCATTTTGTAGAATACCAAGTTTTTTTGCAATTGCTATTGCAGTTATTTTATGGTCTCCTGTAATCATAACCGTTTTAATTCCTGCTGATTTACATTTTTCAACTGCTAGTTTTGCTTCTTCTCTTGGTGGATCAATCATACCAACCATTCCTACATATGTTAGATCATTTTCAATTTCTTTCATTTCTTCTTTTGATGGTATATGGTCTAGTTCTTTATATGCCATACCAAGAACTCTTAATGCCTGTTTTGCCATATTTTCATTATCTTTTTCTATACATTTTATATATTCTTGTAAATCATCTTTTATAGAATTATTTATATTATAGTTTATACATCTTTTTAATAGTTCATCTACTCCACCCTTTGTATACACAACATATTTATCCTCAATTTTATGAATTGTTGTCATTAATTTTCTTTCTGAATCAAATGGTATTTCATCCACACGTGGAAATTCTTCAAATATCTCAGGACTAAAATAAAGTTCAAATCCCATATCTACTAATGCTGTTTCTGTAGGATCTCCTGATAGTTTCTTGTCAGGTCCAACTTTTGTATCATTACATAACATACTAATATATACTAATTTTTCTAAATTATCTTTTATATCATCATCATTAATATTTTTTAAATCTACTATTTTTCCATCATACACTATTTTTTCGACAGTCATTTTGTTTTGAGTTAATGTTCCAGTTTTGTCTGAACAAATTACACTTGCACTTCCTAAAGTTTCTACTGCCGGTAATTTTTTAACAATAGCATTTTTCTTAACCATTCTTTGAACTCCAATAGCTAATACTATGGTAGATACAGCTGCTAATCCTTCTGGTATAGCAGCAACAGCAAGACTTACTGATGTCATAAACATATCTATAGGTTCTTTTCCATATAAAAGACCTATAATAAATATAATAGTGCATATTAATAATGCTGCTACTCCTAAAGTTTTACCTAATTTATTAAGTTTTCTCTGTAATGGAGTTTCATCCTTAACTGTTTCACTTATTATACCTGCAATTTTTCCTACCTCTGTATTCATTCCTGTTTCAACAACAATTCCTTTTCCCCTGCCATATGTAATCAAGCTTGAAGAAAATAACATATTAGTAATATCTCCTATTCCTATTTCAGTATCTTCAATAATAGATGATATTTTCTCTACAGGTACTGACTCTCCTGTTAAAGATGATTCTTGTGACTTAATATTTATAGATTCTATAATTCTTAAATCAGCTGGAACAAAGTCTCCTGTTTCTAATATTACAATATCCCCTACAACTAATTCTCTTGATGGAATAACATCTAATTTCCCATTTCTAATAACTTTAGCTGCATGACTACTTAGCTTTTGCAATGCTTCTAATGCTTTTTCAGCTTTAGCTTCCTGGGCTACACCTATTATTGCATTAACTATAACTACAATCATAATAATTATAGAATCTGTAATACCCTCTCCTTCAATATACCCAATTACGCCTGATATAAAAGCTGCTATAATTAGTATAATTATCATAAAATCTTTAAACTGTTCTAAAAATTTTATAAATAATGGCTTTTTTTGTTTTGCTTTTAATTCATTAATTCCATACTTATTTCTATTTTCTTCAATTTGCGAAGTTTTTAAACCATTTTTAATATCTGAATTTAATTCTTCTGATATTAAATTTGTATTTTTTGTGAACCATTTTATATCCATATTTTTTATCATTTAATCAATCATATATAATACTTATATATCTGATTGACCCCTTTCTATATATTTTTAAAAATTATTATTTAACATACAAACCATAATATTGTAAAAAACTGAACTATACTTCCTCCTAAAACAAAAAAGTGCCAAACAGAATGCATATATTTAATATATTTACCTACCCCATAAATTATAGCACCTAATGTATATATTATTCCGCCTATTGCTAATATAATCATCCCTTTTGCTGTTACTGCATCAATTGCTGGTTTTAATGTAAATATAACCATCCATCCCATTAATAAATAACAAAACATAGAAACTTTTTTATATTTTTCTAAATTGATTGCATTAACTGCTATTCCTGCAATAGTAAGTGCTAATAATATTCCAAACATAGTCCATCCAAGAACACCACCAATTGCAGATAAAACAATTGGTGTATAAGAGCCAAAAATTAACAAGAATATACTACAATGATCAAATATTCTAAATACTGACTTAACTTTTGTTCCATGTTTAAAACTATGATACAATGTTGACATTGTATAAAGTATAATTAGAGTTGTTCCATAGATACAACTTCCAACTACCCCTATTGTATTTCCATGTCTTGCAGCAGTTACAACACATAAAACCAATGCAGCAATACTTAAAAAAACTCCTATTCCATGAGAAATAGCACTTATCAATTCCTCAGCCAAAGTATATCTTGGCTTTTTTTCTAAACTTTTTTCTTCCATATTATTTCCTCTTTCCTAATAATCACACTTTTCATTACGTAGTAGAAATTGATTTTTATAATCTAATATTAATTTTTTTTCTAGGTTTCCTATTTTAAACAATATATTTTCCTTTTTTATATTGTATATTTCATCTGTTTTTACAATGCTGTTTTTTTTCAAATTGTTTATTTTATCTTTTTTCAATAAAAAATTATGTTTATATTTTATTTTTTGAGTTTGCGATGAAATCAACATACCTAAATACTTAACAGATATTTCTTTTTCTTTTTCTTTTTCATCTATAAGTACAAAAAGATGATCATATCCTTTTTTTCCTGAATTATATATATATTGATTTACATATACAATTTCTCCTATTTCATATTTATCTTTATACTTATAACTTTCATTTTTTTCCATTATGAAATCTATATAGTAATATATATTTTTTTCATTTTCTAACGAGAATTTTTTTAAAGCTTCACCTAAATTTTTAACTCTGCTGATTTTTTTTGCTGTTTCACTATACTGATGCACAATTAAAATTTCCTTTCTAAGTATTATAAGTTACATGATTTATATTATAATCCATCTTAAAAAAAGTTACAAGTACTGTGTCCTAAATTTCACAAAAACAAAAAGTCATTTTTCGACATTTACTCTAGTTAAATTAAAAAAATTCCATCTGTAAAAAATTATACAGATGGATATAAATTAATATATAAAGAATTTTGAAGCTTTACATATACAGGTTACAAACTTTATAAAATGGTCTCTTTGACTTTTAATTATATATTATTTAAAAATATAAGGCTAAATTGAGTAAAGTTTTTTAGACAATTAATATTTTTTTCTATTTCTTTGTTTAAAGCAAATTCACTAACTAAAACACAATCAATTTCTATATTCTTTGCCGCTATATAACCTCTTTTTGAATCTTCTATAATTAGGCAATTCTGTTTGTTTACATTTAAAATATCTATAGCTTTTTTATAAGCCTCTTTATTTGGTTTTAATTCATTAACATCTTCTCTTGCAATTATTACTTCAAAAAGCCCTTCAATTTTTAATGTTTCTTTTAAAATATCTATATAAATTCTCTTACAGGTTGTAACAAGCGCTAATTTAACACCTAAGCTTTTTATTTTCTTTAATAATTCAAAGTTTATTATAGATTCTTTTTTATCACAAATTGTAACAAATTTTCCCCTATATTTTTCATACACTACTTTCATTATATCTTGTTCATCAATATTTTCATAAATAATATTTTTGTTTTTTAGATAGTTAATTAAATTATTATTTTGATTTTGCTCATTTTCTATGTATTCTTCTATAGTAATTTCATATTTAAATTGTTCATATATTATATCCCTAAAACACTCAAAAAACTCCTTTTCACTATTTATAAGTGTTCCATCTAAATCAAGTAATAAATGGGTTTTCTCTTTACTATTTGTTAAATTATTAAATATTTTACTTGCAACAAAATCTCTATACGGTAAATCAGCTTCTTGTAAATTAAGTTCTCTAAATTTATTTACAAACTCTTTTAATTTATTTTTTAATATTTCAATAGATTTATTCTCGTCATTACAAAGTATTTCAAATTCTATGAATTGTCCTACATTTTCAATTTCATCTATCATAACGTTATATGTTAACTCAACTTCTTTTTTTGTATATATATGCCTTACTTTTTTTACTTCTACATAACTATAGTATCCAAGCGCAGATAATAACTCTACAACATCATTATATTCATTTATATCTATAGATATATCGCTTTCTTTTTTTGCATATATATTATTTAAAACATTTGATTTTCCTTTAAATGTAAGCTCCATATATTTATTATCTGTTTTTCTAATTCTAAGACATGTCCTATTTTTAATGTATTTACTATCTATATCTGTGAAATATTCATCGTTTTCAATAATAGCTTTATGCGTTTTAAAATTTTCATTTTTTAATAGTACTTTTAATTTATCTAATTCATTACAAAAATATTTTTTTTCAATTTCTATTCTATTTGCCATTTAAAAATCCTCCTTTGTAATTTCTGCAATCATATAATTTCCTGTTATATTTTTGAAATTAAATATTTTAATTCTTGCTTTTTCTTTAAATAATCTATTTATTATGACACTAAATTCTTCTTTGCTTAAATATGCCCCACCTACATCTTTTAAAAATCCTCTATACCATTTCTCATTTAACCAACGTGGAAATCCACCTATAATTTTTGGATCTTCTATTTCTATAATAATAATTTTTTTGGATACTTTAAACATATTTTCAAGCATATTTATTAAAGTTGTTTTATTTGGCATGTGATGTAAAGTATTGCTACAATATGATATATCAAAAACATTACTATTAAAAGGAAGTGATGCACCATTGTGATTTTTAAATATTACTTCACTAAATTGTTTATTTAAAAATTCAATTTGACTCCAGCTAATTATGAATTTTATATCTATTAGTATACTTTTCATTTACTTCAATTTCATTATCTTGAAAATCGCCATTATATAATTCTTTTATATTTTTATATCTATTTTTAAAAATTTCAATAGCTTTCTTGCTAGCGAATCTATTTATATATTCTATTTCTTTGATACTTTACATTCACATTCAACTTTCGGTAAATTATATATCTTTTCATAGCTTTCAAATATTATTTTATTCTTTCCATAATGTTCGTTGAAAACTTTATCTAACACAAGTTCTATTTGTGGTTCTTTCATTTATAATTTCCTTTCTAATTTAAATAACAAAAAGGTTCGATTTAATTTCATTTGGAGCAGGTAACGGGAATCGAACCCGTGCTGTCAGGTCGGAAGCATGACATTCTACCACTAAATTATACCTGCATGTACTAAAAAAGATTCTACTATTGTAGAATCTAGTTTTGGAGCAGGTAGAGGGAATCGAACCCTCGTCTCCAGCTTGGAAGGCTGGGGTAATAGCCATTATACGACACCTGCATTTGCTTAGGACATTTATTATTATAAATGAATGTCCTAAATTTGTCAACACTTTTTTTAAATTTTTTTTAAATTTTTTTGTTTTTTTACAATTGCAGTTAATGTTACAAAATTGCAATTACTTTTTCACTTCACAAAATTTTTTATTTATTTTTTCGGGTAGTTTTTGATTATTATTTAAGTACCTATTTTATTATTTTTTTGTGTATTATTTGATTATTTATTACTATTTTTTTGGAATTATACTGATTTTTTCAAAATACTTTTATATACTATTTCTCAAGAATTGTACCATCTTTCCCATCTTTTACCTTATATCCTTTTTCTATTAATACATCTCTGATTCTATCAGATTCTCCCCAATTTTTATTTTCTCTAGCTTTATTTCTTAAATTAATTAGTTCTATTATTTCATCAGAATAATCATTTTCTTCTACTCCTGTATAGTCATTTAAATTAAATCCTAAAATATTATCAAATTTAATTAATAAATCTTTTAGTTTTTTTGACTTAACAGGATTTTTAATAATTTCCCATACAATACTTAATGCTACAGGCATATTTAAATCATCATTTATAGCTTCTAAAAATCTATTTTCATAAACTTTAATTAAACTATCCTCTATATCTTCTATTCCTTCTGCATGTTTTAAATATCCTTCCTTTAACCTATTTAAAGATATTTTTGCTGATTCTAGTGCATCCCATGTAAAATTTATTTTATTTCTATAGTGTGAAGAAAAATTAAACATCCTATAAACTAATGGATCATATCCTTTATTTTTTAAATCCTCTAATGTATATAAATTATTTAAGCTCTTAGACATCTTTCCACCATCTACTTGAAGAAAATCCACATGCATCCAATAATTTGCTGAAACTTTTCCACTATAACCTTTACTTTGTGCAATTTCATTTTCGTGATGAACTGGTATATGATCAATTCCACCTGTATGAATATCAAAAACATCCCCTAAATGATACTGTCCCATTGCTGAACATTCTAAATGCCACCCTGGATAACATTTACCCCAAAAAGTATCCCATTGCATTAAATGATTTTTTGGAGCCTTAATCCATATTGCGAAATCTGATACATTTTTTTTATTTGGATCAAAATCAACTCTAGCTCCTGCTTGCAATTCCTCTATATTTATATTAGATAACACACCATACTTATCTAGTTTCGAAGTATCAAAATATATAGTGTTATCTGTTTCGTATGCATAACCATTTTCAATTATTTTTTTAACATATTGCTCCATGATTTTTATATGTTCTGTAGCTTTTGCTATAATTTCAGGTTTATCTATATTAAGTTTTTTTATATCATTTAAAAACTCTTTTGTGTAAAATTCAGCAATATCGAAAGGATTTTTATTTTCCCTCTCTGCTGCTTTAACCATTTTATCTTCACCTTCATCAGCATCAGAGACCAAATGTCCCACATCTGTTATATTCATAACATGTTTTAAATCATAACCATTATATTTTAAAACCCTTCTTAAATTATCCATAAATAAATATGCTCTCAAATTACCAATATGAGCAAAATAATAAACAGTAGGACCACAAGAATACAATCTTACTTCTTTTTTATCTATTGGAATAAACTCTTCTTTTTTTCTTGTTAGAGTATTAAATATTTTCATATGTATCCTTCCTCCTTTTTTATTCTATTATTATATAATAAATTTATTCTCGTAGCAATACATATAATACAAATAAGTTGATTTTTAATCCAAATTATGTTATAATAATTAAGTGATTTAAAAAAATTGATGAATATATTTAGATATAAAAGGAGAATTTTTGATATGAATAATAAAAATATAGTTTTTGGACATACAAATCCTGACACAGATTCAATAGCATCAGCTATTGTAATGGCAAATTTACAAAATAAATTAGGAAATGAAACAATATGTTATAGATTAGGAGATATTAATAAGGAAACAGCTTTTGCTTTAAAAACATTTGGTGTTGATTCTCCAGAGTTATTAGACGAAGTTTCAGAAAATGCTAATGTAATAATGGTGGATTCTAATGAATTCATACAAAGTGCAAAAGGTATTGAAAAAGCTAATATAAAAATGGTTGTAGACCATCACCGTATTAATTTACAAACTTCAGAACCTCTATATTATATAGCAGAACCTGTTGGTTGTACTTCTACAATTATTTATAAATTATATAAACAAAATGATGTAGTTATAGATTCTAAAATGGCTGGTTTAATGCTTAGTGCTATTATATCAGATACTTTATTATTTAAATCACCTACATGTACTGAACAAGACAAAAAAACAGCAGAAAAATTGGCAGAAATAGCCGGTGTTGATATTATAGATTATGGTAACAAATTATTAAAAGCTGGTACTGATATAAGTGACTTTAGCGCCCATCAAGTTCTAAATATTGACTCTAAACAATTTGAAGAAAAAGGAAAAAAATTCGTAATTTCTCAAATTAACTCTGCAGATTTAAATGATATTTTCGCTAGAAAATATGAATTAGAAAGTGCTATGCATAATGAATTGGAAGAAAAAAAATTAGATTTATATATGTTTGTTGCTACAGATATTTTAAATGCAAATTCGAAAGTTATTGCTTTAGGAAATGATAAAAATATTGTAGAAAAAGCCTATGGACTAGGATTAGAGGATAATACAGTACTGTTAGAAAATGTTGTTTCAAGAAAGAAACAAATATTACCTAAAATATTGGAAAATTTACAATAGAATTATATAATATTGTATATATACTTTGATAATTTTTAAATTCAATTTATATACAATTATATAAATAACTAAATACCTTATAATATTAAATATTTATATTTAGAATTTATTTTATAATTATTTTGTAATTATTTTGTAAATTTCAAATTATGTTTTAGAAAAAAAAGCGGATATAATCCGCTTTTTTTGTTTTCTATTTATTATTAATTTTTTATTTCTTCTATTTTAAATAATTTTGTCTTTTCTTCATCATATTATTGATTACTATATTTATTGTATTTTAAATAGATTAGTCATTTTATTTATTATTAATTATTGTATTTCTTCTATTTTTAATAAATTTGTCATTTTTGTTCCATTTTTTGGGAATCCTCCAGTAATTGCAACTATATCACCTTTTTGTAATCCCATAATTTGTTTTGCTTTTTCTTTTGCAATTTCAATTATTTCATCAGTTTTATCAGATACTGGTACTACCACTGGATATACAGCATAATTTACTGCTAATGAACGAGCAACTTCTTCTGAAGATGTAGCTGCAAGAACTAAACATCTTGGTTTTAAATTACTTATTCTTCTTGCTGTTTCTCCACCTTCTGTTGAAGCAATTATTAAATCTATATCTAATACATTAGATGCATTAACAACACTATTAGCTATTGTTTCTGTTATATCAATTTCTCTTTCTGAAGCAAATTGATATTCATAATCATAATATTCTTCAGTTTCTCTACATATTTCAGCCATAAATTTAACAACTTCTATTGGGAATTTTCCTATTGTTGTTTCCCCAGATAACATAACTGCATCTGTTCCGTCTAATACAGCATTAGCAACGTCACTAACTTCTGCACGAGTTGGTCTAGCACTTTTTTTCATAGATTCTAGCATTTCTGTTGCAACTATAACAAATTTACCTTTTTCACGACATCTTTGTACTATTAATTTTTGACATTTTGGTAATCTTTGCATTGGAACCTCTACTCCTAAATCTCCACGTGCAACCATTATACCATCAGAAACATCAATTATTTCATCTAAATTATCATAACCTGTTGTACTCTCTATTTTAGCTACTATTTTTAAATCTTCTCTGTTATATTTTTTTAGTATTTCTCTAGCTTCTAATACATCTTCTTTTGTGTTAACAAAAGATAATGCAAGAAAATCACCTTCATTTTGGCAAGCATAAATTATATCTTCTCTATCTGCATCACTAATAAATGGAATATCTAACTTACTTCCAGGAACATTTAAACTTTTTTTGTTTCCTAAAATTCCTCCATTAATTATTTTACATGTAACACCATCTTCTTCAACTGATACTACTTGTATTTTCATTAATCCGTTTTCTAATAAAACAGTTGAACCTTCTCTTAAATTATCAATTGCTTTTGGATGATTAACTGATATTCTTTCTTCATTTCCTAATACTGTTTCTTTTACTAATCTGATTGTTTTACCTTCAACTAATTTTATTTCATCATTTTCTAACATACCACTTCTAAATTCTGGTCCTTTTGTATCGTATAAAATTGCAATATTTTTTCCTGTCATTTCTCTTACTTTTTTAACAGATGATACTACTGCTATTTTTTCTTCTGTAGTTGCATGTGAAAAGTTTATACGAGCTATGTTCATTCCAGCTTCTACCATTTTGCTCATTACTTCTGGATCTGTGCTTGCTGGTCCTATACTACATATTATTTTTGTCTTTTTCATATTTTACATCTCCTTTTATTTTTTTAACATAGAATATATTATATACATTTTTGTCAGAAAAATCAATCATTTTACATAAAAAAATTATTTTTTTACATTTTTCATTTTACAGTTTAAAACAAATACATGATATGATATAATTAAAAGGAACATATTTTAAATAAAAATAATATATAATTAAATACATTATACTTAAAGGAGCTGAAATATTGAAAAACATAAATACAAAAGATACTGAATTTTTTTCAAAAATAAATGACCCTGGATTTTTTCCAAAAATAAATGACTCGGAATTTTATTCTATTATAAATGAAATAATTTCTAATGAAACAGTCCTACAGATGAATCTTTTTAAACAACACTATAATACATCATGTTTTGAACATTGTTTAAATGTATCATATTATAGCTATTTAATCTGCAAAAAGCTTAAACTAGACTACAAATCTGCAGCTAGAAGCGGAATGTTACATGATCTTTTTTTATACGATTGGAGAACAAAACTAGAAAACAGAAAAGGTTTTCATGCTTTTACTCATCCAAAAGTTGCTCTTAATAACGCAAAATCACATTTTGAACTTAATGAAAAAGAACAAGATATTATTTTAAAACATATGTGGCCAGTTACAATTAAACTCCCAAAATTTAAGGAAACCTACATAATTACCGTTATTGATAAATATTGTGCTATAAAAGAAAGTTTTGATTATTACAAATCGTATAAAATTTCAAAAAAAATTTTTCGTTATGCATACATAATTTTGAATTTTGTCTTAATTACATTCATAGATTAATTTATATTAAAAAAGAAGAAATTGATTTAAAAACATTAAATTTAAGATTAGAAAACTATAAAATTTAAACCAACGAAATGCATTAATTTAATAATACATTAATTTAATAAGGATATAAATACTAAATTTATATCCTTACTTGTATATTAATTATTATAACCAATATCATTTATATTTTTTTCTACATATTTTTTATTATAATTTTGTGTCAATATCTGCTTATCAGTACTATCTATATAAAGACCTCCACTGATATTGATTTTTATTTTTTCTTCATTTGTAGTATTTCCAAAATTATCATTAATCTTTACCAAATCCAACAAATCAATTTCACCATCATTATTTAAATCTCCAGCTAATAAATCGATATTATTAATAGTTTTTTCTTCATTGTTAATTTCTGAAATTATTATTCCTCTAATAAAATAATCTAAATATCCATATTTTTTTATTTTAATATAATACTCTCCTGGAGCAGTTGCATCTAGATTGTACATTCCATCTGGACCTATTACCAACTCATCTACAAGAAGATTTGTTGAAGAATTATATAAAAATGCCTGCATATTCTCAAATCCACTTGTTGTTACTATATTACCTTTTAATCCTGAAGTATTTAAAATGTCTACAACACCTGATGTTTGAGTTGTTTCAGCTGTTACGGTTTCTGATGTGTATAAAGATTCACAATCTAATTCTAAATTAGTTTGAGTACCTCTTCCTGATAAAATCTCAAATTGTAATACAATTAAAATTGTATTTGCAGAAACAACCCTTGACTGTGCTGGATCTTGTATACCTGCAATTTTAATTGTTCCTTCTGAACTTTCATTAGCGTATATTGTAAAATTTTGTATGTTTCCATTTGAAAAAGACAAATAATTTAATTTTGTAACATCATATGTAATAACAAAATCGGAAGACAAAAATGCCCTTTCATTTTGTAAAATTAATTCTACATTTATGACATCTCCAACTTTTGTTTCAACTTGATTTAACTTAAATGCTGCTGGTGTCTCATCTGCAAAACTCTTGTTTAAAAAATTTAGTGTAATTATAAATAATAGAATAATTAATATAAATACCACTATTAATTTCTTTTTTTTCATTTTTATTCCTCCTATTCTTTTTTTATTGAACAGCTTTTTCTAAAATCAAATAAACATCTTCTCTATTTACTATACCATCTAAATTAATATCTAATCTTTTCACTTCATCTGTTGTTAAAGTAGTTCCTGCCTCTACTTTAACCAAAGTAGAATATGCATCCATTGAATCTATTACTTCATTATTATTTATATCTCCTTTTAACACATCATAATAAAATGTATAAGTACTTCCATTAACAAAACCAGTATCTGTTAAAGTGACTTTTATTGCCCTTGTTCCAGCTGCTTTTGTATCAGAAATTTGTCTGTCTAGAGTTATTTTAGCTGTAGCTGTAGATGAATTAATATTAATATTTGAATAATTTATACCTGAAGCATCATTTAATACTTCGTTTCTATCACAATTATAATAAATTTTAGCACTAACACTAACTCCTGTTCCTCCATTTATATAAAATGCTTGATAAAAAATTGGTGGAATAATTATTTCATTACTTGTTCCATTACTATCTTCAATAATTTTTTGAGAAATTGCACTCAATCCTTGTAATGATGAATTAAAAACATCTGTTAAATCTCTTAATGTATTTTCAGATATTTCTAACATATCCAAATTTGGTAGCTGCAGAATTGGAGTTACATTTGACAAATTATTTTTTGATAAATTCAAATAATACAGTGCCTGTAAAGCCTGAATTCCTTGTATGCTATTTATACCTTTATCAACTAATTCCAAATATTGCATATAATTTTGAGTAAATGTTTTTATAGTTATAGATTTTGTATTATCTATTGAACTAATGCATTTTCCATTTAACTCTTGTTTTAGAGCTGTATAAAAAGTATCATCCTCTACTTGAAAATCTACATAATTAAATGTTGTTGTTGTTGAAACAACCCCACTCATCTCCTGTTCTACATAAACATCTTCATAAGATATATAAAAAACTCCTGATTCTCCCCAATCTTCTCCCCATGAATTTAGAGCAATATATGCTCCTGGATTAGTTGGCCTTGATTCAGTAGGAAAATTTGTTGTTGCAAAATTATCATCCCACCCAATTATTGTAATTGCATGGTCTTGAATTAATGCTGAAGCATTAGAGTTTAATACTTTTTTTCCATTAAATGTTTTTATATCTGTAGAACGAATAGAAGCATATAATGATCCATTCTCCATTATATGTGTTTTAATTGTTGATCTCATTGCAGTTAATTCTTGTGGTGTATAAGTGGTTGTTTTTTTATTTATTGTAGGTAAATCTACTATTTGAACTAAATCAATAGTTGGCCCAAAAGCTTCCCATTCCAAATAGTCTTGTTGCCCATATGGACTAACAGGATTTTCATATGGAACATCAGTTTCTAATATTGGTCCATAATTAGACATTACATATTCCATAAAATAGTAGAACATTCCACCACCATGAAGTTCTCTATCATCATTTCCAAATATGGGACTCATAAGATGATCTACATGGCTTTCAGAAAAATCATAAGTCGTTCCTGTTTTTAAAGCTAAGTTTGTTTCTAAAGCATTTAGTGATGCAAAAGCCCAACAAACCCCATAACTTTCCTGATTTTCAACTTTTATATTAATTTGGTTTTTAAGTGAAAACTGTGCTGGAATAGGTGTTTCTCCAACTTTTGTTTTTAATGCTTCCTCATTAATAGATTCTAAATTATCCAAACTAATATCATACATTCTTGGAACAACTCCAAGCTTATTTCTTTCTTCTTCTGGTAAATTTAGATATTGCATATATGCTTCACTGTATTTTAATTTGTATGTTTTTTCTATATTTCTTGTATTATTTTTGTTGTTTTTATTATTAAAAAAATTAAAAGTCACTAACAATATGCATATTAATATAATTATTAACATTATAATTTTCAACTTTTTTTTCTTTTGCATATTTCCTCCTCATAAAATGAATTAAAAACTCATTTTAGATAATATTACTTATATTAATTAATTGTATCATAACGTTTTTTTAAATACAATAACATATTTTTCTAATTTTATGCAACCTAATATTTTTCTGATTATATGCACCCTGATATTTTTTCTGATTATAATCGTATAATATTTTTCAAATAATAAACATATAATATATTTATAATAAAATGAAATTATATTTTTTTAAAAAATTATTATATTTAAAATAATAAAAACATAATAGTTTTTCAGAAATATATATTAATTCTTCAGAAATATATATTAAATTTTCAGAAATTATATAAATTTTTCAGAAATATATATAAATTTTTTAGAAGGATATATTAATACAAGTAACTTTTTTATTTCATAATTATAGACCGTATATCAATTATATTATATTGATTTACGGTCTTATATTTAAAATTTTAACAATTCATAAATAGTAACTAATTAATTATAAAATATAAATAAATTAATTTAAGATTTTTTTATATTTATTCTTAAATTATTCTAAAATCAAATTTAAGAAATAACCTTTTTATAAATTAAAACACAATTATGTTTATTTTTTTATTCTAAAAATCTTTTTTGATAAAACTAATCCTGTGCACCCAACTATAAGAATTACTAAATACGTAAACAGATTATCTCCAGTTTGAGGACTAGATGTTGAAGACAATATGTTCCTTGTAGCTAAAACAAATGGTGATAATTCTTTAACATTTATCTTTAATTTTCCTTCATAAACAATTCCTTTTAAAACTTCTATTGTTCCATCTTTTTTATGATGATATACGAAAATCTCTTTATTATTATATTTTTCATCAATATCAAATATAATTTCTATATCTCCATTATATGTTCCTTCAACAACAGTAACTTCAAATGAACCTAATATTTCTTTTTCCTCTAAAGCTTCTAACTTCATATTTTTTATAATAGAACTATTTTCTTCTATTATTGAAACTTCTAATTTTGATCCATAATCAAATGTACTTAATAATGTAATTCCATTTGGTATATTTCGTAATTTTTTAAGACTCCACACTGCATACAAACTAGCATTTTGTTGTGTCATTTTAAATTTATCTGATTGTCCTTTATATTTTGGTATTATACTATTTATTGTATCTGACCACCCTATAAATTCATGATCTTGTTTACTAGGAATATTTATAAAATCCAATACTATATCTGAATTAGGAAGGTATTTTTGCATATCTTGTTTGATTATTTCAGTTCCATCTGTAGATTTATAAGTTATAGTATAGCCTTCATTTATGTATAATGTTACTGTATTTGTAAGTGTTCCATCATATATTTCACAATAAAAACGTGCTCCATTTAAATATAAATTAACATTTGAAGGCTGAATATTTAATATACTTGATGTTTGTCCATCTATTGGAGTTGCATCATCATTTTCATCAATATAATACCATTGATATGTTAATTCATCTTCATTATCTATTGTTGCATTAACAGTAAATTCGGCAGTTTCCCCATCTAAAACACTTTTGTTTTGTAATGTTTCTATATTTAAATTATATCTATTTACTTCTTGTATATGTATATTAAAACTCTCATCAATATATTTTACTTCCCAAATATATTTATTATCAGATGGATAATCAATATATATATATCCACCAGACATTTCAAAACTTTGTCTTATAGAACCTGTTCCATCATATTCACCTGAGTACCCATATTCGTAAAAATATACAGAAACATGAAGATCAGTTGTATATACATTATCTCCACCTTCCATTTTTTTACCAATATTCACAGCACTGTCCTGCGCAATTTGAATTTGTCCATCAATATTTTCTATACTATATAAATATGTTTCTGCATAAACTTTTGCAAAAGGAAATATAATTCCTACCAAAAGCATTATAATTGTAATTAAACTTAAATATTGTAAAATTCTTTTTTTCATTTTTTCCTCCTTTGTATTTTCCGTAATAATTTTATACTATAATTTTTTATTAATCAAGTATTCCAAACTATTTTTTCATAAATATTTATATTTTTCTTTTACTATTGCATTTGTTATTACAAAATCGCAATTGCTTTTTCACTTCACCATAAGTATTTATATTTTACTTTTCAATATAAATAGTAAATGTCTTATTCCATCTCTAATTGTTCTTAGATGAGGTTTTCTTTTTATATCAGAACATTTTCTAAATCTTATCGGTATTTCTACAATTTTTTTATTATTCTTAACAAATTGATATATCATTTCTGTTGCGAATTCCATTCCATTAGTTTTAAACTCAATATCTTCCAATGCTTTTTTTCTAATTCCTCTAAGACCACAATGAAAATCATTAATACTTACATTATATTTGGATTTTGCAAAAAATGATAAAGACTTAACACCTATTTTGTGAATAAACGAAATTGCATTTATTTCAGTTTCTTTATTAAATCTATTACCTACAACTAAATCATAACCATTCTCTAACTTTAATATAAAATCTTCTACACTTTCAAAATCATAGGTTGTATCACAATCACCCATTATAATATATTCTCCTCTAGCTTTTAGAAAACCAGATTTCAAAGCACTTCCATAACCCTTCTTATCTTCAAATTCAACCCTTGCTCCTAATTTTCTTGCAATATTTACAGATTCATCTAAACTTCCATTATCTATTATTAGTATTTCTGAATCAATATTATTCTTTTTAATAAATCTTTTAGCCATCTCTATAGACTTTCCTAAAGTTTTTTCTTCATTTAAACATGGCATAAGAAAAGTAATTTTTTTGCTATATTTTGCATAACTTTTTGTAATATTATTTTTTTCATTACTTTCAAAAATTTTTTCATCATTAATTCTAACATTTATTTTAGTATTACTTCCAGGATTTTTTTTATCATTAATTTCAACATTTTTTTTAATATTACTTCCAAGATTTTTTTTATTTATTCCAACTATTTTTTTATTATTCATTAATTCCTTCTTGTTGATTTTAAATATATTTTCTATTATGTTATAAAACTTAAATACTTTATTATCTATAATATAATGTGTTCCCAATACTATTGCCATTATAGTTGCAAATTGAGCTCTATAAGTAAAAAAATAATGAAGACTTGAATGTCCATTTATTAAAATATATCGTACATATGGAATTAATCCAATTTTAAATAATATAATACTTAATTGTATATTTTTTTCTTTTCTTGTCAAAAAAATAAAAGTGAATAAAACAAATATAACAGCTATAAAAAATGTTAATTTATAATTTATAAAGCATAATGGAAATAAGCAATATATATTTTTTAGTATTACAGATTCGGTTGTGTTGTCTTGACTTAATCCTATGGTATGTATTTTTGCTTTATTTATTCTTTGTGATGCGTTTTCAAAAACAACATCTGTTAAATTTTCGCCTAAATATATAGCTGATATTCCCCATTTAGCAATCCACATTAGCACATATCCTAAAAACCATAAAGAAATTAATTTTGCCGATAACAAAATAACTTCCTTTATATCAATTTTTTTATGATTTCTATATTTATAAACTAACAGTATTATAAGAGGAACTGTTAATGTTACAGTTTCAATTGTTAAAAAGTCAAAGAAACAAGTAAATATACCAATAATAAAAAACAGTATATATATTTTTTCAAATTTATTTTTTTCTAAGATACTAATTAATATTATTGATGAAATAAGCATTAAAAAATACATACTTGCATATTCTAATGAAAAAGGTACAACAAAAGAATTTGTACATATTAATGATATATAAAAAGATATTAATAATATTATCAATTTATTTTTTATCATTTTATATGAAAGTAAAAATACTAATGTTATTAATAATATAATATTTAAAACATATATTTGTTCAATATTAAGTAATAACATTAATGGTTTTAGCACAACCATTCCTCCATGCCAATACCTTATGTATTGTGAATTCGCAGAAATATTATTATTAGAAACTACATTTAACAGGTTATAAGTTTCTTCTTTTCCGTTATTTCCGTAATAATTAGAATATAATACTGACCTTAATGGTTTATCAGGGCTTAAATTGTATATAATATTTAATGTTATTGAATCTGCATAATGATCTATTCTTGTTGCATCTATACCTTTTATCATATTATAATACATTTTTTTCTCACTTAAATATTTGGCTGATTCCATCATATTATTATGTATTAATTTATTTGGAATTTTCGCCACCAAACACATTAAAGTAATTGCTGAAGACACACATATTAAAAATACTAATAAGAATTTTTCAATTTTTTTTATTTTCTCCATTTTTATCTCCTAATAATTATATTTACGAAAACTATAAATTTTTTTATAATTTCTTAAACATATTTATTTTATATCATAATTTTTACTGTTTATCAATTAAATTTACAAATATGTTATGTTCCACATTTACACATGTCTAGATTATTTTGATTATCACATAAAAATTCACATGAAATCTTATTACAACAACATTTGTTAATCATTTAATCTTCCTCCTTTTTCATAATATATATTACAATTTAAGATAGAATAATAATTGTGGTTACTTGAGATTACTTTTACTCAAAAAAAAACAGCATAATATTTTTATTACACTGTTTAAGGATTTATTTGATTCCAAATAATCTTTATTTAATTTTATATTGTCATTATCTAATTTTAAATTATCTTTATTTAATTATAAATTGTCATTATTGAATTTTGAGTTATCATTATTTAATTTTAAATTTTCTTTATCTAATTTTAAATTGTTATTATTGAATTTTAAATTTTCTTTATTTAATTTTAAATTATCTTTATTTATATTTTAAATTATGTATTTTTATAATTGTATTATTTTTAAACTCTAACAATTCCACCTATTGTTCTGTTCATAATATCAGTTTCTTTAGCAAGTATTGTATCTCCACCTGCAACTGCTACAATATCACCATCATTTACAAATCCTAGTTTTTTTGCTTGTGATATACCTTCTGTAATCATTTTTTTAGGCTCACTTTCTGTACTTATTAAAATAGGTGTAACATTGTTTACTAATGCTAATTGTCTATATGTTTTTTTGTTGTCTGTTACAGCAAAAATTGGACAATTTGGCATAAAACTAGAAATAATTCTTGGTGTATCACCACCTTGAGTATAAGCAAAAATTGCTGTTGCATTCATTTGTCTTGCTGTTCCGCAAATTGCATAATTTAAATAAAATTCGTAATTTACAAATGACTCATTTACATCACATTCTCTTCTTCCAATTCTTTTTCCATAATTAATGTCTTTTTCTATATTTTCAGCTATCTTAGCCATTGTTTCCACACATATTATTGGGTATTTTCCCATTGCAGTTTCACCAGATAGCATTATAGCACTTGTAACATCATATACTGCATTAGCAACATCACTAACTTCAGCACGAGTTGGTCTTGGATTTTCTGTCATTGATTCTAACATTTGTGTTGCTGTTATTACAATTTTTCCAGCTTTATTGCATTTTTTAATAAAATTTTTCTGAGCTATTGGAACTTGTTCCATTGGAATTTCAACTCCTAAGTCACCACGTGCAACCATTATTCCATCTGTCTCTTCTAGTATTTCATCAAAATTATCAATTCCTTCTTGACTTTCTATTTTCGAAATAATTTTTATATCTTTTCCACCATTTTCATTTAAAACTTTTCTTATTGCTCTTACATCATCTGCTGTTCTTATAAATGAAGCAGCTATATAATCAAAATCTGCTTTACATCCATCAATTAAATCTTTTATATCTTTTTCCTTTAATGCTGGCAAATTGATATGTGTTCCTGGAATATTTATACTTTTTTTACTTCCAAGTTTCCCACCATTTATAATCTTACATTTAACATCTTTTCCATCAATACTTGTTACATTTAACTCTAGTTTCCCATCATCAACTAAAATAGTAGTTCCTGGTTTTACATCTTTATATAAATCCTTATAAGTAACTGAAGTCTTGTTTTCGTCTCCTATTATGTCTTCATTTACTAAAATAAAATCATTTCCCTCAATTAATGTTACTGGTGATTGAGCTAATTGTCCAGTTCTTATTTCAGGACCTTGTGTATCTAATAATAATGCGACTGGTAAACCTACTTCTTCTCTTGCTTTTTTTACAGAATTAATGTTTTTTTCTTGTTCTTCATATCCCCCATGCGAGAAATTTATTCTTGCAACATTCATTCCTGCCTTCATTAGTTTTTTTAGTGTTTCAACTTCCGATGTAGCTGGTCCAACAGTACATACTATTTTCGTTCTTTTCATCCTTTTTACCTCCATATTATTATATCTTTTTAGTACATTTATTGTTACATTTAAATGATTTTTAAAATATAATTTTATTAATTAACTATACAATTATACCAGTAAAATTTAGTATTTTCAAGTACTTTTAGCTTTTTTATTATTTTAAAAGATTATTGTTATAAAATTTATCAATACTTTACAAAATTTCTTTTAAATTTTAACATGGTTTTTAAATTATTTTCTAGATTATTATTCCGCCCATTTAATCAAATTTAAATTTTCTGATTCTAATAACATTTCATGCTTAGGTGTTACTCTAAAAGTATATGCAAATTCTCCACCCGTATTTAATTTAATTATTGCAGAATATGTATACACCTTTTTTTCATCATCTTTTTCAGTAAGATTCATTTTAATAACATTAATATCTTCCTCTATTATATTATTAATATTTTTTCCATAATAAACTTCAACATTTATATTTTCTTTTAATATATGAGGTAATTTAACTATACATTTTACATTTAATGAATTCCCAGCATCTATAGTTTCATTATTTAGGTTACTTTCAGATTGATATATTTCTATTTTGTCCCATTCATTATATATATTTTTTTTCCATATGTTAAACTGTGTAACCTTATCTAAATCTGAATAACTCTTATTTGTCAACTCACAAAGTGGCATATATAATTTTTCCATATAGTCAACCAACATTCTTGAAGTACTAAATTTAGATCCAGTTGTTATAATAGATTCCTTCATAAATTCAACCCATTCTTTTGGAATATCTTTCTCATTTCGGTTAAAGAATATTGGAATAATTCTTTTCTCTAAAGTTGAATAAAGACTTTCGCTATCAGTTATGTCTTGTATTTCATAATTATCATACTTATAGTCATTTCCAATTTTCCATCCATTTCTAGAATTAAAACCTTCTGCCCACCATCCATCTAAAACACTAAAATTCAAAACTCCATTTACAGATGCTTTTTGACCGCTTGTTCCTGAAGCTTCCATTGGCCTTCTCGGAGTATTTAGCCAAACATCAACTCCACTAATTAAATATCTAGACATTGCAATACTGTAATCTTCTAATATAAAAATTTTTCCCTTAAATTCTGATTCCATTGATAGATCATGTATATACTTTATTAACTCTTGACCTTCTTTATCTGCTGGATGTGCTTTTCCAGCATATATAATCTGAACTGGTTTCTGATTATCCTTTAGTATTTGTTTTATTCTTTCTATATCTTTTAATATTAATGTTGCTCTTTTGTAGGTTGCAAATCTTCTAGCAAATCCAATTGTTAAAGCTTTTGTATTTATTTGTGATACTACACTTGAAATTTCTTCATATGAATATCCATTTCTTTTAAGTCTCGTAATAGTATTTTCCTTAACTAGCGAAATTAATTTTGTTTTTCTTTCATTATGCTCATTCCATAATTTTTCATCTGGGATATTCTTAATATCTTTCCAGATTTTTTCTTCGTGTATTAGTTCCTGCCAAAATGGTATCATATATTTATTATACAATTTTTTAATATTTGGTGCTAACCATGAACAAGTGTGAATTCCATTTGTTACATATGTTATAGGAGATTCTTTAGCACTTATATTTGGCCATACTTCTGAGAATAGCTCTCTTGAAACCTCTCCATGCAACTTACTCACTCCATTTTTTTTGCCTGCTATTTTAAGAGCAAATATACCCATATTAAATTCTTCGCATCCAATAGATTTTGGTGCCATTCCTAATTCCAAAAATTCATGTTCTGATATACCAAATTTTTCTGGATATCCTTTAAAATATTTCTTGATTAATTCTATATTGAATATATCATTTCCTGCTGGAACAGGAGTATGGGTTGTAAATACAGTTTTTGATGATACAATATCCTTAGCCAAATTAAATGAAACTTGTTTATTTTGTATAATTTTCATTATTAAATCCATTAATAAAAATGCCGAATGTCCTTCATTCATATGATAAACAGTTGGATTAATTCCCAAAACATCTAAAGCCTTATTTCCACCTATACCAAGAATTATTTCCTGCATGATTCTATTTTCTTTATCTCCACCATATAGAGTAGATGTAATTATCCTATATTCTTCTATGTTTTCTTTTAAATCCGAATCTAGTAGATATAATTTTACTCTTCCAACCTCTATTTGCCATAATTTTAAATAAATAACACCTTTAGGAAATTCTAGAGATATTTTTATATCATTTCCTTTTTTATCTTTTAATTCCTTAATTGGTAAACTATTTATATCTAAATATTTATATATAGTTTCTTGTTCTCCATTTTTCCCTATTTGCTGTCTAAAATATCCGTTTTTATATAATAATCCCAAAGCAACAATTGGAATACCTAAATCACTTGCAGATTTAAGATGATCACCTGATAAAATACCTAATCCGCCAGAATATATAGGAAGAATTTCATCTAAACCATATTCTGCTGAAAAATAAGCAATAATATCTTGTTTATTATTTGGATACTTTTTTGTAAACCAAGTATTTTTACTACTAATATAATTATTGAAATTATTATATATTTCATCATACTTCTCCAGAAATTCCTCATCATTTATAATTTCTGTAAGTTTTTCTTGAGATATTTCTGATAAAAACTTAACAGGATTTTTTTCACATTTTTCCCATAAGTCTATATCAATTTCCTTAAATAGTTTTAGAAACTCCGTATTCCATGACCACCATATATTACTTGTTATTTCTGATAGACCTCTAATTCTTTCTGGTAATTTTGGTATTACTGTTATTTTATTTAAATAGTACATTAAATAATTTCCTCCTTTGTATTTAATTATATAATTATCAACTTATATTTGTGCAATTTTTTAATTATGGTTTACATTTTATGCTTTTAAATTAAAATTGCCGTTTATATTTTATGATTTACAACTAAAATTACTGTATACCTTTTTAATTTAAAACTAAATTTAAGGTTTACTTTTATGATTTAAAACTAAACTTAATGTTTGCATTTTTTAATTAAACTTACTATATATTTTTTATACTTTATTTCTAAAAATCTTTATTTTATTATTTTATCTGCTTGTTCTTTAGTTAGATAACCATATTTGACCATATCATTAATAACTTTCTGCTGACGTTTTTTTGATAGTTCACTATTAACTGTTGGAGAATAAACGCTTGGTGCATTAGGGATTCCAGCCAGCAAAGTACTTTCATATAAGTTCATATCAATAGGTTTTTTGTTGAAATATCCAATACTTGCATCATATACACAATAATAACCATCTCCAAAATATATAATATTTATATATAGTTCCAGTATTTCTCCTTTAGAAAATTTTTTTTCCAACTCCTCAGCAATCATTAATTCTGCAATTTTTCTATCAACACCATCTCCATCAGCTATAAAATAAAGATTTTTTGCAACTTGCTGTGTAATAGTGCTTCCACCTTCAATTAAACTTTTTGACTGGAAATTTTTGATTCCTGCCCTTGCTAAAGCTACATAATCAACGGCTCCATGTTCATAAAATCTATGATCTTCTACTGCAATTATTGCATTAAGATAATCTGATGGAACTTTATCCAAGGTTGTATAATTTTTAGATTTCCTGATTTCTTCAACTTTAATGCTAATACTTATTTCACTTATTTTTTTATTATATAATGATCTTCCTATAAAATAAAAATAACCAGATACAGTAATTATACTTATAATTAGTATAAAAATAAGCTTTATTAGAATTCTCTTCATTTATTTCACCTTCTTTAAAAATATTATATATTAATTAACAAAAAAAGACAATCATAGTATCTATTTTTTTAAAATTGGATATACTTTAGTTGTTTTTTTGAAGAATTTCTTATAAAAAGCTATTTTAACTTTTATACTGAACTCAAGTCAAATACTTCAAATTATTGATTTCAGGCCATTGACTATTACCTAAAATATTGTAAAAAAAAGTATATTAAAAAATATAATAATTGGATCTAACTATTTATAAATCTGAAAAATTTGTATTATTCATTTTAAAATTTCTTTACTTTATATATAAATGGTGCTATACTTATAAAATCTCATTTATTATTTTCTAAATGTAGACAGCATCAAAAGAATAATCATCAGTTATAATTAACTTAGAAAAGGAGTGTTATTAATGAATCGTGAGGAGATATTAAAAAATGGGAAATCCTTATACTGCATTAATTCAGAAGACAATTCTGAATTAGCTAAATATTTTTCGGATTACGCAAAAAGAAAAGAGGAAATTCAAATAAGTATTTCCTGGATTAATTTTCTAATTGCGAAGGAAATTATTCAGGGAAAAAATCTTAAACTATCTGAATCTGAATTAGAAAAAATCCATCTTCTATTTAATGAAGATGACTATTACCAACTTAAAAAAGATAGTTCAAAATTTGGTAAAGAAGTAGCAATGTTAAATCATATCGAAAAAAAGTTAAATGAATATGGATTTTCAAGTATTATTCCTTATATAAATATTGGTGTAGGATATGAGGAAATTTCTAATTGCACAATAAGTTATATATTGAAAAAAGTTGTAATAGACTTTTTAACTCCAAAAATAAATAATTTGATTGTAGCACTTGATAATATTGTTCCTGAAACATTAAATATACCAATCGTTGTGGATAATCCAAATTATTATAATTCACAAACAACAATTGGTTGTGAATTATCAAATTATATCTCACGGATAAAAAATCTCTCAATTAAAATCTTCAATACAAAATTTATTACTACCTATTTCTGTTCAGGATCAGAAATAGAGGATATAGATGTAGATCTATTATCTAAACAATTTACGGAAAATTCACTAGGCATACAGTATTTAGGAACAAATTTAGAGTTAATTGATGGTATTATTGACATAATATCTAGAATTAATCAACTAATAGAAATTTTTATTAATTTAAATTCCGATATGGATAAATATTTAAATAAAAATTATTTTGGATTTTCTAATTATAATTTAGAAAATCTTACATCTGATATATTCAAAAATGCAGTTAATAGCTTACATATATCAAAAAGTGTAAGCTCGACTATTATTAATAGAAGTTCAAATACTAAAATTAATTTAGTATTTGAAAATTTATCTGTATTATTCAAGTTCTTGTCTGATGGAATAAATTACTCAATTGAAGCTTTCTCGATTTATAATCAAAATTAATGATTTATTATTCATTAAAATTAAACACTCAAAAAGTCAATTCATATTGAATTGACTTTTTTTTGAGTATTTTTTATATTTAATAACATTGTAAACTTATATTGTTACTTTGCAATATGAGTATGAAAAAGAATAATGTACTTTAGAACTAAAATTCCATAATAAGATTCATACTGGTGCGGATGAGAGGACTCGAACCTCCACGTCGTTGACACTGGTTCCTAAGACCAGCGCGTCTGCCAGTTCCGCCACATCCGCATTTATACTGACAATTGTAATAATAACACAATTAATATTAAATTGTCAATACTTATAAAATTAAATTTTTATTTTTTCAATATTTTTTCTTCAGTCAATTCTCCTTGTTTTCTATAATAATCTATTACAGCCTCTTTTATTGCTTCTTCAGCCAAAACTGAGCAATGTATTTTAACAGGTGGCAAACCATTTAATTCCTTGATAACATCACTGTTTTTTATTTTCAATGCTTCAAAAATTGTTTTGCCCTTTATTAGCTCTGTAGCTATACTGCTTGATGCTATAGCTGCTCCACATCCAAAAGTTTTAAATTTTACATCTGTTATTATTTCATTTTCCACTTTTATATATATTTTCATTATATCTCCACATTTAGCATTACCTACTTCCCCTATGCCTGATGGATTTATAATTTCCCCAACATTTCTGGGATTTGAATAATGTTCTATCACATTTTGTGAATAATCCATTCTCATTCCTCCTTTTTACTTTAAATTTTTTTGTAATTTATATTAATCTTTTTATATTTTTTCTTCATCCTTTAGTGATTTATATTATTCTTTTTATCATTTTCATTAGTCATTTTGTGATTGTCATTAATCATTTTGTGATTATCATTAATCATTCTAAAATCTATTTAAACATTTTTAGATTTTACCCATAATGGTGACATTAATCTTAACTTATTTACTACTTCAACTAAACTTTCAACCAAATAATCTATTTCTTGTTTTGTATTATACTTACCAATTGTAATTCTTAATGAACCATGTGCAATTTCATGTGATAAACCAATTGCTAATAATACATGTGATGGATCTAAAGAACCTGATGTACAAGCACTACCACTCGAAGCATAAATACCTTTTAAATCAAGATACAATAATACACCTTCCCCTTCTATAAACTCAAAAGATATATTTGCATTTCCTGGCAATCTGTATTTTCTATCCCCATTAATTCTTATATATGGAATTCTTTTTTCAATATTTTCTATATAATAGTCTCTTAAAAAAGTTATTTTTTTATTATTTTTTTCTAAATTTTCATATGCTATTTCTATTGCTTTTCCAATACCTACTATTCCAGCAACATTTTCAGTTCCTGCTCTTTTGTTTCTTTCTTGATGACCACCAGTAATAAGACTATCGAATTTCACTCCTTGTTTTATATACAAAGCTCCTACACCTTTTGGACCATAAAACTTGTGTGAAGATAAAGAAAGAGAATCTAAACCTAGGTTTTTAACATCTATTTTTACACTTCCAACAGCTTGTACAGCATCTGTATGAAAAACAATATTTTTCTCTTTCGAAATTTTTGCAATTTCTTGTATTGGTTGAATTGTCCCAATTTCATTATTTGCATACATGATAGATATTAAAATAGTCTCTGATTTTATAGATCTTTTTAATTCCTCTAAATCTATTATTCCATCATTATTTACAGAAACATATGTAATTTCAAAACCTTCTTTTTCTAACTGTCTACATGTTTCCAAAACTGCTGGATGCTCAATTTTTGATGTTATTATATGGTTCCCCTTATTTTTATATGATTTTGCAATACCTTTTATTGCTATATTATCACTTTCTGTCCCACCTGATGTAAAATATATTTCTTTTGGATCACAATTCAATATTTTTGCTATCTTATTTCTTGATTCTTCTATCGCCTTTTTAGATTGTTTTCCTAATTTATATATAGATGAAGAATTACCATAATTTTCAGTTAAATATGGAATCATTTCATTAAAAACATTATTATCTAATTTTGTAGTAGCAGCATTATCTAAATATACTATTTTCATAATTCCTCCTTTTCATACTTCTATACTAGGAATTATAATATTTAATTCCTACTTTGTCAATAGGAATTAAATATATTTTTTGAAAACCGTATTAAACATATAAAAGGAATGCTACAATTAAAATTTGTTGCATTCCTTTTATATATTCAATTATAAATTCTAGATTTATTAATTATTATTTCTAAACTTCATTTATTAATTATTATTTCTAAACTTCTAAACTTCATTTATTAATTATTATTTCTAAACTTCTAAACAAGATTTTAAAAATAAAAATTATTAATTAAAAGACATCTAAACTTAAATATTTTTATTTAATTAAGTCTTCAAGAGTTTTTCCATTTATATAATCACTTATAACATTGTCCAACCCTTTCCAAAAGGAATATGTTTTACAATCTTGTTTTCTATTACATACACCTTGTTCTGTTAAGCAATATATTGGAGCCAATTCACCTTCTGTAGCTCTTAGTATATCTCCTACTGAATACTCTGAAGGATTTTTCATTAGTCTATATCCTCCAGTATACCCTCTTGAAGATTCCAAAAAACCTACTTTATTTAATAATGATATTATTTGTTCTAAATATTTATTTGAAATCTCTTGTCTTTTTGCAATATCTTTTAATGGTATAAATCTTCCATCATTATTAATTGCTAAATCAATCATAATTCTTAATGCATACCTACCCTTTGTGGATATTTTCATATAAATCACCTCATTTATGTAATTATACTACTAACATAGTAGGATTTGCAAGTATAATTTTTTATTCTACTTCTTTTTTCCATAATCCATGAATATTGCAATATGCATATATAGTTGATTTTGGAGCATATTTAAATCTAACAGTTGTTTCTTGTTCTGGATATAATGTTATTCTAGTTGTTTTATTATCAGAAACTAATGCTATCCACATAATATAATGTTCCTTTTGCATTGGATGTTCAATCTCTCCAACTCTTACAACTATTTCGTCTTCTACTTTTTCATATGTTGGAACATGTTTTTCATGAGATGCATCAGTTGTATTTGCTTCCAATAAGGTCATTTTTTTTCCGCAACACACAATTGGATTACCTACATCATGAATCAGTCCAACCTGATTACCACAAATTTCACATATATGAAATTTTACATTTTCTTTCATAAATTTCCTCCTTATTTATATTTATAAGTTCCATTACAAATACATAATAATTAATATTCTATTTATAATAAAAAATAATAATTATTATTATAAATATTATTTCGTATTATAAATATTATTTTTATATTAAAAATCATATATTTGAAATTATTTTTAGTATAACATATTAAAATACTTTTGTGTAGTATAAAATTTTTGAATACAAAAATTATTTTATATAATTGCATTTATTTTTATCTTACTAATAATTTAATTTTATCTTACTAATTATTTGATATTATGATACTAATTATTTAATATTATCTTACTAGTAATTTAATATTATCTTACTAATATTTTAATTTTTTCTTACTAATCATTTTAATATTTTAGTAAAAAAACATAAAAAATACTCATCAAATAATTTAATGAGTATTTTAGTAAAAATCATTCATCCATAACAATCCAGCCAACAGCTAGATTATCAATATTTTCAGGATAGTTTATGTTGGATTGATTAATAATTGGAGCTTCATAACTGTTTAAGTACCTTGCACCTCCTACATGATAAAATCTATTATCATTTGATGATTTTATTATTTTTGAAACATTGCCTAAATCACTAAATTCTGAAACTACTCTTTTATCTCCTGTTCTCTCATAAACGAAATCATAGTAAAGAGTATTATTTATGTATCTCGCTATATTGACACTATCATTACAGATTTCGTGCCAACAATAAGATATTTTGTTCCAATTAGTTTCAACTAATCTTTTCAAAATATATGCAACAAACAACAGCCTTTCATTTTCATTTCCCAATCGTGAGTTTTTACTTTTTAAAACATTTTTTGCATTTTCTTCCCACCAGAGTGGACTTTTTCCAAGTCCTGGTAATAATCCTGATTCAAAAATTATTTCATTATTTTTCAAGCTAGGATCGTAACCCTGAACTCGAAAATTTTTAATATCTTCATTCATGAGGACATTTAATATTTTTTCTTTAAAATTCATCTGTTCCTTACTTTTTGAGATGTAGTTTAAGAAACTATCATTAACAGAAATTTGCGTTGCTGGTATAATCTTAAACTTTTTTAATAATTCTTCATCCCGAAGTTTTAGTTCCATTTCTAAATTTTTATTAAATTCCATATAAACCCCTCCTCGTCGAGTTTTGATTCATATATAGTAAAATAATTATTTTACTATGTTACGTATACAATATATACTATAAATTTTGGTTCTATAATATTGATTGGGGTGGTTAATCACCTTAATCAATTTTTTTGCAAAAAAATAATGCACTTATTTAAAATACCTGATAAAATTAATTCGCTAAAAAAAAATAATAAGGAGG
>Ga0116157_10000030_pt1 | contig 161397 bp, 174 predicted proteins | sample AD_UKC048_MetaG_FD_89882 | JGI IMG/M metagenome (GOLD analysis project Ga0116157, IMG submission 89882) | Active sludge microbial communities of municipal wastewater-treating anaerobic digesters from USA - AD_UKC048_MetaG | ecosystem: Engineered > Bioreactor > Anaerobic > Digestate | place... | reverse complement strand
GAGTCTGCAGCTAGATGTCAAACCTTGGTGAGGTTCCTCGCTTATCGTCGAATTAAACCACATGCTCCACCGCTTGTGCGGGTCCCCGTCTATTCCTTTGAGTTTTAGTCTTGCGACCGTACTCCCCAGGCGGGATGCTTAAGGCGTTAGCTTAATTAAACAGCACTGGCAGGGTCGATACTGCCAATGCTTAGCATCCATCGTTTACGGCGTGGACTACTGGGGTATCTAATCCCATTCGCTACCCACGCTTTCGTCTTTTAGCGTCAGGACCGTTCCAGCGAGCTGCCTTCGCATCTGGTGTTCTTGCTGATATTAACGGATTTAACCCCTACACCAGCAATTCCGCTCGCCTCTACCGGCCTCTAGTTTATCCATCTCTCCCGCTGTTCCGAGGTTAAGCCTCGGGCTTTAACAGGAGATGCGAAAAACCGCCTACAGACCCTTTACGCCCAATAAATCCGGATAACGCTTGGAGCCCTCGTATTACCGCTGCTGCTGGCACGAGGTTAGCAGCTCCTTATTCATCTGGTACCGTCATGGATTCTTCCCAGATAAAAGCACTTTACACCCCGAAGGGCTTCTTCATACACGCGGCGTCGCTCCTTCAGCCTTTCGGCCATTGAGGAAGATTCGTGACTGCAGCCTCCCGTAGGAGTCTGGGCAGTGTCTCAGTCCCAGTGAGCCGGGTCATGCTCTCACACCCGGTACCCGTCATAGCCTTGGTGGGCCATTACCTCACCAACTAGCTGATAGGACATAGGTTCCTCCCGAGGTGCATTGCTGCTTTAAGTGAGAATGACTTTTGTCCCCTCACTATTATCGAGCATTATTCCCACTTTCGCAGGATTATTCTCGTCCTCGGGGCAGATTACCAATGTGTTCCGCTCCCGTTTGCCAAGCCAGTATTGCTACTAGCTTACGACTTGCATGCCTTAGCCACGCCGCCAGCGTTCATCCTGAGCCAGGATCAAACTCTCAAAAAAGTATTATTTTACTTAGCACTTTACTAAGGATACATTTCCAAAGAGAAAATGTATCAAAGGAATATATGAGTATTTAGAATCTCACAATATTTTATACATGATTGAAATTGGCGCCTGTTAGCGCCAAACTGGTATTCAGTTGTCAAAGTTCATTCCAGGCGAAATAAAAAACAGACGCTACAATAGAATCATTGTAATAAAGTCTGCAATTTAATCCTATTTTAGTCAAAAATCTGTAAATTCAATTTTTTCTAAACGTAATCTTATATTAAACGATTTTAAAAAATATGTCAAGAACTAGCCAACATTTGGTAGTTTAGAATCAATGATTAATATTCTTATTTAATATTAGTAAAATTAAAGACTAGTCTAAATTTTACCAGCAAGTATTTTTTAAAATATATTAATATATTTTTCTAAAAAAGTAATTAAATTTAGTAATTTTTCACACCTTTTACACAGTGTGGTATAATTTATTTATAAAATTAATTGTGTATGAAAATAATATCTGATGAAAGACTTTTGAAAGTGCCTATAAAAGATAACGGTGAGAAGCTGGTTGATATAAAGAAATATTGTCCTAAAGTTATTGTTAGACCTGGCGCATATATAAAGAAAGAAGGGGAAAAATATTTTTTCAAAGCAGCCTTTGTTAGAGAGGGTGTCGCAAAAAGAATTTTGGTTGCACAAGATTTATTACCAGAGGGTTATAAAATTATTTTGCGTTGTGGCTATCGGCCGCTATCTTTGCAGAAAAAAAGATATCTTTGGATGTATAACAAGTTAAAAAAGAAAAACTCAGATTGGAGTAAAAACAAATTAGCCGAGGAGACAAGTAAATGTGTAGCTCCTCCCGATATTGTTCCTCCTCACTCAACTGGTGGAGCAATAGATATTTCTATTCTCGGAGCCAACGAAAGACAGCTTGATATGGGGACACGCCTAGGTGAGTTTAACGAAAAAACTTATACAAAATCAAAAATGATTTCTTCTGTCGCCACAAATAATCGTAGTTTATTAATTAAAGCAATGGCAAAAGCAGGTTTTGTTAATTATCCGACAGAGTGGTGGCACTGGTCATATGGAGATAGATATTGGGCGGCAGTAAAGAAAAAAAGATATTCAATATACAATGGATTATAAATTATGCAAAAACAAAACGTTTTACAATTTCCAGAGGGATTTTTGTGGGGAGCGGGAACCTGCGGTTACCAAGTTGAAGGCGGGAATGTTAACGATTGGTCGGAGTGGGAGAAAAAAAATGCGAAAAATTTAGCCGACGAAGCAAAAGTTCTATGGCAACCATGGCAACAGGAAAAGTTTCCGGAAATGTTTGATCCAAACAATTATATTTCTGGCCGCGCCTGTGATTTTATTAATCGTTATAAAGAGGATTTTGCAATAGCAAAAGAATTGGGACATAATGCCCACCGCATTGCCATTGAATGGTCGCGCGTTGAGCCGAAAAAGGGAGAATTTGATCAGAAAGAAATAGATTATTACAAAGATATGATTGCCGATTTGCGCAGTAAGGGACTAGAGCCGTTTGTAGACTTTTGGCACTGGCCAGTTCCACTTTGGCTTAGAGACGAAGGTGGGTGGTCTAACAAAAAAGTGGTTGGATATTTTAAATATTATGCAAAAAAAATTGTTGAAGAAATTCCAGACGTAAAATTTTGGATCACTTTTAACGAGCCTAACATTTATGCAATGAATGGTTATTTGCGTGGCGTTTGGCCTCCGTCTTTTCGAAGCCCAACTAGATTTTTAAAAGTGGTTAATAATTTAGTAGAAGCTCATAGATCTGTTTATAAAGGAATAAAAAAAATAAATCAAAATGCACAAATCGGAATTGCCAACCATGGCGTTTACTTCGAGGCCTATCAGAATAATTCTGTAAATTTATTTATAAAAACAATAGCTGAAAAATATTGGAATAATTATTTTCTCGATAAGTTTAAAGGATTTCAGGATTTTATTGGTTTAAATTATTATTTTCATAATAGAATTAATTACGGTTTAAATAAGAATGAAAATAAAGAAGTGACTGATATGGGGTGGGAAATTTATCCTGAAGGTATCTATTACGTTCTGAAAAATTTTAAAAAATATAACGTGCCTATTTATATAACAGAAAACGGATTAGCTGATAAGTATGACGAGAAAAGAGGGGAATTTATAAAGGACCATTTGTTTTGGATACATAAAGCGATTAGCGAGGGAACTGATGTAAGAGGTTATTTGTATTGGGGTTTGATTGATTTTTTCGAATGGAGCAAAGGTTTTTGGCCAAGATTTGGCTTGGTCGAAATTGATTATAAAACACAAGAAAGAAAAATTAGACCAAGCGCTTTAGTGTATGCTGATATTTGTAAGAATAATAAGATAATTATTTAGGACTATTAAGATATTTGAGAGCCATTGAGATTGTTGGGATTCTTTTTAAAATATGCAATATAATAATTCATTTCGAAAATTAATAGTTTGGCAAAAGGGTAAAGAACTAACTTTGTTTGTTTATGGTTTGACTAAAGATTTTCCAGTTGAAGAAAAATTTGCTATGTCTTCGCAAATGAGAAGATCGGCTTATTCTTTTTTAGCAAATATCGCTGAAGGAAACGCAAAGCTGGGAGCAAAGGATAGAAATAATTTTTTTAATATCGCTAAAGCTTCATTGATTGAGCTGGACTGTTTTGCGGAATTAGCTTTTGAATTAAAATATATTAAAAAAGAAGATTATGACAAGTTGGTGGAATTGATAAATAAAGGTAGCTACTTGTTGTCGCAATTTATTAAATCCCAATTATCACAAAAATCTCAATAATCCCAATAAAAAATTATGTGGCTTTTTGTAACGATTTTCGCTTATTTTATCAACGCTGGCGTTTACGTCGCGGACAAATTTATTTTATCTAAAAGAATTCACTCTTCGATTACTTATGCTTTTTTTGTCGGTATCTGGAGTATTTTTAATTTTGTAATTCTTATTTTCGATCCTTGGGTGCCGACATGGAGCGAGCTGATTTGGGATGTCAGCGCTGGTTTAATTTTTTTATTTACTCTGGTTTTTTGGTATAAAGCACTGCACCAAAGTGAGGCCACTAGAGTTGTGCCGATTGTCGGTGCGCTGGTACCAATTTTTAGCTGTGCTCTGTCGTTTACTTTTTTAGGGGAGAGTTTGACAGAGCGCCAATTTTTAGCATTTGTTATCCTGGTTGTTGGCGGCGTTTTAATTTCTATAAAACATACAAAATTTTACGCTATAAAAATGGCGGCAGAAAGATTTAAAATAGTTTTTGGCAACCTACTCGGCAGTATCCACGCCGAATATCATCCGATGCAACGTTTGTTGGTTAATTCAACTATTTCCGCTTTTTTCTTTGCCGTTTATTATGTTTTGATAAAGTATATTTATATGAGTCAGCCATTTATCGGCAGCTTTGTCTGGTCCCGCCTAGGCACATTTATCGGCGTTTTGTTAATACTTTTTATTCCTAATTGGCGTGAAAGCATAATTGAGCACCAAAAAGGACAAAAGACACCAAAAAATTTGATTTTCTTTTTTGGCGTTCGATTGCTTGCCGCTTTGGCCTTTATTATGCTAAATTGGGCTATCAGCTTGGGCCATGTTGCTTTAATTAATTCTTTACAAGGAGTTCAGTATGCTTTTTTGATGCTAATGGTTTTGTTTATTTCTACGCGCTATCCAAGTCTGCTTGAAGAAGAGCTCGGCGGTGGTGTAATAATTCAAAAGTCGTTGGGAGCGACTTTAGTGTGTGTCGGACTGTATATGCTGGCGACATAGCTATTAGCTCGCAGCTTTTTATTTTTATGATTTTTAATATTGCCATTTTTCTATTCGCATTATTTTATTTGTACCTATCATGGAAGCGTCTTGATTGGGCGGTTTTGCTGTTGGTTGTAGCATTGCCTTCTTATTTAATAAGATTCAATGTTGGCATTCCCATGACGTTGTTAGAATTAATGATTTTGATTGCTTTTTTTGTTTGGCTAATTACCAAAACGAATTTTAAGTTATTTTTACGAGGAAAGTATGATTGGAAAGATTTTAAAGAAAATAGATTGAAACGGGAGAGGTATCCATGGCGCTGGGAGATTTCTTTTTTGCTGCTGTTTTCTTGGAGCGCGATAGCGGTGGCTGGTTTTACGGATGGCGCTTTAGGAATTTGGAAAGCTTATTTTTTTGAACCGATTTTGGTTTTTATTTTAATTTTAAATTTATTCAAACAAGATTTGTCATTTCGAACTGATTCGCCAGCTAGCGGAGAAGTGAGAAATCCCTTAAATTTTAAAACAGACTTGAAGGGATCTCTCGCTGGCGCTCGAGATGACAAAAAAAATGTTGGATTAAATATTGAAAAAATAATTTTAGCTTTAGCGATTTCAGCGTTTTTCGTTTCGCTTTTGTCCATCTATCAAAAAATAACCGGCGACTTAATTAGTAATCCTCTTTGGGCAGCAGCCGAGACCAGACGAGTCGTTTCTTTTTTTGGCTACCCTAATGCAGTCGGTTTGTATTTAGGGCCGATCGTGATGATATTGCTAGGTTATTTGTCAGATGTCATTCTAAAGCCGAAGGCTGAAAAATCCCAGGTCCAACTAGACAAAACATCTTCACCTTCTGATCAGAGATTCTTCGCCCGTTGGGCTCAGAATGACAATGTAAAGAAAGTATTTATTGGATCGACGATTGTTTTATCCCTGCTATCAATTTATTTTGCAAAATCAGAGGGTGCTTTAGTTGGTCTGGCGGCAGCACTTTTTGTTTTTGGAATTTTGGCAGGTAAAAAAATGCGCTGGGCAACCTTGGCTTTTACTATTGTTGTCAGTAGCGCAGTTTTGCTATACGCTCCGACGCGTACTGTAGTTTTAGACAAAGTTCAGCTTTATGATTTGTCCGGGCAAATTAGACGACAACAATGGAAAGAGACCTGGCGAATGTTAAACGATGGGCGCTTACTTTCTGGTGCCGGCCTAGATAATTATCAGGCGATTATAAAACCGTATCATCAAGAAGGTATTTTCGTTTACGATTTCCATGATCCGAATTTTCACGAGAAGTTAGTCGCCAGCGACGAATTAAAGAAAAAAGTTTGGCAACCGACAGAGATTTATATGTACCCTCATAATATATTGCTCAATTTTTGGAGTGAGTTGGGGCTCGTTGGAATGCTATTGTTTGTTTGGATATTTATTAAATTCTTTTGGGTTTTAATTTCGAATTTGATAATCGAAAAAAGATATTTTTGTCATCCCCGCGAAAGCGGGGATCTAGAGCCTACTTGTAATAAGAATGAGATTCCCGCCTGCGCGGGAATGACAAGAAGGTATTTTATTAATTTAGGATTATTGTGCGCAATGATAGTAATAGTAATTCACGGACTAGTTGACGTTCCGTATTTTAAAAATGATTTGTCGGTGATGTTTTGGATAATGGTAGCGATGCAGAGTTTAATAAATTTGCAAACAAAGAATAAAGAGATTTAAATTTTGTATGAAAATAGTTTTGCAAAAGTATATAGCTGATTCCGGGCATTGTTCGCGTCGGCAAGCCGAAGAATTAATAAGAAACAAAAAAGTTGTAGTAAACGGAAAAACGTCAGAATTAGGAATGAAAGTAGACGACCGAGATAAAATTCAGGTAAATAATAAAAACATTGCAGCTCAAAAAGAAAAAGTATACATTATATTAAATAAACCCAGAGGTTATACTTGTACGAATAGAAAATTTACGGGTGAAAAAAATGTTTTTGATTTAGTTAACACACCCCGGCCTGCGGCCGCCCCTCTCAAGAGGGGAATAGAAACTAGGTTGTTTGTGGTGGGAAGATTAGATAAAGATAGTCGAGGATTGGTTCTGTTGACTAACGATGGTGATCTGTCGTTAAAAATGACACATCCAAGATATGGACATGAAAAAGAATACATAATTACAATTTCTAATTTTAAATTTCTAATTTCTAAACAATTTATTAATGAATTAATTTTAAAATTAAAAAAAGGAGTTGACATTGGCGAAGGTGATGGGGTGGTAAAAGTCAAAGATGCCAAATATTTAGGAGACAATAAGTTTAAAATTATTTTGACCGAGGGGAAGAAAAGGCAGATTAGGAGAATGTTTAAAGCGATTGGTTGCGAAATAGAAGATCTGGTGAGAGTAAGAATCGGCAGAATAGAATTAGGCAATTTAGCGCAAGGTAAATTTAAAAAAATAAAAATATGATATGACAAAATTTTTAGCTTTTTCAAGCGCAATATTACTAGGCTTAATCACTGTATTTGGTGATTATTTAATTAAAAAAGGAAGTTTGAAAATTAGTTTTTCTGGTTGGTAATATTTATTGGCAGGTTGTATAATCTATGGTTTAACTGGAGTTGGTTGGTTTTTTGTTTTTCGGAGAATTGAAATATCTGATGTCGGCGCCATATATTCAATGACCTGCATTGTGGCGCTAGCCATGCTCGGCGTTATAGTTTTTCACGAGAGATTAAGTCCGGGAGAGATTTTAGGTATTGTTTTTGCGATAGCTTCCGTTATTCTGCTCTATAGATTTTCATAAATATTTTTAAAATATATGAACAACAAAGATATAATAAAATGGAGTTTAATTAATTCGTTGGGCGTTGTAGTTTATGTAGCATTGGTGTCAACAGTAATGCAGAATGGGGAAAAGATATTTGGCGAGATGAAAAATTATGTCGGACCGATGGCTTTTTTGTTGCTATTCGTTTTTTCTGCGCTAGTTACTGGGCTTCTTATCTTAGGTCGTCCCGTTTATTTATTTTTAGACAGTGCCAAGAAAGAAGCGGTAAAGATGCTAATTTATACCGTCGGTTGGATGTTCGTAATTATTATCTTGATGTTGGTAGTAAATATGTTATTGAAATAGAACTAAGGGAGAGGTGCTAGAGTGGTTGAATAGGACGCTCTCGAAAAGCGTTGGGCTCGCAAGAGTTCCGGGAGTTCGAATCTCCCCCTCTCCGCCAGTTGAATTTTTATAAAATATTTTTTATTTTATGTTAAATTTTATCTTTTTTATCATTTCACTTTTTTTAGTTATTAAAAGCGCTGACTATGCCATTCATTATTCTTCTTGTTTGGCTGAAGGTTTAAAATTTTCAAAGTATGTAATCGGGTTTTTGTTGGTCGCCTTTATTTCTATCATTCCCGAAGCTTTTATTTCTATCGCTTCGGCTATGCAGGGGGCGCCAGCTTTTGGTTTAGGGACGATTTTTGGTTCCAATGTTGCTGATTTAACTTTGGTATTCGCAATCGTCGCCTTTGTTGCTTCCGATCATATTAAAGTTGAAAGCAAAATTATAAAAAATAGCCTGCCTTATATTTTAATAATGTCTACACCTATAATTTTTGGATTGAATGGGCACTATTCTAGAATAGAAGGAGCAGTTTTGGTTTTAATTGGCGTTTCTTTCTATTATTTAGTTTTAAGAAAAGAAAAGAGGGAAAATATCGTCGAGAAACGCTGTTTTATCTGGAGGCATTTTTTACTATTGCTAATTAGCATGGTCGTTTTGTTGTTTGCTTCAAATATGACGGTAAAATTCGGAGTGTCTTTAGCTAACTTTCTTCAAATCAACCCAGTTTTAGTGGCTATGCTGTTTGTCGGTTTAGGCACAACTTTACCGGAATTATTTTTTTCTATCAAAGCAGTTAGAAATAATCACGACAGCTTAGCTATGGGCGATATTTTGGGTACTGTAATAACCGACGCTACTATTATCGTAGGTATTTTAGCCCTAATAAATCCATTTATTTTTGATCAAAAAATTATTTACGTTACTGGAATGTTTATGATTTTTGCTGTTATTTTACTACTTCATTTTATGAAAACTGGAGCGGTTTTAACAAAAAAAGAAGGATTATTTCTGTTGTTTTATTATTTGGCTTTTGTTTTAACCGAATTTTCTATTAACAACTTATTTTAAATTGTAAAATACTTGGTCTTCTGGAGAAAATAGCAAACCTAAAAAACAAGAAAAAGGCAGCGAGTGGGCACTCGTTTTTTTATTTAGCCAGTCAGAAAAATAGCTTCACTTTTTAGCATTAATTTGCTATTGTAATAGTAGGAAAATGGCAAAGAAATAAATTTTTATAGGTAAATTTAGCGAGATATTATGTTCATAATTGGCAGCAAATTCAGTAGAATTATGGAGATTTTAAAGCTAGACAAGCCCTTGGTTATTTTTGATATTGAAACTACGGGTCCTAATATTAGTATTGATAAAATTGTAGAAATTGCTTATATAAAAATTTGGGAGAATGGGAAGATGAAAAGAGACGATATATATATAAATCCAGAAGTAACGATCGGCAAAGAAGTTAGCGCCATCCATGGCTTGGATAACGAAAATTTAAAGGACAGACCAACTTTTCAACAGAAGTCTCAGGAGTTGTTTGATGTTTTTAGCAATTGTTTTTATGGCGGTTTTAATATCATTAATTTTGATTTGCCGGTCTTGCGCCGAGAATTTGTCCGGGTGGGCATGGATTTAGAATATAGCCCAAGTCAGATTATCGACGCTAAGGAAATCTTTAAATTTTTAGAGCCAAAAAATTTGTCAGCCGCCTATTCTCATTATTGTCATAAAGAGATTAAGCAGAAGCCGGGAGCGATGGGTGACTCAGAAATAGCTGCCGATGTTTTGCTGGCGCAAATGGAAAAATATCAAGACTTAATGAATGTTGATTTTATAAAAAGAATTTATCACCCAAATTACGGTACCTTCAAAGATAATTCGCAAAAATTTTATTGGCGCAAGGGAGAAACATATTTATCCTTTTCCAAATATAAAGACCGACCTTTGTCAGAAGTAGCTAAAGAAGATCCTTCTTTTTTAGAATGGATGTTAACTGCTGAATTTTCTAATGAAGCTAAGGACATTATCAGGATGATTTTAAATAACAGTAAAAATAATAAAAAAACAATTGTAATGTAAATATCAAGGAAGTTGTTTGTAAAACTTATGAGCGATGACAGAATAATAAGCGGAAGTGAAACGAATGATGACGGAGTTTTAGACGTGGCTTTGCGCCCTAAAAAAATGGATGAATATATCGGGCAAAATAACGTCAAGGCTAATTTGAAGATTGCTATCGAAGCTGCTAAAAAGAGGGGCGAGCCGATAGAGCACGTTTTGCTTTATGGCGCTCCAGGTTTAGGCAAAACGACTCTAGCTCATATTTTAGCTAACGAATTAGGCGCTAATATAAAAATTACCTCCGGACCAGCCATTGAAAAAAGCGGGGATTTAGCTGCGATTTTAACCAATTTAAGCGAGGGCGATATTCTTTTTATTGACGAAATTCATCGTTTGAATAAAGTGGTGGAAGAAATTCTTTATCCGGCTATGGAGGATTATGCTTTAGACATTATTATAGGCAAGGGTCCATCAGCCAGAACTTTGCGCATTAATTTGCCTCGCATCACTATTATCGGCGCTACGACTAAAATGAGTTTGCTTTCCGCTCCGTTGCGAGATCGTTTCGGCATGGTTTTTCATTTGAATTTTTACGAGCAGGCTGATATTGAAAAGATAATTAACCGTAATGCGAAAATATTAAAAATTGATATCGTCCAAGATGCTGCCCAGGAAATTGCTAAACGGTCACGCCGCACGCCAAGAGTCGCCAATCGTTTACTTAAACGCGTTCGTGATTATTGCGATGTTAAAGATGACGGCGCTATTAAAATAAACACTTGCCAGAGCGCTTTTGCCATGCTGGAAGTAGACGAACTGGGTCTGGATTGGGTAGACAGAAAAATTTTAGAAACTATTATTGAAAAATACGATGGCGGTCCAGTCGGCTTAAATACTATTTCTGCCGCTACTGGCGAGGATATGGCAACAGTTGAAGATGTTTATGAGCCTTATTTGATGCAGCTCGGCTTTTTAGATCGCTCGCCGCGCGGCCGCATCGCCACAGATAATGCTTATAAGCATTTAGGCAGGGAGAGGAGGGGTGGGCAAAATAAGCTAGTTTAATTTTTAAATTTTGTAATTTTTGTTTTTTAAAAAATAATTAAATTTTAAATGTTTCAAAAATTATTAATTCAGGACATTAGAAATTATTTTAAAATTTAAAATTAGAAATTAAAAATTTTAAAGCTATGGCTATTCAATTAGCGCTTTTTCTCTATATTTATTACGGTTTTCTCGTTATCTGGGCTTTGTTGTTTTTGGCTGTGATTTACCATATGTTGAAATTCGGTTTAAAGAGTTTCGCCACATTTTTATTGACATTTATATTTATTGCCGTTGCCATTTTATTGTTAAATGTTTCATATATCTATCTTTCACAAGTAGATTGGAGCAAGATGATTGTAATTTGGGGAAATTTTTCCAGTCCGCTTTTTTAATATATGCTATCGAAATATAGACTGCCAAATCAACAAGAAGGCGAGGAAATTATAAAAATAATCAGGCGAGATTTTTTTATTCTAGTAAAAAAGATTGTTCTTTTTTTACTTCTCAATTTATTGCCTCTGATTTTTTTCTATTTAGCCTCGCTTAATTTTCCGACTATGCTAGTTGGGGACATTTCCCCGCCCTTGTTAATTTTGGGGGCGAGTATTTATTATTTATTTATGTGGTTATTATTCTTTTTCTCTTTTGTTGATTATTATTTAGACGTTTGGATCGTAACCAATAAACGTATAATCGACATTGAACAGCGAGGTTTGTTTTCCAGAGTGATCTCCGAACAAAAATTGTATCGCGTGCAGGACGTGACTAGTGAAACCCACGGATTCTTTCCGACGATTTTTGCTTACGGCAGTGTTTTAATCCAAACAGCCGGCGAAAAAGAACGCTTTCATTTTAAACAAATACCGGATCCTGATAAAGTTAGAGATGTAATTATAAAATTAGCTGAGAAAAATAAAAAAGAAGAAAAAATTAAAGATGATGTTTAAAAAGTTAAATATAAAATTATGTCAGAAAAAAAATATTTTGAAAAAATTGGTAGTCAAATGCCTGAAGGCACAAGAGAAAATATGCTTCCCAACGGCAAGGTAGAATTTGATTTAGCAGACGTTGATAATGAGAAGAGCATGGATCAAAGAGCGCGCGAAGAGGTTGCTATAAAGCCAAGACAAGCCAGAGAAACAGAGTTGCACACCATTGTTAAAAGATCGCCGGATATTTTAAGAACTCGACAAACGTTATCTGAAAAACAAAATGCAATTTTTGGAAGTCGAGAAAGAAACTTTAATAAGTATGGCCTTAAGAAGGAATCTAAAGATAGGTTTTTAAATTCATTGGCTAGAAAGTTTAAAAGAAGTGTTGGTAGAGAAGTACCAGAAGATGATGCGTCAGATGTTAATATTTAAGTTACCCCTTCAGCTTATGAAGCTTAGTGATTTTGATTATAATTTACCGAGAGAATTAATTGCGCAAAAACCAGCAAAACCGCGAAATCATTCGCGGCTTTTGGTTTTAGATAAAAAATCTGGCAAAATTGAACATAAACATTTTTATAACATCATTGATTTTTTGCAAGCCGGTGATGTTTTGGTTTTAAATAATTCTAAAGTTTTTCCAGCGCGTTTAATCGGCAATAAGAAAGAGACTGGTGGAAAGATGGAAGTATTTTTGCACAGACGACAAAATGATTCTGTTTGGCAGTGTATGCTTGGCGGCCGCGGTGCGAAAGTTGGTTTGATGGTCGTGTTTAACAAAGGTTTAGAAGGAGAGGTTATAAAAAACAATAACGACGGAACTTGGGAGGTTAAATTTAATAAAGCCAGAGAGGCGATGATAAAAGTTGTTAACCAAATTGGGCAAGTGCCATTACCGCCTTATATTAAACGGCATAATTCTAAAAAAAGCGACGTTGATAACTATCAAACTGTATATGCAGATAAAATTGGATCAGTGGCGGCGCCTACGGCCGGTTTGCATTTTACGCCGAGTTTGCTCAAAAAAATAAAATCCAAAGGCGTTAAAGTTTTGTATGTAACTTTGCATGTCGGTTTGGGGACTTTTTCGCCAGTTAAAGTTGATGATTTAACGAAACATAAAATGCATGCTGAGTGGGTCGAGATTAAAAAAGAAACCTTGCAAGAAATAATTAAAGCCAAAAAAGAAAAGAAAAGGATTGTTGCCGTAGGTACTACATCGGCCAGAACACTAGAATCATTTTTTAGTGTCATTCTGAGCGTAGCGAAGAATCCCGAAAATTGGCGCATCAATCATGGGATCCTTCGTCTTGATAAATCAGGACTCAGGATGACAGATTATTCTGGTTGGACCGATATTTTTATTTACCCTGGCTATAAATTTAAAGTTGTCGATTCTTTGATCACTAATTTTCACTTGCCAAAATCTAGTTTAATCATGCTTATTTCCGCCTTGGCTGGCAGTAATAAAATTAAAAAAGCTTATCGGGAGGCTATTAAGAAGAAATATAGATTTTATAGCTACGGCGATGCGATGTTTATTTATTAACTTGACGTAGATAGCATTTTTAGTTTATACTTAAATTGTAATTTTGTATTTTTAATAAATAATTTTATAGTTTTTCCTTTTTATGACAATTCCTAAAAAGAGGCACACCAGCAGCAAAGTTGCTAGACGAAGGTCGCATCATGCACTTAAAAAAGTTAAATTAACTGCTTGCAAGAAATGTGGCAAAGCAATTATGCCGCATCGAGCCTGTTCATTTTGCGGAAGTTATGACGGCAAAGAAGCGATTAAAATAAAAACAGCTAAAGCAAAGGGCAAAAAGTAATTCTTTTTGCTCTTTTGTTATTTAAATTTTGATTATGTCCAATAGACATTTGGGTCGCACCATCGCTATGCAAGCTCTTTTTCTTTGGGATTTTCAAGGTAAGAGCGGAAGTATGAGCGAAATTACACGAATGGTTTTAGAAAAATTTAACCAGAATTTCGACGATCAGGCTTTTGTTAAGCATTTGTTAGAAGGTGTTATCGGCCGCTTGCCAGTGGTTGATAAATATATTATTAAGTATGCAACTGAGTGGCCGTTAGACCAAATTACAATAGTCGATCGCAATATTTTACGTATTGGTGTTTATGAATTGGTTTTTGACGATGACATACCGGCAAAAGTTGCCATCAACGAAGCTATAGAAATCGCCAAAACTTTTGGCTCCGAATCTTCCGGTAAGTTCGTTAACGGTGTCTTAGGAGCAATTTATAAGGACATTCTTAAAGAAAAGGGAGAAGCAATTAATAGCACTAAATAATAATTTTAAATAATTGCTTAATTGTTAAATTGCTAATTAAAGCGGTAGCGATTTGCCAATGCAGCAATGTCTTTAAAGGCATGAAAGATTTCTCTAAATTAGAAAAGGAGATTGGTGTAAGATTCAATGACATCAATCTACTTAAACAATCCGTTGTTCATCGTTCTTATTTAAATGAGCATCCTAAATTTGAACTAGGTCACAATGAACGTTTAGAATTTTTAGGTGACGCAGTTTTGGAGATTGTAGTTACAGAGCATTTATTTCGCACTTTTCCCGACACTCCGGAGGGGGATTTAACTAACTGGCGCGCTAGTTTAGTCAATGCTAATATGCTAGCAGAGGTGGCTCATGATATTAAATTAGGAGACTTTCTCTATTTGTCAAAAGGAGAGGCGAAAGATTCTAATTCTAAAGCGCGACAATATATTTTAGCTAATGCCGTTGAAGCTTTAATTGGTGCTATTTATTTAGACCAGAAGATAAGCGTGGCCAGAAAATTTATTCTTGGTAAGATAGTTTCAAAACTAGACAATATTTTAACTCATAAATTATATCTAGATCCAAAATCTAGATTTCAGGAAAAAGCCCAGGAAATTTACCGAGTGACCCCGCATTATAAAGTATTAAAGGAATCAGGACCAGACCATGCTAAGATTTTCGAAGTCGGGCTCTACATCGACGATAAGTTAATCGCTCGTGGCAAGGGTTCGTCGAAACAAGAGGCGCAAGTTGATGCGGCTGCCAAAGGGATAAAAAAAGAAAATTGGTAATAATTATTATATCGTCATGCTGAGCCAGTGGGCGAAGCATCCCGAAAATAGCACATAAGACAAGGGATCCTTCGCTGACGCTCAGGATGACAGACATATACTATGGATATCAAGGAGCTATTTAAATTAGCAGCCCAAAAAAATGCATCCGACCTACATTTAGTTGTCGGATTGCCGCCTTTATTGCGCATTGACGGCGATTTGTCTTATGTCGAGGGTGAAAATGCATTGGACGAAAAGGATATGGAGAAGATTGTTGATTCTTTAACGACCGAAGAAGAAAAGAAAAGATTTTTGGCAACCCGCGAATTGGATATCGGCTGCGCGATTGATAATTTTCGTTACCGTATTAATTTGCATTTTGAAAAGAACAATATTGGCTTGGTAGCTCGTGTTATTAGCGACAAGATGCCGAGTTTAGAAGAAATTGGTATACCTAAAATTATTTATAATTTGCTTGATTTAAAACAAGGATTGATTTTAGTCACTGGTCCAACCGGCTGCGGTAAATCGACAACCCTCGCCGCTATGATTGATTATATAAATAATAATCGTTTTTGTAATATCATAACTTTTGAAGATCCGATAGAATATTTATTTAAACCAAAGAAAAGCGTGATAGTCCAACGCCAGCTAGGAACCGATATGTTGTCTTTTGCTTCTGGCCTTAAACATGCTTTACGCCAAGACCCGAATGTTATTATGGTCGGTGAAATGCGCGACTTAGATACGATTGCTGCGACGATTACACTCGCCGAGACTGGGCACTTAGTGCTCGCCACTTTGCATACATACAGTGCCGCCCAGACAATAGATCGTATAATCGACATCTTTCCCCCACACCAACAAACTCAAGTACGCATGCAACTTTCTATGACGTTAGCTAGTGTTATCTCTCAGCGCTTGGTTAGCAAAAAAGATGGTGGCAGGATTGCGGCTCGTGAGATTTTACTTAATACCCCGGCAGTCGCCAACATGGTTCGTGAAAATAAGATTGCGCAAATCAAAACCGTTCTACAGACCAATATGAAGGAAGGCATGATTAGCCTCGATCAGGATCTCATCAGACTTTATAAAGACAAGACAATAGAAAAAGAAACTGCGCAGGTGTATATGGAAAATCCGGAAATGCTAGAAAAATTTAAGCTTATATAACGCATAACATTAAACACGTAACATATGAAAAGAAAAGTTTATTAATTGATTGATTGTTCTAGAATATTACTGAAAGAAACTGTATTCTGTGGAAGAACTGTTAATATGAGAAATGTTTAAAAGTTAGACAAGAGAAAAATTTAATGATTTTTAACAAAAAAATGCTAATTTTAGTTAATAAAGATAATGTGTAAGCGTTAAAAATAAAAGAGGGCCTAATTCTTGACAGAAATTATAAATACTGTATAATATAAGCACGTGTAAAATTCGATAAAAAGTATGAAAAAAATCAGAATAACTACTAAATATAAAAGCGGTTAATTACTTGCCTAATTAGGTGTTGTAAAGCAACCGCTGAAGGGCGGTTTTTTGTTTCTTTAAATAAGGCAGTTTGGAAATTTAATGTTGGAAGTTAAAGTAATTTAATTTTCAACTGCAATTTCTAAGAGAAGCTGAACTTTGACAATTTAAGAGAGCATCTAAAAATATAAGAACCAATAATAAGATTATTAAAATCAATAATGTGAGAAAATCACGTTAAGGGTATATGGTGGATGCCTCGACATAAGAAGACGATGAAGGACGTAGCAGCCTGCGATAAGTCTCGGTGAGGTGGCAAGCAACCTGTGACCCGGGAATCTCCGAATGGGGAAACCTTTCCGCTTGAAGAGCGGAAGTCCGTTATCTGAACACATAAGATAATGAGACGAATACCCGGTGAATTGAAACATCTTAGTAGCCGGAGGAAAAGAAAAAACTTCCTGCAGCAATGCGGGAAAACATTCCCTTAGTAGTGGCGAGCGAAAGGGGAGAAGTCTAAACCGTTTAAACTGCGCATGGAATTCTGAGCAATCAGAAAGAAATGCAGAAGGATCTAGGTCCATATGTTTAGATGGGGTTGTAAGATCGTTGCATTTATTTCCTAGATAAATGAGGTAGGGCATACGAAGAATAACTTTCCTAGTTGAAGCGAGCTGGAAAGCTCCGCCAGAGAAGGTGATAGCCCTGTAAGGCGAAAGGAGTTATTACTCTACTGCAGCATTCTTAAGTACTGCGGGACTCGTGAAATCCCGTGGGAATCTGGGTCGACTATGATCCAAGACTAAATACTTCTTATGATCGATAGCGAACAAGTACCGTGAGGGAAAGGTGAAAAGCATCCCGGTTAGGGAGGTGAAATAGTATCTGAAACCATATACTTACAAGGAGTCGGAGCCCCACACCATTTGGGGTTTAATCATAAGCTGAAGATGAAAGCTTGTGCCAAATGGTGTGGGGTGACGGCGTGCCTATTGAAGAATGAGCCAACGAGTTTGTTCTATGTGGCTTAGCTAAATTCCGCTTGGAATGGAGCTACAGTGAAAGCGAGGGTTAATAGCCCGTTTCCATCTATTTTGCAGGGACAAAAGCTTTCTGTTTCTGCAAAATATTTGGATTGTCGCATGGACAAGACCCGAAGCCGGGTGATCTAATCATGGCCAGGTTGAAGTGGCGAGAAATCGTCATGGAGGACCGAACCCACTAGCCGTTCAACACTAGGGGATGAGTTGTGATTAGCGGAGAAATTCCAATCGAACTCGGCAATAGCTGGTTCTCCTCGAAATAGCTTTTGGGCTAGCGTCGGATGCTGATTACTGGGGGTAGAGCACTGAATGAGGTTGAGGCCGCAAGGTACTCTCCTTAACCAAACTCCGAATACCAGTAGGTGAAATCCGGCAGTCAGACTACGGGGGCTAAGCTTCGTCAGTCAAAAGGGAAACAGCCCACATCGCAGTTTAAGGTCCCTAAATATATGCTAAGTGTAAAAGGTGGTGTCGCGACCGCGACAACTAGGAGGTTGGCTTAGAAGCAGCCATCCTTTAAAGATAGCGTAATAGCTCACTAGTCAAGTTGTCTCGCGCCGAAAATTTATCGGGGCTAAGCATATTACCGAAGACGCGAATTCTGTGTCTCACTAACGTTCGACACAAAAATTTAAAATGCAAAAATCAAAATTCAAAATTATTGTGTCGCTGCGCGACAGATTTATTTAAAAATATTTTAATTAAATCTTGAGCAAAGCGAATACCAAAATTTTGCATTTTGCATTTTGATTTTTGAATTATGTGACGAGCGGTAGCGAGACACAGAGTGGTAGAGGAGCATTCTATGTGCGTTGAAGCCGAACTGTGAGGTTTGGTGGAGTGCATAGAAGAGAGAATGTTGGCATAAGTAGCAAAAAGGCGGGTTAAAACCCCGCCCACCGTAAGCCTAAGGTTTCCTGGGCAACGCAAATCGTCCCAGGGTTAGTCGGTCCTAAGGTGAGGTCTGTGTAGTGCAGACGTAGTCGATGGATGAGCTGGTTAATATTCCAGCACTACTGTAGTTTTCCGATGGGGGGACGCAGTTTTAAAGTTTGAGCGTGCTATGGTATGTACGTAGTTGGCTTCTTGGCATGATCCAGGTAAATCCGGATCGCCAATGTCGAGAGGTTGACTGAAGATGAAGTCTTTGATGGAATCAACTCAAGTGGCGAAACTGTCTAGAAAAACCTCTAGGGTTAAGACTATAGTAACCGTACCGTAAACCGACACAGGTAGGCGAGGCGAGTAGCCTCAGGTGAACGAGAGAATCTTCGTTAAGGAACTCGGCAAAACAGCGGTCGTAAGTTAGCGATAAGACCCGCCCTACGCAAGTAGGGCCGCAGCTAAAGATCCCAAGCAACTGTTTATCAAAAACACAGCTCCCTGCGAACTCGTAAGAGGATGTATAGGGGGTGACGCCTGGCCAGTGTCCGAACGTTAAGAGGAGAGGTTAGTCGCAAGACAAAGCCTTGAATTTAAGCGCGGATGAACGCCGGCCGTAACTATAACGGTCCTAAGGTAGCGAAATTCCTTGTCGGGTAAGTTCCGACCTGCACGAATGGCGGAATGACTTGGGAACTGTCTCAACGAAGAGCTCGGCGAAATTGCAACACGAGTAAAGATGCTCGTTAACCATAGCTGGACGAAAAGACCCCGTGAAGCTTTACTACAACTTGATATTGGATTAGAGCTATGCATGTTCAGAATAGGTGGGAGTCCCGAGCAATCGGGACATCAGTGAGATACCACCCTTGTATATTTTTAATTCTAACCCTCGACCGTTATCCGGTCAGGGGACAGTATCTGGTGGGTAGTTTGTCTGGGGCGGATGCCTCCCAAAAGGTAACGGAGGCGTTTACAAAGGTTGGCTATCCCGGAATGGAAACCCGGGAGATAGTGTAAAGGCACAAGCCAGCTTTACTGCAAGACCTACAAGTCGAGCAGTCGCGAAAGCGGAACTTAGTGATCCGACCGTGCGATATAGGACGGCGGAAGCTCATCGGATAAAAGCTACTCCGGGGATAACAGGCTAGTCAGGTCCAAGCGTCCACAGCGACGACCTGGTTCGGCACCTCGATGTCGGCCCGTCGCATCCTGGGGGTGTAGAAGCTCCCAAGGGTTGGGCTGTTCGCCCATTAAAGCGGCACGCGAGCTGGGTTCAGACCGTCGTAAGACAGGTCGGTCTCCTATCCACTATGGTCGTGGAAATTTGAGGAGTCCCTTCTCTAGTACGAGAGGACCGAGAAGGACGGAGCTCTAGTGTACCGGCTGTCCCACCAGGGGCATTGCCGGGTAGCTACCTTCGGTTAAGATAAGCGCTGAAAGCATATAAGCGCGAAGCTGTCTCCAAGATTAGATTTCATAGGCTCGTAGTAGACTACTACGTTGATAGGCTCTATGTGTAAGCACAGTAATGTGTTGAGCAGAGGAGTACTAATAAGCCATTTGATTTTCTCACATTATTGGTTTTAAAAAAATTCGTTCATAGTTAAAATATAAAAAGCGCCATCGTTCTGGTGGTCCTAGCGAAGAGGTCACACCTGATCCCATCCCGAACTCAGAAGTTAAGCTCTTCAGCGTCGATGATACTTGGGCCTGAGCCCTGGAAAAGTAGATCACCGCCAGAACAATGGTGCTTTTTTTGTACTTATATTTTAGCATAGTTATTTGCCAAAGATGTTCAATAATATAATATTGATTATTTTTTTTATTTTGGTATAATTAAAATGAGATGCAATATAATAGTTAATTAATAACTTATTAATTATGAAGAATCCTTTAGAGATGTTTCAAAAACCAAAACCATATTCAAGAGATGAATATGACAAAAAGGCAAAAGCTATAGAGGAAAAACAAGAAGAAGTTGAATTGGCAAGACACTCAGTAATAAGACAAGTTAAAATTTCTAAGACAGGTGAATTGCTAATGCGTGAAGGCACCTTTACACCGAAATATTTTGAACAAGCCATTGAAGAAATAAAAAAAGAGCAAGGTAGTTTAAAGAAATTGGAGGGTCAGGCTCAAAGTGAAGCGCTTGATCTCAATCAAGAATACGATGCGTTGTTAGAAAGAGCCAAAACTGCAAATTTAGAATTGTTAAAATTTCAACAAGAAAAACTTGGCATGAGAGTTGGGGGAGATGAAATTGAAGCGAGACAAGACAAGGCGGCTTAAATTATTCAAATTTTTAATACAAAAACCTATGGTGAAAGAATCATCATAGGTTTTTGTATTTTTACTCAATGAAATAATTAGTTCATCAAAAAGGCTGCTACGGCCACCATGGTGAATCCGCCCATGGCCATGCCGATGAAAATTGCCCAGAAAATTATTGAGTAGACGTCAACTTGTTTCATAGCTTAAGCCTAATTTATTTATTTTTAGTTAACTAATTTTTAGTATGTGGATGAATTAATTTTATTATAACATAATTTTTATTTTTTGGACAGAAAATATATAAAAATATTTTTTATTTTTTAGAAAAAGAAAAAAATGTGGATAACTTATATTTTTATCAAAAGAATATTGACAAAAATAATATTAAATTTTATTTAATATTAAATAAAATAAGAAAATAATAATATTTTTGTAGAAAAAATATTGACATTATTTAATATAGCATTATAATAACAATAAGATCATTCCAACATAGAAAATGCCTAAAAGATGGCTAAAAAAGTCATCTCAAAGCTTTTTAAAAAATAACAAGCCAACCAAAAACAACGGGGAGTTTTTACAGCTCCCCTCAACTTATTTTTATGGATATCAATATTTTTAAAAAATTAAATTTATCAGAAAAAGAAATAACGGTTTACTTAAGCTTGCTAAGAAGTGGCGGCGCTTCAATTAGAAATTTAGCGGAAGCATCTAATTTGAATCGAGGCACTGTTTATGATGTTTTAAAAAAACTACAAGAAATCGGTTTGGTAAGTTTTTATCATCAAGACACGAAGCAAAAATTTGTAGCTGAGGATCCAGAAAAAATTACTGAGCTAATCCATCTGCGCGAACAAGAGCTAAAGCAATTAGAAGTTAAAGTGCAGGAAATTATTCCAGAACTAAAATCATTGCAGGAAAAAGGCGGCGAAAGGCCAGTCACAAAGTTTTATGAAGGCAAGCGCGGCATTCATTTTATTTTAGAAGACATTCTTGAGCAAATGAAAAAGAGCCACGAAAAAGATTATTATATTTATTCCGCTGTTGGCGTGCGCGAAGATGTTTACAGCGCTTACCCAGATTTTAACAAAAAAAGAATTAAAAATAATATAAGCGCCAAAACAATTTCTTTGTCTCCTGGCGGCGGTACTTACGGAATGGACGATCGCAAATGGTTGAATGTAAAAAGTGAAAGCGAGGGCATGACTTATATTTTAATTTATGATGGTCATTGTGCCTTTATATCTAGAGATGTTAATAGCAATCCAGTGGGGGTAATTATTGAAAATAAAATGATTTACGAAACGCAAAAGACTATTTTTTTGCAACTTTGGAAATTATTATAATTTTATGTGTGGTATAGTCGGCTATGCCGGGAAAAACGAAGCTCGACTAGTTCTTTTAGAGGGACTAAAGAGGTTAGAATATCGCGGTTACGATTCTGCTGGTATAGCTATTTTAGGCGATGGCATTATTGTGAAAAAGGCGGTTGGCAAAATAAGAGAATTAGAGAGTAAAATAGATGGAGTCAATTTATCTGGCAACTTAGGTATAGCTCATACTCGTTGGGCTACTCATGGGCAACCTTCAGAAGCTAACGCCCATCCTCATTCTGATTGCACTGGTAAAATTTGGGTAGTGCATAATGGTATTATCGAAAATTACCAGACTTTAAAGAAGTGGCTGGAAGAACGAGGGCATGTTTTTAAATCAGAAACAGACACTGAAGTTGTCCCCCATTTGTTAGAAGAATTTTACGAAGGTAGTATTACCAAAGCCCTGCAACGAGTTGTGAAGATGTTGCAAGGAGCTTATGGCTTAGCTGTTTTACATCAAGACGAACCCCAAAAATTAATAGCTGTTCGCTATGGCAGTCCGCTGGTAATCGGTTTAGGCGACGGAGAAACTATTGTCGCCTCCGATGTTTCGGCAATAATCAGATATACTAAACAAGTTATTTATTTAAATGATGGCGAGATAGCGGAAATTAATAGTTCAGGATTAAAAATTTTAGATTTTGATTTCAATGAAATAAACAGAGAGGCACAAAAAATAGAGTGGGATGTCAGTCAAGCAGAGAAAAACGGTTTTTCTCATTTTATGCTTAAAGAGATATTTGAGCAGCCCAAAACAATTTCTGATAGTATTAGGGGTCGATTGGTAATTAAAGATGGGAAAGTTAAATTAGGCGGCCTCGACAATGTTATTGATAAAATACGTAGTATTGAAAAAATAATAATCGTCGGTTGTGGAACTGCCCGCAATGCAGGGTCAATAGGTGAGTATATGCTGGAAGAATATGCTGGCGTCGCCACTGAAGTTGAATATGCCAGTGAATTTCGCTATCGCAAACCAGTACTAGATAATAAAACGGCCATTATCGCTATCAGCCAATCAGGAGAAACCGCCGATACTTTAGCCGCAGTTAAAGAAGGCAAAGAAAAAAATATTTTAACCTTGGGCGTCGTTAATGTTGTTGGTTCGACGATTGCTCGCACCACTGATGCTGGCGTTTATAATCATATCGGTCCAGAAATTTCTGTTGCCTCAACTAAAGCCTTTACTTCCCAGGTGGCAATTTTAGCTTTAATCACTATCTTGTTTGGTCGTCAACGCAATTTATCTTTGGCTGTGGGAAAAAGAATAGAAGAAGAATTATTAATCTTGCCAGATAAAATTGAGAGCATTACCAGACAAAGCGAGAAAATAAAAAAGATAGCTGAAAAATACTGCCATTTTAATAATTTTATTTATTTAGGGCGCAAGTACAACCAGCCGGTCGCTGCTGAGGGTGCCCTAAAATTAAAAGAAATTTCTTATATTCATACTGAAGGATTGCCGACTGGCGAGATGAAACATGGCTCAATTTCTTTGATTGACAAAAACTTTCCTTGCCTATGCATTGCGCCGCAAGACAGTGTTTATGAAAAAAATGTCAGCAACATTGAGGAAATAAAAGCGCGTAGCGGTAAAGTAATCGCCATAACTACCGAAGGTAATGATCAGCTAAACAAATTGGTTGATGATGTAATTTTTATCCCCAAAACCTTAGAGATGCTAACTCCAATTTTGTCGGTAATTCCGCTACAACTTTTTGCTTATCATGTAGCGGCTTTGCGCGGTTGCGATATTGATAAGCCTAGAAATTTAGCTAAAAGCGTAACTGTTGAATAAAATTAATTTTATAAAATATGACAATTAATGAAAAACAAGTAGGTTGTTCAAACTGCAAGGGCACTAAAATTTTTATAGAGAAAAATGATGAAGAAGTTGCTCGCGCCTATCTTTACTTTATACAAAATGATTTACGATCGGAGCGCTATGGCTTAATGGAAGATTTATTCGTTGACGAAAGTTTGCGCGGGCGCGGCATAGGAACAAAATTAATAAAAAAAATTATCAGATTGGCCAAAGAATACGATTGTTATAAATTAATTTGCACTAGCAGGTACGAGAATGAGAAAGTTCACGCCATTTATGAACGTTTAGGTTTCAAAGATCATGGAAAAGAATTTAGAATTGATTTTTAATATGCAAAAAAAACAAAAAATAGTTACTATTGGTGGGGGTAGCGGACAGTATGTGCTGCTTTCCGGCTTGCGGGATATAAAAAAAATTGATATTACTGCGATCGTTTCAATGGTTGATAGCGGAGGTAGTACTGGCAGGTTGCGAGACGAATTCGGCATTTTGCCTCCTGGCGACATTTTAAAATGTACGATCGCTCTTTCGTTTTATCGTGAAGCAGCTCGACAAATATTACAAAAGAGGTTTGCAAGTAATAATCGTTTGAATGGTCATGTGGCCGGCAATATGCTTTTGACTATTTTATCTCAATATACCGGTAGCTTTCCAGAAGGCGTAAAAGCATTGGGTGAAGCTATGAATATTCGAGGGCGGGTTTTGCCGGTGACTACTGACAAGGCTACTTTAGTCGCAGATCTAGATGATGGGACTACTTTGTATGGTGAGGGCGTGATTGACGTTCCTAAGTCAGGAAGGAGAGGGAAAATAATTAAAACTTTTTTAGTGCCGCATCACAGCGACAGTATTAATGTTTATCCTCCGGTTATCAAGGCGATAGAAGAAGCGGACTTGATTATAATCGGTCCCGGAGATTTATACACCAGCATCACGCCTAATTTTTTAGTCGCAGGAGTTAAGGAGGCTTTAAAAAATAGTAAAAGTAAAATTATTTATATTGTAAACATAATGACAAAATTTGGCGAGACTGATGATTTTACCGTCAAAGACTTTATTTTGAACTTAGAAGGTTTTCTTGGACGCAAGATAAACGTAGCTATTGTGAATTCAAAAAAACCAAAGGGTAAAATGGCCAAAGAATACGAAAAACAAAAAGCTGGATTTGTTAAGATAGATGTCGCTGGTAATTGGCAGGGCAGAAAAGTCATAAGAAGAGATTTGCTGAATACAAAAGGCGATTTGGCCAGACATGACGCTAAGAAGCTAGCTAATTTTATTAGTCAGTTAATAGATTGATATGATAATAATTTTTGATCTTGACCACACGTTGATGAATTCGGAAAAATTTAAAAATTGTTTGCCTGGGATTTTTAAGTTGACTAAAAAAAGATTTTTGTGCGAGATTGACATTTATTTTAAAGGTAAAAAAGATTTATACAGCCCCTTAAAACATGCCGTATTAAGATATAAGAACGGTAAAATTAATAAAAAAAGTTATGTAAAAACGAAAAACAAACTTTTTTATTTAGCCAAGTCCACAAATTCATATGTTTATTCAGACGCCGATCGGCTATTAAAAAAATTGCGTCAAAAAAATAATTATTTATTGCTTTTATCGCACGGAAATTGTCAGTGGCAACGACTTAAAATTAAGGGTTTACATATCAAGGGGTATTTTGATAGAATAATTATTACGGATAAGAAAAAAACAGCCGCTTTAAAATTTTTAAAGAATAAGAAAGAGGATATTCTGATTGTTAACGATAGTTCGCTAGAAAATAAAGAAATGCTTGATTTTTTAGGAAGAGGAAGGGCAATTTTAATAAAAAGTACTCATAGTTACGAGATTAAACACAATTATAAGTTGCACAGTTTTAAACAAGCAACTAAAGTTATAATGAATAACTTTTAGCATCGACAAAATTATGATAAAAGTTGTTATTTTAGCCGCCGGCAAAGGCACGCGCATGAATCATAAATTACCGAAAGTATTAGTGCCAATTAAAGGCAGGCCAATGATTGAATACTTGTTGCAAGCGATTGTTGATTCGGGTATTAATGGTCGGCCGATGATAGTCGTATCTCCTGATAATAAAGATATAATGCAAAAAAATTTAGCCAATTACGATTGTGATTATGCCATTCAATATAAACAATTAGGAACTGGCCATGCTTTGTCTTGTGCTCTGTCTGAAATTGATGAGCCAATTGATCATGTCGTTTCTTTTTATGGAGATCATCCTTTTGTTCATCCAGAAACTATAAAAAGGCTAGCTGAATATGAAAACGGCGCCTTGACACTAATGACGACAACTGTATCTGACTTTGAAGATTGGCGAAAAAATTTTTATCATTGGGGCAGAATCGTTCGTCATCATGAAAAAGTGGAAGCGATTGTTGAATTCAAAGATGCAACTGATGAAATAAGAAATATAAAGGAGGTAAATCCAGGTTTTTATTGTTTTGAATATAGTTGGTTGAAGAAAAATATAGATAAGCTAGAAAATAAAAATGCCCAACAAGAATATTACATTACTGACTTAGTGCAGATTGCTTGTAGCCAGAACATTGAAGTTGGCACCATTTCAATTGATCCACGTGAAGCAGTCGGCATAAATAGTAAAGAAGAGCTAGAGATAGCTGAGAGTCTGATAAAATAAAATTTTTAGATAACAAAAAATCAACTTGTGATTTAGATAGACCTTTTTTAGATCTACCTAAGAAATAAGTTGATTTTTTGTTGATGTGTTGTGTTGATTGTTGATTTGCATTCCGTTTGCTATAAAACGGAGGCATCGAAAGTTTGAAAGAGCGTGGTTGTTTGGGAAAAGAAAAGGGTGTGTGGGTGATATGTTGTTATAATAACAATTATTTTATTGAGCGTCAAATTAAATTTTTTATACTAATTTTAGCCATTTATTAGAAATGTTCAAGTTTTTTTAGATTTTTAAAAATAAATGTGTGGAAAACTTTTTTTATTTTTTTGATGTTTGTCTTTAAGTTTGATAGGTGATAAAATAAAAGTACTAGCAATAATAAAAAAACATGGCAAAAATTAATTATAAAATGATAAAAGAGATAAAAGAGCAACCGCAAGTCATGGAAAAAATCATTAATAAGCATATTAAAGGTAGTGAGATAGTGTTTGATGAATTTAAAAAGATGGCTCGCGATTTAAAGAAAATAAAAAGATTTATTTTTTTAGGTTGCGGCTCTTCTTTTCATTCGGCTGTTTATGGCAACTTAGTTTTTGAAGAAATAACTGGTCTAAATTGCGAAGTTGACTTCGCTGATGAATTTAATAAACGCAACCCGGTAGTCGAGACGCAGACCGTTGTTATAGTTTTAAGTCAATCGGGAGAGACAAAAGAAGTTATAAAAGCGATTAAAACAGCCAAACAGAAGAAGACATTCGTAATTGGTATTACGAACAATAAAAAATCAAAAATTGCAAAATTGGTTGACGTCCATATAGACCAAGAAGCTGGTAAAGAAGTGGCTGTGCCAGCAACCAAAACTTTTTCTAGCCAGTTGTTGATTTTATTTTTACTGGCTTTATTTATAAGACAAGATGTTAAACGCGGTTTGAAAATAATAAATGATGTGAAAAAAATACCAGCGTTGATAAAAAAAAGTTTGACTGACGAGAAGGTAATTAAAAAATTGGCGATTGAAATTAAAAACAAACATAAGTTCATTATTTTAGGCCACAAATATAATTACCCCCTGGCTTTAGAGGGAGCTTTAAAATTGAAAGAAGCTGCTAATGTTTTTGCTGAGGGCATAACTACGGTCGAATTTGATCACGGACCCAAAGCCTTGCTTAATAAAGTCGAATTGATAAAAATAGATAAAAGAATTTTAGAAATTAATAAAAAGAAAATAATAACACCATTTGCGCCAGAGGCAATATTACCGATTGTGTCAGTAATTCCATTGCAGCTTCTAGCCTTCAATTTAGCTATACAAAAAGGGATAAATGTCGACAAGCCGCAAAATATAAAAAAAATTGTTAAATAAATATTTATGCCATTCCCGCGAAAGCTTGCCTGCCGGCAGGCAAGCGGTAATCTCCACCCGAACGGCTGGCATTCAGTCGGGCAGACAGAAGTGGATTACGGCTCAAAGTCCGGGATGACAAGAGCAATAGACATGCAGCAAATAGCCGACCTACATATTCATTCTAAATACTCCCGCGCTTGTTCGCGGGATTTAACGCTTCCCAATATTGATAGAACTTGCCGTATTAAGGGAGTCGACATCATTGCTACTGGTGATTTTACATTTCCGGCTTGGTGGCGCGATATAAAAAAATTGTTAGAAGAGACGACGTTTGGCTCTGGTTTATATAAATTAAAAGAGACTGGCGATGATAATGTAAAATTTATACTTTCCACGGAGTTAGCGTTAATTTATAAAAAAAATGATAGGGTAAGGCGCATTCATATTGTTGTTCATGCACCTAATATCGAAGCAGTCGAGGAGCTAAATAAATTTTTAGATAGTAAATATAATATCAAGTCAGATGGTCGGCCAATTTTAGGTATGCCAGCCGAAGATTTAATAAATACATGCCTAGCTATTCATCCGCAATTTTTAATTTATCCGGCGCATATTTGGACGCCCTGGTTTTCGGTGTTTGGTTCTAAGTCAGGCTTTAATTCGATGGAAGAATGCTTCGGTGATTTCACTAAAAATATCTATGCTTATGAAACAGGATTATCAAGCGATCCGGAAATGAATTGGCGCTTGTCAGCGCTAGACAAATTAACGTTACTTTCCAACTCCGACGCCCACTCTTTACCTAATATCGCCCGTGAAGCTAACATTTTTGATCTGAAGGAGGCAACTTATAAAGAATTATATGGAGCTATCAAAAATAAAGATATAAAAAAGATAAAATATACAATTGAGTTTTATCCAGAAGAGGGCATGTATCATTACGATGGTCATCGCGATTGTCGTGTTAGGTTTTCTCCAGAAGAATCAAAACTACATAAGAATATTTGTCCGGTCTGCAAAAAGCCTTTGACGATTGGCGTGATGAATAGGGTCGACGAACTAGCTGACCGTCCTATGGGGTTTGAGCTGAAAAGTTTGCCTGGTTTTATAAAATTAGTAGAGCTGGACAAGATTATCGCTGAAAGTTTGGGTATAAAAAGCCGCCATTCGTCCAAAGTGCAGAAGGAATACAATGCTTTAATAGAGAGGTTTGGCAGCGAAATGGACATATTGATAGATAGGGCAGTTGAAGATTTAGAACAAGCTACTTTACCAAAAATCGCTGAAGGAATAAGGCGAGTTCGAGAAGGTAAGTTGATAATTGAACCAGGATTTGATGGTCAGTACGGAATAATAAAAATATTTGATCGCGAGGAGGCGGCTAGCCAGCAGTCCAGTCTGTTTTGAAAAGTTTTTACAGACAAATAACAAAGGCACTGACTGTAAAGTCAGAGCCTTTGTTTTAAAAGAAATGCTTACGCAATTATTTTTTCTTCTTTTTTGCAGCTTTTTTCTTTTTTGGTGCAGCTTTTTTTGCAACTTTCTTTTTGGCTGCTTTCTTCTTTGCCATGGAAATTCTTTCTGGCTTTACAAATTGGTAAACCAATTTTTTAAGCCTTATTTTTTAAGAATTATTATATATAATAGTTATCCACTATTTATATTTTACAATAGAAACTGAATAAGCGCAAGTATTTTTGTCAAAAAAAATAAAGTTTGTGAAAATAGTTAATAAATATACTTTCGAGAGAGATAAAAATAATTAGCAGAGATGTCATCTGCAATGTGAAGTTAAAATTTCGACAAGAATAATTTTTTATTTGCTTTCAAAATATTTTTTGTGATTAGAAGATTAAATTTAGGAGAAAATTAAAAATTTTTGAAAAAGCTAGTTGCTTTTTTGCAAAAAAGGCGGAAGAAGAAAGAAGTCTTTGGGATATTTTATTGATCTGAGTATTAAGGATTATTATTTTTTAATAATTCATTAACAATAATTTGCTAATATAAAATTACTAATATTGTATTATTGTTTATTTTATTTTTTTGTCTAATATTAAATAAAAATTTGGTTGTAAAAAAGTAGACCTTGACAAGCTCGTAAATTTGTGATAGGATGTAAGGTCATTTAAAAAACAAAAAGTTTTATAAAAAAAGACCGCTTTGAGCGGGCTAGGCACGACAAGCATGGGGATTTTTCTGTAAGGGCTATTTCGGTTCTAGAACTAAAATTCTCCTTACAAAAATTTCTTGCCTACCCGCTTAAGTCGGTCTTTTAATTTTGTCCGGTGGTGCTAGCTGAACCGCTGCCGGCAGCTGCCGAGCTGGAAGCTATTTGATGATCTGACAATTTTTCAACTCCCAAGAGACACACCTCTTGCCAAGGAACGTAATGGGAGATAAATTTCTCTTCTTTAATTTCGCCGCCTGGATATTTAACTGTGTAAAAGAAATAAGCATCGGCGCCATTATGAGACGTTTCTGTGCATTTTTTTACTCCTGGTTTTAAATCTAGAGTCTCTATTATTTTAGTGGGCGGTGGTTTTTTAATATTATATATTTTAGGATAAGTTGTTGTTGCTTCTCTCCCATCTTTTTTCCCCCAAAAATCAAAGTATAAATTGTCCCCCTCTATACGTGATTGAATCAAAATATAATTATCGGTGTCGTTTATAAATTTTAGATCCGGCCAAGGATCGTAAATAGTGGCGTCAGTGCCAGCTGGTTCGTAATATTGAACGCGGTAGGAATGATTTCTTCTCTCGGTAATAGGCAGGCCGGAAGCCAGAGCGGTTCTAAACATAGTAGTACCGATTTGACAAAGTCCCCCGCCATATTCCGGAATTGTTTTGTTTTGCTTAATAACCAGTTCGGGCAGATAGCCAGTAGAAGCGTCAATCGGAACCAGTGATTTCATAACTGCAAATTCTTCCCCTGGTTTTATCAGCATTCCATTTAAGGTGTTGGCCCCTGTTTTTATGTTGTGGCGTCGATTGGCAGGCGAACCAGCAAAGTTAGAGTGGCCAGTGCCGATAATTTCTTCAATTTTTAACTCGTTAACATCATCATCTCCAACCTCGCTTTTTATAGTGTTGATTACCAGTTCAACGTCTTTTTGATTTTTTATCAAAGCCTCTTTAATTTTAACAATACTTGCCTCGACATCTAGCTCAATTCCGTCTCTACTAGTCTGAAACTCGGTTACCCTTCCATTTTTAATTGTGAATTTTGAATTTTGAGGTTGCTTATCGACTTCTGTTGATACAGCTTTTTTTAAATAGTTTTTAATTAATTCCAGCGCCAGATCAACGGCGATTTTATCATTACTGTCTTTATTAGCAACTAGTTCCAGCCATTCAACAACAGTGTTCGTTCCTATCGTTTTATTTTTTCCATCGTATTTTAAAATTAGCGGCATTTTATTTAAAACAGCGTTGGCCTTTTCTTCAATGTTCTGACAGTCTCTCTGGTAAACAACCGGATATTGATTTTGGCTTTTAAGCACAATAATCGAATTGTCAAAGCTGGCTAGGTTTTGTTTTAATTGCTGTATTCCCGAATCATAATCAGCAACAACTCCGTTTTTTTCTTCAGTGATATTGAAAGTATATTTATTTTTATTTTTGTCGTAATTATAAGTTAATCCAGCGTTTTTAGCCGGCGTTTCGTAAATTGAGAATTCGTCAGTCAGAATTTCTTTTATTTTTTCTTGATTGATTGTTATTTCGACCGATGTTTGTCTGTTTTTTCTGCCGTCCCATAATCTATTTTTTATATTTATAAGCGCATTTAAGCCGCGGCCGATATCGTAAGCCCTGTCAACAGTTTTTTCTAAGTCAAAATTAATTAATTGATAGGCGACCTCTCCTTGTGGTGATGCGGCAATGGTCATTAAAACAGTTTTATGATCTAGGTAGCTGAAAATAATACCATTTTGGTTTATGATGTCGGCGCGTTTTTTTAGGGTTTGCACAGCTTCTTCTTTAGTAAGCCCACCTATATTGTCTTTTCCGACATATATCCCCGGATAGATTCTGTCTCGGTACTCTTTAGTAAATTCATAATAAACAACTCCCACTAAAATAACCGCAATTAAAAAAATGGCTATGATAATAATTAGCCACTTCCAATCAACTTTTTGTAGTATCGCTCGCGAGTCCATAAAATATGATATTTATACTAGCGCAATTTAGACTGTTTCTTCTACGTCCAAAATTTCATTAAGAATATCTTTGGCTGTCTTTTGGTCGCCGTTTCCGCTGTTGACAGCAAAAGCAAGCAAGGTTCCTTCCTTGACGTCTTTCGGCAATTTAGCGCGAGGCCAAATAACCATATCATTATCTTCCGACTTTAAGATTGCCTTGTCTTCTTCCAGCTTATCAATTTTAAGCTCGATAATCATATTTTTTATCTCTCCTTGACTTTGATAGAGATTTGTTTGGCGCTTTTAGCTTTTGGTAAAACGACAGTTAAAACGCCGTTTTCTAAGTAGGCTTCGATTTTTTCCGCCTCAACTTCTACCGGTAAAATAATAGAACGGGAAAAAGAGCCCCAATAGCATTCGCGGTATAAATAATTTTCCTCCCTGATTTTTTCCATCATTTCTCGGCGACCACGGATAGTTAGAAGGTCGTTATTGATAGAAATATCAATATCTTCCGGTTTAACTCCGGCAATAGTTGATTTTACGACTATGGTATCAGGAGTCTGGTAAACATCAATAGAAAGTTGACCCTCTTCGTAATCGGTCTGCATCCATTTTTTTTCTTCCTCGTCAATTGCTAGCAGACTGTCTTCGTTGTCTTTAAAATATTCTTCAGCTTCTTCAGCCAGCATTTCTTCTTCGTCCATTTCTTTGTTTTTATCAAAACCAGATAATTTTTTTAGTATGCTGTTCATAGAATTTTATAAATGTAATTACACCCTCCTTTAAAGAGTGGTTTTAATAGTTTTATTATAAAATTTTTTATAATATAATGCAAGCAAAAAAGAAAATGGCTAAAAAGCCATTTTATAATAGTGGACATAAGAGGACTCGAACCTCTGGCCTCCACGATGTCAACGTGGCGCTCTAACCAACTGAGCTATATGTCCAGTATATAAAAATATTTAAGATAATTAACGTGGCGCTCCCCGCCCGACTGAACGATGACAGTCGTTCGGGCGGGTAACCAACTGAGCTATATGTCCCTACTTCGCCAAGTCTACATGGGGCAAGCTAAAACTTTCCGTCAAAAGATTGCTTGTCATCCGAAGCTTAAGCGTAGGATAGTGCGCTAGGATGGATTTGAACCATCGACCCCCGCTTTATAAGAGCGGTGCTCTAACCACTGAGCTACTAGCGCAGTTAATTTGTACAACCGACTTTGGCGAGCGGTGCTCCTCGCTCGACTGAGCGATGACAGTCGTTCGGGCGGGTAACCACCGAATCTGCCTGCGCAGGCAGACTACTAGCGCCCTGCTACATTTCTAACAAAAAAAGGACTTACATCCTGATTTTTAATATATCATTGTCAATGGTTTTTTTCAAGATATTTTACAGAGGCATTTGTCGTAACTGTTCTTTAATTGTTTCACTCACTTCTTTTTCAGCATCAAAAATATTTTTATTCAATGTTATTTTGACTAATGATTTCGTACCAACTGGGTGCCATTTTTTAGCTAGTAGTAAAGAATTGATATTGCGGATAGAATAAATTAAGGCTTTAGTAATAGTCTCTTCCGACTCCTGGTTATCATCAATATTTTTTTCTAGAGTTTCATAAAATAGGACAATTACTTTAGCTTGTGGTATGTTGATAATTAATTCGTCTATGACCTCGTTTAAATCTTCTTCTTCTGAACCGGTTTTGCTAAAATCGGCGGAAGTTAAAACTGACCAGATTAAAACATTATCTAAGTCGCCAGTTAATCGCGCCAATACTCGCCCCCAAAGTTTTAGAACATTAAGTGGACGCGAACGATAAAGATGATTAACGATTTCCTCGCGGCGCGCTCCCATCGCTATTAATTGCGCGGAAGCTGATAAAGAATTAGGCGTAATATTTTGTGTTTTAAAACTTTTAGTTTTAGAAATAATACCAGCTAAAAGGCAAGTAGCAATGTCTTCATCGATTAAATCCCTAGAGTATTCTGAAAATAAATTGAAAAGAATTTCGGCGGTGGCAATGGCTGTAATTTGGACATTATTAATTTGGCCATATTCTTCGTTTTCGGAATGATGATCAATATTAATAATCGGTACTTGATAGAAGAACTCTGTGTCATTGTCATAAATAGAGCCAAGCGATTCTAAATCGGGTGTATCCAGAGTAATAATTAAATCATATTTAAAACTACCGGCGTGGGTAGTTATGTCTTCTTTGGTAAAAAAACCTTCTTTTGGCGAGATAATGAAATTTAAAGTGTTAGCTTCAGCTTGGTATTTTATTTTTTCAACCTTAGCATTAGTCGTATCTAAAGAAATGACAAATTTACGCAAGTTGTTAAACGAATTGCTAATTTTGCTGAAGGCTGGTAAAAATTGGAATAATTTACCATGGTCAAGCTGTTCAGCTACCACATCAACATTTTTATCCATCTTTTTCAAAATCAAATACATAGCTAAAGCCGAGGCCACAGCGTCACCATTCCAAAGTTTATTAAAAGTAACCACGATATTGTTAGCTTTTTTTATTTGTTCAAAAATTTGTTGGTTTTGATCTAACATAATTTGTCGCTCCTTGTCGTTCGATTTACAACTTTATTATCATATCAAGCGCGGGGAGAAAATGCCAGCTATTAAATATATCTGATAATTACTCACGTGTCAATAGATGTAACTTTTTTGTTTTTAATTCAATTTTAATTTAATGTTAGCACTGATTTTAGTTATTTCCTTGACATTAGCGAATTGAAGATTTAATATTCAGACATTCTTCTCCTTTAGGTTGGAAAACGTCAATTTGGGAACGGCCCCCTTATTAGTTTTCCAGAATAAAGGCGTTTTCTGTAAAAAGAATAGGCGACATTAAAGAAACAAAAAATAAGGGGGCCATTTTAAAAAGGAGGAAAAGATGAAAAGGAGAAAGCACGTCCCAAGGGGTTACTACGATGCTATAAATTATTCAGTTTCGTGGGGGGATATATTACGCATCGTTGGGATTACTACCAGTCTTAAAGCTAATCCAAATCCAGTTCGCTATTTAAAATTGAAATGTTGTTTCCATAAAGAACGAACACCCTCTATGTATTTGTATGAAGGAGGGACTTTTAAGTGTTATAGTTGTAATGTTATAGGGGATGTTTTTGGCTTCGTTATGAGACTTAAAGGATTTGACTACTGGAAGACGGTAGATTTCTTTAAGAAACATTTTAAAATTACGCCCGATAACTTCCAAAAGTTTATCGAGGACAGAATCAAAGAAGTTAGAGAACAAGTGGTAGTTAAGAAAGACGATGGTCTTGACACCTTGCCTTTTTAATGTGAGGTGTCTTTTTTTTCTTGTAAAAATTGGCTAATTCTGGTAAAGTAAAGCTACAAATACAGTGAATTAAAATTATAAAAATTGATTATATTATGAAAAAAGAGATTCCAAAAGCTTATGAACCGGATAAATATGAAGATGATATTTACACTTCTTGGGAGAAGTCAGGCTATTTTAATCCAGATAATTTAGATTTGCCAGAAAATGCTCATACCTATACCATTGTCTTGCCTCCACCAAATATCACTGACAAACTGCATTTAGGACATTCATCAATGCTTGCGATAGAAGATTTAATGATTCGTTATCATCGTATGAAAGGTGATCGTACGCTTTGGATTCCAGGCACCGACCACGCGGCTATTGCTACGCAAAATGTAGTTGAAAAGAAACTACTAAAAGAAGAAGGTTCGAGTCGACATAATTTAGGTAGAGTTAAATTTTTAGAAAAAGTTTGGGAGTTTTTGAATGTAACGCAAAGTACAATTTTGCATCAGACACGAAAAATGGGAGCTTCACTTGATTGGTCGCGTCAAGCCTTTACTTTAGACGAGCAAAGAGAAAAAGCAGTAAGAAAAATGTTTGTTGATATGTATAATGCCGGGATTATTTATCGTGGAGAACGAATAGTAAACTGGTGCCCGAGATGTAAGTCGACTTTAGCAGACGATGAAGTCGAATACAAAGAGCAGAAGACAATGCTTTATACTTTTAAATATAGTAAGGATTTTCCAGTTACTATTGCGACGACTCGACCGGAGACAAAATTGGGTGATACAGCCGTAGCCGTTAATCCTAAGGACGAACGCTATAAAGATTATATTGGCAAGACCTATGAAGTTGATTTCGTTGGTGTATCTCTTCAATTAAAAATAATTGCTGATTGGCAGGTTGATCAAAATTTTGGTACAGGCGCTTTGGGCGTAACTCCTGCACACGCTATGGTTGATTGGCAGATGGCGGGAGCTAATAATTTGCCGATTATAAAAGTTATTGACGAAGACGGGAATATTCATAAGGGCTTTGGCGAATATTCTGGCAAAAAAGCCGTTGAAGCAAGAGAAATGATTTTGGGAAAGTTAAGGGAAAAAGGACTTTTAGAAAAAGAAGAAGAAATAACTAATAATCTATCACTTTGCTATCGTTGTGAAACCCCCATAGAGCCTTTGCCGTCGAAACAATGGTTTGTAGCTATTGATAAAGGTTTAGAGCATCTAGGTGGCAGATCGCTCAAAGCTAAGGCTATAGAAGTAGCCGAAAAGGGGGAAATCAAATTTATTCCCGATAGATTTAAAAAACGATATTTAGATTGGATGAATAGTCTTCACGATTGGTGCATCAGCCGTCAAATTTGGTTTGGTCATCGTATTCCTGTTTGGTATCGCGGAGAAGAGGTCTTTGTCGGAGAAGAAGAGCCTGAAGGTAAGGGCTGGGAGCAGGATCCCGATACTCTTGATACGTGGTTTTCTTCTGGCATGTGGACTTTTTCGACTCTAGGTTGGCCCGATAATTATAAAGATAAAAAGAAGATTGGCGATTTAGCAAAGTTTCATCCGACACAAATACTTGAAACCGGTTACGAAATTATTACACTTTGGGTTTCGCGTATGATTATTATGTCACTTTTTGCTTTAAGCGAAATTCCGTTTGAGAATGTTTATTTACACGGCATGGTCCTAGATAAAAACGGTAAAAAAATGAGCAAGTCAAAAGGCAACGGCATCGATCCAATTGATGTTATCGATAGGTTCGGTACCGATTCAGTACGTTTGTCATTATTAATCGGCAATACTCCTGGCAACGACCTGAGATTATCCGAAGAAAAGATTGCCGGTTTTAGGAATTTAGTTAATAAAATTTGGAACGTAGCGCGATATATAATTACGAATTACGAATTAACAATTACGAATTACGAATTTGATGGGGGAGAGTTAACTTTATCAGAACAGTGGATCTTATTAAAGCTTAATCAATTAACAAAAGAAGTTAGTGAAGATATTGCTAATTATCGTTTTTCGCCGGCCGGAGAAAAGTTACGCGAATTTACTTGGGACTGTTTGGCTGACTGGTTTTTGGAAACGACTAAATTTGAAGATAGTAAAGAAAAAGAAAAAGTATTAAGCCATATTTTAACTACTATTTTGAAGCTTTGGCATCCTTTCATCCCGTTTATTACGGAAAAAATCTGGCAGGATATTGATAGCGGTAAATTTTTAATGGTAGAAAAATGGCCTGAAGAACTAAAAATAGAAAAGCCAAATAACGATTTCGAAATTATTAAGGATATTATCATTGCCATTCGCAATGCGCGGGCAGAAAATAAAGTTGAGCCGGCTAAAAAAATAAAAGCTATAATTTATGCCGGCAGTAAAAAAGAGCTGATAGAAAGTCAGACGACTTTAATAAAAAGTTTACGCACCGGCATAGAAAACTTAGAAATAAAAGAAGGTGGAGGAAAAATTGACAACGCGATATATGCGACCACCAATGGAATGGAAATATATTTGATTGGCGCGATTGATACGGCTAAAGAAAAAGAGCGCTTGCAAAAAGAAATAGCTAATTTAGAAAAGATGGTAAAAAATATAGAGACAAAATTAGCTAACGAAGAATTTATCGTCCGTGCGCCGGAAGAAATTGTTAATCAAGAAAAAGAAAGATTAGAAAAATATAAAGAAGAATTAGAAAAGCTGAAAGATAGATTTGAGAAATTATAATTTTTTATTAACATTTAAAATATGGCCTCCGATCCTAGACAAGAAAAAATACTTTGTATAGATTTAGAAAGGGCATGTAACGATCCTTCAGTACCAGAGGAAGAAATTTTTTCAAATACTCCTTTTGATGCAAAAAAAAAGAATAAAAATTCGGCAAAGAAGGAAGATGCAATACAAAGTATTGAAAAAAGAAAGGAGACAGAAGAAAAGTCTAGAATTCGTGCGATTCAAGAAGCACAAGAAGCACAAATTAGAAGCGAGCTTGAACAATTAACCAAGATTAGAGCTTTATCGAGCGAGACAGCTAAAGAATTGCCAGATAAAAAAAATCAAGCAAGCGAGCAGCAACCCCAAGACGACGGAATGACTCGACGAGGGTTTTTGCTGACTGGTTTAAGTATCGCAGCTGCCTGGGCTTTTAGTAAATTTAGAAAGGAGAGTAAAGGTGACGCAGTGCACATTGAGATTGAAGGCCACAACGATCAAGAAACTGAAATTATAGAACCTGACATAGAAGTGGTGCAAGAGCGATATTCTGAAATGTTTAAAACCCTAGGTCTCGATAAAGACGGAGAAATACAATTAGATCTAGACAAAATGGTTGAGGTGAAAGATTTGATAAAAAAGCAGATGATAACTCGAGAAAACCTTTACTCTGGATATGAGCAGGCAACTTATCGAATGGGTGGTTGGGAAGATAGAATAAAAGCTGAATTCAGAAAAGCAGGGGTACCAGAAAAATATGTTAATCTGGCTATTATTGAATCGCATATGATTTGTCGAGCAAAATCGAAAACCGGGGCAGTCGGGCCTTATCAATTTATGCCAGATACAGCCAAAGAACATGGTTTAAGATTTCAGGAACCTGACGGAAAAGGAAATTTTGTTTTTGACGAAAGAAGAAGCCCAATAGCTAGCGGGAAGCAATGTGCAGTTTATTTGAAAAGACGCCAGAGAATTTTTAAAGATTGGATGTTGACGCTTAGTTCTTACAACGGAGGATATGCCTCGCGATACAGAAAAAAAGCATTGAAAAATAATGAGGAAGTAAATTACGCAGGCTTTGTTCCTTATATGGCAGATCTTATAAATGATAAGAAGGTAAGTATCGAGCGAGCGGGTGTATATGAATATAAAGTTGAAGCCGGTGATACCCTTAGTAAAATTTCAAAAAAATTCGTAGTGACGGAAAAAGAACTCTGTGAACTAAATCATATTTATATTACGAGTACTATTATAGAAGGATCGAGGTTAACCATACCCTTTAAAGAAGACAATAAGCAAGAAGTTTTAGCAGATGCTTTGTCTGGCGAGTTAGAAAATTTATTGTATGCCCAGAAATTTCAAGCTTACCAAGAGTTAAGTGAAGAAGGAGTTTTTGCAAAGAAACGAGAAGCTTATGATTTAGACGAAGAGAGAATAAAAAGAAATGAACGTAAATTTATCGGATACCAAGTGGAGCCTGGCGATACATTATACGGAATAACTCATAGAAAGTTTAGAGAATATTTTCCTGATCAAAAAAATGCCGTTGCTATGCTACAGGCACAAAATAAACATATTGGTTCGACAATCGGGCCGAAAGATAAAATAAAAATACCGACTAATCAGCTCGAAGATGTGACAATCGGTAAAGTTGTGAGAAACAGAATAAGACAGAAGCATGAAGGACAACCAATATCGCACAAACAAATAACTCAAGAAATAAACTATTTAACAAAAGAATATTTAGAAGTAAACCCTGCTGTTAGTGGCACTAACGTAGCTTTGCCTGACGGCTATGTGCTAATGCACCCTAGAGCTTAATATTATATTAGAAATATTTTGTAAAAAGTAGAACGACCCGGAAGGATTAGAACCTACACGGGTCGTTTTTTTTTGCGGAGCATAGATTCCTAGGTTGGCCTCCTCTTTTTCGTGAGGAAGGCCTCTCGGATGATCAGCCATAACGCCCTGATCATCGCCGAGAGCCATCCACAAAGGATTCCCACCAGGAACCCCCTGTAGACACCTCCGGGTATGGCGTTCTGGGTCTCACTGAACGAAGGGAGCAGCCCCGTCATGAAGGGACCGATCCAGCTCAGCAAGATCCAAAAACCGAATGCTGTCGCAACGACAGCCACTAGGACCAAGCTGTGCCAGAGAAATCCAAAGATAAAGTTCCATATTGCCCCCAGATTCCGACCGAAGTCCTTTGCATCGTTTATCATGTTTTGGACCATTACGGGTGTTTGCATTGTAGTCTCCTTTTCTTTTTTTTGTTTTTGCGCATTTTTTTTGCGCAAATCAGAATATCATAACTTAAAAGTGAAAACTTGTCAATAGTAATAAGCTGGACAAAATTAAAGATATGTGCTATTATATAGGGTTATTTGCAAAGATTAATAAATAACCTTTTATTTTACATGAAAAAAGCATATATTCAGCAGATAGTAATTTTGGCTATTTTTAGCCTTATTTTATTGTTTAGTACAGATAATAAAATAGGCCAAAATAATGCCCAGGAAGAGATAGTTAAAGCGGCTCTAGCCGAAGAAAATATAGATAATGACGGGTTTGACGCCGATGGCTGGAAAACCTATATAGTTAAGTCGGGCGATAGTTTGGCAAAAATCGCTAGACCTAATTTAGTAAGCGTTTATCAGCTTCGAGAATGGAATGGCTTAAACGAATATTCGGTTTTACGGCCGGGTATGGAAATAAAAATAAAGAAAATAGAATACGAAGCTTACGAGGGTATGGCTAGCTGGTATGGTCCTGGTTTTCATGGCCGACCAATGGCCAATGGCGATATTTTTAATCAAAACGAAATTGTGGTCGCTCATAGAACTTTCCCCTTGGGCTTAAAAGTGAAAATTACTAATTTAGAAAACGGTAAAAGCATTGTCGCACCGGTTTTGGATCGCGGTCCTTACGTTAAAAATAGCAAAGGCCAATATACTCGCGAAATCGATTTATCTAGCGCCGTTGCTGATGCTTTAGATACGAAGCATAAGGGCGTAGTGAAGGTTAAAATCGAACCGATCAATATATAAGTTGGAAAAAATAATGTAGTGTGATATAACATAGAGACAGGTTAATAGCCTGTCTCTATCTATGTAAGAGTTATGAAGATAAAAGAATTAGAAAAATTTATTGCGGCCAATAATTTACCGAAATATCGTTTGCAACAGATTGTTAAAGCGATTTATCAAGAAGGTGTAATTTTGTGGCAGGAGATTAGTACGTTGCCGAAAGATTTGCGCGTTGAGCTGGAAAAAAGAATTGAGATTTTGTCATGCCAACCAATCAGAATGTTAAAAGCTGATAATAAGTCTTCGTTCAAAGCTTTGCTTAAAGCCGGAGATGGCTGTGTTTTTGAAACTGTTTTAATGCGCAATAAACCAGGGCGCTGGACAGCTTGCATATCTTGCCAAGTTGGTTGTCCGATCGGCTGCGTTTTTTGCGCTACTGGCCAAGGCGGGTTTAAACGAAATTTAGAAAGCGAAGAAATAAATGATCAAATTCTTCTTTGGCTTAATTATATAAAAAACAATTTTCCGAAAGAAAAATTGAATAGCATTGTTTATATGGGCATGGGCGAGCCGTTCTTGAACTGGGAAAATGTTAAAGAGAGCATTAAGGAATTAACCAATCCAGAACTATTCGGATTCGGCGACCGCAGTATTTCCGTTTCGACGATTGGCATTGTCGACGGATTCAAAAAGTTAGCCAAAGATTTTCCGCAGGTTAATTTAGCCGTGTCCTTGCATTGCGCTAACAATGATAAGCGTAGCGAATTGGTGCCGATAAATGATCAGTATAATTTAACTAAATTGCGCCAAGCGATTAATCAATATATCTCCTTAACAAATCGCAAGGTTTTTTTGGAATATGTTATGCTCGCCGACATTAATGATACCAAAGAAGATTCGGGATATTTGGTCGAGTATGTAAAATCTTTTGACAAGCCTTATTTACTGCACATTAATTTAATTCCTTATAATGAAACGAAAGGTAAATTCAAAATGACTAGCCAGGAAAAAGCAGACAGATTCAAAAATTATTTAGCTAAGAATAAAATTTCAGTAACGATTCGCCGCAGTTTAGGAAGAGAGATTAAAGGCGCCTGTGGTCAGTTAGCCGGAGAATAGTTTTAATTTATAAATCAATTCTGAATATTTAGGGTTGATTTTTTTATATCCGTATTGTAAAATTTTTAAAAAAGAAAGTTGAGGAGGGGATATGTTTAGCATCGATGAAAATAGAATCAGGCATTCGTTTATTAGCTTTGGCACCAATGTTATCGGTATCAGTATTTTTCTCAAGTTTTGTCCAGATGAAATTCATGCCGCTCATAGATTTTTCAGCAATTTGCCAAAGAATGTGTGTTGCAAAAAAGCTGAAATAGCGCTTGACGATGGAGGGGTTTTTATCAAAGATGACATAGCCGACAGAGAGTTCTTTCTTTGCATTAAGAAGCTGGGCGTCGACAGCGAAAGATTTGCAGCTTTAAAAGCAAAGCTAGACGAACAAACTCCGCACTACAATATCAACAGATCGGCTGGAGATGAAATCCAAATTAGCGTTTGGACGCGAAGTTTGCGTTCCTAGGCTTATAGCTTCATCGAAAAAAAATTGGTCGGCGATGTCAGTCGACCTTTTTTTGTTGAAAAATATAAAAAAATTTGTTATAATTAATATGTCTATGCAAACATTGAAGCTAGAGAGGGGCAAAAAAGCAATTGCGATCGTAGCTCATCCGGATGACGAAATAATTTTTATGGGCGGAGCGATTATGAAAAATCCGCAGATCGATTGGATGGTTTTTTCTTTATGCCGAGCGAGCGATAAGGATCGGGAGCCGAAATTTTGGCGAGTATGCAAAAGAAATAGGGTTAAGGGAATCATTGCCGACCTTGAAGATGAAGACAAAATGAGCGTCAAGCAGAGCCTGCCGATTATTGAAAAATTAATTAAGGATAATTTAAAAAGTAAGCGATACGATTATATTTTTACGCACGGAGCTAATGGCGAGTATGGCCACAAAAGACATGTTGGCGTTCATCAAAGCGTGAAAAAGCTAATTAAAAATAAATTTTTAAAACCGGAGGCGGTTTTTTATTTTAATTACAAAAGAACTGGCAGAAAAAAGATTGAGGCTAAATCAGGAACTAATTGCCAATTAAGACTGTCAAAAAAAGAACTTCAAACTAAAAGAGAAATTGTGGGTCATATATATGGTTACGCTATGGACGGAATTGATGTCGGTTTTTGCACTAACCCCGAGACATTTATAAAAGTTGAGATAAAAAATTAATTTTTTAGCAGTCAAAGATGATTATTGTCATTTCGAGCGCTAGCGAGAAATCGCTTATAGATTGTCGACGGAGTTTAAGGGATTCCTCCCTGACGGTCGGAATGACAGTAAAAATAATTGTATGAAAATAGCAGTTTTATTTGTTCATCCGGTGGAGGCAGATGGTTTAAGTATTCAAGGCAATTTACTTTATCATGGTCTAAAAGATATGGGCGTTGAAGTAATGCCTTGCCATTATTTCTCTAGTTTTCAAAAACAATGGTTGCTTGATGTTTGGAAACCGGATGTAGCTATCGGTATTGGCTGCTGGACCTATGCGCCGGATATAATTTTTAGTCCGCAGCATGCCGGCGTGACACCGGTGCCGTGGTTAGTGGCTGATGGCTGGGTAGCTAATTATCAAAAAGAAATTGGTGATTTGCCATTAGTTTTTTCAACCAGTGATTGGGTGACTCAGACTTATAAGCGTGATGGCGTGGATACTAAAAATTTTAGAACTTTGCCGATCGGTTTCAATCCGAAAGAAATTTTCCCCGTATCTAAAAGCGATCCGCAAATAAAAAGATTGCGCGAGATGCTAGATATACGTCCGCATGAAAAAATGATTTTGACTGTTGGCGGCGATGTTACCAGTAAGGGCGCGCAAGAGATGCTAAAAGCGATTGCGGAAATCGATAAGGATTTTAAGGATTGGAAATATGTTTTAAAGCATTGGGATTCAGAATCAGCCGAAGTTCATGGTCGGGAAGAAGAGGTGCTAATTGAAAATTTAGGTTTAGATAAAAATCGTGTTCGTTATTTATCAGGAGCTTTTTCTCATGACTTTATGTCGTATTTACTTTCGGCCGCTGATATTTATGCCGCGCCATCGCGACTTGAAGGTTTTGGCATGATTCAGATGGAAGCGGAGGCTTGCGGCGTACCGGTTGTTTCTATTAACGTTGGCGGACCAGTTGACACGATTGTCCACGGCGAAACTGGATTTTTAGCCGAAGTCGGAGATGAAGTGAAATTAGAAGAAGAATGGGCTTACGAACATATGGGCTTTGACGCTGATCATAAACGAAAGTTTGATGAGCCCAAAACGTTTGCTTATCGAGCCAGTATTCCAGATTTAGTAAAGTATACCAAAATGCTTTTAACCGACGACAAATTACGCGAAGAGATGGGTAAGAAGGCGCACGAGCATGCCATGGCCAATTTTCAGTATACGGATGTAGCTAAAAAAGCATTAAAGATGATTGGAGATAATTTAGGATTAAAGTAATCTTTATATTGTGTCATTCCCGCGCAGGCGGGAATCCATAATTTTTCAATGCTCGCACCGTTCTAGTTCAGTAATTTAAATAAAAAAAGAAGGCAAAATGCTTTGACCTTCTTTTTTTGTATTGATTCTATTACAATTGAGTAATGAACTGATTTATTTTTTCTTCTGCCTGATCTTTTGTAACTTCTACGGTTTTTAGACCTAGCGTCGCAGTTGGTTGGGTGCCGACTAAATCACCCATTCGTTTAAAAGTTTTTTCAAGACCGCTACCACCATAGGTGACTAAAAAGGCAACTTTTTTTAGTTTATCTTTTTGATTCGTTATATAAGTTCTGACCGCTGGTGTCATATTTGACGCCCAATCCGGTGTACCGATAATTACTAAATCATAATCGACTGGATTTTTTTCTATTGGTTTTATTTCTGTTAAAATTTCTTTCATAGCGTCGCGGCCGCCAGTAATATAGCCAATAGGACCTTTACGATCTTTGATATCAATTATTTCTTCGATATCACAGTTTAGTTTTTGTTTTAAAATTTCCGCTACTTTTTTAGTTGTCCCTGTACGGGAGTAATAGATGATTAATGTTTTCATATTTTTGTCGTTTTTGTCATCCCGGGCCTGACTTGGGATCCATTTCTGACTGCCCGGCTGAATGCCAGTCTTTCGGGCGGGGATTCCTGCCTGCGCGGGAATGACAAAAAGAAATTAGAAATGCAATACTTTTTTTCTTTTTGAGCACTCATAAGCATATAAATACATACCGGCGCTCCAGGCTTGATATGGTTCACCTTTCGGTTTGCCAACTTTACCGTCAAGCCATTCATTAAATTCGTATCCTTTTTTCATATCGCGAATTTGTAATTTTTGCAGATTAGCCTTAGCTAATGATTCTAAAGCTAATTTAGCTTTTTTATATTGTTTGGTTTTTACTAAAGCTGTGGCATAAAGTCCGCCGATGAAGGGCCAAATGCCAGCGTTTAAATAATGATAAGGTTCGCGCGCATCGCAAAGTTCAAAATAATTACGCCATTCTTTGTCGCCCTTTTTAATCGGTGGCCAAATAGCCTTGCAAGGGAAGGGTTTATTTATTTTGTTTTTCTCAATATAATTTAAAATATTTTTAGCGATTTTATCTGTCGCCAATCCGGTAATAATAGCCAATAAATTGCCGGCCGTGTCAAACCATTCTTCATGTTCGCGAATATTGTCATGATTTTTCCAACCCCACGGATAATAATAACCTAGTTTTTTGTTGTAAAGTGAGGCATAAGTATGGCCATCGCCATTAATTATTTTTTTTAAGTTGGCTGCCTTTTCATTTTCTCCCATCAACATTAAAACTGAATAAAAAAGAGCGTTGCAGTGAATCGTGTAGCCATATTTATGCGGAAAGGCATCTTCCCAGTCATTCGTTGGCTGCTGGGCTAAAAGTCCTAGATTGTCAGGATCTTGTGCACGTAGCCACCATAAAGTTTTTATTAGTTGCTTACTGTATTTTTTTAGTAGGCTTCTGTCTTTAAAATTTTCAGCGTAAACAAAATTACCAATAATAAACCAGAGCGAAGAATCAACGCTATTAAAAGTGACAGCTGATTTTCGATCCAGGTTATAAGAGCCAATACAGTTAGGAATCTGTCCCATCTCCGCTTGATTTTTAGCGAGCAAGCTAATGCTTTTAGCAATGACATTTTTAAACTGATCGCCAACTAACGACGCACCAAGACTGGTAATCATAGAATCGCGCGCCCAAGTTGCTTCATAGCCGCCTTTTAAACCAGAGGCATAAAGACCAGTTGGTTTTGAGCAGGCAGTTATAACGTCAATCGCTTTATTGTATGCGAGTTGTTTTGTGTTCATATAAATCACGCAACACATAACATTGAGCACACAACAAATTTGTTTAATATTTTTTTGTTATGTGTTATGTGTTACGTGTTATATAAAATTAATTGTAAACATTTTTAATTGCTAGTCTGGCCAAGAAGTATGACAGAGTCGATTCCGCTCCTTGGTTAAAATTTAAAGAAAAACGACCTAGACCGTCGTAGCAGCCACCAGTGGCCTCGTCGTAGACCATTTGATTTAAGTGATTTTTGCCAAGAAACCATTCAAAAGCTAATTTTGCCTGGTTTTGATATTTTTTATTTTTTGTAATTTGATATGCAGCGACTAAAGTCTCAACAGCCGATGATGCATCTTCTGGTTGCTGGTCAAAGTAGGCGCGCTTGCCATTACGGAAATACCAGCCGTCTTGACCGATGGGTGAGAAATATTCCGGTTTTTCAAAGGTCACTCCTGACAAGAAGTCTAGAGTTTTAATGGCTATCTCTAAGTAGGTTTTGTTGCGCGTGACTATGTAGGCTCGAAATAAAGCTTCGGGTAGTTTGTAATTTGAATAAGTTAAACAATCTTCAAACCAGCGCCAATCATCGCCAGTGTGCTCGCGATAATGTTTAATCAATTTTCCAGCTAAATCGTTGATAATATTAACAAGCTGCTCGTTGGTTTCTTTTTCGGCAACATGGCTCAAGCCAATAGCAGCGAAAGAAATAGCGCGCAAAGACTCCAGTTCATCCGCCCATTTTAAAGCCTTTTTTAAAATAGTATTGGCTTGTTTTTTAAAATTTTCCGGGATATAGTCGCGCGACAGTAAAAAACCTAATGCCCAAATAGCTCTGCCAAAAGAATCTTCACTTTCGGTTTGGTCAATAAATGTTTTTTGATAGCTGACGAAGTTATGGAAACGGCCATTTTTTTTCTGGACGAATTTGATGAAATTAAGATAAATTTCAATAGAATCTAAAACTGATTGTTTCTTCTTTTTAGCGTAAAGTTCGGTAAAGCCGATTAGCGCGCGCGCGTTGTCGTCCAGACAGTAGCCGGAATGAGGATCGGGTTTAGTATGGTTGGCGAATTGGATAATTCCGAATTTGTCGGATAAATTTTTAATATATCTAATATCAACCGGTAGTATCTTATCTTTTTTCTTGGGAACAATTTTAGCGAAATTGTTAAACAAATTAAAATATGACAAGGAGACATTTTGCCAGGTCATGTGGCGAGTATAAAAATAAGTGTTCTTGCTCATTTCTTTGCGCATTTTTTTATCAGCAATCATTTCTAGAAGCGCTTTTTTAATATCGTTGGAATTACGAAAACGAACTAAGGTGCCACGCTCACGATTAATAACGCTTTGCGCATATTGGCTAGCGGTCGCGATTGTCGGGCAGGCGCAAGACATAGCGTCGGATAGAGAGCCGCTAGAAGCCTGTTCTTTACTGAGCATCGGATAAATATAAATATCAGTGGCTTTTAGAAATTCGGTTATTTCCCACTCTTCCAGATAGCGATTATAAAATTTAACATACTCTTCCAGTCCTAGCTGGTTTACCATTTTTATTAATCTATTGCGATATTTTTCGCCTTCTCGTTTTAAAATTAACGGGTGAGTGGCGCCAATGACCAAGTACAAAATATTAGGATGCTGTTTAACGACTTCCGGCAGAGCCTGGATGGCATATTCAATGCCCTTATCGCGGCTAATCATGCCAAAAGTAGAAATAACGAAACGATCGTTTAAGTTTAAAGACTTTTTAGCTTTTGTTTTGGACGGAAAAGGAACGTGAAAAACGCCATGAGGGATTAAATGAATTTTATTCTTTTTTACTCCATAAATTTCATGCAAAATATTTTTGGCCGTATGATTCATGACAACAATCGCATCGCATTTTTCCGAAATAGTTTTGGTTATCTTCTTCATTTTTTCTTCCGGCCGAGGGAGGGTGGTGTGCATGGTAACTACACAAGGCTTTTTTAATAATTCCAAAAAGAAAATTAAATATTCGCCTTGATCGCCGCCGAACAAGCCGAACTCATGTTGGATATTAACTAGTTTTATATTGGGAGAATGATTTATTTCGTTGGCGCGATTAATATAATCTTCAATTTCCTCTTCGTTAATTTGCGCAACAACTTTGCGCGGGTAATTATAAATTGAAGTATCGCTGTCGTTGATCGCTAAAATTTTACTTTTAATTTCTGGATTAAATTCTTTATCAAAAGAATCAGTTAGACGTTTAGTAAAAGTAGCAATGCCACATTCGCGCGGGGGGAAGGAGCTCAAGAATAAAATGGACGGACTATTAGGTTTGGCCATAAATCATTGCTAGAAGAATTATACTATTTCTTTTTTGTTCTTGTTTTTTTAACCTTGTATTTTAATAGTTCTTTGAGTAGACTTTTAAAATTAACACTGGCCGCAGCAACATAATTGTCAGCGGCGCCATAATAAATAAACAGCCTGTCTTTAAATAAGGCGGTACCGGTCGGGAAGACAACATTATTAACTTGCCCGCGATTTTCGTATTCTTCATCTGGGCGCAATATTGGATAAGGTAATTTAGCTATAATTTTTTTTGGATCTTTTAAATCAAGCAAGACCGCGCCGGCGTTATAAATTCTGCCCTTATTGCGTTCAGCGGCTCCATGGTAAATTAAAAGCCAACCGTGTTTAGTTTTAATTGGTGGCGCGCCAGCGCCGACATGGCGTTCTTCCCAGCCAAAAGTTTTTTCCAGCACCACGTGCTTGCCGATATGATGCAAATGGTTGTGCCAGTATTCAGCATTTTTATACATTTCAAAATTATCTACGCGCGCTTGTTGTATGTCTGGTAAAATTCTATGTAATAAAGCAAATTTACCGCGAATTTTTTCCGGGAAAAAAACTCCATCTTTTTCCCAAATTAACACTTTATCGCCAGCGTATTTTTCGTAATAAGAAGCAAACCAAAAATAATCATCTTTGATTTTAGAAAAACTCATTAGTTTAGCTGCGCGCTTATAGGTGATTTGGGGGCTAATTATACCTCCGCGTTTTAAGTCAAGAATATTAGAGCCCCGCATATAGGCGATTTGAGCATTTTTACCGTCATGAGCAACATAGGTCATTAAAAGTTCATTACCAAATTTGGTAATCCGCGGATCTTCCAGCCCTTTTTTCTCATAAGTGTATTGGGGTTTAAATATCGGTTTTTTCCAACGCTCAACAACCTCCATAGGACCTTTTAATTTAGCATAGCCGATGGAAGAGATATTCTTTTTATTGACCGCTCGATAAAGAATGTGGACGTAGTCGCCTTCTTGGTAAACTCCAGGGTTTAAGACCGCCAAATTTTCAAAAGTTTGTTTAGTCGGATGCAAAATTACACCTTCACGTTTTACTTTTAGCATAAGGGGAAAATCCAACGCACCTAACCTATTTTTCTAATCTTTTTTGGAGACAATAGCCGATCTGTTAAACAAAAATATGGCCTAACTCTCAGTATTTTAGGTGAGGTGGTGAATCAATAATTATAGTAAAATTATAGCAAAATCTATTCAGATAAGCAATCTGTTTGTTATAAAATAGACTATCTGCGAACGGCACAGATAGTCTTAAGTGCATTTAATTTTTACAGCTTGAGAAAGAGCAATGGCCTAGATAACTTTATGAGCGAAAATTTCGCCGATTTCATAGCAGGCATCGCCATACCACGAGCTGACTAAGATCCTGTTGCAGACACTGCCAACGTAGATAGGATTGTTTCTACAGAAATCAGCTGAGTTGAAACACATCTTTTTGGGTAGAAAGTCGCCAACAGCGGCATAAGACAAAACGTTGGCTGGCGCCCTACCTTGGTCAGTTCTCAGGACCGAACAGAGGCGCTTGAATATTGGAAGATTGTCTTTGGTGACAGGCGCCTTGCCCAGTAGCCACCAGGCAATTTGGCCGCGATCAAGAGCGAAATTCCGTCCACGGCAATAATGATCAAAGGCGTAATTGTCGAAAGCGCCTGGAGTTGATTCTATCTGCATTTCGCAGATTGATTTTGGCAGAAAAGCCACCAAGTTGCAGTGTTCAGCGCACTCTTTCAGCTGTTCTTCGGAAAGATTAATGTAGTTAAGGAAAGATCTTTCCGGTTGACTCGGACTTGTCCTAAGAAGACGAATGGCCGTTTCAATCCCCAATACGTTATCCCTCCCGAAAATCTGCATTGCACGATTTCGTGATGTGACCCAGCTTCCTCTTTCCTGACAAGGAGACAAAAAACCTCTAGACATGAAAACCTCCCATAAAGTTGTTTTGCTCAATGCGCCCGAGCAGACGGCCTGCTTATTTTGGGTAGGCCTTTTACATAGGCGTTCTGGCTGTGATTAGGCTGTGATTAGTTAGAAAGGACGACTCAAAATAAAGCGAAAGCTTTGAGCGAAAAACAAAACGCGCTCAAGGCGCTCGCTTCATTAGAATGAGTTTGACCTAAAAAGGCCAACCATAATATACCGCTAAGCGCATGATTGTCAAGGGGTCGAATTTTTTTTCCTTGTGGACAACATACTCGGACCCATATGGGCTAGACGCGGACTAAGGCTGACGAATTTTTTCCCTCTTTAGATAAAGAGGGAGGTGGAGGTGAGACGAAGAAATAAAAGAGCCACAGTCCTTGCGAGACTGTGACTTGGCTGAAATATTATCTAGCTAAAATATTATTTACCTTTTTCTTTAAAGGTTACAATCCATCTTGCAGCTGACTCCATTTGGAATGGAACAAATCCTTGCAATGTGAATTTACATCCCTTATCCCAATCCATTGGATCAATCCATCCACTATAAAAAATTTTGGCTAGTCCGCTATCATCGAGGATGGGGTGATTTCTAAAACCATAAGGATCATTGTTTTCGCTACTTAGTTTTCCATCGTCAATTAGCTTTGCTATTATTCCTTTGGAGTTTTCTTTTACATATCCGTCATATTTTGGCAACTCTTCTTTAAAAAATTTTTCAACTTCTTCATACTGTTCAGTTCCCTTTGTGTAAGGATTTCTTTTTTCCAAATTTATCGAGACATCTTCGATATTCATTTCTCTGGCTTCTTGAGCCATCTCCTCAGCCTTTTCAGCTTCTTTTTTCGATGGAACATATTGAAGTGTTTTTTCTTTCATAGTTTTTGTTTAATTCATATTATTTATTTAGCTATTTCTATTTTACCCCCCCCCTATGTCAATTTGTCAATTTTAACGAAATAAGGGCATTTGCTAAAAACAACAAAATAAATTAAAATAGAAGAATAAAACAATAAAAATTATAACAATAATATGGCTAAAGTTATTACAGATAATAAAAAAATTGAAGAAATATTAAATAGAAGTATTGCAGAAATTTTACCAAGCAAACAAGCATTCAGAGAAGCGCTATTGTCTGGGAAACAGTTAAAAGTTTATATTGGCGCCGATGCTACGGGGCCGGCTTTGCATTTGGGGCACGCCACTAATTATATGGTTCTTGAACGTTTGCGTCAGCTTGGGCATAAAGTGGTTATTTTAATCGGTGATTTTACTGCCAGAATCGGTGATCCGACTGACAAGTTAGCGGTGCGCCAACAGTTGACCAGAGAAGATGTGAAAAGAAATGTAAAAACGTGGTTAAAACAACTGCAACCAATAGTTGATTTAAAGGATAAAGATAATCCAGTTGAAATAGTTTATAATCATAGCTGGCTGTCAAAATTAAATTTTGAGAATATCATAAATTTAGCATCAAATTTTACCGTACAGCAGATGTTGGAGAGAGACATGTTCGAAAAAAGAATGGTTGAAGGAAGGCCGATATATTTGCATGAGTTTTTTTATCCATTAATGCAAGGTTATGACAGCGTTGAATTAGACGTAGATGCAGAGATGTGCGGGACCGATCAAAAGTTTAATGCTTTGGTTGGTCGCTCTTTGATGAAGAAGCTTAAAAATAAAGAAAAATTTGTTATCATTACGACGCTTTTAGAGAACCCAGTTACTGGAGAAAAGATGATGTCAAAAAGTTTGGGAACAGGAGTGTTTTTAAACGAATCAGCTGAAAATATGTATGGCAAATTAATGGCTCAGCCAGACGAGAATTTGCCCCAGTTATTTATTGATTGCACTTATGTTTATACGGAAGAGATAGAAAAAATAAAAAAGGACTTAAAGAGTAACGCTGTTAATCCGCGCGACATAAAAATGCGTTTAGCTTACGAAATAACAAAAATTTATCATGGTGAAATAAAGGCGCAAGCTGCTCAGGAAAGTTTTGTTAACACTTTTCAGAAGAAAGAGATTCCGAATGAGTTGGAAGTTTATGAGGTTAATAAAGTTGGAAGCATTAATATTATAGATTTGTTGAGTGAGTCAGGATTGGTAAATAGTAAAAGCGAGGCGAGAAGATTAATTGATGAGAAAGCAATAAAGGTTGACGGTGAAGTAATTAGCGACACAAATAAGGAGATAAAGATTACTGAAAAAGGATTTGTTTTGCAGAGAGGAAAGAAACAGTTTAAAAAAATTATAAAAGTATAACCTTTGTCATCCCCGCGAAGGCGGGGATCTAAAAATAAGGAAATAGATCCCGGCTCGGAGGCCGGGATGAAAGTTTACAAAAAATGTATACCTTAGAAAAAGTAAAAAATGAAATAGTTGAAAAACTAAATAAGAAATTTGGCGAGAAAAGCGTGCAAGTTTCCGATATTGTTTATCCGCCGGACGTAATTATAGGAGATTTAAGTCTGCCCTGTTTCGGCCTATCAAAAAAGTTGAGCAAAGCGCCAGCCGAAGTGGCTTGCATGGTCGTCAGCACTGTAAAGCCAGAAGGATTAATAAAAGGTATAAAAGCCGTTGGCCCATATGCCAATTTTACTTTAAATAAACAAGAGCTAGCCAAAGGTGCCATCAGTGAAATTAATAAGCAGGGGGGCAAATATGGGAGTAATAAAATTGGCCGCAGTAAACGGGTAATGCTCGAATTTTCTAACGGCAATACCCACAAAGAATTGCACGTCGGACATTTGCGCAATATTTGCCTTGGTGATTCGTTAACCAAAATTTTAGAAGCGAATGGTTTTGAGAGCATCCCCGTTTCTTATATAAATGATTTCGGGATTCATGTTGCTAAAACTATTTGGGCGCTACAGGAATTTTATAAAGACGAGCAGCTACCAGAAAATAGGGGTTGTTTTTTGGGAAAGATTTACGTCCGCGCCTGCCAAGAGTTAGAAAAAGATTCGGCTGGAAAGGCAACAGTGAATTTTATCATGAAAAAAATTGAAGAGAGAAGGGGCGGGGAATACAAACTTTGGCAAGAAACTAGAAAATGGAGCATTGAACAATTTGATAAAATTTATAAAGATTTAGGAGTTGATTTTCAATATACATTTTATGAAAATGAAGTAATTGACAAGGGTAAAAAAGTCTCAGCCAAGCTTTTAAAGTCAGGTATTTTAGAAAAAAGTGATGGAGCAGTTATCGCTAATTTAGAAAAATATAATTTGGGAGTTTTGGTTTTTTTTCGCTCGGATGGAACAGCGACCTATCCGGTGGCCGACTTGGCTTTAGCCGAAGAAAAATTTAAAAAGTTTAAAATAGATAAGTCAATTTATATCGTTGACGTCCGCCAGGCTTTATATTTCAAACAATTATTCAAGATTTTGGAGTTAATGGGCTATAAAAAAGAAATGATCCATCTGGGCTATGAATTTTTAAAGTTACCGACCGGCATGATGTCTTCGCGAACCGGACAAGTCATTACTTTTGAGGAATTGCGCGACCAGATTTTTGCTAAAGCTCAAGAAGAGACTAAAGCGCGACATCAGGAATGGGATGAAGAAAAAATAAACGAAGTTGCTAGAATTTTGGCGCTCGGGGCGATGAAGTTTGAGATGATAAAAGTCGGAGCTGATCAAGTAATTACTTTTGACATTGAGCAAGCTTTAAGCTTTTCTGGTTTTACAGCCGCTTATTTACAATATACTTATGCGCGGCTAGATAGCATAATCAGAAAAGCAGGCGAAATAAAAAATAAAGTTGAATATAGCTTATTGACTGAAAATAAGGAAAATGAGATAGTGATGATGCTGGCTAAATTTCCAGAGACCATAATGCGCGCCGGCAAAGAATATAACCCATCCGAAATTGCCAAATATTTATTTGAACTAGCGCAAATGACCAACGATTATTATCATCAGATTCCAGTGATGAAGGCCGAGGAAGATATAAAACAGGCGCGCCTGTCTTTAATCAGCTCAGTTAACCAGGTTATTGAAAGTGGTTTAGAGATGCTGGGGGTAGAGATTTTAAAAGAAATGTAAATTTATTATTAAATTAAAAATTATGAAGAAAACAATCGTCATTTCGTTAATTGCCGTCTTTTGTTTAGCTGGTTGCAGTTTTGGAAAAAATAAAACGGAAGATGCAAAAAAAACCTCTGAAGACACAACTTTGTTAGGGCAGTTAAAAAACAGCGAGGGGATATCATGCGTCGTTAATACTTTAAACGGTGAGGTTAATATTAAGGCTAAGGGCGACAGCATCAGAATTGAAGGAGTATCTTATGTCTATGACCAGACAGCAACAGCTGATATGACCAGTCCCCAGACTAATTTAGGCACAATGTTGTCAGTCGGCGACGAGCAATATATTTGGAGTGGTCAAAAAGGCACAAAATTTAACGCTAAGGAATTGAGCAAAATGACGGGCGAGCAAACCGAAATTGAGACGGCAGCTAAAGATTGGCAATCCACTATTGGCGAGTGGCAGCAGGCCGGATTTAATTATCGATGCGAAAAAGAGAATTTGTTAGACGATATATTCACCCCACCGAGCGATGTGGACTTTACCGATTTAAATGAGACGTTGCGCCTTTTACAAAATTTAAATCAGCCGACATCTAATGATATAGGTTCTGATGGTATAATTTCTGACTTAGTAAGTGATTCAGCGGGCATTGCTCTGCCAGTAAATATTCCCGCCCTGACTGAAGAGGGTGACGTTGAAAACGAATAAGATATAAAAAGTGAAGATAAAAAGGCGACCTGTAAGGTCGCCTTTTGGTATGATAAAAAAATTGACAAAATACCAGTGAGAGTTATAATATAAAAAGCAGCTTAAGAGGAGATTGGCACCTCATTTAAAATAGCTACTACGATTAAGAAGCCTTTCAAAGATTTTGGAAGGAAGCTAGATGGAACCGCGGGGCACCCGCCTTCGTCAAGACTACGGCGAGGCAAAGGAAACCTCGTTCTAGCAACTTAAATTTTATTTAGGTTGTCAGAACGAGGTTTTTAAATTATCAATTATGAATATTGAGTACGAAGCTACTTTTACTAATGTGGACAAAAACGAAATACGGACAAAATTAAAATCTATCGGCGCCCAATTGATTAAGCCAGAATTTTTAATGAAAAGAACTGTTTTTAATTTGCCGGCTGGCCACGAGATAAATGGTGGCTGGTTGCGCGTTAGAGATGAGGGAGATAAAATAACAATGAGCTTAAAGGTGGTTGAAGCTGGCAAAATTGAGAATCAAAAAGAAGCTTGTTTGATAGTTGATGATTATCAAAAGGCTGCAAATTTTTTAGAACATATTGGTTGCGCCAGAAAATCATATCAGGAAACAAGGAGAGAGTTGTGGATTTTTGATGATGTTGAAATTACCATCGATGAATGGCCATTTTTAGAACCATTTGTTGAAGTAGAGGGAAAAAGTGAGGACGAAGTTAAGAGAATAAGTGAAATGCTCGGCTTTGATTATAATCAGGCATTGTTTTGCGCAGTTGACACTTTGTATAGTCAAAAGTACGGAATTTCAGAAAAAGCGGTTGATAAAGAGTCCTTAATAATTTTTAATAATTCTAACCCATTCATTAAATAAGTTATATGTCAAAAGAAAAAGAAAACGATCTCATGCAAAAAATAGTATCTTTATGTAAAAGAAGGGGTTTTATTTTTCCGGCTTGTGAAATCTACGGCGGTTTTGCTAATGCTTATAGTTACGGTCCTTATGGCGCGGAATTAAAAAATAATATCAAAAAGTTGTGGTGGAAAATGTTTGTGCAAGAGCCGGAAGAAATGATTGGTATTGATGGTCCGATCTTGCTTCATCCGAAACTTTGGGAAGCATCCGGCCATACAGAAGGATTTAACGATGCCCTGGTTGACTGCAAAGAATGTAAAATGCGTTTTCGTGCTGATCATTTGGTTGAAGAAGCTACGGGCAAAGATTTAGAAGGAAAGTTGGAAGAGATGACCAAAATATTGAAAGAGGAAAAAGTAAAATGTCCTAATTGCGGTAAAAGTAATTGGACTGATGCGCGTTTTGTAAACATGATGTTTCATACAGAAATGAACAGCTACGAAGGTACAGTTTATCTGCGCCCAGAAACAGCTGGCGCTATTTTTGTTGAATTTAAGAATATAATCGATGCTATGCACCCTAAATTACCTTTCGGTATTGGCCAAATTGGTAAAGCTTTTCGCAACGAAATAGTGGCGCGAAATTTTATTTTTAGAATTAGGGAGTTTGAGCAAATGGAGATTGAATACTTTTTTAATCCTCAAGAAAAGTGGGAACCGATATTTATGGATTGGCTAGAGAGACAGGAGAAATTTTTTTACGCCCTAGGATTAAAAAAAGAAGATATTAGACTGTTCGAACATCCGAAAGAGAAGCTATCTCACTATTCAAGAAAAACTGTAGATATTGAATATAATTTTCCTTTTGGTTGGGGAGAGCTTTCTGGATTAGCGCATCGCGGTGATTTCGACTTGACCCAGCATTCTAAATTTTCTAATACTAAACTTGAATATTTAGATCCGGTAAGCGGAGAAAAATTTGTACCGCATGTTATCGAGCCAACTTTTGGTTTAGATAGGACTATTTTGGTCGCTCTGTTAGCAGCTTATCATGAAGAAAAGGTTGAAGGCGAAGAGCGAGTAGTGATGAAGTTTCCTTTAGCAATTGCTCCAATAAAAATTGCAATTTTTCCGTTATTAAAAAATAAACCGCAACTAGTAGATAAAGCCAAAGAAATATATAATTTATTAAAGCAACAATATACGTGCGAATTTGATGATAATGGCAATATCGGTAAGCGCTACCGTCGGCAAGACGAAATTGGCACACCTTTCTGTATTACCGTTGATTTTGATAGCTTGGAAAATAACGATGTAACGATACGCGACCGAGACACTATGAAGCAGGAGAGAATAAAGATTGATGAACTAAAAGAATATTTTGAAGGGAGATTTAACAAATAATATTTTTACATTATCATTTTTAACTTTGATTTTTTAATTTTAAATTTTTTACAATGGAAATTAATATCAAATATTTATCAATTCAAAATCCTTGGTGGTTGGGTGGTACTTTAAAATACGACCCGATTTTAGAAAATTACGACCAGCAAGACGTAAAATTTCGTCCTAAAATTTTAGATGAGATAATTTTGGATAAGAATTTGATTTATATTTTGCGGGGTCCGCGCGGCTGCGGCAAAACGATTATCCTAAAATTAATTATCCAGAATTTAATTGAACGTCATGCTGTCAATCCGAAAAATATACTATATTACTCTTGTCACAATATTAGCTCCTACGAGCAATTGAATGAAATTATTAAGGTTTTTTTGTCTGAATCTAAAGCCCGTGATAATAAGGATCGCCTTTACATTTTTATTGATGAAATTACTTTGGTTAAAAATTGGGAAAAGGGCATTGAGTATTTGCGTCGCGCCGGCTTGTTCAGTAATGCTGAATTGGTATTATCCGGTTCTATGTTGTCCGACTATAAAGTTAGCTCCGAGTTTTTAGACCACAAATCCTATCGCCAGTTAATTGTGCCCACCTCATCTTTTCGCGAATTTTTGGAGTCCCTTAACCCTGATTGGGAGCAGAATTTTGAAAAAGAAAAAATTAGTGTCAACCAACTAACTAAGCTTGATTACTATCTGGATATTTATTTTTTAACCGGAGGATTTTTAGGCGCTATCGACAGCTATAAAAAACACACCGCTGTCAAACAATATATCTATAGCAATTTTATTTATTGGCTAATTGCCGACGTCGCTAAAATGGGACGAGACTTGGTTTTATTCCGGCAAGTATTAGAAAAGGTAATTTTTAACTTAGGCAAACCGTTGGGTTACAAGACGATTACGCACAAAACTAAAGCCAAGACGCATCTGACTGCCGAGGAGTATATAAATATTTTAGAAAAGATGTTCGTTTTAAAAGTCGTTTATCAGGCCGGTGATGGTGGCGTGCGCAAAAGTAAAGCCAAAAAAATATTTTTTCTTGACCCATTTCTTTTTTGGACTTTTTATTCATATATTTATGGCTCACTGAGCTATTGGCAGTTCAGCCGTATTTCTTTATATCAAGAAGAAACATTTTTGAATTTGGTAAAAAATTTGGTTTTTTGCCACTTGAATCGCAAAAGCCATGAAGATTTGACTAGTATAACCTTTTGGCGCGACAATATTAAAAAAAGCGAGATAGATTTTATAGTAAAAATTGATCGGAGAACGACACCAATTTTGGTCCGTTATGGTCAAGAAATAATCGAACAAGACAGGAAAATTTTTGCTCGAGCTGGCTTTGAGGAGGGCGTTGTTGTCAGTAAAAATAAGATGGATTTAGAAGGAAAAATAAAAATAATGCCATTAAATTATTTTCTTTTATATTTTTAATAATAGTTCCCCAAAAAATGTAGAAGCTCCGGACCAAAGCCCGGAGCTTTTTAACGACTACTTCTCTTTTTTGCCCCGACGATTATTAGCCCTTCGCCAAGTAGTTGACATCTTTTTCCATTTTTCCTGACACAACTTAAGGTCGGACTCATGACAGAAAGCAGTCTTGTCGAGTATGGGACTGTCGAACTGTCTGCTGCCGATTTTTTTGACAGCATAATAGGCATAGTGTTCGTCTCTATACATCGGCGCGTTGATATCGGCGCCGAACATGACCAAGATATCAGGTAGAATTTTGCGGAAATTGCCTTGAGAACCAGACCATAATTCACTGCCACCTAAAATAGTGCAGACACCTACCGGAGCCCAAGTGCACTTAGCGACTTTGAGAACAATGCCGCTCGTCATTCGACAAGCAAGCGGGTTGACGATTACATGTCTATTTCTAGCCAGAAAATGATCGGGCTTGTTCATTAAAAAATCGTGCATAATTTCAACGATTTTTTGCACCAGACTATATGTCATATATTCGAGGTCGCTGTAATTTTTGCCCCCTTCCTTCATGTCGCCCTCCTTATTTTTTATTATATATTACCAAAAAAATATGAAAAGTAAATTAAAATTTGATATAATTTAGTTATGATAAAAAAGATATCCATAATTATATTTTTAGGCGTTTTGCTAGTTTTTTTTTCTGTTGTTGGCTATGGTTTGTTATTACAACGACAAGTAGGATTAGAAATTATTTTTTTAGATATCGGGCAGGGCGATGCTACGTTGATAAAAACGCCATTTGGGCAAAACATTTTAATTGATGGCGGACCAGATAGCGCAGTTTTGAAAAGATTGGGAAAAAATCTGCCGTGGTGGGACAAAAAAATTGATTTAATGATTTTGACTCATCCTCACGATGACCATATAGTGGGATTGAATGAAGTAATAAGAAGATATGATGTGCAAATGATAATTTACACCGGTATAATATATGATTCTCCTGCTTATGAAAATTGGCAGGAGCTAGTAAAAAAATATCAAATTTCTACAATTGTTGTTGATCGGCCACAAATAATAAATTTGGGCGATAATTGCGACTTAGAGATTTTATATCCGCGGCAGGCTATTTACGGCCAAGGCATTGACAATTTGAATAATAGTTCAATCGCTTCTAGATTAATTTGTGAAGGAACTAAAATTTTATTAATGGGAGACGCGGAGCGGGAAGAAGAAAAAGAATTATTAGCAACAAACATTGACCTGTCGACCGATATACTTAAAGTCGGACATCACGGTTCAGATACGGCGTCTAGCCAAGAATTTTTAGATAAAGTCCAGCCAAAATACGCAGTTATTGAAGTCGGCGAAAATAATTTTGGCCTGCCAAGTCTGCGCGTAATAAAAAGACTGGAAAGATCGGGGGCAGTAGTTTATCGGACCGATCAAAACGGCGCCATCAAAGTAAAAAAAGATAGCCAAAACGTAATAATTTTATTTGAAAAATAATTTTGGACGGCGTCTTGTTTAATTTAAAATAATTGCTATAATTATTTAAGATATTGGTAAATTAATAATTTAAAAGTTATATTTATGGCAGAAAAAACAATTTTGATTGTTGAAGATGACGAATCCATCAGCAATATGTATCAGACCAAGTTAAAACAGCTAGGTCTAAATATTTTAACAGCAACTGATGGCGCCAACGGCCTAGAGGCAGCCAAAAAAGAAAAACCTGACTTGATATTACTAGACGTGATCTTACCGCAGCTGGATGGATTTTCAGTCTTAGCAGATTTGAGGAAAGGCAAAGACACGGCCAAAATTCCAGTGGTGATGTTAACTAATTTGAGCACCACTGAAGACCAGGAAAAAGCCAATAAATTAGGCGCCAATGGTTATATTGTAAAAGCCAGTGTGACTCCAGCAGAAGTTTCGGGAATAGTACAAAAATTGTTAAATTTAAAATAGTTAACTAGACGGCTTATAAAAAAGAGTCGCAAAATAATTTTATGGAACATCCAAGCAAGGAAAGAACCTTAGTAATTATTAAGCCAGACGGAGTTCAGCGTTCGTTGATTGGCGAAATTGTCCGTAGATACGAGCGCACCGGTTTAAAATTAACCGGTTTAAAAATGGTAATTCCAACCGAAGAATTAGCAACTAAGCATTACTATGAAGTAGGCGGCGATGCCTGGATAGAAGAAGTTGGCCGTAAAGCCCGAGCTTCTTACGAAAAAAAAGGTTTAACTTCGCCTTATAAAACTAACTCCGAAAATGGTTGGGCGGTCTTAAAATCTAACGCTAAATATTTAAGCTCCGGTCCGGTAGTTTGTATGATTTGGCAAGGCAACCAGGCAGTGGCCTTAGTTAGGAAAATAACCGGCGGCACCGAACCGTTAACATCAGATGTCGGCAGCATCCGTGGTGATTTTACTTTAGATTCATATTCAATTGCCGACACCGATCAACGTAGTGTCCGCAATTTAATCCATGCTTCCGGCGCTACCGATGAGGCTGAAAAAGAAATAGCGATTTGGTTTAAAAAGGATGAAATTTCTCAGTATAGGCTAATTGCCGAAAGTATCCTTTATGACGTTAACTTAGACGGAATAAAAGAGTAATACTTGGCGCGTCGTTATGGAAAAACGGACTTTTGACTTTTAAGTTCGTTTTTTATTGACAAAGCCCTTACTTTGGTATAAGATATTGTTATATGGAAAAAGCCATACTCAAAATTCAGAATGTATTTACCATTATTTTAGTCGTATTGGTCGGCATTATTATGCCGGAATTTGAGATGGTCAAGAAAGTATAAGGTAAAAAAATAACATAGATTATAAAGGGCCATCTCAACCGAGACGGCCCTTTTAGTTTGTTCTTTGACAGTCCTTGCTAAACTCTAGCTTTAGAGGAATGGGGAGAAACATAGAATTTTTTTAAACAGCTTAGGGGGTGTAAATCTTATGGATACGGGCATTAACGGAACAAACAGAAAAACGAATATAATCAAGAGCAATATCCAGTCCTTAAACGGCAGGCTGGAAATTGCCATAACAAGGGGTGACGAACATGATGCGAGACTTTACCGATTTCAGCTGAAACAGGCCTGGACAGGACTGAGCCGTTTGGAACCGGCAGAGTTTCCTGAGACTTAAAACAGAGAGTTAGCAAGGACGAGTGGCGTTAGTCACTATTTTTCGGAGACTAGGATACCGTCCTACTCCATTCGGGGGTCTTACCCAGATCCCCTTATTTTCCTAAAAATAATTTATATATGAAAAATTTTCAGAAAAATTTAAACATTATTATTATCGTTATTATTATTTTAAATAATGTTGTTTAAGTTTTTTTGAAGACAAAAAGAAAATAAAAGAGGGCGGTCTTTAAAAGAATGTCCGCTTTTTAGACAAAACAAAAACGCTCTTATTAAATTTTTTAAGGAGGATAATATGACAGACGAGACTTCATGCGGAATTTTTTCAGGCGTATTTCTCAATGAAGATGCAGTGAGAAGTTCTTTACAGGAGCAACACGCTATCGTCGGCGTTATTTTGTTAGACGGAAGAGTTGCTACCTATTTAGATTCCCAGTCTGATCACGGTGGATGTGTCAGAAATAGGTTGAATAACAGGATGTCAATTGTTAGAACCATTTGTGACTGTAAGCGAATTTCCCATGCGGGGATAAAGATTATCAGCACCAACGATGATTTGGCGGCAAAATAACCCAGACTTGAAAAAAAAGGAGAAGACCATGAACCTGAAAGAATATTTTATCGACAATGACGACAAAGACCAAAGAGTATTTTAAGATATACTCTTGGAGAAGAGTGGAAAAATGCCAGTTGGTTACTGTGCAGTGTACGGTTTTGACAATGGTGCGGCGTACATTATAGATGAACCCAGCGAGACAAAGAAGTCTTTCTCATATTTTGAGAGCTTAACTAAGCGAGAAGCTTCTTTAGGAAAAGACTCCGGTATAGTTATCAGGTCGAATGGCGTGCCATTTTTAACTGTTGGCGAACCATTTGAGAAATGGCTCAGGGCTTATAAAATGCCTGGGCATGACGTATTTGTCCTGGAGGGGAAAGACGGAACCTAGACCGTCAGCGAGTATTGCTTGCTCCTCGCCATATACCTTTTCAATTATTGGCGAGGAGCTTGATTTTTCTTATTAATGTGTTAATATAAAAACAGTATGATACAAGCTAAGCAACAAGCATTGTTATTAGGTTTATTGTTATTACTACCTTCGCGGGTGGCTTGTTTTCATGTAAAAAATAGGTAAATAAGATTTACATAAAAACGCAGAATGGCTGCCCGCATCAAGCGGGTAGTTTTTTTGTGATCAAAAGGAGGAGGTTCATTCAAGATGAGTAAATTACAAGCACAAACATCTGACAAACAATTTTCGTGTATCGGCGGTTGTGGCGACCTCGTGTATAGCAAAGGTGAAAAGTGTGCTTCCTGCCAAAGAGCAGAAGCGACTGTAACTTTTTTGATCAAACAAGGAGGGGGTGAAATAAGAGACTGGGAAAGTTGCCCAACATATCAAAGGATCGAGCAACCGTGTGAAAATGAGTGCTCCGGTTGCATGAGGGCCTGGAGTATAAAAGAGACGAGAAGACAAGTCGGCGCAGCAATAGTCAATGCCTAAACGATACAAGGAGGAGCTCTATGAAAAATTCTATGGAAGATCGTGTTTGCCGTTGCTCCAATCCGCATTACAGAGGCGGAGTATGTATAACTTGCGGCGGGAAGTTTGTCGTCAAGTCAATTCGGCCGCTTTGTTGCCGAGTACCAATTCCGCCCAAGCCGCCTAGGTGACAGTCGGATCAATGCTCTCTTGTTCGAGGGGTGGCTTTATGTCCACCCCGCTTTTTTTATTAAAATTAGGTAAAAAATAGGACATGCTTGCATTTTTGTGTAATTTTGGTATAATTATCCACAAGAGTAAAGATATGATTAAAACATCACTAAGAAACAATTTCTATTTTGGCTTTTATTTTAGTCTCCAGGGGAGATCGTTTCTTAGTGGTGTTTTGACGAAATAGTAAAAAACAAACACCATTAGGGAAAACAAAACGAGCCTCCCCGTAAACCGGGGAGGTTTGTTTATTAAGAAAAATAGTTTAAATAACATGAAAAAGATATTACAAACAACGAGCTTCTATTTCTACCTTTACTTTTTTAGATAAAGGCTGGTTGTTTGTGATATTTTAAATCACAAAAAGAAAAAGAACCGGCCTTGAAGAAAGTCCGGTTCTTTAATTATATAGATCTTTAGCAATTATCTTAACTATCCTACATCAGGGAGGAAGACGACAGATGGGAAAAGAGCTTATTTGGGTTGGAGAAAAGTGTCATCAGCTAGTAACAATCGCTAGTAACGACAAGCACGAGGGGGTGTGTCCAGAGTGCGGTAACGTAGAGTACGCGATACGCGGGTTTTTACATTCCGATGGCACTATTGAAGAGGCAACTATCGACAGCGTCAGTCGGTGGTTAAGGGAAAAGGTGCAAGAAGCAGCAGCAAAAGCTGCTTAATACGAGGAGGTTTGAAACCATGAAAGAAACACAGACACAGACGATAATTTCAGGCGCGATGTTTTTCCGGCTCGGCGGTTACTTTGAGGACGACACCCATCTTCAGTGGCTCAGAAAAGCCCTTGAGGAAAGGGGTGTTATGCTGATCGATACAGAGCCGTTGCCTTTGAAGCCGCATCTCAATCAGAAGCCGACAGGAACCCAGGTCTCAATCGAGGCCGGCATACTCGAACCGCTTGAAGTGACGGAACTGATGTGTCCGGCATTGAGAGCAAGAGTCCTCGGCTTCTCTTGGACGGCTGAGCCCGACCCTGAGCATTCGGAAAGGATCGATTCTGTCGGCACCAAGTCGCAGGAAGCTGCGAGGTGACGACATGGACGAACAGGCAGTAGGAGAATACAACTTCTTCACTTATGATTCAGGCGACAAGGGCGACCACCAGCCGGCAGAAGGGGAGACATCCAGTTCTTCTCCATCATCAACAACAGCGCCTTCAGAACAGAAGCGCATCAAGTACCTCTTCTCAGATGTGGGGAGGTAGCAAAGCCCGATAGCAAACGGGGAAGGAGGTAGTCAGATTAGGTCCGGGGAACGTAAGTACCTGGACCTTCTTTTTATTTTTAAAACTTGACAATTTTTAAAACTTATGCTATACTTTTTAAACAAAAAATGCCCTTTGAAAGGAAAAACAATGGACAAAAAGCATATATTGGTTCTTGATGACGAGCCAGAACTTACAAATTTTTTGTCAGATTGCCTTGACAGCTATGAAGTCAAGCAGTGCACCAAAACCGACGAAGCTATCGACGAGTTAAAAAACAGCCCAGAGAAATATTTTGGCTGCATAATTGACAACGATATCGATGAAGTTGGTGGTGGCGTAAGGTTTGCCAAAACGATAAAGAGCCTAAAGATCGTAACCACGATCGTTATGTTCACGGGCAAACCTTTGCAAAAAGAGGAAGAAGCGGTAATCAGGAATACGGTTGATCGGTTAGAAAAGAAGCCGGTCTCTGTCAAAACAATCAGAACAATATTCCCTTAGAGGAGGAAGATATGGACGTGATAGTTTTCTGGATTATTATTTTTTTTGTCAGTGTACTTTCTGGTATTTTATTTTGGGGTATGAGCAACAACAAAGGACAGTCAATCGCGATGTTCATCTTGAGTGTTGCACTCATGTTTCTCGGGTTATTCTGGTTCCTTCCTGCCCTTAATCTTCAGAGGGAGCCGGGAGCAATCATTGTGGTCGGCTTCATTGTTCTTTGTATTTCATTTGTGTCGGGAGGCCTTCAGTCTTTCGTTGATTGCAATAACAGGAGAGTAAATAAAGCCTGAGCTAGTTAATAAAATAGCTCTGGCGGCCCTCGGTCCACCGTTTCACGGACCGGGGGTTGTTTTATTTTCTGGATTCCCGCCTGCGCGGGAATGACAATGTAAAGTATATTTTGCTATAATAAGGTTATATGAAAATAATTTTTGCCACACACAACCAGGGAAAATTAAAAGAGATGAAAGAATTGTTGTCTGGATTTGAAGTAATGAGCGCGGAAGAGGCCGGGGTTTCCGATGACGTTATTGAAGACGGAATGACGTTTAGAGAGAATGCTTTAAAAAAAGCGCGGTTTGTTGCAGGTAAAACTGGAGAATGGGCAGTCGCGGATGATTCTGGAATTTGCATTGATGTTTTAGATGGTGCGCCAGGGGTTATGTCAGCGCGTTGGGCAAAAAGCGATGAAGATAAAATTAATTTAACTCTAAAAAAATTAAAAGGTGTGCAGGATAGTGAGAGAGGTGCTTCTATGGAAGTAGTTTTGGCTTTAGTCGCGCCTGACAGACGCGAGTGGATTTTTGGCGGGCGTGTTAAAGGTAAAATTGCGCTTGACCCCAAAGGTGAAAGTAAAAAAAGTCTACCGTACGATAAAATTTTTGTACCCAAAGGTTATACTAGAACTTTTGCGGAAATGACGTCTGAAGAAAAAAATGCCCTGAGTCATCGCGGCAAGGCATTCAAAAAGTTAAAAGGATTTTTAGATAAAAAGCTATGGCAAGAATAAAAATTATTCAAGGCGATATTACTGAGATTAAGGTTGACGCAATAGTTAACGCGGCAAATAATAGTCTACTGGGTGGAGGTGGTGTCGACGGCGCTATTCATCGCGCTGCTGGACCGGAACTACTAGCTGAATGCAAAACTTTAGGCGGCTGTGAGACTGGAGATGCAAAAATTACCAGAGGATATTTACTACTGGCAAAGTACGTAATTCATACCGTTGGGCCGGTTTGGCACGGCGGTAAAAATAATGAAGAAGAATTATTGATTTCATGTTATCGGCGTTCGCTGGAAGTAGCAGCAGAAAATAATATACAATCAATTGCTTTTCCAGCAATTTCAACTGGCGTTTATCATTTTCCGAAAGACAGGGCTGCGCAGATTGCAATTAGTACGGTAAAAGAATTTTTAGAAAAAAATAATGATATTGAAGAGGTTGTCTTTGTTTTATTTTCTGAAGATGATAAAAAGATATACGAAGAACTAATCCAATAAATACTTTTCAAAATTAAAGAAGAGCGGGTCTGATAAAATTCTGCTTGTTGCTTAGAATTTTATTTTTCCCGCTCTTTTCTGTGTCGAATCCACGAATCTTACGACTGATGAATTCCGCTTTTCTCGTCGATACTCTCCAACGAGCAGGAGAATGACAACGATTTATGTCGCCCCTCGTTGTTGACCCCTAGCTTTTCTAGAACGATTTCCAGTATTTCGATCGACCGACGATGAAAGTCGTCTTTGTGCATTAAGTCGAAGTTAAAATTGAACGCAGAGCCGTCATTAAACACTCCGTATACACTTGGCACGTTTGTAAGGAGATCTAGTATCTCCTGGAGTCTCGCAGCTGGCTGACGAAATCCCTGTAATATAAACATCTTAAAAAACACCTTTTGTCCGTTGGGCATAAGCTTCGTCTGAATCTTGTCGACTAGATAATGCCTCTCGTCTTGTCCTTTAATTCTTTCCAGGATATCTACCTCGAATTTTGTCCTCCAACCTTCCGGGCCTATGTTCCAAACCATAGTCCAGCCACGCAGTCCATTGTCCATTGAGACTCCTCCTCGGCTGCTCATATTTTTTTCCAATCATATGACTGGTTTTTGGCAGCGCCTCTAAGTTCATAGAAACTCAAAAGTACTGCCAAAATTTTAAAAAGAACTTCATCGAAGAGTAACATATTATTGATCTTTAGTCAATATTATCTAAAGTGGATAATTGACTTTCGGAGTAAGAAATGCTAATAATATGGATATTTGAAAAAAAGACGAAAAGGAGGAATAAACATTGAAAAGAAAACAGCAGAAAAACTACAAAGCAAGAAAGGTTTTCGTCAGAAAGGATAGCGGCGACAATCTTCAGGCGGCAACTTTCGAGGTCAGACCTCGTTTGGTGCTTTTTCTCGAACAGCCCCAGAGCATCAGACCCTGTAGTCTAAGAGGTTTTTTACGAACATACAAGAAGATGTTTGAGGTTCTTGAGAACATACCTCTGAAGGTTTCTGATGTCTATTATCGGAAAGGGAGAGCCATGATCAGGGCTAGGTTCGGTTGTGGTCGCAACTTCGCCGAACTTACTTTGCCAGCGGCGGCTTTCTGCCGTCGGAAGAGGTAATAAAGCTGTTTCCAGAGCGGCGGTTGTCTTCAGACACCCGCCGCTTCACCATTTTTAGAAAATAAGTTATAGTTTTATTGATGAATATTTCTATGCCCACACCTATTGCCCATACCGCAGTCTCCATAGCTCTCTACAAAACCATCATTAAAGATGGCAAGGGTTTTAAAATCTTTTTTTGGTCGGTTTTTTGCGGAATTATTGCCGACCTTGATTTAATCGGATATTTTTTAAATGTGCCAGTAGAGAATTTTTGGGGACATCGCGGCTTTACTCATTCTATTTTTTTCTCCGGTTTTTTAGCCTTTTTTGTTTGTTTTGCTTTTTTCCGCCAGCACAATATAAAAGATAAAAATTTTTGGTTCTTGTTTTTTAATTTTTGTCTGATAGGCGCGTTGCACTCTTTTCTCGACGCTTTAACGAGTCGATATTACGGCACAGCCCTCTTTTTACCTTTTAGCAATCATCGTTTTGTTTTTTTTGGTTCGCCGATTAATGACAATATCGGCGCGAATGATTTTTGGGGGTATTATTCTACCTGCGGTCTAAATTTGATTGTGGTTGAAGGAGCTATAATTATTCTTGCTTTGCTTTGGCTATGGTTAATAAACAGGCGAGGCAGGAATTGTTTTGCAAAAAAATAATAATTCGGAAAATTTAATTTATGAAAAAAACAGCTATAATTTTGTTAATAATTTTTCTTTTGATTGTTTTGGCCACTATTTATATAGTTTGGTTTATTTTTAAAGACCTCCTTTTGCTAGTTAAATAATTTTGGTCAACTAATAAAAACTGCTGGGTGCCAGCTTTTAATTTTTTATTAATAAAAAATTAATTAATAATTAACTATAAAAAATTATAATATTTATATAATAAACTTTTAACTAATTTAGCATAATTATTATTAATTAATTTTAAAATTTATGAAAAGTTTAAATGTTTTTGATTGGACGGCGCTGGTGTTGGTAATTGTCGGCGCTTTAAACTGGGGCTTGGTTGGTATATTTAAGTTTGATTTAGTGGCGGCCTTATTTGGCGACATGTCCATTCTTTCAAGAACTGTTTACGCTCTAGTTGGCGTTGCTGCAATTTATTTAGCGGTTATTGCCATGAATTTACAAAAAAGAAGCGCTTAAAGCCAGCATAGATTTTTTAAAGAGGGGCGCCTAAAACAGCCTGTTTTGGGCGTTTTTACATTTTAAAAAGATGCGTTATGTGCTACTATTAAGATTAGTTGTTACCTATCTTTAAGTTTTTCGTTATTTATTGTGGTGGCATAAAATTTTTATGGACAACGAAAAAGATATTATTGTCTCTTGCCAGCAAGGAGATTTAGAAAAATTTTCCTGGCTCTACGATAAGTATATTAAAAAGATATACGATTTTATTTATTTTAAAACTACTCATAAAGAAACCGCCGAAGATTTAACGAGTCAAACTTTTTTTAAAGCTTTGGAAAAAATAAAAACCTTTAATTCTGACAAGGGTACATTTTCCGCTTGGCTTTATCAGATTGCCCGCAATACCGTGATTGACCACTACCGTACAAGGAAAAAAACTGTTGACATTGATGATGTTTGGGATATGGCTGAAGATCAAGACATTGAGCGCGATATTGACGTACAAGAAAAATTAAAATCAGTTGAAAAACATTTGGCTAAATTAAAGAGCGAACAAAGAGAAATTATAATTATGCGCATTTGGCAGGATATGTCGTACGCCGAAATTGCCGAAGCGCTTGATAAAAGCGAAGGCAGTTGCAAAATGGCTTTTTCGCGCGCTATCAACACCTTGCGCCGAGAAATGCCGCTTGAAATTTTTATTATGTTCTTGTTACTGCGATGGTAAAATTTCGTTTTATACTATAGAGGGTTCTTCAATCAATAATTAAACTAAAAAATATGAGCAATAAAATAAAGATTATATTAGATGATTTATACGCGCTTGATCCTGAGCTAAAAAAATACGAGGCAGAAATTATGAAAATTATTGAGGAATATTTAAAGGCTAAGCCGGACTCTAAGTTTGATAAAAATTTCGTTGCTGAATTAAGAAAGGAAATCATGAGACGGACAGAATCTTTAAAAGCAGAGACGGAGTCGACCTTTTCCTGGCTGGGCAATAACATGTTCTATCGTTTTGCTTATGCGGCCGCCGGCATCATAGTTTTACTACTAGTGGCGGCTTCTTTGCCGTTTCTTTACGGTCAAAAGCCTGGCGCCCGAATCAGCCTGGCGCCCGAGCTACATTTATCAGGCGGAATTACTAAGATGGCTGATTCCGCCTTTGGCAAGCTCGCTTTAAATACAAGTCAAAATGAACAAGTCAGAGATAGTGCTGCTTTGGGTTTAGGCGGCGGCGGAACTATGTCGGCGGCCACTAAAGAACTCAGCCTGCCCAGTCCGATTGCGCCGGAAAGAATTAATTATGAATACGTTTACCAAGGAGACGATTTTTCCGTTGACCAGGATAAAATGCCGGTTTATAAAAGAGCAGCCAACAACATCGCTAGCCGAGAGTTAGGCAGGTATTTGACTAGCTTTAAACTCGACGCCTTAGACATTAAGAAGTTTAGCGGCGCAGATCTGAACAATCTAATGATAAGCGAGGATAGAGAGTTCGGTTATATGTTAGCAATTAATTTTCAAGAAGGAGCAATTGATATTAACAGTAATTGGCAAAAGTGGCCTCGTCCGGAGACTAAGTGTCGTGATGAGAGATGCTATCAGCAATATCTTTTGACGATGGATGACGTTCCAGCAGATGAAAAAATATTAGCTACGGCTGAACAGTTTGTAAAGAATTATGGCATTGATACGAGTCATTACGGTCAGCCATACGTACAAACTGGTTGGAAAAGATATTATGGCGTCACTGAAGATAAAGCTAATTTCTATGTTCCGGAAGACGTTACAGTTATTTATCCTTTAGTATTAGAAGACAAAATTGTACATGACGAAAGTGGTTATCCTTACGGTTTTTACGTTTCAGTCAACATTAGATATGACCGTGTTTCCGGCGCTAGACCTATCACTCCTTATAATTATACAAGTTCCGACTATGAAGTAATAACTGACAAGGAAAAAATAATGGAGTATGCTAATCGTGGCGGCATCTACCCGACTTATAAATATCCAGATCCGACCAAAACCATAGAAATTGAATTAGGAACACCGGAGAAGGGTTTAGCTAGATATTGGAACTATAATCAGGACACAGCACAGGGGGAAGAACTTTTTGTACCGGCGCTTATTTTTCCGGTTGTTAAAGATGGTGCCGACAGCACAGTTTATTACAATGACTATGTTGTCGTGCCGTTAGTAAAAGAAATCATTGAAAGGCAGCAAGATAACATAATCGGCATCCCGATGCCGACGATCAAAGAAATGCCGACTGTCGTCGATGATACTCCTGTCAGCTCGGTTGGAACGACTAAACAATAAATATTATTTTTTTAGTTTTATAAGCGCGCCTGTTAGCAGGCGCGCTTATATTTTTTACTAATTTTACATAAATCAGGTTTTTTACTATAATTAAAATAAAGTTAGAAATTTTACTTAATTTAAAAATATGATTAAGCATCCTCAGCCAGTCCCCCCAAATCGTCCCTGGCTCAAGCAATATTCCTCCGGCATACCCGCTAATTTAGAATATCCGGAAATTCCGGTTCATGAAATTTTAGAACAAAGCGCTGCTAAGTATGCTGATAAGCCGGCGCTTTCTTTTTACGGCAAAGAAATTAGCTATCGCGAATTAAATGAATTGAGCGATCGTTTTGCTAATGCTTTACAGCATTACGGAATTAAAAAAGGCGATAGGATCCTTTTTATGCTACCGACTTGCACTCAATTTTTTATTGCTTATTTTGGCGCGTTAAAAGCTGGCGCGATTACTATTCCTTTAAATCCGCTTTATACGGTTAAAGAATTGGAGTATTTTTTTCAGGATGCTGAGCCGCGTTTGGTGATAACGTTGGATGTATTTTATGAGAAGACTAAACAAGCAGCGGAGGTGACGCCGCAAATTGAAAAAATCATTGTTACTAATTTAGCCGATTATTTTTCGCCGTTGACCAGAGTTTTGGGAAAGCTACTGAAGAAGGTGCCGAGCGGCAAAACAGGCGATGCGGAGCAGCTGAAAGATTTTATTGACATCGAAGCAAAGTATAATAAAGTCGATATCAATCCACGAGAGGATTTGGCGCTGATTATTTATACTAGTGGTACTACTGGCACAGCCAAAGGGGTGATGATTACCCACTTTAATATTGTGTCAGCTAACATTAATGTTAGTACTTGGGTAGGACCGGAGAAAAAAATAAATAGCGACTCGGTTTTTTTAACTCTAGTGCCGACTTTTCATATTTACGTTCCTGGGTTTGCCGCTATTTGGCCTATTTTAGAAGGAGGTAAAAATATTTTACAGCCAAAATTTCATACTGCTGACGCTATCAAGGCAATCGTTAAAAATAGAGCTAATGTCTTTTTTGGCGTGCCGGCAATTTTTTCGGCTTTTTTAAAACATTTCAGAGACAATCCGCAGGCGTCTAAACTTGTCAGTTTACAGCTTTGCTCCTGCGGATCGGCTGCCTTACCGGACTATCTGGTAAAAGATTTAAAAGAATTTATGCCGAATAATATTATGGTGGAAGCTTATGGAGCGACCGAAAATACCGGTATAGCCGTACTTGATCCCTTTGACCGCAATTACCAAAAGGCTTTTAATTCAGTCGGCATTCCTTTTTTGAGTTTTGATGTAAAAATTGTTGACCCAGAAACCCGCGAAGAAGTTCCGTACAATACTAAAGGAGAATTTGCCATCGCTGGTCCTCAGATTTTTAAAGGGTATTGGAAAAATCCAGAGAAAACCGCCAAGTGTTTGCAGGACGGCTGGTATTATAGCAATGATATTGTCCGCCTGGATGAAAATGGTTTTATTTATGTTGAAGGGCGTATGGATGACATGATTAATATTCGCGGTGAAAAAGCCTGGCCGCGTGAAATTGAAAAGGTGATTGAGGACCACCCCAAAGTCAAAGAAACCGCGGTTATTGGTGTTAAAGACGACTATTATGGAGAAAAAGTTAAGGCCTATATAGTGCCACACGAAGGCCACGAGGTTAAAGATCAGGAGATCAAAGATTTTTGTCAAGATAAATTAGTTAAACACAAAATTCCGCACGAAGTTGAATTCGTTAACGAATTGCCCAAGTCGCATATTGGCAAAACGCTTCATTATAAATTAAGACAAAAAGATAATGCCTGAAATATCAATTCCAATTTACGCGCAAATTCCAAGCGGTATTCTTATTTTTGCTATCGGGCTTTATAGCTGGCTGAAAGTCAGAAAAAAAGAAAACTTTATTTTTTTCTTGCTAGCCATCACTCAGACCGTTTTTGCTTACGGCGCCGTGGCTCTGTTTTATTCTTGCGGTAATGATAAATTAACGACCTTTATCGATCGAATTTTTTTGTATCCTTTCTGCATAATGATGCCGATTTTGGTTTACCACTTTTCCATTGAATTTTGCGAAATAAAGATTCGCTGGCAGAAAGCGGCTTTATACTTTGGCTATGCTTGGAGCGCGGCGCTCGTTGTTTGGTCGCAATTTGATAGCTTTATTAGCGGCGTTTATCATTATCGTTGGGGCTGCCACACTCAAGGGCATTTGGGCAATCATTTTTATGTTCTGCTAATTATTAGCTATGTCATTTTAGCTATTTATAATCTTTACAATGTTTGGCGCGACAAAAAAAACGATGCTTTAAAAAGAAGCCAGGCGGTTTATATTATGATCGGGTTTTTCATTTTTTCTTTGGCCGGCTTTACTTTGCTCTGGGCTTATGGCATTGGCATTTATCCTTGGTCATATTTAACTTTGCCACTTTTTATCATTATTATTGCTTACGCCATAACTCGTTATCGTTTAATGGATATCAGCTTTATTTTTCGTCAGTCCACGATTTATTTAATTACCATATCATTATTTCTGCTTGTTTTGTATTTTGTCTTGATTATTACCGCATGGTACTTGCAGATTTCGATTCATTGGAATTTAGTAACTGCAGCTTTTTTAGCATCAATATTGATGCTGTCAATGTTTGATATTGTGCGCAATTTTATTGCCAGATTGGTTGGCAGATATTTTTTTAGCGAAGTAGTTGATTATCAGGAAGTTATCAATGACTTGACTACACAACTCGCTAGAGAGATTGATCTCAAAAAGAATTTACAGATTATAAAAGATGCTTTGACTAAAAAGATGAAATTGGGCGGAGTCAGGATTGTTTTATTTGACAAAAAACTGCACACCGTTGAATCTTTAGTAAAAGCAGGTTTTAGTAGCGATGTTAGTCACTTTCTTTTAAGAGATTTTTTACTTGAAAAGGGAATGGTGATTGAACAGGAACTGGGCTTTATATTAGAAACTGAAAAAGATAATGAAAAAAGAAAAAAGATCGGAATACTAAAGGAAAATATGAAAAGAATAAAAGCATCTGTCTGTTTAGTACTAATGGTTGGCGACGAATATATCGGTTTGATTCTTTTGGGAAGTAAGTTGTCGGCCAGCGCTTATACTAAAGAAGACATGCAAGCCCTGTCCGTTTTTAGCAGCCAGGCGTCAATCGCGATAGCTAACGCTATGCTTTATCAAGAGGTGCGAGATTATAGTCTAAATTTAAAAAGGAAAGTTAATGAGCAAACAAAAGATATTAGAGAAAAGAATGAGCATTTGAAAAAATTACTAGAAATGCGCAGCGAATTTTTAAATATCACTTCACACCAATTGCGCACTCCGGTCTCAGTTATCAAGGGAACTTTGAGCATGCTCAGAGAAGGCCGTTTACCGGAAAAAGATAGGGAGCATTTGCTGGAAACAGCTTACGATAAATCCGTTAAATTAACAGATGTGGTTAATGATATTCTTTTAGCTTCGGAAATGAAGTCCGATAAGTTTAAGATTGATATGGAAAGAGTGCAACTAGCCGAAGTTGTTCAGGAAGTTTACGAAGACAAAAAAGAAGAGGCACAAAACAAGGGCCTTGAGTTAAAACTCGATTTACCGTCAACAAAGATTGGCGAGGTGCTTTCCAATGCTAAGTATTTAAAACAGGTTATTTATAATTTAATTAACAACGCCTTGCAGTATACTTTGAAGGGCAGTATAATTGTCAAAATAGAAGAGGGGAACGATATTATTTTACTGCGTGTGATTGATACTGGCATAGGCATTCCTAAGGAATCACTGCCAAAATTGTTTCAGCGCTTCAGCCGTGCACCCAACGCAGTTGCTACTTTTACGGACGGTTCAGGTCTGGGCTTATTTATCATCAAGGAGATTATAGATAGTCATAAAGGCGCTAAGGTGTATGTTGAGTCTACCGAATTGGGCAAAGGCACAACGTTTACCGTAGAATTGCCAAAAGCAAAATCAATATGAGCGAAAAAACAAAGTATAAAATTTTAATGGTAGAGGATGACGAAGCGCAATCTTTAATGTATCAGATTGAATTTAAGAATTTTGGGATTGATCTAGCTATAGTTAATGACGGCGAGGTCGCTTATGATGAGATTGTAAGGCAAAAGCCGGATTTAGTTCTATTAGACATGCTGATCGGAAAAGTCAGTGGTCTCGACGTACTTAATAAAATAAAAGCTGACGCAGCCACCAAAAATATTAAAGTGGTTATTATTTCCAACTATAATAAAAAGGAATTAAACGCGGAATGCAAAAAAGCGGGCGCGATTGATTATTGGGTAAAAAGCGATTATGTGCCGAAACAAATTGTCGAAAAAGTTCAAGCGATATTAAAATGACATTATTTATAATGTCATCCCGAGCGTAAGCGAGGGATCTCTTGTAGGTTTTTAGAAACATATAAGAGATTTCTCCCTGCGGTCGAAATGACAGCAACAAGCAATAATATGGAAAAAAGTAAAAATAAATTAGTGGTTTTAGCACATTTTATGGATAAAGCCAGCATAAAACGAGCTGCGCCTTGTTTGGGCTGGCTGCCAATGAGCGTTATCGAATTTATTCTTTGGCATCTACCGCCACAGTGGAGTTTTTTAGTCGCTTCACATTTTGATATCATCGGTCAAGCTGAGGGTTATATTGTTGGCATTGCCCTAACTCCGCGCCAGATGAATAGTCCTAAAAAAGAAGTAGTCAGAAAAAAGATCTTGGCTGCCACACTTTATGCTCAGGAAAAGCTTGGTTGCGAATTCTTAATGTTGGGCGGACTAACGGCTCCGGCGACTTCCGCCGGCTTATTCTTAACTGAAAATAACCAAGTTAAATTAAACGTTACAACCGGCAACGCTTATACGGCTATGATAACCCTGCAGTCAGTCTACGAAGCGGTTAGAAGAGCCAAGAAGAATTTAGCCGATTTAACTATTGCTGTTATCGGTGCTTCCGGCACAATCGGCGAAGCTGTCGCTCGGGTTTTGGAAAACGAGGCTAAAGATTTAATTTTAGTCGGCCGCAACTTGGAAAGACTGGGCAATACGGAAGCTAAGTTAACTAAAACCAATCATAAAATTTCTATCAACGTTGATGATATTGCGGCAGCTGATATAATCGTAACCGCCACTTCGCATCCCGAAGCTCTTATTAATCCTAAGGTTTTAAAATCAAAAGCGATTGTGATTGACGTAGCCGAACCATCTGACATGCCTAAAGATTTTGAGCAGCAACGGCCGGATGTTATTAACATCGATGGCGGACGCGTAAAATGGCCGAATATCGAAATGGGGAAAGTTTTAGGTTTACCGGCTAATGTCGGTTTTGCTTGTATTACCGAAGGTATGATGATGACTCTAGAAAACGATCGCCAGCATCACGTCGGCACAATCGATTTAGATTATTTACGAAAAACAGAAGAGTGGGGTAAAAAGTATGGCTGGAGTGTAGCTGATTTTACTTCATTTAATAAATCAGTACCGGATAGTAAATTTGAGATGTAAGATATATGAAGAAACAAAAAATAGATACTATCGTCAGTGCTTGTTTAGTCGGCGTGCCTTGTCGATGGAATGGTAAAGCTAAAACTAGTAAGAAAGCACTAGCATCTTACAATAAAGGTAATTGCCTAGCTATTTGTCCGGAATTAATGGCTGAACTAGGTATTCCCAGGGACAAATGTGAAATTGTGAAAGGCAAAATCATTAATGAAAATAATAAAGATTTTACAAAAGAATTTATAATTGGCGCTAAATTGGCTTTAGAGTTTGTGAGGAAGAATAAAATTAAGAAAGCGATTTTAAAATCTGGCAGTCCGACTTGCGGTTGTAAAACTATTTATTCAGGAAAGTTTGATGGTAAAAAGAAAAAAGGTATGGGGATATTTGCAGCAATGCTCAAGAAAGAGAAGGTTAAAATAACTGAGGTCTAAATTTTTAATTAAATAAACTAGTACTTAAATATTTTTTTTCGCGATCAAGGAATATCGTCATTAAATTTTTTGATTCTTGAAGAATATTATTGGCACATAAATAAAAACCGGTGAGTTTGGGTTTGAACCCGAACTCACCGGTTTTTGGCATCGCCTGCCCTGCGCTAAGCCTTTGTCTGCTTGGCTTCAGCAGGAACGTCTGCCTTTTTGTCCTTGCTCTTGACCGTTATGCTTGTAACCTTTTTGCTGTCTAACACGGCCTTGCATTTGGACATAGCGTTTACCTCCTTTCATTAGGATTGATGAGCGCCCGAAGAGGCGCAATCACCTCGAAGATGTTGGAACCATCCGGAAAAGCTGAAATAGCATCAACCTTTCCGTAGGTATCCATGATATTCATAAGAAGCTTGGGAGATGTATACTCAAAGGTCCTAAGAACTTTTAACAGAAATAGTTCTTTTTCCCGACCTTTGAGGCCACGTGCGAATTGGCAGTCTTTATGCAGAACCACGGATACCTCGTTCTGAATTGTCGCAAAACCGATGGGGTACATCCTGCAAACCAGAGGCCTTGAGGTATAGATCGAACAAAGTCCTCGGTGTCTTAACTTGCACGGAGGTTTTGGTCTCTCGATTAACAGGCGGCCGTTAACCTCCTCGAAAGAATTGATAAAGGAAGTATTGTTGTTTATCTCAACGATAGAGATGTTGAGATCATATAGTGCTGAAGCTTCTTCTGGCAGAAGCCACACATACCCCTCGCAGTCATGGTCACCGCAATCCGCACAGACAGACAGTATTCCTTGATACAGGACATCAAAGTCTATATATATCTTACGTAGGGATTCTTCCATTGTCAATTTTCCTCCTTTATTATAGGGCATTTGCGAGGTTCGTTGAGAAGTAAGCTCACTCCCCGCATACTGAACAATGAATATCGACATCTGCAATTTGCGAAGTCCTTTGCGTTCGCGAAAAACAGCTCCATTGTATCTTTTATTTTCCGCTCAAGAATATGAGCGATTGATTGGTTTCGAGAATTCAAAGCAATTTCCGCGCAAGCATAGACTCTGCCATCGCATCGAAGGTAAACGGACCCAGGAGAAACCGAGCACCTTTCATCGCAATCGACGCATTTGATAACTATACTTTTTCGCAACTGCGAGATTATACGGTTTTTCCTTTTCTGAGTGTCGGTCTGTTGAGGACGTAGAAATAAATTTTGCGACGCGTTTCCTTCCATGTTGATTTCATTTAAATGAAAATTACTAACGCCCATAGATATTAGTCCGTCTATAAGCAAATCAAGCGAATTTTCATTTAAAGAATGCACGGTGATGTAAACGGAAAGATTTATCCCTAAGTCCAGTACCCTCTTCACGGCCGTCATGGCTTTTTTGTAAGATCCGTTACCCCGAAGACGGTCATGAACTTCTTTTTGCCCGTCAATACTGATAGCCATGTGCCTGATAAAACTTCCGTGTTTTTTTAAGAAGCCATCATTAAGCATTGTCCCGTTAGTAATCAGATCTACGTCTAAATTCAAAGAGTTCGCTTCCTTGATTATTAGACCTAGATCTTTTCGCATCAAAGGTTCTCCGCCAGTAAGTCTGAGATTTTTACCTCCGAGCCGGGCAATGCAGCTGATAGCTTTGAGCGATTCTTCAGTTGTCAGTTCTCGATCGCAGTGCTCTTTTCCAGAGATACAATGGAGACAATTGAGATTGCATCGTTTGGTGATCTCCCAGCTCCAGTCTTGCACTGCCAGCTCGTTTTTCATGGTTCACTCCTTGACGATGTCTATCGCCTCGACTTGTTCCAGAATGGACACAAACCTCCTGACCTCGCTCGCATCTACGGAATCTACGAACATATCTATCAACGATTTTTCTTCAGTTTCGCCGGACAGAATAAGCTTCATCAGAGATACGGAGTTTTCATCAAGGATAATCGTCTGATATCTTGTTATCAAATATTTTTCCTTGAATTGAGTATTGAGCCGCGCATATCTGTTTGCCCTAAAGTGACGTAGTTCGTTGGGGATGGCGGGGGTCGCATTCTGTTTCTGTGCCAATGCGTTCGGTTCGCAGAAACGTCCGTTTTCTCTGACTGCATAATCAATGCAGAAAGTACTTGAATGGTTCGCATCGACTTTGCAGCCACACATGCAATCTGCGAGAACTGCACAACCAGTGCATGGTTTTTCTACCCATGCTAGATCGCGGAATTCAGCCAGTTCCGGCTTATGCCAGATTGCTTCCATTCTTTCGTTGAGGATATTGCCATAGATACGTTCAGATTGGTTGCACAGCCTGACTTGTCCGTGAGGATTGACGGCACAGAAAGTAATTCCCGCACCGCAATCGGCGTACATATTTTCCGTCAGCAGCCGTTCATCCAAGCAAAACGGTATGGCCGTGCCCCATCCCACCGGAATTCCAAAATCGTCGCGGCCTTTGATCATCTGACCGAGTGCGATTCTGAATTGTTCAAGCGACGGTTTAAGCTCTGCTGAGCGAAGGCTCCCGATTCCACCATCTTCATACCTGTCGACGAAGACGCTTTCCATTCCGAGCTGTTTTGCCAGCCCTATGATATCGTAGATCTGATCGAAATTGGTTTTTGTGAGAACGGGTATACATCGCACATCGAAACCTCTGGCCACGTACCTTTCAATGGATTTCTTGGCCGTCATGAAACTCCCGTTTTTACCGGTAAGAAAGTCATGAACTCCATTGATGCCGTGAATGGGCACTCCGATGCAAGCCAGCTTTTGAGAAAGATCTTCAAGGTATATTTGGGCATTCGTCACAATGGTGACCGAAGATCTCTGCGACAGCAGTTCTATGTAGTCATTAAGCCGGTTTGAGCCCAGCAAGCTGGGTTCTCCGCCTATGAGATACACATGAGGAATCCAGGATTCGAAAATCGACATAACAATGCGATCAATGACCGTGCGATCGATTTTCATATCGCGGTTAGGGTTGTAGCAGAAGATACATTTTTGGTTGCAGGCATACGTTGTCTCTATATGAACCAGATGCGGAATGCTAGGCACAAAGATATTCTTCATAAGCTACCTCCTCCTCTGAGCGCTTTCCTTGGAAACCTCAATGATCTTGTCCATGTCATCATGAACGGATGCCTTATTCTTCTTGATGACGCCGCATTTCGAGCAAAGATAAATAAGTGTTATCACGTCTTTTTTGCCCTTTTCGATACCGATCGGCTTCATGAGTCCTCCACATTCCGAAGCTCTGTCTCCAGGATTATTATCAACATGCTTGCCGGTAAGGCAATGGGGACAATGATCCGTAAAGCCATTTCCCTCGACGAATCTTCCACATTTTGCACAATGAAAATTTTCAACTCGTTTCGTAAATCTCTTAGCCATTGCTGGCCTCCTTTTTTTTATTTTCTTGTCAAATAGCCATCTGTTTCCGAAATATACAAAATTTCATCTTCATATTCTTATACAACAAAAAAACGCAGATGTCAATCTTCCTTGACTTAATTTTTACTGTATGATAATAGAAAAAGACTAGCTCATTCCCAATGAAAAGGAGATACCGCCATGTTTAGACCAGCAATGAGAGAAGAGTCTTTTGGCATCGTCGCGGCTCTGCCCGATGGGACGATAGACTTATTTAAAAAAGACGCTGAAGATTTGTTCAAAGAGGGATGTTTCGACGAAATGGAAAAGTACAGCTTATGCAATTCGAAGGCGATTATCCAGAAAAAAAACGAAGGGGATTTTGACAGTATGAGGTCAAATATTCCGCTTGGCGTCTTATCCCGTTCAAGCATCTTCAAATCGCCTCTTGTCGTTCAGTTGGAGCTGACCACAGACTGTAATCTAAAATGTAAGTACTGTTTTAGCAAGTCAGGGAAGCCGAGGAAAAACGAATTAACAACCGAGGAACTCAAGCGGGTGATTCGTCAGCTCAAAGATGCCGGGGTGCTTTCATTTTTTTTGACAGGAGGCGAACCGACGTTACGTCCTGATTTTATCGAAATAGCCAATTTTATCTTTGATCTCGGTCTGGACTGTTTTGTCTTAACAAACGGTACACAGCTGAACGAAAGATTGTTGAGCCAGGTTTCTAACCGTGTTTACTTCGTCATGAGTTTTGATGGGATTAGTTCTCATTTTAACTCGCACGGTGGTCTTGATTTTGAATCGGTCCAGGAAAAATTTGCGCTGCTGAAAAAATTTGACTTTCCTTTTAGCGCGCAATACGTTCTCCACAAAGGAAACATCACTGATCTTGAAAGTACTTACCTGTGGTGCGGTGAAAATGAAGTTGATTTTGCGGCTATCGATTTGTATCCGACCGGCAGAGCCATGGCAAACCCGGATTTATTTTTCACGGAGAACGATTACGAAAGTATGCTTCGTCTGGCTATGGCTAAGTTTAGGTACGAGCAAATTCAATCCTCCTGGGTTGACGACCGTCTGGATGTGCCCAATCCATTCTATTTCAGCTTCATTGCTCGTCTGGAAGAAATCTTTAAACGTAGTTTCTCCGGCACCTTTTTTGCCTCCGTAGCTTCTGACGGGATCGTCTTTCCCGACAATTTCCACGCCGGTGAGAGAATGTTTCCGGCGGGAAATATCAGACAACAAGATTTTTACGAAATATGGGAAAGCGGTTTTGCGGAAGTACGCAGGCTTTGCGACTGGAAAAACTTCTCTTGTTGCAAAAGCTGTCCTTTGGACAAATATTACTGCGATTTTCGACTTCCGGTTTTTTCGTATAATCTTCACGGGAATTACAATTCGTGCGGAATGCCGGAGGTCCACAGAAAGCTTATGCTCGCACGTATACAGCTCAGAGAAAAAACGGAAAATGCTTTATCTCAGGATGAAGCCAGAGGGAGGGATAATTGGTAATCAAAAGGGCGTCCTTTTACAAGGGCGCCTTTTGTCTTTTTCTAATTTGTCTAAATGATAATTGATAATTTATAGATTTTTATTGAGTTTTCGCTAAGTACTTTATTTTCATCCCGCTCTCCTAATTTTAAAGATTTTACTAAGGCAATATGGTCTTCAATTTTACACATAGGCCAATCGGTACCAAGTAGCACCTTATCAGGTCTGTCAGCGATGGTTTTTTTGAGTATCTTTCTTATTATTTCTATGCCACCACTTTTTTCAACCACTTCCGAGTCTGCCAATCCGGCTAGTTCAAAATAAATATTAGGAATATTCTTTGTAATTTCGTAACAATATTCCACTTTTGGCCAGTAATAATGAGTGATAATAACCTTGAGTACGGGATATTTTTTTGCGACTTCAACAATATATTTCGGGTCATTCCATTTAGCACAATCACTATCTCTTGAATTTTCTCCGGTATGAAATAGAACGGGAACATCAAGTTTTTGACAAAGCTCGTAATACGGCAAGCATCTATCGTCGGTAGGGTAATAAGGGTCGTGACCGGGGAAAAATTTTAGACCCTTAATTTTGTCCTCTACCAAAAGTTTTTGATATTTTTCTAACTCACTTGAATCTCTTTGTATGATCTGTGGGCTGCCGAGTAAAAATAAATTTTTTTTCCCTTCAATCAATTCAGTCGCTTTTTCTAAATCCGCGATACTTTCACTATTTTCAATGTTATCGGGGATAATAATAGCAGCCGAAACATTATTTTTTTGCATTTCCCGTAGAAATAATTCAAGGACTTCTTGCAAAGAGCCCGCATTATTGTCATAAGTTGAAAGATGGATATGGGAATCTATAATCATACAGATAATTAGTTCATTAATAATAACGTTAATATAGCAAAATAAAAGAAAATTGACAATTGCAAAATTGTACAGTAACATCAAATATTCAGGCTCTTTCAAAACAAACGCCATGGAAACATGGGAAAGGAAAATAAAATGGACATCACTTTTATCAACCCCAAAGTCTATTATAAGTACAGTCACACTCCTTACCAGAACTTAGGAATCGGTTATCTTGCCGCCATGCTAGCTCCTGAGCATAATCTGTTTTTTGTTGACGGCCAAATGTTGTCCGAGAACAAATATCACGAATCACTTGAAGCGGTTGACTCGGAAATGGTATTTATATCTTCAACTTTATTTCAGCTGGCCGAAGCCCTTCGGATTGCAGATTTAATTAAAAGAAAATGTTTCAATACACGAGTGGTTATGGGCGGGGCTGCTTTTGGTCCTCTCAAAACCGACGGGCTAATCGGCAAACATTCGGTCGACATCGTAGTAATCGGTGAGGCAGAGAACGCTGTTCGGATAATTGCTAATTCCAGAACAGCCAAAGAACTGAACAAAAATGGCTTAGCAGTTCGGAAGATAAGGCATTTTACGGAAATAAAAGTGAAAGAAAAGCCGGATGTAAATGCTATACCATTGCCCCTTCGTAACGTAACGGAAACAAAAAAGTATATGGAGATATGGAGAAACTTCTTTGGGACGACATCGCTCCATTTGCTCGGATCAAGGGGCTGCCCCTTTAGATGCAACTTTTGTGACAAATCAGTAACCGGCAGCAGATACAGACCCCGTTCTGCCTCGGAAATCGCCAAAGAATTTCAGTTATTGGCGATGATTTTTAGTCCGGATGATATCTTCTATTTTGACGACTTGTTTACTATAAGCGAGCCGCGTGTCAATGAAGTATGCGAGGCAATAACTGCGTTGGAGTGCAAGGCAAAATGGAGCGCGCAGGCGAGGGTGGACACCGTGAACCTTAGCATGCTCCAAGTAATGAAAAGGGCAGGTTGCACTGAGTTGAATTTCGGTGTTGAATCAGGCAGTGAAAAGGTACTAAAAATCCTTAACAAGAGAATATCTAAAAATAAAATCAGGGATGCATTCCGATTGTGCCATTCGGTGGGAATAAAACCGGGAGCATATTTACTGGTCGGAGTTCCTGGCGAAACAAAATCAGATATTCTCGAGACAGCTGAATTAGTTAAGGAGATCTCACCATCATTAATTAATTTCTCCTACCTCACCCCCTTTCCCGGGACGAGAATATTTGAGACAACTAAGCATCTTATCAAATACTTTGATTTTTCAAAATGGGATGACTTCTCGGAAAGCATCTATAGAGACAACTGCTTCGAAATTAGCCCCAAAGATTCAGAGAAGATCATACAGGAGGCCTTTGATAAAATTAAACATTGAGACACGTTGCCACGGATTTTTTGTACAAGTGGCGATATATTGAAGTAACTCTTTTTTTAAGAACGTAAGACGGTGGTTTCGCACATAAGAAGCCACCGTATTATTTTTAAAATTTATAATAATAGATGATATTTTTATTCAGAAGTGTTTTAGTGGTTCTTTGATAGTTTATTATTTTTGTCTATTATAAGCCAAAAAGCAGGAAAGTACTTGCTAATATTCGGGAAATGTGCTAGTATAAAAGTGTTATTAAGGATAACACTTTTTAATTTAGTTTTAAATTTAGCCAGTTAAAATTAGGTTAAAAAGTGCTATTCGCAGAGCGAGAATCAATCTCGCACTCTAGCACGTGACCTTTGAATAAGAGTCCTTAGGGGCTCTAAAATAAAAATACTCGGAAAGAGAGGACAAGGATCATGACATATCTATTCTCGGCAAAGGAAATTCGGAACAGTTTCGTAACCGGAAATAAGGCAGAGGGTCTCGCGAGAGTCCTCATTGACATCATCGCCCTTTTTGGGATGATCGGTGCCTTCATCGTCCAGGTAAAGGACGTGACGATCTTCGTCGCAGCTTGGACAATGATTGTTCTGTGCTCCTCATTCTTCATCGTGAAGGAAGGGGTTGGGGGGATTCCGTACCATATCAGAGACTACATCAGGCGAAGGAAGGAGGTGCATCATGGCACAGGCAGCTAGAATAACCTTCGGAGCCACCAGCGCTCCGAAAAAGAAGGCAAAGAAAAAGACGGTCGCATCTGAGTTCAAGATGCATGTCCGTCGCATGTTGGTGGTTTTGTTCAACACCATCTGCGGCAATATTCTGTTTTACATTCTGGTCGGTATTATCAACCGGATGGTCGGGCGTCCCATTAAGTCCATATTTCTGTTTTACTCAGTCAACATTGAGTACAGGAGAACTATGATCCCGGATTGGTACGCGAAGGTAGTTGCGTGGCGTCCGGGACTCGGACAGGTCATCGGCCATGGTTCCTGGTGCGGAGGTTTGTCGTTCGGGATTACATCAAACGACGACGATTTCCGTAACCCGGAGAACAAAGCCAAGCTCCATAAGCTCTATCATGATGTAGATTTCATACGTCGCGTCGTGGGAGCTGAGCAGATGACCTTTTCCGGGGTACTCCCAGGAGTCTTTGTGTCTCTTGGCATCGTCAAGGAAGACGAAAGCCTGGAAAACGCCAACACCGTCAAAGTTGTCATGAAGGCGGTGGACGAGGTCGTCAGGCTCGAAGGCATGAAGGTTGATTGTCCCGTTGTTGTCCTCGGCGGTCGAGGATTCATCGGCAGAAGGATTGCCGAACTTCTTGAATCCTATGAGCGGAAAGTCTATTCCGTTGATACCAAAGATCGTACGACAATTCCGCAGCATTTGAAAGGGACAGCGACAATTGTTCTGAATATCACAAAAGCAGGTGCGCTTTCTGAGTATATCCCTCGTCTTTGGAAAGAGGCTATCATCGTGAACGAGGTATATCCTGAACCGTCAGTTCAGGAGCAGACTCTGATGCGCGTCAGGGGTCTCCGGTGCTACCATATCACCGGCGTAAAGGCGAGCGCGTTGCCTCGCTTCATGAAGGCGTATAAGGGAGGAATTCCTTGTTGCGCCGCCTATCTGCCTGATGATAACTTTCAGGCATTGGTCACAAAACTTGTGTGACCGCAATTTGACCATCGAAGGATCGGAAGAGCTTCTAGCTTCCGGTCCTTTTTTCTTTTGTACAAAAATCTGTTATAATATAGACAGCAAAATATGTTAGATTCAATCAATACAATATTATTGTTCGTTATTGTTGTTTATTTTATAGCAGCTTTTTTATTTTACAAAAAAGGGCCAGGAAAAATTGTGGTATTTTCTTATCTGTATGTTATTTTTTGCGCCGCTCTTTGGACTTTAGCGATGATGATTTATAGAGCTTCCAGCCCAGAGAATTCTCTATTTTGGTGTACGATCCTTTATATTATTGCAGTTTTACCCTCAAGTAGTGTTTACTTTTTTTCGATCGTTTTTCCTCGCGGTAATTTACCAAGCTTCAGGAATAATTTTTGGACCATATTTGTTAGTTTGATTGTTGTAAGTTTGGTTACTATGCCTGATATAATCATTAGAAGAGTCGATGTTTTTCCCGGCAGAGAAAAAGTCATAATATGGGGTAATTATTATTTTATCTATTTCGTCTATATTAGCGGAATCATTTCCTACGGTCTTTTGAATCTGTTTAAAAAATATTTAAGAGAGTCGGGATTAGTAAAAATTCAGTTAAGTTATATTTTTTGGGGCTACTTTGTAGGATCTGGTTTAGCAATGTTTCCTAATTTATTGTTGCCCTGGATAGGGATTTTTAAAATTAATTGGATGGGCCAGGTATTAGGAATGATTACGATTGCCATTACAGTTTTTGCGATAATAAAGCATCGATTAATGGATATTAAATTTGTAATGAGGCAATACCTTGTTCTTCTGCTGTCTTTTGCTGTAGTTGTTATACCGTCAGTGTTAGTAATAAGATTTTATGAAGATGTGGTGCCTCAGTATAAAGTATGGGTTGACTTGATGATACTGTTTCTAGCTGTTTACTTTTTTCCTGTGTGTCAAAAGTTTTTTTATAAGTTTGCCAATAAGTATTTATTTTCTTCGCTTTATGACAGTGCGCAGGTGATTGCAAAGTTAAGCGATAAGCTGAGGTCGACTTTGTATTTAGAAAAAGTTTATGAATATATTTTTGAATCTCTAAATAATGCGTTTCATCTTAAGGCGTTCGGCATTATGAGTTTTGATGAAAAGAAAGGAACTTATTACGTTCGATATAATAAAGGGTTTGAAATTGGCAGTTTAACTGAATATGAAGCGGTGCCAGCTTTAGAAAAAATGTTTATTAAGCAGAACAAACCGATTGTAGTAGATGAAATAAAAGTAGATAATCATGACAGCAAAGCAAAAAAACTGTTAAATTTTTTGAAGAAAACTGGGGTGGCGATATTGATGCCGCTTAATGTTAAAGATAAGACAGTTGGACTTTTGGCTCTCGGTGAAAAAGAATCAGGAGACATTTTTAATAGTGAGGATTATAAAGTATTAGACGTTGTTAGTGCGCAATCAGCGATTGCAATCGAGAACGCTATGCTTTACGATGAATCGCAGAAGTTTACGATCAAGTTAGAAAAAGAAGTGGAGAAAGCGACTAAAGAATTGAAAGACGCTAATGAAAAATTAAAGAAGCTAGACGAATCAAAGAGCGAGTTTATTTCGATTGCTTCGCATCAATTGCGCACACCGCTGACTGTAGTTAAGGGATATGTGTCGATGATACTAGAAGGTAGCTTTGGAAAAATTAGCGCTACGCAACGAGATTCGCTTGATAAGGTTTACCAATCCAACGAGCGCTTAATTCATTTAGTGGAAAATTTATTGAATTTATCGCGTATTGAATCCGGTCGCTTGCAGTTTAAATACGAGACCATGAATTTAGAAACAGTAGTTGATAGTGTATTTGAGGAATTGACCAGCAAGGCCAAGGAGAAAAAGCTAAAGTTTGAATACAAAAAACCAGCCAAGCCTTTGCCCAAAGTCGTAATTGACCAGGAGAAGATCAGGCAAGTAATTATGAATTTAATTGATAACTCGATTAAGTATACAGCCAAAGGCAGTGTCACCGTGTCTGTCAAAAAAGAAGCTGATAATATTGAATTTTGTGTATCAGACACCGGTATGGGCGTTGACCCGGATGACATTCCGCATCTTTTTCAGAAATTTCAGCGTGGCACGGGCACATTTCTAGTTCACACTGAAGGCACTGGACTGGGGCTTTACGTGGCGCGGGAGATGATTGAACAGCACAAAGGGAAAATCTGGGTAGAGAGTAAGGGGAAAAACAAGGGCAGCAAGTTTATATTTACAATACCGATAAACAATGTTTAATTTTTAATTTTTCAATAAATATTCTTGCTGTCATTCCCGCGCAGGCGGGAATGACAAAAAATTGGAAAAGTTTTTTAAAGGTTTGTTTTAATTTTTTTTCTGGATTCCCGCTTGCGCGGGAATGACACTGAACATTATGCCTAAGAAAATTTTAATCATTGAAGACGAGCGCGGTTTAGCTGAGATGTATAAATTAAAGTTTGAGAAGGAAGGTTATATCGTTTTAATTGCTGGTGACGGTGAAAGCGGCATTAAAATAGCGAGAGAAGAATTGCCAGATTTGGTTTTATTAGATATTGTTATGCCAGGACTAGATGGTTTTGATGTTTTAAGAACGCTACGCTCTGATTATAGAACCGAAAATTTAAAGATTTTTGTTTTCTCGAATTTAGGTCAGGATGATGAAATTGAGCGCGGTTTGCAGGAAGGCGCTGATAAATATTTAATAAAGGCCAATTTGACGCCTGGTCAGCTTTTACAGAAAATTGAAGAAGCTTTTTTGGCTGATCAAATGGAAGGCAAAAAAGATAACAAACCGGTCGTTAGTAAAAATAATTTTAAAGATTTAAAACAAGAAGTAAAAGCAGATGCCGCTAAGATTTTACTAATTGAAGATGAAAATGATATTATCACGATGTATGATTTGTGTTTGAACCGCGAAGGGTATAATGTTGATATTGCGCGTAATGGCGCCTGGGGATTGAAACTGGCGCGGGAGAAAAGTTATGACTTGATTGTTATGGATATGGTGATGCCGGCGATGAGCGGTTTAGAGCTTCTAAAAAAGTTAAAAGCTGAATCATTACATCAGAACATTCCGATTCTCGTTGTTTCCAACAGTGCACAGGACAAAGACATTGAAGAGGCAAAAGCCGAAGGAGCAACTGATTATCTACTAAAAGCATCGTTGACACCAGCTAATTTAATTAAAGAAATTAAGAAATACCTAAGATAAAATTTTCAATTATTAATTATTAATTTTTAAATAATGCTATAATTTTATAATTTTAAAAATTGGCAAATTAAATTATTAAGCAGTTGTTTAAAAACTAAAAATTAGAAATTAAAAATTAGAAAAATTATGTCTATTTGTGTAAACAAAAACACTTGCATCGGTTGCGGCGCTTGCGCTTCCATTTGCCCTAATAATTTTGCTATTGGTAATGACGGCAAAGCCGAAGTAATAAGCCAAGAGAATGTTGAATGCGCGAATAATGCTGCGCAAAGCTGTCCTGTTCAAGCGATTACTGTCGAACAATAGTAAAAACAAAAACAATTTCACCAGTCTGAGATTGTTTTTTGTTATTTAAAATGCTAGGATTAATTATAAAACATTATGGTGTCATTCCCGCGCAGGCGGGAATCCAGAAATTATAAATGGACAAACGTTACTTTGTTTACATTTTGTCAAATCAAAAAAATGGCACATTATACATTGGCGTTACTTCTAACTTAATTAAAAGAATTTCCGAGCATAAGGACAAAAAGTTAGTAGGTTTTACAAAAAGATATAGTTTGGATAAACTAGTTTATTATGAGGTCTACGGAGAAGTGGGAATGGCTATTTATAGAGAAAAACAAATAAAGAAATGGAGAAGAGCTTGGAAGATAGGATTAGTTGAAAAAGACAATCCAAGTTGGAAGGATTTATTTGGTGATCTATTCGAATGATTTTTTTCTGGATCCCGGGTCTACGTTTCACTTCGCCCGGGATGACACAACTATATAACATGCATTTTGCTTAATATGAATATTGAGGATGTAAAAAAATTGAGTATTCCCAAAGTTCCTGGATGCTATTTATATTCAGATGAAGCGGGGAAAATAATTTACGTTGGGAAAGCGGCTAATTTAAATAGCCGCGTGCTTTCGTATTGGCAAAAGGCAGCTGACCATACTTTAGCTAAAGAACTAATGCTGACAAAAATAAAAAAGATTGAATGGATAGAGACAGACAGCGAAATTGAGGCCTTACTTCTAGAGTCGAACTTAATCAAAAAGTATCAACCTAGTTTCAATATAGTTCAGCGCGATGATAAACGTTATGCTTATATTAAAGTTTCGACCGAAGAAGAATGGCCGCGTGTGTTTATAGCGCGTCAATTGGAAAAGAGCGGACGTTACTTTGGTCCTTTTGTGAGTGTTGAAGCAATACGAGAGACCTTGAAAGCCATAAGAAAAATTTGGCCATATCGATCTTGCAAAAATTTGCCTAAAAAAGTTTGCTTATATTATCGGATAGGCAAGTGCCCAGGCATGTGCGAGAACTTTATTAATAAAAAAGAATATAGCAAAATTATAAAACAAATTGTATTATTTTTAGAAGGCAAAAAGGGTGTAATAGTAAAAGGAGTTGAAAAGGAAATTAAAGAATTGGAAAAGTCGGAGCAAGATGAAGATAGGCTGAGTTTATTGAAATACCGTTTGCTTAACATGAAAAGAGTTTTGGAGCATAGCAATGTTTTAAGTCTAATCGATAAATATTCCTCTGATGTTATTGAGTTGGCCAAAGTTTTGAACTTAGTAAAAGTGCCGGCGCGTATTGAAGGCTATGACATTTCCAATATTTTTGGGCAAGAGGCGGTGGGGTCAATGGTAGTTTTTACTGATGGCGAGGTTAATAAAAATGAGTATCGAAAATTTAAAATTAAAATCAACCCATCCTTTGCTAAAGCTTCGGAGGGCAAGTCAGGTGATACGGGAATGCTACGCGAAGTGTTAACTCGGCGTTTTAATAATAATTGGCCAATGCCTGATTTAATTATTGTTGATGGCGGTCGAGGGCAACTAAATGCCGTTTTGTCGGTCGTGAAAAAAAGAAATTTAGATATCGCGGTTATTGCTGTTTCAAAAGGCGAGGGGTTGCGTTCTGCCTTAGCACCGGATAAAATATTTTTTCCAGATGAGACAAGGCCTTTAGAACTACCGCTCGCTTCACCGGCTTTGCATATTATAAAAAGAGTGCGTGATGAAGCGCACCGTTTTGCTATTAAATACCATCGAGAGTTGCGTAATAAAAAAATTCTAAATAAATAATTCTAGATTCCCGCTTTCGCGGGAATGACAATAAGCTAGATGAGACTGTCGTGCATCCTGGCTTTAGTTGAGCGCGGTGTAATACCGTGCTTTTTATTGTATTCTTCCTGCTTTTTTCTGCGTCGTCTAGTTTCGTTTATAGCATAGCGCATGGCTGGCGTAATTTTGTCGGCATACATTATAACTTTACCGTCAACATGGCGGGCGGCGCGTCCCATCGTTTGCATTAACGAAGTTTCGTTGCGTAAAAACCCAGCCATGTCAGCGTCTAAAATAGCGACCAGCGATACTTCGGGCAAGTCTAAACCTTCCCGCAATAAATTAATACCAACCAAAACGTCGTATTTACCCATGCGCAGGTCTCGTAAAATATCGACTCGTTCTAAAGTTTCAACTTCGCTATGCAAATATTGGACTTTAATTTTACGTTCAGCCAAGAATTCTGCCAACTCTTCAGCCATCCGTTTAGTTAAAGTCGTAACCAACGCTCTTTGTTTTTTAGTAACGCGTAAATTTATTTCTTTGATTAGATCTTCAATTTGGCCGGCGTTTGGTCGCACTTCAATATCAGGGTCTAAGAGTCCAGTGGGGCGAATAATTTGTTCGGCTACTTGCTTAGATTTTTTTAGTTCATAATCAGAGGGAGTAGCACTAACATAAATTACTTGGTTAACCTTAGAATTAAATTCTTTAAAATCTAATGGTCGGTTGTCTTTGGCAGACGGTAAGCGGAAACCAAAGTCTATTAAAGTCTGTTTGCGCGATTGGTCACCGGCATACATACCGCGAATTTGCGGGATAGTAACATGGGACTCGTCAATGAAAAGCAGATAATCTTTAGGAAAAAAATCCATCAAGGTAGCTGGTGGAGTACCGGATGCACGATTTTCTAAATGACGGGAATAATTTTCAATACCATTGCAATAACCGATTTGTTCAATCATTTCTAAATCATAATTGGTTTTTTTGTCGATGCGATAAGCTTCAAGTATTTTGTTTTCATCTTTGAATTTTTTGATTTGATCTTCTAATTCAGCGCGAATATTCTTTAGAGCTTGTTCCAAAAAACCTTCCGGCGTCATAAAATGTTTAGCTGGTAAAATAGTAATGCTTTTAGTTTCAGCTCTTTCTCGATCAATAACAAAACGAGCCAAACTACCGCCTTGTCCTGGTTTAACATTGGTGATAAATATTTTTTCAATTAAGTCGCCGTTCATTTGAATAGTGACCACGTCTTGGCCAGTGGCCAGATGAATGTCAATTGTATCACCTTTTACTCTAAATTGTCCGCGGTAAAAACCTTCATCATTTCTTTCGTATTGGATTTTTATTAGCTGTCTTAGAATCTCATTGCGTTTTATTTTCTGTCCAACTTTTAAAATAGCGCTAGAGGCTTCGTAATATTCGCGGTTGCCAATGCCATAAATGCAAGAAACGCTTGCGACAATAATTACATCGCGGCGATTGATTAACGACTGGGTGGCAGAATGGCGCAAGCGATCAATCTCTTCGTTAATGGTCGCTTCTTTTTCTATGTAAGTGTCAGTTTGTGGGATGTAGGCCTCTGGTTGATAGTAGTCATAATAGGAAACAAAATAATTGATAGCGTTATTGGGAAAGAATTTTCTAAATTCGCCGTAAAGCTGGGCGGCCAAAGTTTTATTGTGAGAGATAACTAAAGTCGGGCGCTGAGCCTCTTCAATAATTTTTGCCATCGCAAAAGTCTTGCCGCTGCCCGTAACGCCAAGTAAAGTTTGGTGATCAAATTTTTTATTCAAACCGTTAACCAGTTTAGCGATTGCTGTCGGTTGATCGCCAGTTGGTTTGAAATCAGTTTGCAGTTTAAATTTATTCATCATATTATCAAACAATCATTATAACACTATTTTTTATAAAAAGAAAAGAGTCGAACGCCTAGGCAAAATAGGTAAAACCTGGCGTACGACTCGGATAGAAGGGGGCTAAGAGGTGTCTTCTTGAGAACTACTGTCGCAATGCCTGAAATTTAGGGCTATAACTTCCAGCAGGAAGAGAGCGGCAGTCATTATTCCCGAAACACCCGACTTATATTACATTTGCAAGAATTATAACATAAAAGATATTAGAGAATAATTAGAGGTCTTGATTTTTAAAATTTTTAGTGTTATTTTTTTATTAAAATAGCATATAAAATTGAGGAGGAGGGGCATATATCATGGCAGAATACAAATGGATAAACGATCCTTTAGTAACTAAAAATGATAAAGTAAGAAGAATTAGGGAGTCAGTTAACGGGTTTATCACGGACAATTCTCCGGAGATTGAATTGATGTATAGCTGGAAGTGCCGAATTGGATTTATATTTTGGCCCTCGGTTCTTTGGAATGTCTTATTTTATATCGCGCACCTAGTGCTGCCTAGGGGACTGGATTACTGGGCACTCATAGCCATTGCTACGAGCATAGCCTCAGTTTTTCTTCTTTTTGGTTATCGAGAGTTTTATGCCAAGAAGGAAAAGGAGCGGCTTAAAAAATGCTACTACTATCGAAATCCCCAGCATTTTGCATTTTTGCAAGAGGGAGGTTTTGAGCCGTAGGAAGAGACTGGTCTCAGAGGAAAGAGCGCCGTGCATTGCACAACGGCGCTCTTTAATTTGCAATGAAGAAAAAATCAACCAACATTGTGTTAGCAATATTTCTTTGTACGTTTTTTAGTAAATAAAGAAGGCCGGGACACGTTTGTGTGAAAAGTCCCGGCCATTTGAGACGAGTTTTTTCTCTCCTTTTTTTCAAAACTTCCTCCTTTTTTTGTGCTAGTTCTCGGTTGATCTTAGCTGACTAGACTCGTCGATGAATGCTGTGAAGCAATCGTTGCAGACCGCAGTGATGTGTTTCTCGGTGTAGTCGAGTAGCCTTCTTTCCTTTGGTGTCATTTCCGCCCTAACCTTACATGGAGTTGTTTTGCCGTTGCATATCTCGTAGCATATCTTGGCAAATTTTCTGATGCATTTTTTGGTCGGACAAGGTCCATGACCAGAACTGGGCGGATGTTTGTCGCCAAACTCGGACGCGTGGCATGTTGAGCCTTTTTCAATTAGTCCTGTTTTCATAGCTGTTCTCCTTCGTTGCTTTTTTGCGCTCCCTCTTGGCTGATGAAAGTAGTAAAAACCGACGATGTTTTTTTGTGTCATTTTTTAAGGTCCACTTGGCATCGCCCCCCCCTTTTTTTTAGGATTCTGTATATTGCTAGTGATTATAGTCTTTTAAAATTTTTCGTCAAGTTAATATCTTTCTATATTTTTTTAGATTGATTTTAAGAAGTAAAATTGGTATAATAATAACAAAATAAATAGTGAATTATGTCTCAATATTATAATGGTAAAAGAACGCGTGGAGTATATATTCCCGGATCGCCGGAGACGTTTAAATTGTCTCGTTCGCGGATTGATTTATTTATAGAATGTCCGCGTTGTTTTTATTTAGATCGGCGTTTGGGTGTTGACCGGCCGCCTGGCTTCCCTTTTACGCTTAATTCGGCAGTTGACGCTTTGCTTAAAAAAGAATTTGATATTCATCGCGCCAAGCAGACAAAACACCCGTTACTTAAAAAGTATGGCGTTGACGCTACGCCGGTTGATCATCAAGATCTGGCTAAATGGCGAGAGAATTTTGTTGGCATCCAATTTTTGCACAAATCAACCAACTTGCTGATTTTTGGCGCGATAGACGACCTTTGGCAAAATCCGCAAGGCGAATATATCGTCGTTGATTATAAGGCGACTAGCAAGAGTGAAGAAATAAGCGAGCTTAATCAAACTTGGCATGAAGGTTATAAAAGACAAATGGAGGTTTATCAGTGGTTACTGCGCCAAAATGGTTATAGGGTTTCTAGAACTGGATATTTTGTTTATTGCAACGGCAACGCTGACAAAAAAGCTTTTGATGGCAAGCTAGAATTTGACGTAACCCTAATTTCTTACGAAGGCAATGACGGCTGGGTAGAGCCGAAGATAAAAGAAATCTGGCAATGCTTGAATAACGATAAAATACCGGCAGCCAATCCAGATTGCGACTATTGCACTTATCGTCGAGCTGCGGGTGACGAGGAAAAAAAATAACTGACTATTTTTAAATTAAACATATGAATGCTTCGCGAGCCAACTCTTTACCAGGCAACCAAGAAATGATTGTTGAAAAAAGTAGTTGGAATTTAATTTTTATAGTCACTACTTTTACGGTTGTTTTTTCTTTTGCTATCGTTCTCTTCGTTCCCAGCAAAGACAGTCTAATATTTAATTTAAGAACGGCCACGGCTATAATGTTGATCGGTTTAGGTTTAATCTATACCTTTAAAATAAAAAATGAGGGGCTGGAAATTGACTATCGGGCTCTATTTTTTATCAGTATATTATTTCTGTTTTATGGTTTTATTTTTGGCAATATTGCTGTTTGGGGGTTTAGTTCTCTTTTTATGCTGGTCAGCTTGATAAATGTTGGCAGCTGGAAGAACGAACAAAAGTGGTCAGAGCTTTCCGAAGAGGTAAGAAAGGTAAAAATAGTAATAATCTCTGCCATTATCTTGCTTCTTTTTATTAGCATAGCTTTGCTTTATATTAGTAACAGAATGGAAGACTACCAGGCTAAGTTAAGGACAAATTTTATCTCTATTAAAACCAGCCAGTCTGCGATTTTTAAAAAAGAATATTATAATGAAAGCTATGGTTTTAGCTTTTTTTACGCTCGCGATTATTTGCTTAATAGTAATTTAGATCGTCAATATACAAGCCGAACCAACAATATTTTGGCAGTAGTTGATTTGCCAGAAAAATATTTTGCCGGAACTAATTTAAGTGAAGCCGTTTTTATATTGGGTGTTAGTCGTGATAATAAAAATATTTCTAATTGTCTTGAAGTTTTGCCTGGCGAAAATAAGCAATCCGAGCCAGAAATAATAAATGGCGTTGAATTTTCCGTTTTTAGGTCTCTGGAGCCGACGGTCGGCAATCGTTACGAGACGACAAGCTACCGCGCCATTAAAAATAACGCTTGTTATGAAGCGGTAAAACTATTGCATTGGGGAGAGATCTCTAACTATCCAGAAGGAGCAATAGAAGAGTTTGATTATGCGGCCATTGTCTCAAGGCTAGAAGAGATTTTAAAAACCGTAAAAATTTTATAAGATATGAAGTTGAGTCAGGACTTGGTTGTTAAACCGATACCATCATTAATTAAAAAGATCGCGATACCAGCCAGTATCGGATTTTTTTTCAATACACTTTATAATGTTGTTGATACATATTATTGCGGATTGTGGTCCACTCAGGCTTTGGCGGCCATATCCATATCCTTTCCGATTTTTTTTATTATCATCGCCATGGGGTCTGGCTTCTCTACCGGCGCCAGCGCTTTAATAGCCAATGCCCTGGGAGAAGGCGATAAACACAAAGCTCGCTGGCTAGCCACACAGACTATTACTTTCAATTTTTTCTCTTCAATATTAATTACTGTCGTTGGGTTTTTATCAGCGCCAGCACTTTTTCGTTTACTGGGAGCTAATGAAGAATATTTGCAAATAGCCTTGTCTTATACCAATGTAATTTTTTTAGGCACAATTTTCTTTTTTGCCACCTTTACTCTTAATTCATTTTTAACCGCTCAGGGCAATACCGTAATATTTCGCAATTTATTAATTATTGGTTTTTTACTGAACATGATTTTAGATCCAGCTTTTATGTTCGGTTGGTGGGTGTTGCCGGAAATGGGTGTTGCCGGAGTAGCCTGGGCGACTGTTTTGATTCAATTTTTGAGCGCTTTATTTTTAACCTATTACGTCGGACGCACCGGAATTTTTGCCCGTGAATGCTGGCATATGTTTAAACCGAATAAAGAGTGTTTTCTTCAGATTGTTCGACAAGGTCTGCCGGGGAGTTTAAATATGATGATGACGGCTTTGGGGGTTTTTGTGATTACTTATTTTGTTACTCCTTTCGGTAAGGAAGCGGTAGGAGCTTTTGGGATTGCCACGCGGATTGATCAAATAGCCATAATGCCGACTATTGGCTTAAACGTCGCTGTTTTAACTTTGGTCGGACAAAATAATGGCGCTGGAAAATTAGATAGAGCTTTAGAAACAATCAAGGCATCTTTGCGTTATGGTTTGATCATCACATTTTTTAGCGGTTTATTGGTTTTTATTTTTGCTAAAAAGTTAATGGCTATTTTTTCTAACGATACTAATGTTATAGATATGGGAATCACATATTTGCACATTTCTGTTTTTGTTTATTGGGCTTATGTAATTTTATTTATAATTGTGGCTTCGCTCCAAGGTTTTAAAAAGCCACAGTTTGCCGTTTGGATCGGTTTATACCGTCAAGTATTGGCTCCCTTAATTATTTTTACCGCTTTTGTTAACTATCTAAACTTCGGCATAAACGGCATTTGGTGGGGGGTCCTATTAATAACTTGGTCAGCCGCATTTATCAGCTTAATTTATATTAAATTTACTATCCAAAAAAGGATGTGATTTAAAACAATCTTTAAAAATGTTATAATATTATAAATAATAAATTGATATATGTATAAGAAAAAGAGGGTAGCCAAGAAGAAGCATAATAAAAAACAGGGCAAAAAAATTGCTTCTTTGCGTTGGCGCTAAGATAATTTTATGGAAAAAAAAGTTATTATTACATTATTGGGCGCGGTGGTTGTAATTTTAGCAGTTGTTGCCAGTTTTAGATTTTTTTACGGTGAAAACAAATGGGTTTGCGAAAACAACCAATGGGTAAAGCGCGGCAATCCCATTGCGGCTATGCCAAATGCCGGCTGCGGAGTTAGTTTAATCGGCGGGCAAAAAGACGAACACGGCTGTTTGACCGCCGCTGGTTTTAGTTGGTGTCCTTCTACGCAAAGGTGCCAGAAAATGTGGGAAGAGTTTTGCGAGGAATATAAAGAACAATATCGCGGAACAAGCGCGTCTATAACTAATTTTGCTGAATGCGCGGCTGTCGGCAACCCGGTGAGAGAAAGTTATCCGCGCCAATGTTCAGTCAATGGCCAGATTTTTGTGGAAGAAATCGGTACTAATGCCGATATAAATTTAAAGACACCATTGCTGAACGAAGTAATAACAAGTCCCTTGACTATTGCTGGCGAGGCAAAGGGCAGTTGGTTTTTTGAAGCCCAGTTTCCGATAAAATTGGAAGACGAAGAGGGTAATGTTTTAGCGCAAACAATTGCTACCGCCCAAGCCGATTGGATGACTGAAAATATGGTGCCATTTGCAGCTAACTTAACTTTTAATCCAGTTGATAGAGAAAAAGGCTTTTTGATTTTAGAAAAAGATAATCCTTCCGGTTTGGCGGAAAATGCCGACAGTTTTAGAATCCCCGTATTATTTAAAGGTGAAAGCATAACGATTAAAGTGTTTTTTAACAATGATCGCCTAGATCCGGAAATTTCTTGCGATAAAGTTTTTTCGGTAGAAAGAACTATAACCAAAACGGACGCTATTGGTCGAGCAGCTCTAGAACAGCTTTTAGCCGGACCAACCGAGGTTGAAGAAGTTAATGCTTATTCTACCGCTATTAACCCAGGAGTAAAAATTAACAGCTTGCGAATTGATAACGGCACGGCTAAGGTTGATTTTAGTTCGGAGATAGAAAAAGGAGTCGGCGGCTCTTGCAAGGTTTCTGCTATCAGGGCGCAAATCTCGGAAACTTTGAAGCAATTCCCAACTGTAAAAGATGTGGTAATTTCTGTAGAAGGCCGGATTGACGATGTCCTACAGCCATAAATTCCCTTGCAACTTTTTTTAGAAAAATTTGCATAAAAAGCGCTCGCGGTGAAAAATTTCGGATCATTCGCCGTGAAAACTAGCAAAATCCCAAACTCCCCCGCCAAAGCGGGATCAGACAATGGAATTTTGCACGGTTTTCACGCCCATAATTTCTCCAAAATTTTTCAAGGCTCGCATTAAATGTTTATGAAAAAATTTATCACGCTCTTTGTTTCTGTAGCCGTTTGCCAGTTAGCCGGTATCGTTGGTTCTTTGTTTACAGCACCGGCGATACCGACTTGGTACGCTGCCTTGAAGAAACCATCATTTAATCCACCAAGCTGGTTATTCGGTCCTGTTTGGATAACTCTCTATACGATGATGGGCGTTTCTCTTTATTTAATCTGGCAAAAAAGGGGAGAAATAAAATTGGCTTGGCCGGCGATTATTTTCTTTTTAATACATCTAGCTGTCAACGCTTCGTGGTCTATAATATTTTTTGGTCAAAAGAATATAATCGGCGCTTTGATATTGATCGTTGCGCTTTGGTTTATGATTGTTGCTTCTATTTTTTTGTTTTATAAAATTAACAAGACAGCCGCTTACCTATTAGTTCCTTATTTGTTGTGGGTAAGCTTTGCTTCGATTTTAAATTATAGCCTTTGGCGTCTAAATTAAAATTATGGTTCAAAAAAAATATCGACAATCATTTTATTTAACCGCCCTTTTTTTACTGGTTTTGTTTCTTTTTTCAGGCTGCAATAGCCGTGAAGAGAAGTTTATTCCTGGCGATATAAAGGATGATTTTTGCGGAGCTTTTATTAATTTCCAATATTGTAAGTGCGCTTTTCATAATGAGTTTTGTGATGCAATTGGTCTAAAAAGATCGGAGGCTAAAAAGTATGTAGATGAACAATATAAAAAATGGGTAGAAAATGAAAGAGGAGAATTTGAAAAAAGTTGTTTTGATCAAGGCGGTTGGTTTGAAAGCAATAAATGCAAATATTGTGAGCAGGGTTATATTATGAAGGAGGGTAATTGCGAACAGCAGGAAGTTTCCGATGAAGAAGCGCAATCGGGAGAAGGAGCCGAGGCGTCAGTTTGCAAATATGACAGTGACTGCGCGCCTGTTTGCGAAGGCAGTGTTGCCTGGAAAAGGGGCTGTAATCCGCGAGAGAACGTTTGTGAAAAAACTTTTGAGACTGATTGCTCGGTTGATGTTGAAAATTTTGGCGGCGTGAGTGTATCTAAAACTTGCGTCGACGGCCAGTGCGCCAGAGACGAGAGCGCTCTTGCTAATAAAAAAATAGATTTAGAGAATGAACAGAAAAAAATTTCCGATGAAGTCAAAGAAATAAACAAAGGGCGTGACGATATTCGCGACGCTATGATGGTAGCCAACAAAAACTGTATCAATGGAATTGCCGATATGACCAACGTCGCCATTGTAGAATTTGCCACTCGGGTAGCTTCAATTATGGCCGGCGGCCTGCCGAAGATAGCTGACGTGTCTGTTGATTATGCCGGCGAGGCGTTAAATAGGCTTTATAATTATCAAAGCGGAGAACCGACAGAAAAAGACAAGAAGTTAAAGCCAGAAGAATATATAAAGTTAAATTGCGATCTATATAATTATTTTAAGAATGTTTTAGCCGCTAGCGATAAAGAACTGGATGACAGAATTAATTCGGCAAAGGCTATAGAAGAACAATTAAAGTTACTGCCTTAAGTCGCATCAATTTATAAAACAAAAGAAGCCCCGTTTTGGGACTTCTTTTTTCTTCGTCTATAGAAATATATTAAGCGAATAATATTTTCTTTTGACTAAAAGCGCCTAGCAGGACGTCTGTCATTGCGCATTGCTCGATGGCAATCACGGCAATAAATCGGCCTGTCGCCATCTGGTTCAAAAGGTAATTCGGTGATACTTGCACCGCATTTGGAGCAAGTCCATTCACCTTTTACCATTTGGCGTGGGCTAAAATCTTGGTTACCCATTTTTTTGATTTTTGGCGTTTTATTTATCTATTTTGTTTGGCGAACCGATTTTTAAAAGGCGCGCTAGTCAACAACGTTAAATAAAACGTTTTATGAATTATGAGCTAAGTATAGCATTTAATCTAAAATTAGTCAATATCTAGCACAAATTGATAATTTTTTGATAAAGGCGTAAGATAAGAATAGAAAAATAAGCTATAAAATTTATGAAAAAAATAATTTTAACTCAATTTTTTGTTTTATTGATCGGCACGGTTTTTGCTTGGTCAAATTTCACTCTAGAATTGTTCAATTGGCTGAACAATAAAGCTTGCACGACTGGGTGTTCTATTTCTGGAGCTGGTAATGTCGCCAATCCATTTTTAACCCCCTGTTTTTACGGAGCTGTTTTTTTTGTCCTGGCTTTTGCGTTGAGTCTAGCGATGGTTTTAATAAATAAGACAAAAATAAAGGCAGAAGAAAAAAAAGTTGAGACAGATATTAAGTAGTTTTTTAAAAGACAAAATAAAACATCCCGCGAGTACGGGATGTTTTGTATATCCAAAATTAAATAATGTTTTTTCTAGTTCCAGTAAAAAAGGTGATGGTTTTTAAAACCTTCACCTTTTGCGCTCTATAACTATGACGTGCTAGTTATCGTCAAATCCAGTCCATGATTGAAAATCGTTAAAATTTTAATCAGGATTTGCGTAACTAGGTCCGCCACACCTCCGGAAGTGCTAATCGAAGCACTAGAATTATTAACAGCAGGCTAAGCGCCGATGAAATTGCTCTAATCATATATTTTTTGTTTATTTATGATTAGAAGGAAGGCAGCCTGGCCGACTACTCCAGTGCTTCGTCCCGATTTTTGGGACCCTTCCGCTGTCTGTTGGCGTTGGTCGTCAACAGGCCGAGGAAGGCATTTTTTTTAAGATCTTTTTTAGACCGCTTTTTAATTGTTTAGGAACTGTTTTGGGTAGCCTTTTATTATATATCATTTTTTAGATTTTGTCAAGTATTTGTACAGTTAACACCACAAAACGATGCTTGTTAAATGGATCTTTTCTCTGGCGTCATTTTTTTAATTTTTAAATAGCTTCTTTTCAAAATGCGGCTACGGGCTAATAAAAAATTTTACTATTTAGCAAAAATATAGTAAAATATAAATTGTTAAGCCTAGTATTAATTATTAGTCTTTATTTCTCATGAGTTTTAAAAAAAGATTTTTTGTTATTAAATTATCCGATAAAATACTTTTGATTTTTTTTGTTTTTTCTACCGTCGCTTTATTTTTAGTAGCCACTATTTTGGGCGGTTCTTGGCAGCAGCTTTTTATTTTAATTACCATAGTTTATGCCGCCACCTTTATTTTTACTTACGTGGTTAGCAGTAATTTTTCTAAGAGCTTAATTGACCTGGCCTTAAAAGTACAGGAAATGGGAGCGGGTAATTTATCAAAGAGATTGGTGACTAACAGGAAGGATGAGGTTGGGCAACTAATTAATTCCTTAAATGAACTAATGAGCAGGTTGCAAACGGGCGTGGCGGTTGATATTTCCAAACACCGGGAATTGTCTCGGGCTAAAACTGATTTCGTTTCTTTGGCCGCCCATCAGTTGCGCACGCCCCTGTCGATTGTTAAATGGTATTCAGATTTTCTTTTGTCTGGGGATGCCGGTAAATTTAGCAAGGAGCAATTAAAGTATGTTGAAGAAATTTTTCGCAGCAACCAACGTTTAATTGATTTAGTTAATTCATTGCTTGATGCTTCCCGTATTGATCTTGGCACCTTTGTCATTGAACCAAAACCAACCGATGTTATTGAAAGAGCTGAAACCGCTTTATCAAAATTTTATCCCGAAATAGAAAGAAAAAAAATTAAGCTAGAAAAGCAGTATGACAAGTTTGATAAGCTTAATTTAGATCCTCGTTTGACACAAATCATTTTTGAAAATATAATTTCCAATGCGGTTGAATATACGCCAATCGGTGGCAAGATTAAATTTATTGTCAAAAAAACAGCAAAGGATGTTTTTATAAAGATATCTGATACGGGATTTGGCATTCCGCGCGAAGAACAGCCCAAGATATTTACCAAACTTTTTCGCGGCGACATAGCTAAAAAAATCCAAGAGGATGGTTCCGGGTTGGGGTTGTATGTTGTTAAGGCAATTGTTGAAAAATCTGGCGGCAGAATTTGGTTTGAATCGCCTAGTTTGGAGCTACTACTAGAAGAAAAACAGGACGCGGATAATTTGCCGTTAGACAAGAAAAACATGGGCACCACCTTTTTTATTACGATCCCTTTAAAGGGGATGATGCCGAAAGAGGGGACAAAAAAATTAGAAAATCTTAAAAATATTAAAAAATCTAAGCAAGCTTAAGCTTGGTATTATTTAAATATATGAGTGAAAAAGCTAAAAAAATATTAATTGCCGAAGATGAGGAAGCAATGTTAGAAGCATTAGCCAGTAAGTTTGAAAAAAGAGGTTTTGCTGTAATTAGAGCTCATGACGGTGAGGAGGGGTATAGTTTGGCTATAAAAGAAAAGCCAGATTTATTGATTTTAGACATCTTAATGCCGAAAATGAATGGAATGGATTTGATGGAAAAAATTAGACAAGACGATCGTTGGGGCGCTGACGTGCCAATAGTTATGCTGACTAATATCAGCGATCCGGAGAATGTTTCGCGCGCAGCCATTTGCAAGGTCTATGATTTTTTAGTAAAAACCGATTGGCGCTTAGATGATGTAGTGAAATTAGCCGAGGACAAATTAGCCTTCCCCGAAGCTTAATTGATTTTTAATTTTTTAGAGCTAAAATATTAATTGAAGATAATTTTAAATTTCTATTATGCTTGTTGATCCAGACAAAATGGGAACAACTTTTGTAAAGATATTCGCCTTAGAATTTTTTGCTATTGGCACGACCGGTTTTTTAATGTACTATTTTTTTAAATAATTTATGGAGGTGCAGAAGCTAATGGTGGGGCCTTTACGTACGAATTGCTATTTGGTTTTTTCCGGACAAGAAGCAATTGTCATTGACCCAGGTGACGACGAAGAAATAATTTTAGCCGAGCTAGAGAAAAAGAAAGTAAAATTATCATACATCATCAACACTCATTATCATTTCGACCACACAACTGCTAATGAAGATGTGCACCGGGCAACTGGCGCTAAAATTTTAATCCACGAAGGTGAAAAGGAATATGTCGATTTCCACGTTGATCGATGGCTGAGCGATAATGATGAAATAGAATTTGGCAACGACAAACTTAAGGTTATTCATACCCCCGGCCATACCACTGGAGGCATTTGTTTATTAGGAGAAAATAATATTTTTACTGGCGACACTTTGTTTAAGGGCGCTTATGGCCGCACCGATTTAGACGGTAGCTCGCCTGAAGCTATGCAGAAATCTTTAATCAGATTAAAAGAAATTATAAAATCAGGTATGCACGTTTATCCGGGTCATGGGCATGATTATATTGCAGAATGATTTTTGTGGATTTTAAAATATTTTTTTGCATTACCGCCCTGTTTAATAATTTCTAAAAATCTACTTTTGCCAATACCGGAACTGCCAATAACGACGGCAGTTTTTTTGTCAGGCACATCTTTTAGCCGACGGTAAAATGGCAGGCGAGCAAATTTTTTGTTCAGTCTTTTTATTTTTTCTATTTCGTTTGCCAATAAAGTGGTTTTGCAATTGCCAAAGTTATCAATCCACCAAATTGTATTGGGCGCGTCGGCAATCTCTGATATTGAAAATTTTTCGGCCGGCATTTTTATTTTTTTAGCAAGCCAGAAAGCGACGCGAGGCAAAAAGTCAAAACTACGGAATTGGGTAGCTAATATAGTATCAGCCTCATTTTTGCTAATCAGTCTTTTCTTTAAAGCTATGACTGCACATTTTTTGAGATCTAACACGTTAATATTTTTGGCAAGTTTTAATTTTTTTATTAGTGACAACGTTAAACCATCGATCGACGAGACAATTAAAATATTTTTAAATTTAAAATAGCCAAAGGGTGTGCCGTTGTGCCATTTTTTTGCCTCGCCGTGTCGGGGAGCGACATTGACTAAAATAACACCCTGAGCGTTACCGGCAGCATCTAAGACATCAATTAAATTACCAGCCGCTTCCAGATCGGAATTAACACCGATAAAATTGATCGGGCAATTGAACAAAGATGACAACCGAGTCAGTTGTCGGCCACGGGCATTGTGGTCCGCGCAATCGTTGATTACTGTGATAAACATATTTTTTAGTTCCTCCCCTTTTTGAAAGGGGAGGACAGGAGGGGTTATTTTTTGACACAGAACCCACCCCAGCCCTCCCTTTCGCAAAGGGAGAGAGTAAAAACAAAAAGCCTTCCCATTCTGGGAAGGCTTTTTGTTGGTTTATTAGAAATTATTGTTAGATAAATTTAAAACCAGCCTTCCCGGGAAGCTTCATCATCATAGCCATCATTGTTAAGCTGGATTTTTGGAAATTAAAAACAAAAGACATAATTATTTTGTCTTAGATAAAGTTTTAATGCACTTAGTGCAAACTTTCATCTTTTTACCGTCAATTTTTTTAACCTGTAAATTGATGTATTGTCTTTGGATCGTTTTGATATTGGAATGGGAGCGGGAAACGTCTTTCTGGGGACCGCGTCCGCAAATATCACATCTTCTTGCCATATTATTTAAATAAAAAACTGCCTAATCGACAGAAATGGAAATTATTTATTAGCTGGAATTATATTAACACGCTTTTTGGAAAATAGCAAGTCCGTATTTAAATGTCTTGTTGACAAAAACATACGGTCAGCCTTACGACTGGCCGTAAATTACTACATGAGTAATGGTTATTGCCGTTTGCCTCAGAAATGAGACAGCTCGAGAATCGCGCCGATGACGCTCGGCAGGTGGCTTTCGCCTAGGCATTGGTAGTTGCAGCCGGCCTGCACCAGCTCGTCAAGACGGCTGTGCCTTGCCACCGCAATGACAGGGATGGTCTGATTGACATCCCTGATTCGCCGTACTGTTTCTACGGCGCCGGGGTGGTCGCCGCACCCATCAATAACGATGATGGGGAAGCAATCGCTGGTCTTGGTAGCAGCGAGTTCGACTGCCGCTTTGACTGTTGTTTTGGATACCGACAGATTACCGTCGGGCCAAACAACGCCCTGCTCGCAGATTGCACAGGTATCCGTCGTGCCGAGCACAAGAACTTTGATGCCCTTACTCATGTCCTACTCCTCCTTAGTTTTTTTTCCTAGCCAGTTAAGAACTAGAAAATTATATTAGTATATCAAAAATTGACAATAACGTCAATAAGGCGAAAAATAGGAGGCCAGCTGATTATAAAAACTCAGCTGGCCGAAGTGATTGATCGTTGATTTTTAGGTTGGGGCCAGGATATTGCGGAAGAGGGTGCCGTCTTCGATTTTGCTTTTGATTACTTCATAGTCGTAACCGAGGACGCCAAGTTGTTGAAAAAGCTTATCGCGTTTTTCGATGGTGCCGCCGCCAGCGACAATGAGTCCCTGAAAATTACGGGCCTCGAGATCATCCAAAATGGCTCGGTAGTCAAAACGCTGATCGCCCGGTGTTTGCTGGGTGTCAACATCCAGAATGATTACCGCAAACTCCCAGCAGTTAAGATAGTCAGAAGCCTGTTCATTGGAAAGAGCGGAAAAGATCAGCGCTCTTTTGAAAAGATCACCGCTCTTTATTCCAGAAGCAACGTTAACTCGGTCGCAAACACACAGAATTTTTGGTCTCTTCATGAGCTATCTTCCTCCATGTCAGTTTTTTTCAGTAAAGATAATGATGACATCTGCCAGTTCGTCCCAGGGACAGGCGCAAGCGCAACAGTAGGCTTGTTCGTATTTAGCCCTGAGAGCTCGGTTGTCGGTGGCCGCAAGCAGGATCCTACCGCCATTACTTTTGGTAAGCTGCGCCCAATTATGCGTCTGAATGAGATTGTGCTTTTCGCAGGCGTCAACATCAAAAACCACCAAGCTGATGTCGGGAAAATTGGAAATGGTTTTTTTTTGCCCTTGCTTCATTGATGGTCCAAACGACTTCCACGCGGCCGGCTAAAGCAGTTTTTAGGTCAGCTACTCTCTGTCGGTCGTTACTGATAAAAAGTGCTCCCGGTATCCCCATAACTTCCTCCTTGTCATAATATACCCCAGTTTTTCAGCTGAGATTGTATAAAATGTAGCAAAAATTAAAATCAGTGTCAATTTAAAGAAATGATTTGCCATAAAGCTAATATGACTATATAATAAAAATTAACAATAATAATAAAATTTATGGGTTTTGAATTGCAAATATTTCAAATAGTAGTGTTGGTTTTTTCAGCTATTATCCATGAGTATATGCATGGCTGGACAGCTAATCAAATGGGCGACAGCACCGCTAAAAATGCTGGTCGGCTGACTTTGAATCCGATTCCTCATATTGACCCAATTGGCTCGGTATTGCTACCGTCTTTAATGATTTTGGGCAACGTCGGGTTTGTTTTTGGCTGGGCAAAGCCAGTGCCGTTTAATCCTTATAATTTGCGAGATCAAAAATGGGGATCGGCTAAAGTTGCGGCCGCTGGTCCGTTAAGCAATTTTATAGTCGCCCTATCCTTTGGTTTAATCTTAAGATTCGCGCCGATTACTAATGATTTTTTTGCTTTAGCGCTAGGCATAATCGTTTATATCAATTTACTTTTGATGGTATTCAATTTGATACCAATTCCGCCGCTTGATGGATCAAAAATTTTATTACCGCTCTTACCTTATCATTGGCAGGAAAAATTTTATAGGTTAGAACAGTATGGTTTTATAATTATTCTGGTTTTTGTTTATTTCGGTTTTAGTTTAATTTTGCCTATTATTGGCGGGCTTTTTAGCTTAATTACTGGTCAGCGTATTTTTTAATATCTTATTAATGGTTGGTGGTTAAATTAATAATAAAAAAGAAAAAGGAGGTTTGCCGTGAGCAAGAAAAAAAATTATTGGTTTATTGAGCCGTTGGATAGTCGTACTAACAAGATTATCGTTGGGTATCTTGAACAGGTGGGATCTACCGACATGTTAGAAATTTATGTAAGAGATGAGATTGAGCCAATAAAGGCTTTTTATATCCAATATCATCAGATAGTTTATCTGCGGGGCTGTATCGAGGACTATAATTTAAAGTTCCGTGTGATATTTAGCCATAATATGGACGGTCCTTTTTGGGTGTCAGATCTTTGGAAAATAAAAAAACCCAGGTTGGAAAAAAGAAAAGTGGAGGAGGGCTTGAAAAACATCAAGAAGAAAAAAGACAGCAAATAATAGAAACGGTATTACAAGGACGCTCTTTGTCACAGGGCGTCGCTTTTTTTAGATCGTTAGATAATACTTGACTTATTTTAGATATTTTGATAAATTAAAATAGCAAAAGAATAAAAATGTATCCCGAATATTCGGGGTTATTTTATTAAAAAAATAAGGCGAATAAGAGCGATGAGTTGCTATTGTATAAAAATCGCTAATATTCGTTAATTTTTGTTTACCCCGCAATTTATATTCTAATTTCGTGAAATGCGGGACAAGTTCTAATAAATATGCCAACAATAAATCAACTAGTAAAAAAAGGAAGAAAAAGCGCTACTAGTAAAAGTAAAATGCCAGCGCTACAAACTACTTTAGACACTCTACATCGTAAAAGAACAGAGTTGCGTAGAGGTGCGCCTTTTAAAAGAGGAGTATGCTTAAAGGTAACTACAACTACCCCTAAAAAACCTAACTCAGCTTTACGTAAAATTTGTCGTGTCCGCTTATCAAACGGTATGGAAGTAACTGCTTATATTCCAGGTATTGGACACAATTTGCAAGAGCATTCAATCGTTATGCTAAAAGGTGGCAGGACTAAAGACCTGCCGGGTGTACGTTATAAAGTTGTACGCGGCGTTTATGATTCTCAAGGTGTACAAAATAGAAAACAATCACGCAGTTTATACGGCGCTAAACGAGCTAAAAAATAATTTAAACATTTTTCTGTCATACTGAGCTGCAGGCGAAGGATCACGTAGATTTATAGCTCGAGATTCTTCACTCCGCCTCGCTCCGTTCAGAATGACAATAATATATTATGAGAGGTAAACCAGCACCAAAAAGAAAAATTGAAGGTGATGCAAAATACAGCGATGTTGATATCGCAAAATTTATTAATTATATAATGGAAAGAGGCAAAAAGGCTACTGCCCAAAAGGTAGTGTATGATGCTTTTGAAGTTATTAAAGATAAAACAAAACAAGACCCTCGACACGTTTTTAATAAAGCGCTAAAAAAAGTCTCCCCGCTTTTAGAAGTGCGCGGACGCAGAATCGGCGGCGCTAACTACCAAATCCCTTTTCAGGTTAGAGGCGAAAGACGTTTTAACTTAGGTTGCCGTTGGATTATTGAAGCCGCTCACGAACGAAAAGGTAAAAAAATGGCGGAAAAGTTAGCCGATGAAATTTTAGCAGCAGCGAATGGCGAGGGCGCGGCTATGAGAAAAAGAGAAACCATGCACAAAATGGCTGAATCAAATAAGGCTTTTGCACACTTCGCGCGCTAGGTTACAGGTTGGATTTCTTGTGTTTTAGGTTTTGGGTTTTAAAGTATTTAAATTTATTGAACATTGAAATATTATCGGGGAAGAAAATAATATAAGGAGGTGGCAGTTATGATAATTTTAAGGAATGGGAGACAGGGGACAAACGTACAGAAGATTCGTTTGAGAGAGCAGTTGCGGATGAAGCGTATTAACCGCAGATACAACACACCGCTTCCGGCAATGCAGATCATGCTTTCGACACCGAAAAAGAAGATACAGAAATTCGGGTGGTCGGTCTTCATGCAGATGATCACCGTATTCCTTGCCCTTCTCTTTGGCCACAATCGGAAAGGGGCTGTTGCTTAGGAGATTCTATGCTTGCACAACTACGATAAAGCGCGAGATTGTTTTTTGCGTCTCGCGTTCTTCCCCGATAATATTTTACATCTTTGTCATCCCCGCGAAGGCGGGGATCCATGGTAAATTCGCTCAACTTTGGTAAAACCTAAGACGTATTTTAAAGGCCTGTCTTCTTTTTCTGGATCCCGGGTTGCGGCCTGGGATGACAATAAAAAAATATGAATCAAAAAGGGGCGGGATTATTAGGATTGTTGATTGTAGCGGCAATCGTTGGATTGCTGGCTTACGGCGGTTATTCTTTTTGGAATAAAGATAAAAAGACAGATATCAATAATTTGCAACAAGTTGAAGACAACATAAATGAAACCAGGCAGAATCCAGTTGAACTGCATAATATAAAAATGAAGGCAACTGAAGAGATTAATAAGATTAATCAAACGATTAAAGAACAAGCAAGTTCAACTGATAATTATTTAGAATAAAATAAAATATAAATTTTCAATTTTTAATTTTCAATTCCTGCCTGCCGGCAGGCAGGTTCAAACAATTTTTAATATATCAATTTTGAAAATTTAAAAATTATATAATTGTTTTAAAATTAAAAATTGGAAATTAGAAATTAATAAGTATATGGCACGAGATTTTTCATTAGAAAAAACAAGAAATATAGGCATTATGGCGCACATTGACGCTGGCAAAACTACTTTTACCGAGCGTGTTTTATTTTACACTGGTAAGAAGCATAAAATCGGTGAGGTTCATGAAGGTGCTGCCGAAATGGACTGGATGGAGCAGGAAAAAGAAAGAGGTATTACCATTACTTCTGCTGCTACTACCTGTTTTTGGAAAGACAATAAAATTAATATCATCGATACTCCAGGACACGTTGATTTCACCGTTGAAGTCGAACGTTCTTTGCGCGTGCTTGATGGAGCAGTGGCAGTGTTTGATGGGCAAGCTGGCGTTGAACCGCAATCAGAAACTGTTTGGCGACAGGCAGACAAATACAACGTGCCACGTTTATGTTTTGTAAATAAAATGGATAAAATGGGCGCAGATTTTTACATGAGCTTAAATTCCATTCGCACTCGTTTGAATAAAAAAGCCGTGGCGGTCCAGTTGCCGATTGGCGCTGAAGAAAATATACGCGGCGTTATTGATTTGTTAACTAGAAAAGCTTATGAATTCAAAGGCGATAACGGCGAACAAATTAATGAAATAGAAATTCCTGCTGATTTAAAAGATAAAGTAGAGGAATTCAGAGGCGATTTAGTAGAGCGAGCAGTTGAATGTGACGATGCGGTGACTGAAAAATATTTAAATGGCGAGGAAATTAGTGTTGAAGAATTGAAAAAAGCGATTCGCAAAGGCACAATTACTAGTCAGCTATTTCCTGTTTTCTGCGGCACTGCTCTAAAAAATATTGGTGTGCAATTAGTTTTAGATGGCGTTATTGAATATTTGCCGTCACCGTTGGAATTACCGGCTTTAGAAGGGATGGATCCGGATGATGAAAATAAAAAAATAGAAATAAAACCGCAGGACAGCGAACCATTTGTTGGTTTAGCTTTTAAAATTGCTACCGATCCTTTTGTCGGTAGATTATGCTTCGTTAGAGTCTATAGTGGTATTTTGCAGTCAGGCTCCTATATTTTAAATTCAACTTCTGGCGAGAAGGAGAGAGTTGGGCGTTTAGTCAGAATGCACGCCAATCATCGTGAAGAAATAAAAGAAGTGGGCGCCGGTGATATCGCCGCTATTGTTGGTCTAAAGAATACTATCACGGGTAATACTTTGTGCGATGAATCAAGACCAGTACGCCTAGAAACAATTCATTTCCCTGAGCCGGTCATTAAAATTGCTGTTGAACCAAAGACTAAAGCAGACCAAGAAAAGATGGGCGTTGCCTTGCAGAAACTAGCCGAAGAAGACCCGACTTTCCGCGTGGAAACCGACGAAGAATCCAACCAAACTTTAATTTCCGGAATGGGAGAGTTGCACTTAGATATCATCGTTGACCGTATGAAAAGAGAGTTTAAGGTCGAAGCCAATATCGGCAAGCCGCAGGTGTCTTATAGAGAAACTATCAAAACCAACGCCGACGCTGAAGGTAAATATATCAAACAATCAGGTGGGCGCGGTCAATACGGACATTGTTGGATTAAAGTTGAACCAAAAGAGGCTGGTGCCGGTAATGAATTCGTTGACGAAATTAAAGGCGGTGTTATTCCCCGTGAATATATTCCGGCTATTGAAAAGGGCGTTAAGGAAGCTAATGAAAACGGTGTTTTGGCTGGCTACCCAATGGTTGATATTAAAGCCACTGTTTATGATGGTAGCTATCATGAAGTTGACTCTTCGGAAGCCGCCTTTAAGATGGCTGCCATTTTTGGTTATAAAGATGCTTGTCGTAAAGCCAACCCGATTTTGCTAGAGCCAATTATGAAGGTTGAAGTAACTACCCCAGAAGAATATATGGGCAATATCGTTGGTGACTTAAGCTCAAAAAGAGGTCAAATTGGCCAGATGTCAGAAAGAGTTAATATTAAAGTAATTGATGCTAAAGTGCCTTTGGCCGAGATGTTTGGTTATGCCACCTCTTTAAGATCTTTAAGTCAGGGTAGAGCCAACTATACTATGGAGTTCTTGGAATATGCCGAGGTTCCTAAAAATATTGCTGAAAATTTAATTGGGGAAAAGTCGGGGAAAAAGTAAGCCATAAAATAGCTATTTTTAGAGTAAAAGCTATTGACTGCGGTTAATTAATAATATAAAATAGTTTTATATAAATAAACTATAATTATGCAGGAGCAATTGCAAAAAGCAATAAAATTAGCCAAAAAAACTGGAGATAGGTTAATCGTTTTTGATCCTAACAACGCTGATTTGGCCTATGTAGTTATGACACTGGAGGATTATGAAAGATTGATGGTAAAAAAGAGTGAAGTTAAGGGCTTGACAGAGGACGAATTGCTTGATAAAATAAATCGCGATATTGCTATATGGAAAAGCGAGCAAGATTTTAGTGATGAGATTGATACTGGATATGTAAAAACAGCCATCAAAGAGCAGTTTGCCAATATTATTGATAACAGAGGAAAAACGGTAAACAAACCACAGGGAGGATACTTTAGTGGCGTGACTAATCTAGACCTAGATAAAGAGGCGCCTTTTTCAGTTATAGCAGATATAGCAGAAGAAAGAGTGAATAATTTAAGACCAGAAGGCTCAAGGAATAAGTGGACAATTCCATCAAACCGTAAACGCAATGCCGAGGAAATCGTTGACGAAGACGAAAATACCCAATATTTAGAAGAAATTACATTTTAAAAATTAAAAAGTTATAATAATTAAACTAAATTACTACGGCTGGTTCCTAAAAGGAGATAACCCGATTTAAGGGGCCGTAAAGTATAAAAACATGGCAGAAAAATTTGAACGCACAAAGCCGCATGTTAACGTAGGCACCATCGGTCACGTCGATCACGGTAAAACTACTTTAACTGCCGCGATTTTAAAAGTGTTAAATGCTAAAGGTTTTAAGGCATCTAACAAAAATGTTGATCAAATTGACGCAGCTCCTGAAGAAAAAGAGCGCGGTATTACTATTGCTACCGCTCACGTTGAATATGAATCAGAAAAAAGGCACTACGCGCACGTTGATTGTCCGGGTCATGCTGATTACGTAAAGAACATGATTACCGGCGCTGCGCAGATGGACGGTTCAATTTTGGTAGTAGCTGCTACTGACGGCCCGATGCCTCAAACCAGAGAGCATATTTTGTTAGCTCATCAGGTTGGCGTGCCTCATATCGTTGTTTTCTTAAACAAATGTGATATGGTGGAAGATAAAGAATTGATCGATTTAGTTGAGGAAGAAATCAGAGATCTATTAAAGAAGTGGGAATATGACGGCGATAATGCTAAAATTATTCGTGGTTCAGCTTTGAAGGCCTTAGAAAACCCAACCGGTGAGGATGCTCAGCCAATTTTAGATTTAATAACTGCCTTAGACGAAGCTATCCCGGAACCAGTTCGAGACACCGATCATCCCTTCTTAATGCCGGTAGAAGACGTCTTCTCAATTGAAGGTCGTGGCACCGTAGTTACTGGCAGAATCGAAAGAGGCGTTATTAAGGTTAATGAAGAAGTTGAATTGATCGGCTTAAGAGATACTCAAAAGACAGTTGTGACTGGTATTGAAATGTTCAACAAGTCTTTAGACGAAGGCAGGGCTGGTGATAATGCCGGTTTACTGCTTCGCGGTATTAAGAAAGACGAAGTTGAAAGAGGCCAGGTTTTAGCCAAACCAGGAACCGTGACTCCTCACACTGAATTCGAAAGTGAAGTTTACATTTTAAATAAAGAAGAGGGTGGCAGACACAAGCCTTTCTTTAAAGGTTATAAGCCACAATTTTATATTCGCACTACTGATGTTACTGGTGAAGTTGAATTACCGGAAGGCACTGAAATGGTTATGCCTGGCGATACTGTTAGCTTAAAAGTAAAATTAATTGCCCCTATCGCTTTGGAAGAAAAACAAAGATTCGCTATTCGCGAAGGCGGCAGAACGGTCGGCGCTGGTGTTATTACCAAGATCATAAAATAAAGTATGTATTTTGTCCCGCTCTTGTCTAAAAAGGGCGGGACTTTAATGCTTATTTTAAGCAGTTAATTAAAAGTAAATTTTAATCAGTCAATTAAATGAAAGCAGATAAATTGCACAAAGATGATTCTGCCAAATCCGCTCATAAAGCAGTAAAGGCGGTCAAGAAAGGCGAAAATCAGGAGAACGAAGAATTTAAGCAAAAGATTCGCATTAAGATCAAAGCGTTTGATCACAAGATTATTGACCAATCAACCAAGACAATCATTGAAACAGCTCAACGCAGTGGTTCGCAAGTATTTGGACCTGTGCCGTTGCCGACGGAAATTAAGAAATATACAGTTAATCGCTCCACCTTTGTTCATAAAGGCGCTCGCGATCAATATGAGATGCGAATTCATAAGAGAATGATAGACATTGTCGACCCCTCCCAAAAAACGATTGAAGATTTGACTAATTTGAGCTTGCCGGCTGGAGTAGATGTAGAAATAAAGATGTAATTTACAATTAATAAATATTCGTAAAAAGTTGCTTGGTTAATTTAGTAACTCCCTTGAGGGAAAGTGTTAAAAATAACTAGACAACTTACTAGTGAGGCTAAATTCAAAAACAACAACCGCAAAATTTTCTTAATAGAAATCACGGCTGGTTGTGTTTACGCAAAGACCAGTTTTTTCTTTTTTACGAATATAGAGTGAAGTTTTAAAATTATGAAATTTATTATAGGTAAAAAATTAGGCATGACCCAAGTTTGGCAAGGCGACAAAGTTCTGGCAGTAACAAAAGTACAAGCCGGCCCCTGCTTTGTAGCCCAGGTAAAAGATGCGGCTCGAGACGGTTACGAAGCCGTGCAGATCGGCTATGGCGAAAAAAAAGCTAAAAAGACGGCTAAACCGCAAAAAGGACATTTACAAGGCCTGAATAATTTTAGATATTTAAAAGAATTTAGAACCGTCGGCGCTGATTTAAAGCGTGGTGATAAAATTGATGTCAATACTTTTGCTGTTGGTGATATAGTAGACGTTGTCGGCACTTCTAAGGGCAAGGGTTTTCAAGGTGTTGTTAAACGGCATGGCTTTCATGGCCACCCTACCACTCATGGCACTAAGGATGCTGTTCGTATGCCGGGTTCTATCGGTGCTACCGGACCAGCTCACGTTTTTAAAGGCACTCGCATGGGCGGTCATATGGGTGACGAGAGAGTGACGGTTAAAAATTTAGAAGTAGTTCAGGTTGATGCGGTCAATAATTTGTTGTTTATAAAAGGCGCAGTACCAGGAGCAGTAAATGGTTTATTATTGATTGCTGGGAATGGCGACTTAGTTATTGCCCAAGAAAAAAGCGAACCGGAAGTTACTGAAGAGAAAAATAAGGAAATCAACCTAGAAGAAAATATTGAAAAAGTTGTAATTGAAGCCGAAGAAAAAAGAGAATCCTCCGTCGCCTCTACTAGCGTTGAAAATATGGCAGACAAAAACACTACGGAAGACAAGGAAAAGATGCAGGCAGTTGAGGAGGAGAAGCCCAGGGATAAAGAAAAAAATAATTAAAATTTTAAGATATGGGAATTAAGTTGAATGTATACAACCAAGCAGCATCAAAAGCAGGAACCGTAGAGTTATCTGAAAAAGTTTTTGGTTTGAAAGTAAACGAATCATTAGTTCATCAGGCAATGGTAACACAAATGGGTAACGAAAGACAGGTTTTGGCTCATACTAAAGATAGAAGCGAAGTCAGAGGCGGCGGCAGGAAACCATGGAGACAAAAAGGCACTGGCCGCGCTCGAGTTGGTTCTAGTCGATCACCTTTATGGATTGGCGGCGGTGTTACTTTTGGTCCGACTAAAGACCGTAATTTTAAAAAGAAAATTAACCGTAAAATGAAGCAGCAAGCCATTTGCATGGTGTTGTCTGATAGAGTCAGTAATGATAGCTTGGTGATTTTAGACAAGCTTGATGTCAAAGAATATAAGACAAAAACTATTAATGAAATTTTTAAAAATATTGAGAGCAAAGTTCTAAGTAAACAAAATGACAAAAAGGCCAAGCGCAGTATTTTAATAATAAATGATGACAAGGGTGAAGAATTTAAATATTCAGTGCGCAATTTAGCTGGTATCAAAAATATTAATTTGGAAAATATTAACATCATTGACTTGTTAAATCATCAAAATTTGATTGTTACAGAAAACGTGGTCAAGAAATTAGAGGCGTTATATGGAGGCAAGACTAAATAAAAAACTATGGGTTTATTCGATAAATTAAAAAAAGAAACCGCAGCTGCTAGTTCTAAAAACGCAGTAAACCGGGAAAGCAAAAAAAGTTCTGTTAAGCAAGCTAAGACTAGTGTTGTAAAAAAGCAAGCAGACGGTTCTTCTGCCGAAACGGTCAGCATGAAAGATTTATATGACGGCGTAGAGACGACTGCCGTTAAAACTGTGAGTGGCAAAGAGAAGCAGGAAAGAAAATTTGGCAATGCTTTCCGTGTTTTAGTGAAACCAGTCATTACCGAAAAAGCGGCGCACTTAGGAAATAAAAATCAATATGTTTTTGCCGTAGCTTCTGGTTCTAATAAAATTGAAATAGCCAAGGCAATCAACGAAGTTTATGGCATCAAACCGATAGCTGTGAATATTGTCAAGATGCGCGGCAAAAAAGTCAGAAGCGGTCGTGTGCGCGGCATGAGAAAAGATTGGAAAAAAGCGGTCGTCACTTTACCAGCCGGCAAAACCATCAAGATTTACGAAGGAGTATAACGGTTTTAGATTTGCGCTTTAAGATTCATTACCTTTAAAATTATTTGTCTTTAATCCGAAATTATAAATTTAAAACTATAAATTAATATATGGGAGTTAAAAAAGTAAAACCGATTACACCGGGTTTGCGTCAAGCCAGTTTTGATGATTTTTTAGATATTACAAAAAACAAACCAGAAAAAAATTTGGTTGTTATTAAAAAAAGAACCGGCGGCAGAAACAGCCAGGGTAAAATTACCGTTAGACATAGAGGTGGCGGTGCCAAAAGATACGTTCGTTTAGTTGATTTTAATCGAGATAAATTTGACATTCCAGCTAAGGTAGCCGCGATTGAGTACGATCCTAATCGTGGAGCTCGTATTGCTTTGTTAGTTTATGCTGATGGCGAGAAGCGTTATATCGTCGCTCCGATTGGTTTAAAAATCGGCGAGATAATTTTAAGCTCGCGAAAACAAATTGAAATTAAACGCGGCAACTCTATGCCAATTCAATATATTCCAGCTGGTATTGAAGTTTATAACGTTGAATTAGATCCGGGCAAAGGCGGCAGGATAGCCAGAGGAGCCGGCAACGCCGTCTATGTCATGGGCGTTGAAGGCAAGTTTGCCCAGGTAAAGATGCCATCAGGCGAAATTAGATTAGTAAAAAAAGAATGTTTGTGCACTGTTGGCCAAGCTAGCAATCCAGATAAACGTTTAATAAAATTAGGTAACGCCGGTCGCACTAGATATTTAGGTTTTCGTCCGACTGTCCGTGGCACAGCCATGAATCCAGTTGATCATCCTCATGGTGGTGGTGAAGGCAATCAGCCAATCGGTTTAAAACATCCTAAAACTCCTTGGGGCAAACCAGCCTTGGGCGTCAAGACCAGAAATGCCGATAAACCTTCCAGCCGATTAATAATTCAGAGGCGAAAAAACAAAAACAGAAAATAAATTATTAGATAGTTGAAATATTATGTCAAGAAGTTTAAAAAAAGGACCATACATTAACGAAAGATTGCTCAAAAAAATTATGAGCTTAAAACCAAGCGATAAAACCAACATAAAAACTTGGGATCGTTCTTGCACAATAACTCCGGAAATGGTAGGCTTTACTATCGGCGTTCACAATGGCAAGCAACATGTGCCCGTCTATATTGTCGAAAATATGGTAGGTCATAAGCTAGGTGAGTTTGCTCCAACCAGAAAATTTATCAGCCATGGTGGCAGAGCGGCCAAGGAGCAGGCCAAAGTGGCTAAAAAAGTGTAATTAAATCAAATTTGTCAGATATAAAATAAATAGTTTTATATGGAAGTTAAAGCAAAAGCAAAACATATCAGAATATCACCGCGCAAAGTACGTTTGGTAGCTAGCTTGATTCGTGGCATGGAAGTTGTTAGGGCTTCGGATCAATTAAAATTTATCAATAAACAAGCCGCTGCTCCGATTGCTAAACTATTGAATTCAGTGGTCGCTAACGCCACCAATAATTTTGAACTAGAAAAAAGTAATTTGTATATTAAAGAAATTAGAGTTGACGAAGGTGCGACTTTAAAGCGCTGGATGCCGAAGGCTCGTGGCCGCGCCACGCCTATCAGAAAAAGAACCAGTCACATCTCCGTTGTATTAGACGAATTGGTGGCCAGCGGTAAAGTTAAAGCCAAGAAGCAAAAACTAGAAGCACCCATTAAATTGGACAGTAAGCTCAAAGAAGATGAAGGCGTTAAAATAAAGGAAGAAAAGGGAAAAACTTTAACTAATGAAGAAAAGGAAGAAAAGGGAAAAACAATTCACGATCCTAGAATGGAAGGGAAAAGTCACCATGCTAAAATAGAAGGCAAAAGTAGCGCCGGTATTGTTAGAAAAATGTTCCAGAGAAAATCGGGATAGATGGTAGGTTCTAGGTATTAGTTTTTAGATTTTAGAAAGAGATCAAAAATTAAAACCTGATAACCTTTTATTATAGTAATGTAGGCAGTAAATAAATTAAGATAATAAAATAAACAAAATAGAATTAAGCAATTGACATGGGAAAGAAGATAAATCCAAAAATATTCCGCATAACCACAACCAAGAATTGGCCTTCAAAATGGTTCGCTCTTGGCAAGGATTATTATAAAAATGCCGAACAAGATGTTAAGGTCAGAAAATTTTTATTACGCGAATTACGTGAAGCTGGTGTTGATCGAATAGAAATTGAACGTGGTGCCGACAAAATTAATGTTAGCATCCACACCGCTAAGCCGGGTATTATTATCGGTAGAGGCGGCGCTGGCGCCGAAGAGTTGAAGAAAAAAATTCATAGTAAATTTTTAAAGAATTATAAATCAGGCGCTATTAGTTTAAATATTTTTGAAGTTGATCGTCCAAGCCTGAGCGCTCAAATTATTGTTCAAGCAATGATTTTAGATTTGGAAAAAAGAATGCCTTTTCGCCGTGTAATGAAGCAGGCGATAAATCGCGTAGAAAGAGCAGGCGCCTTAGGCGTTAAAGTGATTGTTAGCGGTCGTTTAAATGGAGCTGAAATTGCTCGCGAAGAAATGTTGAGCTCAGGCAAAGTTCCATTGCAGACTCTGCGGGCCGACATTGATTATGCCCGCGGTTTCGCTCGCACCACTTACGGCACTATTGGCGTTAAGGTTTGGATTTATCGTGGTGAAAAATTCTCCAAGGGAGAAGAAAAAAGAGGAGAAATTTTAGGTAAAAAATAAAATTATAAAAATAATAGAAAATTGAGATATGTTAATGCCAAAAAAAACCAAACACCGAAAATCACATAAGGGCCGACGTGGCGGCAAGGCTAGTCGCATGGTTAAGCTTGGTTTCGGCAACTTTGGTTTAAAGAGCGTGGAAGCGCGCTGGGTAACTTCAAGACAGATTGAAGCCGCTAGACGCGTTATGACTAGGTATATAAAGCGTGGCGGTAAAGTTTGGATTAGAATTTTTCCAGACAAGCCGGTAACGCAAAAGGGCGGCGAGATTCCTATGGGCAAAGGCAAGGGCGCAGTTGATCACTACGTCGCTGTAGTTAAGCCGGGCATGATTTTGTTTGAAATGGATGGCGTTAGCGAAATTGTAGCTAAAGAAGCCATGATATTGGCTTCTCATAAGTTGCCGGTTAAATGTAAATTTGTTAGCAAGATAAGCAATGATTAATAGCATAAAATAATATGGATTTTAAAGAGATAAAAAAGAAAAGTCAGACAGAACTGCACAAAATGTTAGCCGAGTCTCGGGATAAATTAAGAGAGTTGAAATTTAAAGACGCTAATAAACAGTTGAAAGATGTGCGCTCTATTCGTAAATTAAGAGCGATAATTGCTCAAACCTTGACTGTTATAAATCAACAACGGAGTGAAGGTAGCAAAAAAAACAACGACAACAGCCAAGCTGTTAATAAATAAAAATTTTGTAATATGTCAGAAAAAAAAGAAAAAGCTAAAGGTCTGATGCGCCGAAAGTTGGATGGCATTGTAGTCAGCAACAAGATGACAAAGACAATTGTTGTCAGAGTTGACAGTATGTCAGTACATCCCAAGTATAAAAAAAGATACACAGTCAGTAAAAAATACAAAGTTCATGATGAAAAAGGTCAGTTTCAGGAAGGTGATAAAGTTAGTTTTGTTGAATGCCGGCCGATATCAAAAGATAAACGTTGGCGAGTAATTTATAGTAAATAAGATTTTTGAGAGCTTTGGGACGTTGAGGATTTTTAAGGCAAGATGATTAAACATTCCTAAAAATCCCGAATATCGTAAAAATCATAAAGATCACATAGTATGATACAAGTATTGTCAAAAATAAAAGTAGCTGATAATTCAGGCGCCAAGGTTGTGCAATGTATTAGAGTTTTGGGCGGTTATAAGAAGAGATACGCTCGTATTGGCGATATAGTTACGGCTTCAGTTAAAGAAGCTATCCCGCATACAGCCATTAAAAAAGGCGACGTTGTTTTTGCCGTGATTGTGCGCACTAAAAAAGAAATCAGAAGAAAAGACGGCACTTATGTTCGCTTTGATGATAATGCTTGTGTTGTCTTAGATAAAGAAAAAAAAGAACCACGTGGTACTCGTATTTTTGGGCCAGTGGCTCGTGAAATCAGACAGGCTGGTTTTGTAAAAATTACCTCTCTGGCTCCTGAAGTTTTGTAAAATAAACGATTATATGAAAATAAAGAAAAATGATAAAGTTTCAATCATCGCCGGTAAGGACAGGGGCAAGACTGGAAAAGTATTGCAAATTTTTACTAATCGCAATCGTGCCAGTGTTGAAGGCTTGAATTTGCTAATTAAGCATATGCGTCCGAGACGTCAGGGAGAAAAAGGACAGCGCATTGAATTCCCGGCTCCGATTGATATGTCGAATTTGGCATTAGTTTGTCCACATTGCGGACGCGCTACTCGCGTTGGCTATAAATACACCACCATTGAAGGGAGCGATAAAAAAGAAAAACAGAAAAAAAAGAATCGTGTCTGTCAAAAATGCAAAGAATTGATTGACTAGCAGATTTTATTTTTGAACAATTAAAATATGAAGTTACAAGAAAAATATAAAAAAGAAATAGGCCCAAAATTGAAAGAAAAATTCGGTTATAAGAATATTATGGCTACGCCCAAATTAGATAAAATTGTGGTTAATGTTGGTTTCGGTCGGCACGTCAAAGAAAAGGCGCACATTGATAGTGTGATTGCTGGGTTGACCCGTATTACCGGGCAAAAGCCAATCCAAACTAAGGCTAAAAAAGCTATTTCCGCTTTTAAGATTAAAGACGGTATGATTATTGGCGCCTGTGTAACTTTGCGCGGCGCCAGAATGTATGATTTTGTAAACAAACTAATTAACGTTACTTTTCCGCGCGTTCGCGATTTTCGTGGTATTTCTGATAAAGGAGTTGATCGTAAAGGCAATTTGACCATTGGTTTTCGTGAGCACTTGCCTTTTCCGGAAATTAAAGCTGACGAGGTTGAGAATATTTTTGGCTTAGAAATTTGTTTAGCCACTACCGCCAAAACCAGAGAAGAAGGCTTAGAGTTTTTTAGATTATTAGGCATACCATTTAAAACTAACTAGATATTTCTATATGGCAAGAACAGCATTAATTGTAAAATCAAAAAGAACACCAAAGTTTCCGACAAGAAAAATACGTCGTTGCTGGCGTTGTGGACGAAACCACGGGTATATGCGCGACTTCAATCTTTGTCGTATTTGCTTTCGTGAATTGGCTGAGAATGGCGACTTGCCAGGCATAACCAGATCTAGCTGGTAAAGTGCAAACTTAAATTTTAATCATATAAAATATTAAATAGATAACTATGACAGATCCTATTGCAGACATGCTTACAAGAATAAGAAATGCTTCAGCTGTTAAAAAGTATGAGGTGGTTTTGCCGATGAGTAAAATGAAATATGAAATAGCCCAAATTTTAAAAAATGAAAACTGGGTTAACGATGTCTCGGTTATTGATGCAAGCAGCGGCAAGAATAAAGCGGCTAAATTTAATCAATTGAAAATAATTTTGAAATATAAAAAGAGCGGACGTCCGGCCATTGCTAATATCAAGCGCATTAGCAAGCCTGGTTTACGTATTTATGTCGGCAAAGACGAGTTACCGACAGTTTTAAATAATTTAGGAATAGCAATTATTTCCACCTCCAAGGGATTGATGACCAACAAGGAAGCAAAGCAGTCTGGTTTGGGAGGAGAGGTAATTTGCGAAATATACTAAAATGTCACGTTTAGGAAAATTACCAATTAAATTAGCTGATGGCATGGAGGCAAAAATTGCCGATGGTTTTATTATTATTAAAAACGCCAAAGGAGAATTAAAACAGCGATTACATCCCTCGGTTAAGATTGATATTAAAGAGGGAAGTGTAAAAGTTAATGTTAATAATCCAGAAGACAAAAAAGAAAAAGCTCTTTGGGGTTTGTATTTTAGCTTGATTAGGAACATGGTCCAAGGTTTGGCCGAAGGCTTTACCAAAAAGTTAGAAGTTATTGGCGTTGGCTATAGGGTTGGTTTGTCAGGGAAAAAAATAACTTTGAATGTTGGTTATTCACATCCGGTAATTTTTGACATACCGTCCGGCGTTGAAGCTCAAGTAGAAGCTAATGTCATAACTTTGACCAGCGCTGATAAACAATTAGTCGGTGAGACAGCCGCTTTAATTAGAAAAATTAGAAAACCAGAACCATACAAAGGTAAGGGCATAAAATATTCAGACGAAATTATCAGAAGAAAAGAGGGTAAGGCGGCCGCTAAGTAAAATAAGGAAAAAAATAAAAAGAATTTTATAAAATAATACAAGATAAAAAATTTAGATATGAACAAAGAGAAAAGTAAATTGCAAAAAAGAACAAGACGACAACTAAAAATTAGAGCGAAAATTTCAGGCACAGCCAAATGTCCACGTTTAAGCGTGTTCAAATCTAATACCGGAATGTATTTGCAATTAATAGATGATACTATCGGCAAAACTTTAGTTAGCGCACATAGTCGCGAAGTGAAACTCGGCAAAAATAGCAATAAGGAAAATATGGGCAGAAAAGTATCTATTGGCTTTGAGTTGGGAAAAATAATAGCTGAAAGAGCTAAAAATAAGAAGATAGCTAAAATCGTTTTTGATCGCGGCGGGCATCGTTATCATGGTCGGGTTAAATCAGCTGCTGACGGCGCGCGAGCAGGCGGTTTAGAATTTTAAATATATAAAATATTAATATAAATATGACAGAAAAAAAGGAAAAGCAAGACAATTTAAAGACAGAAACGGCTGTTGGCAACCAACCAGCAGTTGGCAACGAATTAACAGATAATTTAGCGTCTAGTAAATCAGTTTATTCAGAAAAGAAAAAAATAGAAAGAACTAAGAAAAGAATAGTCGGCAGAAGCGAAGTAAAAGACGAATATGAACAGAAAATTATTGATATAGCCAGAGTTACTCGTGTTATGGCTGGCGGTAAAAGAATGCGCTTCCGGGCTTGTGTGGCCGTGGGCAACAAAAGCGGCAAGGTTGGAGTTGGAATTGCTAAGGGCGCTGATGTTACTTTAGCAGTGACCAAGGCAGTTAATGATGCTAAGAAAAAAATTGTTGATGTGTCAATTATTAACACCACCATTCCTCACGAAGTATATAACAAAACTGGAGCAGCTAAGGTTTTATTAAAACCAGCCCGAAAGGGAAACGGCGTTATCGCTGGCGGAGCCGTCCGTATGGTTTTGGAATTAGCCGGCATCCAAAATATTACCAGCAAGAATTTGGGCACCAATAATAAAGTCAATATAGCTAAATGCACAGTCGAGGCTTTACGCAGTTTGAAAAAAATTGAAAAGAATAAAAAGAATAATAATGACGCAAAGAACGAAGAAGTAAAAACAGAAAACTATAAAAAATAAACAACAGTTAAATCGATAAAAATATATGGTCCTGAGAGCGCATCAATTAAAACCAGCCAATGGCGCGGTTAAAAAGAAAAAAAGAGTGGGCAGAGGTAATTCTTCTGGTCATGGTACTTATAGTACCCGTGGTTTGAAGGGACAAAAATCTCGTTCGGGCGTAAGCGGCCTAAAAAGATTAGGTATGCGCCAAGTGCTATTACGTACGCCCAAGCAAAGGGGCTTTAAATCAGCTTATATTAAAAGTCAGATAGTTAACTTGTCTTTACTTAATGGATACTTTAAAGATAATGATAGCATTACTCCCGAAACTTTGTTATCTAAAAAGTTAGTTAAGACTACTAAGAATAACATAAAAATTTTAGCCGACGGACAGCTTAAACTTAAAAATTTACGTTTTAAAGGCGTAAAATTCAGCGCTAGCGCTTGGGATAAAATAAAAGACAGCGGAGCAGTTTTAGAAAAATAATTTTTTATAATTGGTAGTCTAATATTTATAAAATATGATGGGGAAAATTATCCAAATTTGGAAAGCCAGAGACTTAAGGAATAAGATTCTTTTTGTCTTGAGCATGCTAGTTATTTTCCGTTTTGCTGCGCACATTCCCGTTCCCGGTGTTAACGCCGAAGCTTTAAAAGAGCTATTTGCATCTAATCAAGTATTAGGATTACTTAATATATTTTCCGGCGGCAGTATGGAAAATTTTTCGATTGTCATGATGGGTGTCGGACCATATATTACCGCTTCTATTATTTTTCAACTTTTGGCCATGATCGTCCCCAAGCTAGAGGAGATGCAGAAAGAAGAGCAAGGCAGGCAGAAGATAAATATGTGGACTCGCTGGCTAACAGTGCCGTTGGGGGCATTGCAAGCATTCGGCATGATTACTTTGTTAAAAAGATCTTCGGCTGGAATTGTTAGCGATGATACTTTGTTCAATCTAGTATGCATGATTATAACCATAACCGCTGGTACTATTTTTTTGATGTGGATCGGCGAACTTATTACAGAAAAGAAAGTCGGCAATGGTATATCTTTAATAATTTTTGCCGGCATCGTAGCCAGTTTGCCCCAGTCAATTTATGAAGTTTTGATTTCCTACGATCCTTCCAAATTATTTATGATAATCGGTTTTTTGATAATCGCCGTTATTACAGTTATAGGTGTAGTAATAATAACCGAAGCACAACGAAATATTCCGGTACAATACGCTAAACAAATAAGAGGCAATCGTATGTTTGGCGGCACCAGCACGCACTTGCCTTTACGCGTAAATATGGCAGGTGTTATCCCGATTATTTTTGCCATCTCCGTTATTTTATTTCCTTCAATGATCGCTCAATTTTTTATCCATGCTCGCACAGCCTTTATAGCTAACGCGGCCGAATGGACAATTGAAGTTTTCAACAACCAATTAGTTTACGGTATTTTTTATTTTTTGCTGGTTTTTGCTTTTACTTATTTTTATACCGAAGTTATTTTTCATCCCAACCAAATCGCTGAAAATCTGCAAAAACAAGGCGGCTTTATTCCGGGCATTAGACCGGGTCGGCATACTAGCGAATATTTAGCCAACACCACACATAAAATTATATTAGTCGGCGCTTTATTTCTAGGTATAATCGCAATTTTACCTTTAATTTTACGTTATTTCACCGGCATTCAGTCTTTAGCCATTGGCGGCACCAGCTTGTTAATCGTTGTGTCGGTTGTAATTGAAACTATGAAACAAATTGAAGCGCAGTTGACCATGAGAGAATATGAAGGCATGTAGTAAAAAAATTTTTATACAGAAAATAAAAAACCGGTTTAAAACCGGTTTTTTGGTTTTTGGTTTTAATTATGTTATAATAAGTAAGGATTACTTAAAATATCAACAGCTATTTTTGTTGATTTTTTAGCTATTTTATGGAGTCGATTATTAGAACTAAAAATTTAAATTTTGTTTATAATAAAGGCAAGGACAACGAGTTTCATGCTCTGGTTAATATTAATATGGAAATATACCCAGAAGAGTTTATTATGTTTTTTGGTCCTTCTGGTTGCGGTAAGTCAACCTTGCTTAACGTTGTAGCTGGCCTAGAAACGCCTGACGAAGGTAGTGAGGTAACGGTTTTAGGAAGAGATATGATGAAATTAACCAGCAAACAATTTGCCGAATATCACCGCAATGATTTAGGTATGGTATTTCAGGCCTATAATTTAATTACTAGTTTATCGGTTTTGGACAACGTGGCTTTACCACAGATGTTTTTAAACGTGGGCAAGCGAAGAAGAGAAAAATGGGCCATGCAGCTATTAGAGCGGTTTGGCATTGATAAACAGTCAAAAAAAATTCCGACCGAGCTGTCTGGCGGTCAACAGCAGCGTATCGGCATAGCTAGGGCTATTGTCAATAATCCTAAAATAGTTTTAGCTGATGAGCCGGTCGGTAACCTTGATTCAGTGTCAGCTAAAAATGTATTAGAAATATTAGGTCAGCTGAATGAGATTGAAAAAAAGACTATTATAATGGTTACGCATAATCTGGAAAATTTAGTTTATGCTGACCGTATCTTTTATTTGAAGGACGGAACTATTATCCGTGAAGTGGTTAATAAAGATAAACATAAAGAGATAATGAAGCAGGAACAGAAAACGGCTGCCGCTGAAATTACCGATTTAATGCGCGCTTATCACGGTTTGACTCCGGAGCAAATCAATATTCTTATCATGCCCTATAAATCCAGAATTTTTGCCCATCATTTTATTACCTCGCGCAGTATGGAGGAGACCAAGGTTTTTGAAGATATTATTCAACGCCGCTTAATGGGAACTGCCTCCGGTCAAGAAATGTTTGAAACATTACATCGTCCGTCTGTCGATGGCGGCGTTGGTTTTAATATTCATACAGCTGAAAAAATAATGGCTAGAATAAACAGGGCTTTGGAGATGTCTTATTTTGTTTACCAGACTCATCATCAAAAAAAGAATGTTGACGGCAGCCATGAAAAAGTTACCGACGATGAAAAGGTTGAAAAGCTCACTACCTATTTGCTGCACACCTGTTATGATGAGCATGCTAAGAATTTAAAGCCGGAGCAAATAGTTCGTTTGAAAAAGGCTGTTAAAGATAGGATAACAAATGCTATACAGAAAAATGGTTTTTATACAGCTCTTGACCAGCCATTTAAAGAAGAGGGGGTTGGCTTAAATAGTGTCACAGCTAAAGACGTTACCGAAGAAATAGAGCTGATTTTGATTTTGGGTTTCGGTATCGTTAAAATAAATCCACAAGATATCGAGGGACTTGATAGCGAAGACGATGATCAGGTGAAGCAAGCGGGAGATAAGACCGCTGACAAAGAGAATGCTCTAAATAGTTTGCAAGCAGACAGTAATATTGATCAAACAGAGAAGAAAGACGGTGAAGTAAAAGAGGGCATCATTTTAACAGTTGATAATTATCAGAGCGGTAATACAAAACATAACTTTTTGGACGGGATGAAAGAAGGGGGAGATAAGGGCAAAAAAGACACCATACAAGAAGAAAATAAAAATATAGTTGATGAGCAAGTAATTGACTCTAAAAATGATAAGACCGAAGTAATCTTTGAGGAAGACACTTCTTTGCAGGATGCGATTATTGCGGCCCAAGAAAGAGAAAAACAACTAAAAGAAGCCGACAAAACGAATAAGGATAATAATCAATATTTTTAAATAATTTTTTATGTTAGTTACTGACATTTTCCGTTTAGCGACCAGAATGTTTCGCACCAACACATCTCGTACTCTGCTTACAATTTTAGGCATCAGCGTCGGTATTGGCGCTATTTTATTTTTACTTTCACTCGGTTATGGCTTGCAAAATTTGATTTTAAATCAGATTACTACTTCTGACGCCCTATTGAGTTTAGATGTTACCGCCGGAGAAATTGAAAACTTAAAATTAAACGATGATTCTTTAAAGCAAATTAAAGAAACAATCGGCGTCGAAAAGGTTAGCCAGCTTATTTCCGCGCAAGGCCAAATGAAAGTTGGCGATATTTCAACCGAGCTGTTGGTGAATTTTGCCAATCAGGATTTTTTTAAATTGGATGGCACGACTATTAAAAAAGGTGATTTTTATACCGACGAAGAAGGCGATAATAGTAAAATCATTATCTCTTCTTCGGCTTTGCAACTTTTTAATTTAAGTGAAGAAGATGCTTTTGAGAAAACAATTAAGTTTACTATATTAGTTCCGATTTTAGAAAATAGCAATGAAACCAAATCAGTCGAGCTTGACAATGAATTTAAAATTGTTGGCATTATTCAAGAAGAAGGTTCTAACTACGCCTATATGCCGTTGTCTTGGGGCAATCAGCTAGGCATTAAAGATTATAATAAAATTAAAGTTAAAGTCAGATCGGAGGGCGACTTAACTATTGCTCGTAGCGCTATAATGGAAAAGGGTTATTCGGTCAGCGCTTTATCTGATATCATTGAGCAAGCCAAGCAGGTATTTAATATAGTTCAGATAGTTTTAGCTTCTTTTGGAGTTGTCGCCCTAATCGTCAGCGCCATTGGCATGTTTAACACTATGACTATTGCCCTTTTGGAAAGAACGCAGGAAATCGGTATTATGAAAGCTTTAGGGGCAACCAGCGGCGATGTTTGGCAGATGTTTCTAGCAGAAGCAGTAATTATCGGTTTTTTAGGCGGCTTGGGCGGTATTATTATCGGTTGGGCAGGCGGACAAGGATTTAATTATGGCATCAATTTGCTCGCCGGCGCTTTTGGCGGTGATAAAATCGATATTTTTTATACGCCGTTTTGGTTTGTAACTTTAATTATTAGTTTTTCTACTATCGTTGGTTTGCTTACCGGTTTTTATCCAGCACGGCGAGCTGCTAAGATCAGTCCGTTAGTGGCGTTGAGATATAAATAATGTAAAGTTGAAAAATCAAAATGAGTAATAAAAATATAAATTAATTTTTAAATTATGAAATTGAATTATAGAGCATATTCGGAAGGATTGAAAAAAATATCAGGAGAAGAAATGAAAAAAAAGGTTGGCGTTGTAAGAATGAAAGATGCTTCTGGTAAATTTGAAAGATTAGAAGGAGCGGCTTTAAGATATAAAGTGGTCGACTTGGTTAGGGGAGGAAAATCTAGAATGCAAATAGTCGAGGAGCTAAAAAAAAGCGGAGTTAATATGGATCAGTTTGAAAAAAGAAATAAAATTATGGCCCTAATTGACTCTCTATATAGCAAGGAAAAATAATAAATGATTTTCTATTTTACATTGTCATTTTGCATTTTGATTTTTTAATTTTAAATTTTAGATATAATGTCTCTTTTATTTCCATCTCCAAGTAGTAATTCTAAACCGTCGCTCTCTAAGAATTTCAAAGTTAGCAGTCAAACACAGCTAAAGAAAATTAGCCAAACTTATTGGCGCAACCAATTGCCAAAAAAGGGTATAAAAATGAAAGGCGAGGACGGAAAATTGTCTTACTTTAAACACCCAGCAGTACAGGCAAAGATTTTTCAGTTGTTAAAGAAAAGAGGCCATGTTACCGAAACAACTTTGGGGGAAGACTTGATGAAAGAGAGGGTAAAATCTCTTGATCGTGCTAAAGTAATCAATGCTTTGCGCGGTAAATTTGCTAAAAAGGAGGACGGCGCTTTAACTTCTGAGGAAATTTTAGCTAACGTTAAACGATCGCGGGCAGTTAGCCGTTTAATGAGCACTAAAGGGATGTCAAAAGCCCAGGAGATTGCCAGGGGCAGGCACACAGAGAACATAAAAGAAAAATTTAAAGAAGAAACCTACGCTCGTTTGAATGTTCATGGTGAGAGCCATGCTGTTAGCGCTCTTGGCGGTCAGATGGTTAACCCTGACGATGCGCGTTATAAGGAACAGCAAGGCGGGAATAATGGGCCTGCGACTAGCGCTGTTAACCGCGGTCCAATTAAATCTGTCACTGTTGGCAGTAAAGATATATCGAGTGGCAAGGAGAAAGAATCGTCTCTGGCCCCCGGACTTGGTTTGAAAAAAACAGAGAAAAATAAGGGAGGAGCTGATCCTAATAATCAAAAAAAAGAAAGTGGAGTTTTTGGCAACATTGTTTCTTTGGCCGAAAAAAAGAATAGAATTTTAGGAGAGGAAAACGTCCAGCCAAATGATGACGAGGTTTTAAGACCCCATATTTTAGGCAGAGGACCAGTTTTTGATTCAGAATGGCAGGGCGGTGTTGTTCTCAGAAAAGGTAGAAAAACAATGCATTTTCCTGAGGATAAAAAAGACAATAGCGAGGAAGATTTTCAATATAAAAAAGCTGCATAATTAAAAAAATGAAAAAAACTATTATATTATTTTTTGGACCGCCCGGTTCGGGCAAGGGAACGCAAAGTGATGCGCTTGGGCAGAAACTGAATCTGCCCGTTATTTCTCCAGGCGAATTATTACGCCACGAAGAAGAAAAAAGAACAAAATTAGGCTTGTTGGTGTCAAAAAATTTGGCTAACGGCAAGTTGGTTTCCGACAGTATTATTGACAAGATTCTTAGCGCTAGATTAGTACGACCAGATGCTAGGCGCGGTTTTATTCTTGACGGTTATCCTCGCAACAAGTCTCAGTTGGAATGGTTAAAGAAAAAAATAAAAAGAATCTCAAAAATTGAAGATAAAATAATAGCTATTCATATTAATGTTAGCGACAGAGAAGTTAAGTCACGTATCGGCGGTCGTCGCGTTTGCGATTGTGGCGCCGCTTATCACCTAAAACATAATCCGCCAATTCACATTGGTCTTTGTGATTTGTGCGGTAAAAAATTAAAACAAAGAGAAGATGACAAGCCGAAGATTGTTAAAGAGAGACTGTCTCATTTTCGTAAATCAATTAAATCAATTGTTGGTTATTTTAAGAAAAATTATACATTCATTAATGTGGACGGTGAACAAAGTATAAAAGCTATTGAATTAGAAATTACTAAAAAAATAAATGAATTGAAATGAATGATTAGAATAAAAACAGAGGCAGAAATAAATATTTTAAGGCAGGGAGGCAAAATTTTAGCCGGAGTTCTTAATGAAGTGGCTAAAGTTGTTAAGCCTGGAGTAACGACAGCTGACCTAGAAAACTTAGCTTTAAAGCTTATCAGCGAGGCTGGAGGCCGTCCAGCTTTTAAGGGTTTAAAAATGTATAATCGTAAACATTTCCCTACCGCCCTATGCACTTCTATTAATGACGAAATAGTTCATGCTCCGGCTTTGCCGGCGCGCGAATTTAAAGCAGGCGACATTGTCGGCATTGATATCGGCATGGAGTATCCCCTAAATAGCAAAAAAAGTAAAGACGTTTATAATCGATTCTCAAAAAAAGGCGGCTATTATACCGATATGGCTATTACGGTGCCAGTCGGCGCTATAAATAAAGACATAAAGAAGCTAGTAGATGTAACAAGGCAGTCTTTATATGAGGGAATAAAAGAAGCAAAGGCTGGAGTTCGTTTAAATAATATTGGACGCGCTATACAAAAATATGTCGAGAGTCAAGGTTTTTCAGTAGTACGGGAGCTGGTCGGGCATGGCGTCGGACATGAGATTCATGAAGATCCTCAGGTTTTAAATTATGCCATGAAAAACAGCAGAGAAGATAATATTGAATTAAAGCCAGGAATGGTTTTGGCAATCGAGCCGATGGTTAATCTTGGTAAATGGCATGCTCGCGAAGCACCTGATGGTTTTACCATCGTTACCCATGACGGCAGTTTAAGCGCTCATTTTGAGCATACAGTCGCCATTACGAATGATGGTCCAGTAGTACTTACAGCATTGTAATAAACTAAGATTGCGTATGGGCGCGAACTTCATGTTTTCCAAATTTACTAATTTTCAATTTTTAAAAAATTTTTGGATAACGAAACTTTAAGCCAAATTATTTTGAAAATTAGAAAAATTTTTATTAATTTATGTCTGACAAAATAGTAAAATATCTTGGAATTGATTGGGGCGAAAAAAGGATAGGGCTTTCTTTGGGGGATAGTGAAAATAAAATCGCTATACCATTTAAGGTTGTTATTGAAATTGATGAAATATTATCAGCAGTAAAAGAAGAAGACATTGATGAAATAATTATTGGCGAGCCATTGGCAATGAACGGTGACTTGACAAATAAAGATAAATATTTATTTTTTTTAGAAGAGTTAAGAGCTGAAGTTGATTTGCCCGTTAAAGCATTTGATGAAAGATTGTCCAGTAAGGCAGCTGACGCTTTGTCGGGAGATAAAAAAACCAAAGCGTCGCGTGATGCAGTGGCGGCCATGTTAATACTTCAAAGTTTTTTTGATAGAAATCTTTAATTATGGAAGAAACTTTTTATACCGGGGCGATAATTTTAAAGCGTTCGCCCTGGCGAGAAAACGACAGTAAGGTGATTGTTTATAGTTTGGAAAAAGGTAAATTAGAATTAGTAGCACGTGGTACAAAAAAGATTTTATCAAAATTAGCCAGTCATCTTGAACCAATAACTTTATCAGATCTGATGGTAATAAAAGGACGGCAAGTGAATTATGTCGGTACGGCTATAAGCGAAGAAAGTTTTCAATCGATCAAAGGTAGTCTAGAAAAAATATTTTTAGTCGGTGAGACCATAAATTTGTTTAACTCTTTAGTAAAAGAGCAGGAACCGGATCCGCAACTTTTTTACCTGTTGCGGGATTTTTTATTTTTAGTAAATGACAACGAAGAAGCGGAGTTGTTTGATGTTGCTTTTAAAATTAAACTAATTGAGATTTTGGGATACTCTCCTAATTTTAATAGCTGTATTATCTGCGGACAGAATAATGCTAAGCAAAGTTTTATTTTTGATTTTGTTAAAGGCGGAATAGTGTGCGAACAGTGCAAGGCGCATATTAGTAAAAATATTCAAACTTTAAATCTTGCTTTAGTCGATAATTACAAAAAAATTTCCAGCTTAGAGATAAAAAATATTGCCAGTCCACATTTACCAGAAACAGACAGAGAAAAGTTGAAAAAGTTTTTAAGTAATTATATTTTGGCTAATATTAAATAATAATTGACTTTTAATTAGAAATGGATTAAGATAAAATGAATAAAAAAGGTGGGAAAACAACTTAGAATGTTTTTTGATCTTTGACACCAAAAAAACAATCCCTTTGATGAGGAGGAGATAGAAATGACAATACTTGATAGGTATGACTTTAATATAGGACTAATAATAAGCGGCTTGGTTTGTTCGTGCTGTGCCAAGAGAGATAAAGATCGCAGTTCGTCAATGGAAAAAATGATTGAGATCATTTTCCCGAGAATCATTCGATCAGGCGGCGTTGAAATAGCCAGGGGAGATCTGCGCGTATCTACTAGTGATCTTCGCCACTCTAACTGTATTTTTTTTGAGGACTGCTGTTATTTTGCAGCCGAGGAAGTCCACACAGACGTTTTTATATGCCTTGGTTGTCCTTTTCAGAGAATAAAAGTAGTCGATAAGGACGTCGACAAGGCGAGAAGGCTATATTGGAATAGAAGGGCGGATCGTAGCATGAAGGCGTTTACTTCCGAGGTAATGCAGATAATCGAAAACGGCAAAATAATTAGCGTGGATCAAAAAGATTCTCGCATCAAGACCATTAGAGAGTGCATCAAAGTCAATCTAGAGAAGTTTTTGATCGCAGACGGCGACCTGAGAAAAATTGAAGGTTCTGGATTAATAATTGATATGGTTCGCGCCAAGAATCAAAAAGGGGAAAAAGCAGCAATCTTCAGAATTCAAAACAAGAGGTTGCTGTCTATTCCTATCGACGATGGTACAAGCACAGATGCTCAAGAACGAGATACGAGCATCTTGGCAACTGCCATCAGATCAATCCTGAGAACTAAGCAGGAAGATTGTTGCTCCAGTAAAAAAAGCGAAAGATTTGCTTTTGTCTTGGGAGGATTACTTATCCCCGGACTAGAGACCCCTCAAGACATCGCCGGGAAAGTGTGCGCCGATTTAATGAGTCTGTGCCCTGATTTAGACATTGACATTTTGAGCGATAAAGAACTAGCGGAAGAGCTGGTACGAAGAGAACAAGCTCAATCCGACATAGTCATTGACGAAGCTAGTGAAGATGGAGATGAAGCAGAGCCAGAAACAGCGCCAGAAACAGATGAACAAATTGTATCCCAAGATCAAGGACGCGATCTACCGCCAAAACAGGATGAATGCCCCCGAGAGCTTCCTTCTCCAAAGTTAGATGAAGTCGTTCAAGAGATCATACAACCAGGAGATGAAAAAGCATCCTCGTTTGTTATCCCGTCAAGATTCAAGATCGTTCCTATTGAAGATGAAAGTTTGCTTACTGACGCCTGGATTTCTTCAAAGGCTAAGTATGACGACCTTTCCTTGGCGTCCGGCAACAAGAGAAGTAACTTTGTTATATTCATTGGAAACAGCAATGATGACATTGAGTTGTCTCTCACAGAGAGGCATATGGATTGCCTGGCTACAGAATTCTCGTGGCTTACCGGAGTCGAGCTACGAGTTGACATTGTAGTAGACAATGTTTTTGGCGAAAGAGAAATGTGGAAGATCTATAGAAACGTAACCTTAGAACAGCTCTCCAAAATCATGGCCGACTCTTATCAGAAGACCGAACGGCAGGTGTCGTGGTGCTCTTTGCATCCAAAGACGAAGAAGTCGAAAGTGGCAAAGGAGCGGAGGAGTCGAAAGAAGTCTACTCCAACTTTTTCGCCTGCAGATCCAGCCATTTGGGAGAAGCTCGATTCTACTATCAGCTATTTCATCCAAAGATTTTCAGGAAAGAAGAAAGGCCGGCAAGACTTTGTTCTCATCATCAACGGTGCCAGGTACGACCTTCAAAGCATTGATCGGCGGACAGCCAGATGTATTGACATGGCAAGCCAAGAGATTCTGGGAGAAAAAATTCAGCTGCTTAGTGTCAACCATAACGGCAAGCTAGTACCTATCGCAACCAAGGAAGGCGGCATAGTCGGCCGTGAAGTCAACTGCTACCTGTATCCAAAAACGAAGAAGCCAAAAGCAGTAAAGGAGCCAGTCAGCAGAAAAAGGTCTGTCCCTACTTTCTTATCTGCAGATCCAGCTATCCAGGAAAGGCTTAACCCTGTTATCAACTATTTTACTCGGAGATTTTCTGGAAAAGAGAAAAACAAGCAGGATTTCACTCTCGTCATCAACGGTACCGGGTATGAACTTCAGAATGTCGATATGCGAACAGCTAGATGTATTAAGATGGCCGTTGAGTTAAAGCTAGAATCTGACGTTAGGCTGTTTAGCATCAATAAAATCGGCAAACTGGCGGCGATTAAAGTTAGCGGTTATAGCGTCCGGCGTGAAGTAGAGAAATACTTGCATCCGGAGGAGAAGAAACTGAAGATCGTGAAGGGGCGAGTAGACAGAAAAAAGTTCGTTTCAACCTTTTTGCCCGCAGACCCCACTGTTCAGGAGCAGCTCAGTCCCATCATCTTTTACTTCACCCAGAATACCTTTGGTAAAGAAAGCGGTAAACGTGACTTTGTCCTTGTCATCAACTGCGCCAGGTATGATCTGAAGGACACCAACAGAAAAGTAGCCAGATGCATTAAGTTAGCCGTCGAGGCAAAACTAGCAACTGACATCAAGTTGTTTAGTGTCAATAAGACAAGCAAACTAGTGTCGATCGAAGCTAAGGGCAACGGTGTCCAACGGGAGGTGGAGCGCTACCTGCATCCGAAGCCGAGGAAGTCGAAGGAAAAAAAACAAGGTCGACTTAAGACCGAGTTTATCATTGTTTCTGGAGGGGTCAGGTCAAGCTATTTCAGTTTGAGTGAAATGACCAAGGTGCTGCGCGCAGTATGCAAGGCGAGGGAAATCAGCCAGGTCATAGTGGCTATTAAACCTATGGCAAAACCTGTAATTTGAATAAAATTGTTATAAGTTGCATTGAGACGGACAATATTTGCCCGTCTTTTTTTATTGACTGAATATTTATTTTGTATTATTATTAAAAATAACAGCCAACAAAGCCGTTTGATCTCAGTAGACACTGAGAGAGGCACAGGAAGAAATCTCTAATATTAGGGAAATTAGAACCTGTCGGGTTAGCCCGTTACAGCTTTTTAAAAGAAGAGTCTCGTTCTAACGGGGAACAAGGGTGGCACCGCGGATGTATAACAACGTTCGTCCCTATGCATTACTATATTTAGTAGTGTTTAGAGATGAACGTTTTTTATTATTTAATCTAAAAATATGTATTTAACTTCTTTTGAAGCAACAAGCCAAATTGGCAAAGAAATAACTCTAAAAGGATGGGTTAACGCACGACGTGATATGGGTAAGGTTGTCTTTTTTGATTTGCGTGATCGAGCTGGTATCATCCAAGTTGTGGGCGTACCTTCAGAGTTGGATGAAGGTTCGCAAGTTAACATGAAAGAAGCTCGACCGGAATGGGTTTTAGAAATTAAAGGAGTTGTGCAAGAGCGCGGTGCTAAACAAAGAAATCCCAACATGCCAACAGGTGATATTGAAGTATTGGCAAAAGAGATTAAAGTTCTAGCTAAAGCCGAACCGTTGCCATTAGATTTAGAAGATGAAAAAATGGGGCTCGATGTTTATCTTGATCATTTACCAATTACTTTACGTACCGCTAAAGCCCGGGCTTTATTTAAGACACAGGCGGAAATTGCTGAGGCCTTCCGTGCTTTTATGCGCTCCAAAGGTTTTACAGAAATTCAGGCACCAAAAATTGTCGGCGAATCAACCGAAGGCGGTGCTAATGTTTTTACGATTGATTATTTTGGCACCAAAGCTTTTTTAGGTCAGAGTCCACAGTTTTACAAACAAATTATGGTTGGAGTTTTTGAGCGTGTTTTTTCTGTCGGCAATGTTTATCGTGCCGAAGAACATTCAACCAGCCGTCATATCAATGAATATACCAGTCTGGATATGGAAATGGGTATGATTAGAAACCATACGGATATTATGGAAATAGAAACAGAATTATTAAAATATATTGTCGAGCATTTAAAGAAGACTGTGCCTGACGAATTAAAAGTTTTAAATTTTGTCGAGCCATTGCTTCCAGAAAAAATTCCGGCTCTGAAACTTAGAGAGGTTCAAGAAATCATTAAAAAAGAAACTGGCGCTGATCACACCAATGAGCCAGATTTAGAACCAAGCGAAGAGCGTTGGATTTGCGAATATGTAAAAGAGAAATTCGATTCCGATTTTATTTTCGTAACCCATTATCCGACTTCAAAAAGACCAATGTATACTTATCCAGACGAAACCGATCCAGAATTTACTAAAAGTTTTGACTTATTATTCCGCGGCATTGAAATTACAACTGGCGGCCAACGTATTAATGATTACGAACAGTTAGTCGGCAATATTAAAAAGTGGGGAATGAATCCGGACGATTTTAAGTTCTATCTAGAAGCATTTAAATATGGTATGCCGCCAGAAGGAGGGCTGGGTATGGGCCTAGAAAGATTGACTGCCAAACTATTTAATATAGACAATGTTAAAGAGGCAACACTTTTCCCGCGCGACTTAAATCGTATTGATTTACAAATTTCCTTGCCTGACGATAAAAAATAATAATATGAAAAAAATAACAGTAAAACAAATCTTTAAAGAAAAAGAAAAATATATCGATCAAGAAGTTGTTATTAATGGTTGGGTGCGGACATTGCGCTCATCCAAGAATTTTGGTTTTATAGAACTGAACGACGGTACATTTTTCAAAAGCATACAGGTTGTCTTTGCAGATAAACTAAAGAACTTTGATGATATAGCTAAAACAACTATCGGTTCGTCTTTAGTAGTTGAAGGTAAACTCATAAAATCTCCGGCTGAGGGTCAAGAATTTGAAATTCAAGCTAGTAAAATTGAAGTGGTTGGTTTAGCTGATGCAGATTATCCCTTGCAAAAGAAAAAACATTCTTTTGAATTTTTGCGTACCATTGCTCATTTACGCAGTCGTAGTAATACTTTTTCTGCTGTCTTTCGCGTGTCGTCGAAATTAGAATATGCTATCCACAAGTTTTTTCAGGAGCGTGACTTTGTCTACATCCATTCACCGATTATAACAGCCAGCGATTGTGAAGGTGCTGGTGAGATGTTTCAGATTACGACTTTAGATCTAAATAAATTACCCAAAAATGATAAAGGCGAAGTAGATTTAAAAGAAGATTTTTTCGGTAAACGAGCTGGTCTAACAGTTAGCGGTCAATTAAATGCAGAGACGATGGCTATGGCTTTTCAAAAAGTTTATACATTTGGGCCGACTTTCCGCGCTGAAAATTCAAATACCACCAGGCATGTGGCTGAATTTTGGATGTTGGAGCCAGAAATGGCTTTTGCCGATTTGGAAGATGATATGCATCTGGCCGAAGAAATGATAAAATATTTAGTAGATTATATCCTGACCGAATGTCCGGAAGAGATGGAGTTTTTTAATAAATTTATCGAGCCGACATTATTGGAGCGTTTACATAATTTGCGCACAGCTGAATTTAAAAAGATGACTTACACTGAAGCGATTAATATTTTAGAAAAAGCTGATGTAAAATTTGAAGTGCCGGTTAAGTGGGGAATTGATTTACAGACTGAACACGAACGTTATTTGACTGATAAAGTAGTGAAAGGACCGGTGTTTGTGACGGATTATCCAAAAGAATTTAAAGCTTTTTATATGCGCCTGAACGATGACAAAAAAACAGTAGCTGCAGTTGATTTACTTGTCCCGGGCGTTGGTGAAATTATTGGTGGTAGTCAAAGAGAAGAAAGACTAGATGTTCTAAAAGCTAGAATGAAGGAATGCGGAATTAAAGAGGAGGATTTAGAGTGGTATTTAGACACACGTCGTTTTGGTGGAGCGCCACACGCTGGTTTCGGTCTCGGTTTTGAACGAGCATTAATGTATTTAACCGGTATGGCGAATATCCGCGACGTTATTCCTTTTCCGCGGACACCGAAGAATGTTGATTTCTAACTTGTTTTTAAGGAAATTAAGATAAAATTAATTAATAATTAAATAAAAAATATGGAAAAAAATAGTTCGGCAAAGTTTTCGTTTTACTACCTATTGTCGTTGGTGGCATTGCTGTTTACCTCAATTTCTGTCGGCATTGTCATTTTTCAAACGATCAATAAATACGTCACTGATGTACTAAATCAATACAGCGGCACTTTTTCTCAAGACGCTTTAAAGTTCGCGATCTCGGCTTTAATTATTGCTGCCCCAATCTTTTTCGTTACTACTCGATTAATTTATAAAAGTTTAGTTAACGGCAACCTAGACAAAGATTCAGCTGTACGTCGCTGGCTAACCTATTTTGTTTTACTAGTGTCAGCCGTAGTAATGATTGTTTGGTTGATTACTACTATTAATAGTTACCTGAACGGAGAATTAACCCTTAAAGCTATTTTAAAAACTATTACTGTTCTCGCTATTGCTGCTAGTATTTTTAGTTATTATTTGTATGATATAAAAAGAGAGGTTGTGACAGACAAAAAAGATAAGATTGTGTTATCTTATTTCTATGCTACTTTAGTCGTCGTGATTGGCGTCTTTATTTGGTCTCTGTTTATTGTTGAATCGCCAACTGCCACGAGAAATAGGATAATGGATAATAATGTTCTCAATAATTTTGACACCATCAACAATGCCATAAATGATTATTATTATAAATATAAAAAATTACCCGACGATTTAGAAATGTTAAAAGATACTCAGGCATATTTGACCAATAGCAACCTCCAAGATCCGGCAACAAAAGTTCGATTTGATTATAAAATAAAGAGTGGTAATGAATACGAGCTTTGCGCGACTTTTAAAGCTTCAAATAAAAATCAGACAGATATGTCTTATGTTTATTTGAAAGACCGTTGGCCGCATGACGCCGGTTATCAATGTTTAAGCCAGAAAGTTACAGATATAAAAGGTGCAGTGGAAAATAAAGCAGTTAACCCTATTCAATAAAAATAGATTCTTGACTAAAGTTAGCATTAAGTGTTAAGCTAGTTTTTATAGTTTTTGCTCTTTGTTTTTTTAGTGGGTAATAACGGCCATCTTTATTTGGCCGAAAATATTATAGCAGAAGGAGGGTTCACGGAATGGCGGACGGTTTGTCATTGGCTGGAGCGGGGAGGAATGTTCTCAAAGGACGGTATCCTAATGATGTACAGCGGGGGATAATAGCTAAGCTTGTAAGCGCATGTCCCGACATTAAGTGTCCGGGGACTGTTCCGTTTGATAGCTTGTTGGCCATTAAGGCCCTGGATAGACTGCGCGATGGTCAGAGGAGAAACGTGCTGATCTCTGAATTGCGCGATCTGGTTTCAAAAGGCAAGGCCAGACAGAAAGGTGCTGCAGTCGGACTGACGACAGTTGAAGCAGCAGCGCTTTTCAAGACGTCTCTGGGGTCTACCAGCGGCAATGGCGGCGGTCAGTAAAACGCTGCATCGGACAAGACGAATCTTGACTCTAAGTAGACACAATGCCGGTTCAGAGAAGAACCGGCTTTTAATTTTGCGTATAAGTTTAAATTAAGTTATAATATGTGTATAATAATAACAATAATTATTTAATTTTTAACAATAAAATTTATGGCTAAAAAGACAAAATTACCGCCAAAATTAGTTAAATATTTAGAGGAAGCAGGGATTAAGCATGAAATACTAGAGCATAGAACTGTTTATACGGCGCTTGATGTGGCTGCTACTATGAGGCGCAAGCTAAACGAGATTGCTAAGTCGCTTTTAGTAAAAGCTGACCAGGATTATTATTTAGTGCTTCTGCCCGCCGATCATAATTTAGATTTTGAAAAATTAAAGAAGACTATCGGCAAAGCGCGTGGCAAAAAAGTGAAGGCTTTAAAAATTCCTGGAGAAAAAATTGTAGAAAATGCTTTGAAGGCAAAAGTATTAGCTATTACTGCTTTTGGCAAATTGCACAAGTTGGCAGTAGTAATGGAAAGGAAAATGGAGAAGGGCAAGAAAGCGATTTTTTCTGCTGGTAGCGCTAATCATTCGATTGAAATGGCAGTCAAAGATTTCATAAGGTTAGAAACCCCGATTTTAGGTAGCTTCGGTGTCAAAAGAAAAATAATAAAATCTAGTAAAAATAATATGGCCAAGAAGAAAGCCAAAAAAGCCAAAAAAGGTTGCAAAAAATAAACTATGCTTAATTTTAAGCTGGAAAAGTTCGAAGGACCTTTGAGCTTACTTTTAAAATTGATTGAAAAAGAGGAGCTGGATATCACCCAAATTAGTTTGGCAAAAATTGCCGATCAATATATTGATTATATCCGCACCTCACCCAATATTACGCCGGACAACATGGCTGATTTTTTATTAGTGGCTTCACGACTATTGCTGATTAAATCACGCGCTTTATTACCATATTTATATCCGGAAGAAGAAAAGGAGATCGAGGAACTAGAGGAACAGTTGCGTATGTATAAAGAATATGTAGAGGCCATGAAAAAAATAAACGTGATGATCGGCAAAAAGAAATTTATGTTTGCGCGCGAGTTTAACCGCAAAGTGATCTTGGCTGAAGCTAATTTATTTTCACCGCCAAAAAATATAAAAGCCGAAGATTTAGCAATGATATTTGTTGATTTATTGACGCGCTTGCAACCGCCAGAAAAATTGGAGGAAGGAACGATTGACGATTTAATAAAAATTGAAGATAAAATTTTATCTATCCAGAGAATGCTGGCCGACCGCATAATGTTAAGCTTTAATCAAATATTAGTTGAAGCTAAATCTAAGACTGAAATTATTGTCAGTTTTTTGGCGATGCTAGAATTAATGCGGCAAAAGGAAGTAAATTTGGTCCAGGAAGAATTATTTAGTGAGATTTTAATTAGTAAATACGAAGAGACTTTGCGCGACGAAGGTGCAAATGTTTAGTTTTAAATTATAAATCAAAATTATTCAATATGTCGATCAAAGATAAAATAGAATCGTTGTTATTTATCGCCGCCAAACCAATGTCAATCAAGCAGTTAGCCGACTTAATTAATCAACCGGAAAGCGAGATAAAAAAGGCGGGTGACGAGCTAGAAGAAGAATATAAAAGTAATAAACGAGGAGTTCAAATAATAAAAAATGGCAGTAAATACCAGATGGTTAGCTCGCCAGATAACGCTAGGCTTGTTCAAGAATTTATAAAAGACGAAACTACCGGCGAGCTATCTCGACCCAGTTTAGAAACATTAACGATCATTGCTTATCGCGGTCCGATTACTAAAAGCGATCTAGACCATATTCGCGGTGTCAACTGTTCTTTGATTCTGCGCAATTTATTGATCCGCGGTTTGATTGAAGCTAAGTCTGATAAAAAGGGGGAAACTTATTATAACGTGACCTTTGATTTTATTCGCTTTTTAGGAATCAACGATATTAACGAGTTGCCGGATTATGAAAAATTGAATAACGTTGAATCGATTAGCATAGCGCTGTCATCTGGGAACGAAATCGAAAAAAACAAGAGAAATTTATTTGGCGACGCAATAGATGGCGAAGGCAATAATTAATTATAATGATAATGAAATCTTCTATTTTAACCATTTTTATAATTTTAACTGTTGCAATTGCTTTTTGCTCCCTTTTTATTTTTACGTCCGGAGAAAATAACAACTCGGCGGTTTTAGCGAGCAATGGCAACGGGGTGGTTTTAGGAATTGCTGATAATAACATTACGGTTTCAGCTGGCTCAAGCTTCAATTATATCGGCAGTCTCCCGCAAAACAGCGACAAAAAAAACGTCCCTCCCCAATTAAAAGACGGCTCCTTTCCGCCTGATTTGAGTAATTTGACTTATTTGGTGATGGATAAAGCTAGTGGAGCAATACTTTTGCAAAATAATGAAAATAAAAAAACAGCCATAGCTAGCATTACAAAGTTAATTACTGCCTTGGTTTTTTTAGAACAGAATTTAGACTGGGAAGCTTCTTATAAAATAAAAAGCGGCGATATCGTCGGCGGCGGTAAAAGTAATATTGCGCCGGGCGATGAAATAAAATTGAAAGATTTATTTTTTTTAAGCTTGGTTGGTTCAGATAATTCTGCCGCTGTTGCTTTGGCGCGAGCTACCGGTTTAAGCGATGAACAATTCGTGGAAAAATTAAATAGTAGGGCAAAAAATTTGGGCTTGTCTAATACTAATTTTTCTGACCCGACCGGCTTAAGCGATTCCAACACTTCTACGGCTTTTGATGTGGCTAAATTATCTCAAGTGGCTTTGGACAGAAAAGAAGTGCGTGAAGCAACTTTGACTAAAAATTATTATTTAATAACGACTGCTGGAATAAAAAAGAGCGTTCGTAATACTGACATTTTGTTAGATATTTTTCCGCAAAATGGCATAAAAATTGTCGGTGGTAAAACGGGCTACACCACTAACGCTGGTTATTGCTTCGTCGGACAGTTTACGGACGGCAACGGACATGAAATTGTTTCGGTAGTTTTGGGTGAATCAGATATTAAAGCTCGTTTTGAAACAACAAAATTTTTAGTCCACTGGACTTATGATAATTTTGTGTGGTAAAATATTGTTGGCTAACATAAAATAAAAATTTAATTTTAAAAATGTGAAAAACGGAAAAGAAAAGGTAATATTAGCTAATTGGAAAATGCGCCTTAACTTAAAAGAGACACAAGAACTAGCGCAAGAAATGGTTAAAAAATTCAAAGATTTTAATGGTGGTACCGTCGGTCTCTGTCCTAATTTTATTTCATTGCCTAGCGTTAAGAAAATTTTAGATGGTAGCCAGATCAAACTAGGAGCCCAAGATGTTTTTTGGGAGGAGGTGGGCGCTTATACTGGAGAAATTTCCGCCAAAATTTTGTCCGAGGTTGGTTGCGATTACGTTTTAATCGGCCATTCTGAAAGGCGCGAGTTGTTAATGGAAAATTACGAGATGATTCATAAAAAGTTGAAGGTAGTTTTAAGCTCAACGAAGTTAACGCCGGTTGTTTGCATCGGTGAAAATTGGGATGAACGAAAAACCGATCGCCGCAATTTTGTTTTATACGAACAAATGCACCAAGCCTTGAGTGGCATTGACTTAAAAGAGAGCAGAGATATTATTATCGCTTATGAACCGATTTGGGCAATTGGTTCGGGAACAGCCATTGAGCCTGAGGAAGCGCAATATGCGCATAAGATTATCAAAATGACCTTGAGCGATATGTTTGGTGAAAAAACAGTAGAAAGGAATTTTAAAATTATTTATGGTGGCAGTGTTAATAAAGACAATGCAAAAGATTTCGTTGGATTAGAAAATCTAGATGGCTTGTTGGTCGGTGGAGCTAGTTTAAAAGCAGACGAATTTTATGCAGTAGCTAAAACGATTACTAACTTTTAGTTTTTACTATGTTGGCTCACATTAAAGACATTGCTAAAGAAGCAGGGAAAGGCGGCTACGCTGTTGGCGCTTTTAACGTCCATAATTTAGAAACAGTTTTAGGCGTAGCGCACGCCGCTTTAAAAGCTAAATCGCCAGCAATTATTCAGGTGTCTGAAGGCGCCATAAAGTATATGGGCCTGAAGCCGGTGACGCATATTGTTTCCACTGTCGCAAAAAACGTAGCTGCGTCAGTGCCGATTGCCCTACATCTAGATCACGGAAAAACTTTTGATTCTGTTTTTGAATGTATTAGTGCCGGCTTTACGTCCGTTCATATTGACGCCTCTCATTTGCCGTTGGATGAAAATATTAAATTAACGCAGCAAGTCGTTGAATTAGCGCGTTCAAAAAATGTTTGGGTGCAAGGTGAGGTTGGCGCTATGGTTGGCGGACACGGCGAGGTCGGCAAAAAAAAGATCGAAATACCGAAAGCTAAGCTAGTCGAAGTTGTCAATTTTGCCAAACAGACAAAGGTTGATGCTATTGCCGCCGCTATCGGCACCGCTCATGGCGTTTTTGCTAATGAAGATATTGACCTAGAGCTTCTTTATGAAATAAAAAAAGCTCTTAAAATTCCTTTTGTTTTGCACGGTGGTTCGGGGATTCCTGATGTTAAAATAAAAAAAGCCATCAAGCAGGGCGTTAATATTATCAATATTGGTACTGACATAAAGGTTGCCTTTTCGCATACTTTAATAAATACTTGCATAAAAAATAAAAAAGAAACGGATCCTCGCATTTTATTGACGCCCAGTATTCAGGCGGTAGAAGAAGTTGTAATTAAAAAAATGGAATTATTCGGTAGCGCTGGGCAGGTCGATCTCAAAGACATAAAGACTTAATTTATTATTTTTTTTAAAAGTGATGTTTAATATCATTCCTCTAATTTTAATTATTATCAGTTTAATTTTGATTATTAATATTGTGGTAAAGAAATTTTCAGCTTTAGCTAGTCTTGACGTTGCCAGCATTCCAGCGGAAAAAGAAGCCGTCTTCAAAGAAAGGATTATGGGCAATAGATTGAAGAGAGAATTTTTTAAATATTATTCTAAGTTGTTAAAATTTTTACGTCCGTTTTTTTCGACTATCGGCAGATTGCTAAAAACTCTTTACGGAAAATTGATTGATTTTAAAGAAAACTACAATCGAGAAAGTAGCTTGGTGCTAAACACAGAAGATCATATCAGTAAGCTTTTAGCAGAGGCTGAGGATTTAGTTAAAAAAGATGAATACGACGAAGCGGAAAAAAGATATATTGAAATCATAAGCTTAGACAGTAAAAATCTTAAAGCTTTTCGTTCCTTAGGACGATTGTATGCTGAAGAGAAGAAATATCAGGAAGCGGAACAAACGTTGATGCACGTTCTAAGATTGATTGACAAGGAAGTTAATCAATCTGGTGGTGAGGTCTCAGACAGTGATAGGGAAGAAATTAACTCACAGCTGGCAGAAACCCACTTTGATTTAGTTGAGGTGAATAAGGGTAAAAATAATCTTAGTGAAGCGATCAGCTGTATTAACGAGGCTTTGGCAATTATACCCAATAACCCACGTTATCTTGACACAAAACTCGAAATCAGTATAATGAATAAAGACAAAAGTTCAGCGCTAGAAGCTTATGATAAGATGGCAGAGGTCAATCCAGACAATCAAAAATTGGGCGAATTTAAGAAAAAAATAGAAGAACTATAATCTCCGGCACATAGCACGTAACACATAACAAAATTTGTTGTTCAGAATTGTTGTGTGTTGCGTGTTATGTGTTTTATAAAAATGCCGTTGTAGCTCAGCTGGTAGAGCACTTCCATGGTAAGGAAGTGGTCCGCGGTTCAAGCCCGCGCAACGGCTCAGTGATAACAGTTAATTAGTAACATTTAACAATTAACGATTGTGAATGGAAACGTTTCGTTTTTTAAAATTTAAAGTTTATCAAGACGCTAAAAGTTATTTTAAGTTAATACTAATTATTTCTGAAAGAATCAATAGCTATTCTTTCAAAGATCAAATCAGAAGAGCTGTTTTATCAATTGTTCTAAATATCGCTGAAGGCTCAGCGAAAAAATCTGATGCTGAATTTGCTAGATTTTTAGAAATATCTTTGGGTTCAATAAACGAAGTAGTCGCTTGTTTAGATATAATGAAGGAATTAAATAAGATAAATAAAAAAGAATATGAAGACTTGCTTAATAGTTCAGAAGAATTAGCAAAGCAATTAGGTGGTTTTATAAAAAAGTTAAGAAATAAAAGCTAAAAGTTTATTGTTAATAGTTAAGTGTTAATATATGGGTCGGTACCAAAGCGGTCAACTGGGGCAGACTGTAAATCTGCTGGCTTACGCCTTCGAAGGTTCGATCCCTTCCCGGCCCACTAAAAAATTTAAGGCTAAATTTAGCCTTATTTTTTTATTTTTGTCAATGTAATTTTCTCTGCATAAATATTTTCATTTTAGAATATTATAAAAAATATGTTATAATATTATAGTAAAAGAAAAATTGACAATCTCACAAGGGTTGCCATTTTAATAATTTTTAACTTGAATGAAATATACAGGATTAACCAAAAAACAAGCGAAAGAATTGCTTGATAGCTATGGATATAATGAATTAAAGGAGTCGGGGAAAAAAACTGTTTTTAATATACTGTGGCGTCAAATACAAAGCAATTTTATAGTCTACCTGCTGTTAGCGGCTATGATCATATCATTTATTGTTGGCAAAGATATTACCGCCTATACGATTTTAGCAGTTATAACCATTGTTATTTTTTCCGGTTTTTTCCAGGAATATAAAGCAGAGGAGGCGGTTGAAAATTTAAAAAAAATGGTAATGCCGGTATCACTGGTTATTAGAGAGGGCAGGGAGCTAGAAATAGAAACAAAAGAAATCGTGCCTGGAGACATAGTTGTTTTACGAACCGGCGAAAAGATTCCAGCTGATTGCGTTATTTTGGAATGCAGAGAACTGGAAGTTAATGAATCGGTGCTGACCGGAGAATCAAAGGAAGTCGCTAAGATCGCCGCTGTCAATTCCGAAAATTACGATGACTCAAATTCTTTGTTTGCCGGTTCTTTTATTGTGAACGGTAAAGGGATCGCTAAAGTCGTTCATACGGGCATGAACACCCGTTTTGGCAAAATTGCCGGCCTGATTTCTTCTACAGACAAGGAGTTGCCTTTGCAAAAAAAGGTTAACCGCATCGCTAAGTTCATGGCTTTAGTCGGCGTGATTATGGCTTCGGCTACCGGCTTAACAATGTTATTTAGCCAAGAGATAACTCCCGAATTGTTAGTAGAGGTTTTAATATTAACAATAGCTATATCAGTTTCCGCTTTTCCTGAGGGCTTTCCCGTTGTATTGATAACCACTTTATCGGTAGGCGCTTTTAAAATGGCGAAAAAGAACGCTATAGTGAACAGAATGTCAATTATTGAGACGTTGGGGGAGACAACAGTTATATGTTCAGACAAAACAGGCACTATTACAAAAGGAGAAATGACTGTAAAAAAAATATATGCAGCTGGAAAAAGATACGAATTATCAGGCGTGGGTTATGACGAAAAAGGCGACTTCCACGTTAAGGGCAAAAAAATTGAAGCTAAATCCGAAGACGTTTTAAGTCTACTATTGAAGGTCGCAGTATTATGCAACGATGCTGTTATTATGCGGGCTGATGATGGCCTAGGGTATACAGCCAGCGGATCTCCGACAGAAGCCGCTTTATTAGTAATGGCGGCTAAAGGTGGATTTTTTAGGGAAGATTTTTTCGGAGAAAGACAGGAGGAAATAACTTTTAACTCCGAAAGAAAAATGATGTCAGTATTATTTGCCGGCGACAACGAAACGCTAGTTTGCGCCAAAGGCGCTCCCGAGACTATTATTAAAAAGTGCAGAAGCGTGCAAAAAGGTGTTGGTGTTAGGCAGTTGAGCACCAAAGATCGATTAACTATTTTAGCCGAGCATAGAAAGATGACAGAAGAGGCCTGCCGCACGATTGCCTTTGCTTATCGAAAAGCAGAGAACTCCGATAAAAAAAGTTTAGATGAGGAATTGGTGTTTTTAGGCTTAGCGGCTATGGAAGATCCGCCTCGAGAAGAGGTTGCCGAATCGTTGCGTATTTGCGAGAACGCAGGCATAACAGTCAAGATGATTACCGGAGACAATAAAGAAACAGCCATGTCTATAGCCGGGCAGATAGGTCTTGACAAGGGTCGGGTAGTAGAAGGGGAAGAGCTGGATGAATTGACTGACGATGAGCTAACAGCGATTGTGGGCAAAATCAGTATTTTTGCCCGCGTTCGGCCAGTTCATAAAATTAGAATAGTAAAGGCTCTTAAAGAAAGAGGCGAGATCGTGACTATGACTGGCGACGGAGTCAATGATTCCCCTGCCCTTAAAGAAGCCCATATAGGGGTGGCTATGGGTAGAACTGGCACGGATGTTTCTCGCAGTGTGGCTGACTTGATTCTTAAAGATGATAATTTTGCCACTATCGTAGCGGCTATTCGTGAAGGACGCGCTATTTTTAATAATATACGGAAATTTACCTCCTACCAGCTTTCTTGCAATTACGCTGAATTATTTATTTTATTTATTGGAGCTCTGCTATATCCTTATTTCGGCTGGCCGGTACCCATACTTTTAGCTCTGCATATACTTTTTATGAATTTAATAACGGATAATTTGCCGGCAATTACCCTGGGATTTAATAATTCATCTCAGGATATTATGGAAGAAAAACCTAGGCGAAACGCTAAAATATTAGTAAAGAGCACAGTTATTCCGCTTATTATTTCCGGTATTATTATGGCTGCGTTTTCGCTGGTTGCTTTTTGGGTGTCATATAATATCATGGGCATGACAGTGAGCGAATCAAGAACGATAACTTTAGTGATTTTAATACTTTTGGAAATTGCCGGCGCTTTTAGTTTCCGTAGCTTCCGCAAGCCGGTTTTCGGTCGGTCACTGCTAGTTAATAAATATTTAGTTTATGCTTCAGGCGCTTCTCTGCTCGCTACTTTAGTCATAGTTTACTCTCCTTTGAATAAAATTTTTGAAACATCCCCACTATTGATTGGCGAATGGCTGGCCGCTTTAGCCGTAGCCTTAGCTGCTGTATTGATAATGGATTTATTAAAAACGATAAATAATAAGAAAAAATATTTAGTTTTTGATTAATCAATTGGATGTTCGGGGCCAGTAGCTTTTTTTATTTTTTAAAATTTTTATTAAGAAAATAGGATTTTGCCAGTCGCCATAGCTGCGGTGATTTGTTATTAATATTATTCTAATTTTTTTGTAATAAAATTAATATGAATAAAAAAATAGTCGTATTGTTAGTTTTGGTTGCGATAATAATTTTTTTTAGCGTTTTGGTTTTTCAAACCAGCATATTAAAGACAAAAAAAATTGGGTTGAAATTTAATTTGCCCAGAATTATGCAGCTACAAAGTGAAGCCTTCGGCAACAACCAAAAAATACCTGACAAGTATACTTGTAATGGCGCCAACGTTAATCCGCCTTTGCTGATTTTTGACGCTCCGCAGGGAGCCAAGACATTAGCCCTGGTAGTTGATGATCCCGACTCTTTACCTAGTAATTGGTCTCATTGGTTAGTTTGGAATATAGATCCGACTACTAAATCAATCATTGAAGACTCAGTGCCCCTTGGCGCAACTGAGGGCATGACTGACTTCGGCCGGGCAGGCTATGGCGGACCCTGCCCACCCAGCGGCACCCATCGTTATTTTTTTAAACTTTATGCTTTAGACAATATTTTAAATTTATCATCCGACGCTGATAAGAAGGATTTAGAAACCGCAATAGACGGCCATATCTTAGACCAAGCAATTTTAATTGGCTTGTATAGATAAAGATATGCTTGATGTCACAATTTTAGCCGTAGGAAAAATTAAGGAAAAATATTTTGCCGAAGCAATCAGTGAATACGCCAAAAGATTAAAACCTTACGCGAGTTTGAAATTCGTCGAGCTCGGCTCAATCGCTTTTAAGGAGTTTAGTCGGGAAAAAGCCAAAAACGATGAAGGTAAAAAAATAACAAGCTATTTAGATAGAAATGGCGATAAATACGCCATTATTCTAGACGAGCGCGGGATTAACTTTTCTTCTCAAAAATTCTCTAAATATTTACAGGAGTTAAACAAGCCGATCGTGTTTGTTGTTGGCGGCGCTGTAGGATTGTCAAAAGAGGTGCTGGAGCGGGCTGATTATATAATGACGTTGTCATCTTTTACTTTGCCGCATGAGTTAGCTAGATTGGTTTTAGTCGAGCAAATATACAGGGCGGTAGCTATTGCCAGTAACAAGACTTATCATTATTGATTCAATTTTTTTTCAAAAAAGCCCCGAAATTCAGGGCTTTTTTATCTTCTGATGACTTTTTATTTTATCTTATAATTGACGTTTACTTCGACAACAAGCTCTCTGGAGCCGGTTGGTATTGAGGGCTCAGTCATAGCTCCGCCGCCGCCCATTCCGCCTTTGCCGTAGTATTGATCTATCGTGCTCTCTGGATAGATATAATTTTCCCACCAGCCGACAATCTTACCCAATTTTACACCCAAGGCATTGCCGATGTTTTTAGCTTTTGTCCTAGCGTCTAATATAGCCTTTATCCTGGCTTCCTGTTTTAAGTCATTTAAATTTGAAGCCTCGAAAGACACCCCATTAATTTTATTGGTTCCGGCTTTACCGGCCGCCGCAATTATTTCCGCCACCTTGTTGGCATTTTTGTTGATTTCGTTAATTTTAACGCTAATGCTTTGGTTGGCGTTATAGCCGTTTATTTTTGAAATTCCGTCAACAATATCGTATTGCGGATTCAGAGTGTAATTTTGAGTTTGGATATTTTCTTTGGGTATGCCTGATTTTTCTATAGCCGCGATAACCTGTTTCATCTTTTCGTTTAATTGGTTTAAAGCGTCTTCCGGTTTAGCTACTTTACTAATTTCCACTTCCAGATTGACGCGGGCGACGTCTGGATCGTATGCGATCCTGCCTTGTCCGGCCACGCTGATTTGCCATTGAGGTTCATTGACTAAACGTTCTCGCAAAATCGAGACGATAATAATTGATCCTAAAACTAAGATAGCAATCAAGGCTATAATAATTTTAGGACTGCGCCAGGTAGCGCAACTTGAATTATTTTGGTCCATAAATTTAATTAAAGTTTATATAAAATATTTTACTAAAAACAAATTAGAATATTATTAATTATATTTATTATATTACAATTTGACCAGCTTGTAAAAAGACTATACTATATAATTGCTAATATTTTTTTATGCCTGAGTTACCAGAAGTCGAAACAATCAAAAACGATTTAAAGAGCAATGTTATTCGCAAAAAGATAGTGAGCGTAGACTTAGGGAAGCCAAGAATTGTTAAAAACAGAGGCAGTGAATTTAAAAAGCAATTGGTTGGTAATGAATTTATAGATATCAGCCGAATCGGTAAATTGTTAATAATATCTTTAAAAAGGGGTGGTTTATTGTTGTTAGTTCATCTAAAAATGACTGGTCAGCTAATTTATTGCCATCAGGGTAAATATGTCGCTGGCGGCCACAGCCTGCCCAAGCTAGGCAGCTCTTTGCCCAATAAATATTCCCATGTTATTTTTAAATTTACCGATAATTCAAAATTGTTTTTTAATGACCTACGGCAATTCGGTTACCTCCAATTAATTAAACGGGGAGATTTAAAAAAGGTAACAAACAATTACGGCATAGAACCTTTACAGTTTAATTTTAAGCCAGAGAGGCTGGCTGAGATTTTTAAAAAAAGAACGGCACCGGTGAAATCCTTACTTTTAAATCAGAAATTAATCGCCGGGATAGGCAATATTTACGCCGATGAAGTTTTGTTTGCCGCTGGGGTTCTTCCGGATAGGCAGGCTAAGAGCCTGAGCAATAAGGAGGTAAAAAAAATTTTTGTTGCTAGCCAAAAAATTATTGCTCTAGCGATTAAACATCGCGGCACGACCTTTAACGATTATGTTGATGCCGATGGTAATGTTGGCAGCTTTGTTAAATTTTTAAAAGTTTATGGCCGCCAAGGAAAGACATGTTTTCGTTGTGGCGCAACGGTTAAAAAAACAAAAGTCGCTGGTCGGGGTACACATTTTTGTCCCGAATGTCAAAAGTAATTAATGATTTTTTAATTTATTTTTTATATAATAGAATTACATAACACATAACAATCCCCACAAGGGAATAAAAAATTATGAAAGAAACTATCAAGAATTTAACCAAGGCTTTTATTGGCGAGTCGCAAGCCAGAAATCGTTACACCTATTATGCTAAAATCGCCCAAAAAGAAGGCTATGAACAAATCGGCGCTATTTTTTTAATGACCGCCGAGCAAGAAAAGACTCATGCCAAAAGATTATTTGAGCACATTGCTGAAATAAAAAAACAAAGTGGCGAGGATTTAAACGAGATTGTTGTTGAAGTAGCTGCGCCCACTACCTACGGAACAACGATCGAAAATTTAAAAGCTGCTATCGCGGGCGAAAATCATGAATATACTCAAATGTATCCAGAGTTTGCCGATCAAGCTGAAGCTGACGGTTTTTCAGAAATCGCTATTAGACTTAGAGCGATAGCTAAAGCCGAAGAACATCATGAAGAAAGGTATAAAAAATTGTTAGAGCAATTAGAAAAGGGGACAATTTTTAATAAAGACAAAGAAGTTTGGTGGGTTTGCCGGGAATGCGGTTATGTCCATTTTGGTGTTAATCCGCCTGAGAAGTGTCCGTCTTGCGATCATCCCACTGCATTTTATGAAGTGAAGTGCGAGGAATATTAACTCTATGTCATGCCGAGCTCTTAAGTGAAGCATCTTGAGCAAGTTGCGAGATCCTTCGGCTTTTAGCCTCAGGATGACTGACATAATTATATGATCGAAGTTAAACAAATTTATAAATGCCAGATTTGCGGCAATATCGTTGAGGTAGTTCACATCGGCGCTGGCGAATTAGTCTGTTGCGGCCAACCAATGACTTTACAAAAAGCCAATACTGTTGATGTGGCTCAAGAAAAATCCGTCGACGCTAAAGCTATGGCGGACAAGCATGTGCCGGTTATCGAAAAAACCGATGATGGCTATAAGGTAAAAATTGGTTCCATCCCGCATCCGATGGAAGAGAGTCATTACATTGAATGGATTGAGTTAATTGTTGACGGTAAATCATGTCGCCATTTTTTAAAGCCAGGTGAAGCTCCGGAAGCCAAATTTTGCATCAAGGCAGGCGAGGTGAGCGCCAGAGAATACTGTAATTTGCATGGTTTGTGGCAGACATAAAACCTAACCCCACCTTCATTTTTGTCATTATCGCCTGCCTGCCGACAAGCAGGCGAAGGCGTGGATTCAGAATTAAACCGCGTATCTTTGGTAAAAATTAAGAAGGTATATTATTAGCTGGATATTTTTTTAGATCTCGGGTCGTGGTTCGGGATGATTGTCATTGACTTTTTTTTAGATTTGTATTATATTAATTAAGTAATAATTAGTAAAACAAAAAGCAGACATTTTAGTCTGTTTTCTATTATTTTTTATGTCGCAGGACAACATGATAAAAATGGAGTGTACGGAATGTAAAAGAGTAAATTATTTCTCTAAGAAAAATAAGAAGACTCTAAAGAATAGACTGGAAATGAAAAAATATTGCCGCCATTGCAAAAAGCATACTCCTCACAAAGAGACTAAATAATATTTAGTCTATGTTTAAATATTTTAAATTCAGCGTAGTTTTGTTAATGGGCGCGTTTTTGCTCTCAGGTTGCTCCATGTCTGAAAAATTACGGTGGCTCGACGATCAAGCCGGCAGACTGTTTGACGACGCCCAGTCTGGCGAGCAAAAAATTTTTATTGCCACTAGCAGTCAAGAATGGATTGATTTAGTTAAAAATAAAGCTGTCAGCTTGACCATTGACCAAAAAGATTATATAGATAAATTTTTAGCTGAAAATAATCTTAATCGTTTCGGCGATGCTACTAGCACAGTTTATGCCAGCGGCACGCCTTTGTTTGATAAAGTAACAGGAGAGAGCGTTGACAGATTTGAGTATATTTTAAAAAATCATCCGGAAATTTTAGAAAAAATAAAAAATGGTTTTTAAATTGGTTCTGCCTATAAGGCCCTATTTAAAAGACTAAAATTGGGAGCTTAGTTAAATGGTATAACATCGGTCTCCAAAACCGAGGTCGTGGGTTCGATTCCTACAGCTCCTGCAAAATAACGGCGTGGTTTCACCCGCCAGCCAAGTATAGCGATGCAGGTGGTAATTCCTACCACCCGCGCGGATTGAATCACAGCTAAAGTTAGCTGTGATTTTTAGTGAAGAGGGTCAAAAGTTCGAATTTATGCGATAAATTTGCTATAATAGACTTATAGGTGTTTATTTAATATTTAATAATAAATAAAATGTATGAACTTATTTAAATCTTACATTTATAACTGGTGGCAGATGGCCATATTAAAGACAGCATTAATAGCGGCTGGCGTAGCCATAGGATCATATTGGCATGAATTTTTCCGGCCTTATTTGATGGGGGTAATAATTATCTGGCTGGTCGCTGCAGCTTATTCTTTGTATATATCTTTTAAAAGGCAAGAGATCCCTAAGAGCTAAATATTAAACCCTATAACAGAAATTTTACTCAACTAATTAATAAATATAAATATGGAAAAAATATTTGACCCTGAAAAAACAGAGATTTTTAAAAAAGCAAAAAGAAATTTTTCTTTTTTAACAATCGTAATAATATTGATATCATTTTTTTTCGGTGCCGTCGGCACTATTGGCGCTGGTGAAAGAGGAATTTTATTACAGTTTGGCGCGGTAAAAGAAAAAGTTTTTGATGAAGGCCTATATTTTAAAATTCCGGTCGTTCAGCAGGTAGTAAAAATGGATGTAAAAATACAAAAGGATGAGGTGCCGGCTAGCGCTTCGTCTAAGGATTTGCAGATTGTTACCTCTAAAATTGCCATTAATTATCATTTAGCGCCTGAAAAAGTTAACAATATATGGCAGGAGGTAGGTAGGGAATACAATTCCCGCATTATTGCCCCATCTATCCAGGAGGCGGTCAAATCAGTCACGGCCAGATTTACAGCCGAGGAACTGATTATCAAGAGAGAAGATGTAAAGGATCAAATAAAGAGCAACCTGGCCGAAAGACTGATAAAAAATAATATTATTGTTGATGAAATAAATATTACTTCTTTTGACTTTTCAGATGCATTTAATCAGGCGATTGAGGCGAAAGTGACGGCTGAACAGTTGAAATTAAAAGCCGTTAGAGATTTGGAAAGAATAAAGATTGAAGCTGAACAAAAAGTAGTCGAGGCAGAAGGCAAGGCTAAAGCTATTAGAACTGAAGCCCAAGCCTTAACTTCCAATCCTCAAGTAGTTGAATTGCGCTGGATTGAGAAATGGGACGGGAAAGTACCGACATATTGGGGTTCAGCTAGCCCATTTATCGGTTTAAATAATAAATAAAAAATTTTTCCAGTAAATCGGTCTCTAATTCCACTCTTCGTGAAGAGCATGGGGCGCTACCCACAACTCCTGCAAAAAACGTTCTGCCTACAATTGACAGAACGTTTTTTTCGGATGAGCTTTTGTTATTCATGATTTGCCATTCGCTTGGCTGGCGATTTTTTTTATTTCGTCAAAACCTTCTCTTAATGTATGAAGATTTTCTCCTATATAGCAGAATATGGAATTTAAGCGTTCAAGCGGGTCAAACGTTGTTTCGCGGATGCGATCAATTTCTGCCTGTAAAACCGCTAGTTCCGGATGCTCTGCAATAAGATTTTGTATTTCTGCCTTTAACCTCTCTATTTCGGGACTCTCTTCGGTTATTGTTTTGATAGCCATGGATCATGCCTCCTTGTTTTTTTATTATATTTTCACAATACTTTTAAAATGTCAATGTTAAACATGCGATATTTTAAAGAATTTTTAATTTTTTTAATTTATTGTAAATATTGGAAGCTTTATGATAAGATAAAATAATAGTAATAAATAAAAAAGTAAAAATTATGACAAAACATTTTACTGATGAAAACTTCGCCAAGGAGGTTGTAGAAGTTTCTAAGACCAAGCCAGTGCTAGTTGATTTTTTTGCCGAATGGTGCGGGCCATGCAAATTACAAGGATCGATTATTGATCAGCTGGCTGATGAGATGGGGGAGGCGGCAGCTATTGGCAAAATGAATGTTGAAGAATCGTCTAAAACAGCCGAGGAGTATGGGGTTATGACCATTCCCACCTTAATCGTTTTTAAAGACGGAAAATCAGTCGCTAATTTTACCGGTCTGCAAAACAAAGATAGTTTGATGACTCAAATAAAAAAATACCTATAATTTATTGGTGTTTTTTTATACTTTGCTGTATAATATACATAGTTTATTCACAAATTAACGCAAATTAATAAATAATTATTAAGCAGTAAAAATTTATGGCAAAAATGACCAAGTCCCAATTGCTAACCGTTTTGTCTGAAGCCCAGGGCTTAAGCAAAAAACAAGTTGTTGGCTTATTGGATGGTTTAGCTTCTTTGGCTTATAAAGAAGTAAAAAAGGGTGGAGAATTCGTTTTGCCCGGCTTTGGTAAGCTGGTAAAAGTAAATAGAAAGGCCAGGATGGGCAGAAATCCCGCTACTGGTGCTCAAATCAAGATCCCGGCAAAAGTTGTGGTTAAATTTCGCCTAGCAAAAGCTGTAAAAGACGCAGTACTAAAATAGTAGAATATTTTAATAAAACACCGTCCTGATCATTCGGGACGGTGTTTTATTGTTTATTTAAAGAAATTTTTTTGAAAGATTTATTCTTTCCATTTATCTATGTATTGACCGATACCGTGTTGATTTAATTTATTTTTTAATTTAGTTTTTTCAAGCAAAAAGTGGATAACTGATGAAAAATCTATTAGATAACGGTTTTTAACGATTTTATAGCGTAAAATACCCCCCTGGATAGCTCGGCGAATAGTTTTAGTTTTTACACCGCCAAATTTAGCAGCTTCAGAAACAGACAGCCAAATAGGATTGGTTATGTTCGAGGTTGTTAAGAAAAGATTGTTTTTATCTTTTTTTTGCTCTGTCATCGTATTTTTAGTCTAATATTTTTTAGACTTAAATTACAATTTATTTTATATTAGAGAAAATTGCTTATTATAGTCTAATTTAATGTAGACTTTAATGCTATATTATTAGAATAAATTAATGTTTTAGCTCGGCAATGAATAACAAAAAATATTTTAGTCTATCTTATTATAGACAAAAGATTATAATGTTTATATATTTTTTCACATTTATAAAAAAAAATCAAGAGCATTATCACGCAACACAAAACACATAACAAATAACATTTTTTACATTATTTTTTTTATGTGTTTTTGCACCCTATGTTAAGTTGTATTATTTGCTTTTTTTGAGTAATTATGATATTCTCGGTATTAACGGCTTAGAGAAAAAGACGCAAATAAAATTATTCGTTTTCCCAATATTTTAGCTAAAATTAATCAATTTTCTTCTACAATGAATTAATATAAAGAGATCGGGCAAAAATAGGTTTAATCCTGTGTTTTTTTGTTCTCTTTTTAGTTTATTTTTAGCGACAAAAAAGTGTAACATTTTGCCATTTTAAACGTATAATTAAATGAAGATAAGTGCATTTAGCGATAAAATTTTATATTTACGCCTGCAAGACAAGGACAAAGAAGCTTTTATTAAGGCTTATGATTTGTATTTAGACAGCATTTATCGCTTCATTTTCTTCAAAGTAGGCAACAGGGAAGAGGCCGAAGACTTAACTTCATCGGTGTTTTTAAAAGCCTGGGATTATATCCAAACTAATAAAATAAAAGAATTTAAGACTTTAAAATCGCTTTTATATAAAATAGCTAGAAACGCAGTCATTGATCACTACCGCAAGCAAAGTAAAAGGCAGGAAATCAGCCTGGACCAAGTCGAAGAAGCGGTTGATATAATTGATGAAAAATTTGATTTGATCGGCGAGCTAGAATTAGCTGCCGAGTGGCGTGAGCTAGAAAAAAAGCTGTGTGAATTAAAAGACGAATATCGGGAAATAATTTTACTTAAATATGTTGACGAGCTGTCAATTGCCGAGATAGCTAAAGTTCTTAACAAAAGCCAGGGCAATGTCAGAGTTTTGATTTTTCGGGCCGTCAGCGCTTTAAAAAAAATCGCGGAAGTCGAAGAAAAAAAATGAAGGAGCAAAACATAATAAAACAATTAAATAGCTTAAAGGAAATTAAAGCCGATGCCGGTTGGAAAGCCAGAAATCGGGAGATTTTGATTAATCAAATCGGCGGCTATAAAATAGAGGTTGAAGCTTCTAAGAATGATTGGATTTTTTATTTTAAGTTGCCAGCAATGATGGCCAGAGAGATCTCTCAGCCGACTTTGGTGGCTTTTTTGATATTTATTTTTTTGGCTGGCGGTACTGTAGCTAGCGTTCGCGTAGCCGAGAATACGAAGCCGGGAGATTCTTTGTATGTTGCTAAAATCGCCAGCGAGAAGGCGCAATTCGCTTTTACTTTTGATCAAAAAGAAAAAGCTAAGCTAGGAATTGTTTTTGCCAATAACCGAGTTAAGGAAATCGGCCAGGTTCTAGCCGAACCCAACGGCAGTCAAAATGGTAGTCAAAATGAAAGGGTGGGCGTTCTATTGAATGATTTAAAACAGCAAATTAGCGACGTAAAAACAAGAATAGCTAAAATTAACCCCGACAAAGCGGTGGTAACAGAAAAAGAAAAAATGGAAGATGGCAGCGAGATTTTTAGCGCCGCTTTTGATAAAGAAAGCCAGGGGGTGCAAATTAGTCCTAGCGGCGCAACCGATAATTCAGTTGCACCTGTTAGCGTGGCGACAAAAACAGAAAGCAGGATTTCCACATCCACTGAAACTCCGGCTACTGTTTCAACAACTACAGACGGCAACCTCCAAGCCAAAAATATCAGCAACACCGCCACTATTTTAAAAGAAGCTGAGCAATTATTAAAAGAAGAAAAGTATGTTGATACTTTAATAAAATTGAACGAAGCGGATAAGGCAGTGTCGCAAGTTGATCAGGGAGAAGTGAAGGGAGCGAGCGAAGTAGCAACTTCAACAACCAAATAAAGATTAAATAAAACACATTGTCATCCTGAGTCCGCTGGGCGAAGAATCTCGTATCTGATACGTTTTTCCCCAGGATTCTTCGCTGCCTGAAGACAGGCGCTCAGAATGACAAATAAAAAATAGTGCGTGTTTATTAACTCACGTCTACGACGCGTGTTAGCAAATCCGCATTAAATCCGACCTCACCCAACCCTCTCCTTCGTAAGGAGAGGGGAGAAGACGGGTTTAAACGGATGAACAAAACGACTAAAGGTCGGCCGTGCAAACGGGTTTTGTTCCTAAAAATTAAAAATAAAGAAGCTTTTTAAACAATAATTGCTAGGTCGTGCCCCGCCGAGGCGGGGTTCTAAAAAGAAATAAATCAGCAAAGCTTTTTCCCCGCACCTTTGTTAATCAACAAGGTACGGGAGGCGAAATTCCCCCCATGGATTTCCCCTTTAACCTTTTATCACGAGATCCCGGCTCGGAGGCCGGGATGACAAAGATAATTAATAAAGGTGCGGGGAGTAGCGGGATTCCGGCTGATTTGTTTTT